>Ga0214472_10009030_pt1 | contig 10394 bp, 9 predicted proteins | sample RVTome_6_FD_207662 | JGI IMG/M metagenome (GOLD analysis project Ga0214472, IMG submission 207662) | Soil microbial communities from uranium-contaminated site in the Upper Colorado River Basin, Wyoming, United States - RVT140D175 | ecosystem: Environmental > Terrestrial > Soil > Contaminated >...
GTTCAACGTCCTGAAGAGCTGGTTGTCGATCCGCAACCCGGGCGTGCCCTACCACCCGCTCTACAACCCGCTCGTCTACAAGTGCGGCTGCCCGTAGTCGCCTGAGGGGCCACCTGGCCAGCACACGCCCCCGGCTCCGGCCGGGGGCGTTCGTCAATGACGGTTGGGCGGCTGCCCGAGCCGCTCGACGAAGCGGGTCAGCTCGACGTCGACCCGCACGCGCAGGCGCTGGAGCTGGGGCAGCGGCACGGCGAGGTTGAAGCGGTCGATCTTCTCGTTGAGGGCGTCGGCGCGCTCGCGGTACTCCTCGGTGACGCGCTCGAGCGCGATCTCGAGGTCGGCGGCGCCGGGGGCCGCCTCGTCCGCGCCGAGCGCCGCGCGGGTGAGGGAGCTGCGGGCGTCGCGGTACCAGGCGACGAAGGCGTCGAGGCGCCGGGCGAGCCGCGCGCGCTCGGCGCGGATCTCCTTGTCGCGCTCGATCCAGTCGGGCAGGTAGCCCGAAGACCGCAGGAGGTGGTGGGCGAGCCACCACTCGGGGTCGTCGTGGCCGGTGTCCCAGTGCAGGGGCCGGCCGCGGCCGGGCAGGTTGTCGAAGCTGCCGGCCTCCTGGGCGGCGCGGATGATCTCGTCGATCGCCGAGGCCCACTCCTTCTGGCGCGGTGGGCGCCGCCGCGGCGGCTCGTCGGTGCCGGGCGCGGGCCGCTCGGGGTCGTCCGTCACGCCTCGCGCTCCATGAGGGCGTAGTGCATGACCCACGCCCCGAGCCCGCCGCCCAGGAGCGGTCCGGCCCAGTAGACGAGGTGGCTCGCCCACGTGCCCGAGACGAGCGCGGGCCCGAGGGCGCGCGCGGGGTTCATGGCCGCCCCGGTGAGCGGGCCGATGGCGAGGATGTCGAGGGTGATGGTGAGCCCGATGGCGAGCGGGAAGACGGCCCCGGGCGCGCGCGGGTCGACGGCGCTGCCGAAGACGACGAGGACGAGGAAGAAGGTCGTCACGGCCTCGAGCACGATGCCGGCGCCCTGCCCGACGTCGGGGCCGAGGGCGGGCGTGCCCGCGGCGACCGTGTCGGCGCCGAAGAGCGCGGCGACGAGCCCGGCGGCGGCCAGCGCGCCGGCAAGCTGCGCGACGACGTAGACCGCGGCGCCCGTGGGCGTGATGCGGCGCGTGACGAGGAAGCCGAAGGTGACGGCCGGGTTGAAGTGCCCGCCCGAGACGCCGCCCAGCGCGGCGACCATGACCGCGATCGTCAGGCCGTGGGCGAACGCGATGCCGACGAGTCCGGCCGGCGCCTCGGGCGCGCCGACGATGAGCCCGGCCGAGATGGCCAGCACGCCGACGAAGACGAGGGCGAAGGTGCCGATGGCCTCGGCGAGGGCGATGGGGACCCACTTCTCGGGCAAGGAGCGCTCCTGGGCGGGGGAGAGGCTTGACGCGGCGCCAGATTAGCCGTGCGGGCGGGGGACCGTCAAGTCGGGCCGAGCGCCCTCACCCCGCCTCACCCCGCCTGCGCTCGGCTCGGCGTGCCCTCTCCCGTGCCGGGAGAGGGCGATCAGATGAAGGCCGGGACACTAGCGCGTGCCGGTCAACGCCCCACCGCACGCCCGGCCCTCATCAGACTCCCCTCTCCCGGCACGGGAGAGGGGTTCCGAGCGCAGCGAGGCGGGGTGAGGGCCGGCGCGCCGGTCAGCCTTCGAGCGCGCGGTCCAAGTCGGCGAGGATGTCCTCCGGCGCCTCGATGCCGACTGACAGCCGCAGGAGGCCCTCGCCGATCCCCATCCCCTCGCGCGCCGCGGGGGTCAGGTCGCGGTGCGAGGTGGTGGCGGGGTGCGAGATCGTCGTGGCCACGTCGGCGAGGCTCGCGGCGAAGCGGATGAGTTGCAGGCGGGCCAGGAACCGCCCGATCTCGGCTCGGCCGCCGGGGAGGGCGAAGGAGACCATGCCGCCGAAGCCATCGCGGAGCACCCGGCTGGCGACGGCGTGATCTGGGCTCGCGGCGAGGCCCGGGTAGTGCGTCGCTTCGACCGCGGGATGGGCGGCCAGGTGCGCGGCCACGGCGGCGGCGTTCGCGGCGTGGCGGGCGAGCCGGAGGTGGAGGGTCCGCAGGCCCCGCAGCGCGAGCCAGGCGTCCAGGGGCGCCGCGGGTGTGCCGAGCGTGCTCGCGGCGGCGCGGACCGGCGCGAGCACGTCCTGGGCGCCGGCGACGGCGCCGGCCATGAGGTCGCTGTGGCCGCCGATGTACTTCGTGGCGCTGTGGAGGACGAGGTCGGCGCCCTGCGCCAGCGGCAGGCAGTGGTAGGGTGTGGCGAAAGTGTTGTCGACGACGAGGATCGCGCCGGCGCGGTGGGCGAGATCGGCGAGGCGGGGGAGGTCGGCGACCTGCAGGAGCGGGTTGGCGATCGTCTCGGTGTAGACGACCTTGGTGTCGGCGGGCAGCTCGGCCGCGAGGGCCCCGCCTTCGGGCAGGTGCTCCACGATGACGCCGACGCCGGCGAGCAGGTCGTCCATGAGGCGCAGCGTGGTGCCGTAGAGGGCGGGCGTCGTCACGAGACGGTCGCCGGGCCGGAGGTGGGCGAAGAGGGCGGCGCTGATCGCCCCCATCCCGGAGGCCGTCGCGACGGCGGCCTCGGCGCCCTCGACGGCCGCGAGCGCGGTCTCGAAGGCGTGGACCGTCGGGTTGGCGGTGCGCGAGTAGCTGTAGTGCCCCGGCTCGGCGTCGAGCGCCCGCACGACGAGTTCGAGCGTCGGCGTCTCGAAGACGGAGGCCTGGAAGATGGGCGCCGCGAGCGGCGGCGTCTCGACCGGCAGGTCGATCGCGCCGGCGTGGACGCAGGCGGTGTCGAGACGCGCGGAGGCAGTCATGGTCGGCTCCAAGGATGGCGCGCGGGAGCCGCTGCGCCGGGGCGGCCTACGCCGACGGAGGCGAGGCGCCGTCCCCGTCGTCCTCAGCCGGGTAACGCCGGCGCTCCTCGGCGAGGTCTTCGAGCAGCTCCTCCGCCGTCAGGCCGGCGTCGAGTCGGACGCGTTCGATCTCTCGCGCCAGCTCCGGGACGAAGAGCGCGCGGCGCGTCAGGACGAGCACACCGTCGAGATCGACGAGCTGGAACGTGTCTCCCGGCTCGATGTCGTGGGCGCTCCGGACGGACGCCGGTAACGTGATCCTGCCGCGCCTTCGGACCGCGATGATAGGCTTCATCGTATGCTCCGATCCCGAATGCCGCCGCGTCGCGACGCTCGAAAGCGTACGTTGAACTAAACCGCTTCGCGGTAGCAGTCTGAGACCGTCCGGCCGTCGGTGAAGCCGGACGGTCTTGCGTAACGGACCGTAGCGTGGCCTGCCACCGGCCACATCCCCATCGCCAGGATCTCTGTGTCGCGGTACGATTCGGGTCTCTCACCACCCCATCGCCCTGCGAACGGAGAACTGCGATGACACCCTTACGCCGAAGAATGACTGAGGACATGGCGATCCGCAACCTGGCACCGCGCACCCAGGAGTGCTACATCGAGCGGGTCGCCGAATTTGCCGCCTACCATGGGCGGTGCCCCTCGAAGCTGGGCCTGGAGGAGGTGCGCGCCTTCCTCGGCCACTTGGCCCACGAGCGGCGCGTGTCCACCAGCTACAGGGTCCAGACCGCCGCCGCGCTGCGCTTCTTGTATCGCCTCACGCTGGGGCGGCCGCGCCTCGCCGAGCAGATCCCGTTCCCGAAGCGGACTGCGCCCAAGCTGCCGGTGGTCCTCAGCCGCGGCGAGGTCGCGCGGCTGCTTTCGGCCACAGCCAGCCTCAAGTACCGGGCCATCTTCACGACCGCCTACGCCGCCGGCCTGCGCGTCACTGAGATCACCCACTTGCGCCTCGAGGATATCGATCGTGAGCGCAGGGTCATTCGGGTTCACCAGGGCAAGGGACGCCAGGACCGCGATGTGATGCTCGGCGAGCGCTTGCGGCGCGTGCTCGACGCCTACATCCTGGCGGCGCGTCCCACGACCTGGCTGTTCACCGGTCGCCAGCCCGATCAACCGATCAACCGGCGAACGGTGCAAGGGGCCTTCGGGCGCGCGCGCCAGGCGGCGGGTATCACCAAGCCGGCGAGCCTACACACACTGCGCCACTCCTTCGCCACCCACCTTCTGGAGAGCGGCACGGATCTGCGCATCATCCAGGTGTTGCTGGGCCACCGCAACCTCACGACCACGACCATCTATGCCCACGTGTCCACCGCCGCGATGCAGCGCGTCGTCAGTCCGCTGGACCAGCTCCCGGTCCTCGACGACCCGGCGGTGACGCCGTGACCGCCGCCAGCCTCGAAGTCGCCGACGTGATCGAGCGCTATGGCGCGCTCTTCCTCGAGCGGTTCGGGGCGTCGCTCTCTTGGCAGCAGCGACGGGTGTTCGCGGATGTGGTGGCGTGCCGCACCGCCCAACTCGGCGGACACCTGGAGGCCTGCGACGCGTGCGACTACCAGCGACCCGCCTACAACTCCTGCCGCAACCGCCATTGCCCCAAGTGCCAGGGTCGGGCGCGCGCCGCCTGGCTGGACGCACGCTGTCTTGACCTCCTGCCGGTGCCCTACTTCCATGTCGTCTTCACGCTGCCCGAGGAGCTCGGCCCCCTGGCCTTGCAGAACCCCCGGGTCGTCTACGGTCTGCTCTTCGGCGCCGCGGCCGACACCCTGCTGGAGGTGGCCGCCGACGAGCGGCACCTGGGAGGGCGGATCGGCGTTCTGGCGGTGCTGCACACCTGGGGACAGACCCTGCATCACCATCCCCACCTCCACTGTATCGTGCCCGGCGGCGGCCTGGTCGCCGACGACGCGGGCTGGGTGCCCTGTCGCGAGAGCTTCTTCCTACCGGTGCGGGTGCTCGCGCGCGTCTTCCGCGGCAAGTTCCTCCACGGCCTCCGGGCGGCCTACCGCGGCGGCCAGCTGGGCTTGCATGGCCGGCTGGCGTCTCTGGGCGAACCAGAGGCGTTCGGCTGCTTTCTGGACGGGCCGGCCCGCAAGGAGTGGGTCGTCTACGCCAAGCGTCCCTTCGGTGGGCCGGAGCAGGTGTTGGCCTATCTGGCGCGCTATACGCACCGCGTGGCCATCGCCAACCGGCGCATCCTCTCGGCCGACGACGGCCAGGTCCGCTTTCGCTACAAGGACTACCGGGACGGCAGCCGCTCGAAGACCATGACCTTGGACGCCGTGGAGTTCCTCCGCCGCTTCCTGCTGCACGTACTGCCCAAGGGCTTCATGCGCATCCGGTACTTCGGCTTTCTGGCCAACCGCGTGCGCCGGGCGTCACTGGCGCGCTGCCGTCGCTTTCTCGGGAGTGCGGCGCCGGCTCAGGGAGCGCCAGAGCCTGTTCGGCGGGAACTCGCTGAGCCGACCTGTCCGGAATGCAAGAGCGGGCGGATGGTGGCCGTCCGGAGGCTGCCCGGGCAGTTGGCCACGCTCGCCGCGCTCCAACCTGCACCCGAATGGAACACCTCCTAGCGCCCATCCTGCCCGCCACCACTCGACGAAACGCACCCATGCAGGGCGCATCCTCGTGCTGCCTGCTCAACGGCGATGGCCTTCTATCCGCTGCACTTCCCGACGCGACCGGCGTTCCGGCTACCCTTCGGCTGTGAGCAAACCGCCGATTCCCGACGCCCGCCGCGCCGCCAGCCGCGCGCCCCGCCGCCTCTTGGCCACCCCAACCTGATACAATCCCCATAGCCACCCGCCTGAGCGGTTTCGTTCAACTGGGTTTCATGCCAAACTGCCGACCACGTGGGTCGGCAGCTTCGCGCGCATCTCAGGCAGTTCGGCTAAAACCCGTTAAGGTTAGGGACACCGACGCTGAAGGTCAAACGGGCTGGGGTGCCGCAGGCTCAGGGGCGGCGCGCGCCGAGATCGGGAAGGTAGATGGACCTGGGCGCGGCCGGGAACAGGCGCAGGACGAACATGCCGCTCGTGTCGCTGGCGAGGTACACGAGGCCGCGCGAGATCGTAAGAGCGACGACACCGAGCGGATACTCGGCGATGCGCGCCGGCGAAGTCGGGTCGGCCACGTCGACAGCGCTCACCGCGCGCTCCGATAGCACGTAGGCGATCCGGCCATCGCTGCGCACGTGGCGTCCCGCGACCGCTGTGCCGCCGAGGATCCGCGCGCTCGATGGTGGGCGGACGTCCAACACATGCAACCGCGAGCCGACCACGTAGGCTCTCTCGCCGAACACGTGCACAGCCTCGGCGCCGCCGGGAATAGGGACGTGGGCTACGTCGCGCGGCACACCGCCCGCAGACAGATCGAAGACGTCGAGGTCGGCCGTCGGAAGGAACGCATGCCCCAGAGCGAGCTCGACCGCATCGAGACCGGGGCTCGGGACGAAGCCGGCCACGGGGAGCGCGCTCTCGTCGGTGCCGTCCAGGATCATGAGCCCATGCGAGTTCGAAGCGTCCACGATCACTCCGACGTGATCTCCGTCGGCGTCGAGCCCCCATATGGATGGAAGATCACCGGAGCTGCCGACAAGTATTGGCCCACTCGATTCGACGTCGTATCGCCGGACCTGACCGGGACTTATCCCCGCGCTTGCGGTGTACAAGGCCCCGCCCGTAAGAGCCATGAAGTCGACGTCCCAAAGGGAATCATCTCCGGCCTGGCTCGTGGTCATCTCAACCGGATAGCTCGGCGCGGACCGCCACGACCAGATCCTGGGGCTGCCGTCGGCCAGTAAGACCGTGTTCGCGCGGTCCGCGACGCCAACGACGCGCGAAGGCGATTGCCACAAGCCTCCCATGCGCGGGGCAATGGGATCGGAGATCTCGGCCGTATGTATCCCGAGGCCCGTCCTGACGTAAAGTCGGTCGCCCTCGACTTGAACCGGACCGCTGTTCCAGTCCGGTAGCTGAAGCCCACCGACGAAACGGAGCTCGGCCGGATCGCTGGCGTCGAAGACCCCCACACCGCTCTCGCCCGGGATGTAGATGTAGCCATCGGCAACGTCGAAGTTCGAGTCCATCACGAGCGACATCGAGCCCACGATCAATGGTCGCGTAGGTTCGCTCACGTCGATGATCGTCGGGCCGGCGCCCTCCAGCTTCGCGTAGAGCAGGCCACCGTCGAACGCGAGCTGTACATCGAATCCCAGGTTCTCGAACTCGACCGCCGCCACCTCGATGGGCGTAACCGGCTCCGTCAGGTCGATGATGCTCAGCCTCGCTGGCGCCACAAACTCATCGCTGTCGTTGTCGATGATGAACGCGGTTCGGCCAGCGAGCAGAACATCGCCCAGTGCCTGCACGTCGATGCCCGATACGCGCCGGGGTGACGAGGGGACGCTGATGTCGATTACCTCCACGTACGACTCGAAAGTGCTCCCGAGGAGAAGGAGACTGGCCAGCTCGGAGACCGACACCCTATCGGCGAGGCGCTCCACTGCGAGGCTGCCCACAACCTTGGGCCGAGCCGGATCGGCGACATCGAGCACTTGCAGCCCTGCCACCGAATCGAGAAGGACGAACGCGTAGTCGCCTGCCGCGTCGAGGTCCGCGACCACGCCGGGCAAGACCTCGCTGCGGCCGACCAGGTGTGGCGCGTCGGGGTCGCCCGCATCCAGCACGACGAGGCGCGGGCCGACCCCGACGTAGGCGAGATGACCGGCGGCCGCGATGGCGTTCACCTCGCCGCCGAACTGCTCGACGAGCTGGAGGACGAGACCGCCACCGGTCCCCTGTGCGGAGGCCCGCTCCGGAGCGGCGGCCATCACCGCTCCGGCCGCGAGAAGACCACCGATTGTCGTGACGAGCGAGCGCATCGTCCGCGCCTCCAAGCTGAGCGCAGGATAGCACCGCGTGCGCCGGCCGATCAGTCGAGAGGCCGCTGTTCGGGCGCCGCCGATCGTCGGTGTCAGAGCTCGGGCCCGGGCTGGTTCCAGCAGCTCGGACGCGAGACACGTCGCCCGACCCGGAGTTCCCACGCGACATCTACGCCGCCGTCTCAGTCGCCGTGGCCTGCAACGGCGACTGGCCGCGCCGACGCGCCGGATCGTCACGGGCCGAGTCCGCCAGGAAGCGGTCAGGTTCGTGGCCGTAAGGTCAGCCCGGGGGGCGCAGTCGGATGCACGTCGACCGGAACGTCCGCGAGCGGTGCATACCCGCGGGCGATTGTGGCGCGTCTTCATTCCTGCTATCTTGGTCTACTGGGGCCCTGCACAGCCGAGGACCACGCCAGATGGGTGAACATGAGCTCCGCCGCGCCGCCCAGGCGCAGGCGGATGCCGTCGTTGCGTTCTGCCAGCGCCTGATCCGCACCCCCGGCCTGCCGGGCGCGGAGGGCGCTGTCGCCGCGCTCGTCCGGGCCGAGATGGAGTCGCTCGGCTACGACGACGTGTGGACCGACGAGGCCGGCAACGTCGTCGGCTGCGTGCGGGGCGCGGGCGGCGCGAGCCTCATGCTCAACACCCACCTCGACCACGTCGCCGCCGGCAACCCCGACCGCTGGCCCGTGCCGCCCTTCGGCGGCGAGGTGAAGGACGGCGCGGTGTGGGGCCGCGGGGCGATGGACATCAAGGGCCCGCTCGCCTGCCAGGTCCACGCGCCGGCGGTCCTCCGCCGGGCCGGCATCCCGCCCGCCGGCGACGTCTACGTCACGGCGGTCGTCATGGAGGAGGTCGGCGGGGTGGGCGCGCGGGTGCTCCTCGAGCGCCTGCGGCCCGATCTGGCCGTCGTCGGCGAGGCCACCTCCTGCGACGTCGCCCGCGGCCACCGGGGGCGCGTCGAGCTCCAGGTGCGCTTCGTCGGCCGCAGCGCCCATGCGAGCGCCCCCGAGCGCGCCGCCAACCCCCACTACGCGGCGGCCCGGTTCCTCACGGCGCTGCGCGACCTCGAGATGGTCGCGAGCCTCACCTTCGGCCCGGCGACCGTCGCCCCGACGCTCGTGGCCTCCGACCAGTCGAGCGCGAACGTCACGCCGGGCGAGCTCCTGCTCACGCTCGACTGGCGCACGGTGCCCGAGGAGGGCCCGGACGCCGTCCTCGCCCGCGTCGCCGAGCTCGCCGCGGCCGCCGCGGGCGAGGGGGTCGCAGCCGATGCCCGCGTGCGCTCCTCCGCCTGGGAGACCTACACGGGCCTCGTTGCCGAGACGCCGAGCATCCACGGCGCCTTCGTGCTCGAGCGCGATCACCCGCTCGTCGAGGGGGCCGTCGCGGCGATCGAGGGGGCTTTCGGGGCGTCGGTCGGCACGCGGCTGTGGCGCTTCGCCACCGATGGGGGCCACTTCATGGACGCGGGCGTGCCGACGATCGGCTTCGCGCCGGGTGACGAGACCCTTGCCCACACCCACGAGGAGCGCATCGGGCTCGACGAGCTGGCCCAGGGGCTCCTCGGGAACGCCGCGCTGTGCGCGCATCTGGGTGAGGTCCGGCTTTGAGCCGCCTGGAAGGCGCACGTAACAGCGTGCCCGCAACGCGCGTTATAGACTCTGACGCAGACGGGTCGGAGCCGATGCAGCTCGACGCCGAGCGGCTCTTGGCCTCCAAGGCCACACAGGGAGACCGGGGCGCCTACGCCGAGCTGTACGAGCGGTACGTCGAGAAGATCTACCGCTACGTTTTCTACAAGGTGGGCCGGCAGGAAGAGGCCGAGGATCTCACCAGCCAGACGTTCCTGAAGGCGTGGGACGCCATCGGGGACTACGAGTGGCGCAACTATCCGTTCGGGGCGTGGCTGTTCCGTATCGCGCACAACCTCGTGGTGGACTACCACCGGTCGCGGCGCGAGAGCTACACCCTCGACGACGCGACGCCACAGCTGGAGCACAAGGCCAGCCGCAACGAGGTCCGGCCGGAGAAGGTGCTGGCGGAATTGCTGACCGGCGAGCGCGTGCGCGCCGCCATCGGCCGGCTGACGGATGAGCAGCAGCAGGTGCTCATCCTGCGCTTCTTCGAGGGGCTCTCGACGGGCGAGGTGGCCGAGCTGATGGGCAAGCGGCGGGGCGCGATCCGGGGGCTGCAGTTCCGGGCGCTGTCCGCACTGCGGGAGTTCTTGTACAGAGAGCAGGACGAGCTGACATGAGCCCGACGGGCGACTTGGTGCAGGCCCTCGAGGCGGGCCTCGAGCAGATGCGGGCCGACGGCGTCGACGCCGCCACGGCCGCCTCGCGCTTCCCCGAGGTCGCCGACGAGCTGGCCCCGCTCCTCGAGACGGCCGCCGGCCTCGACGCCCTCCCCCGCCCGCCCACCCCGAGCGCCGCGTTCCGGCGCCACCTCGCCGCCCAGCTCGCCGCCGCGCCGCCGCCGCGCGCCCTGCGCGAAGGCCCTCGAGCGCCCTTCGGCGCTCTCGCGCGGCGGCTGTGGCGCAGCACGGCTCTGACCGCCGGGGTGACGGCCGCGGTCGTCCTCTTCCTGGCCGGCGGCGCGGTGTACG
>Ga0214472_10009031_pt1 | contig 10394 bp, 7 predicted proteins | sample RVTome_6_FD_207662 | JGI IMG/M metagenome (GOLD analysis project Ga0214472, IMG submission 207662) | Soil microbial communities from uranium-contaminated site in the Upper Colorado River Basin, Wyoming, United States - RVT140D175 | ecosystem: Environmental > Terrestrial > Soil > Contaminated >...
TTGCCAGGCGCCGTTGGGGGGTCGCCACGCCGGGGCCTGATTCTGCTTGTGCGCCTTCGTCGCCCGCAAATTCGACCCCATGATGCCCGGCACGAAAATCACCGGGATCACGTGCCACCGCGGCACCACCGCGAGGGCGCGCGCCTTGAAGCTCTCCGGGCTGCACACGGTGGCGAACATCGGGTTGCCGTGGTCGTCGAACTGCAGCGCGACACGGCGCGTGGCCGCGCGGTGAACCGGATTCGGGGTCGGGGTCGGCGTGGGCATGGTCGGCGGCGGTCTCTCGGTTGGTTTCAGCGCTTGAGCCGCACGACGAGCGGCTTGATCGCGGTGTCGGTGACGCGTTCGCGGGTGGCGCCGTCGGTGCGGCTCGCGCCCACGGCCTCGACGCCGCCGGCCACGTCCTCGACCGCGTACGGCACGTTCTCGCGCGCCTGGCCGGCGCGTCCGGCCAGCGCGACGCGCTCGTCCGTGCGCAGCGAGGAAGCGGGCATGCCCGGCAGGTCGAGCCCGCCGCCGTAGCCGCCGCCGAAGCGGAAGTCGGGCGCCTTGACTTCGACACCTGCTGCCGCACCGAGGGTGATGCGCCCGTCGGCCAGCACGATCTCGGCCCCGCCCGCGCGCAGCACGATGCGCGGCGCCTCGAACAGGGCTTCCTCGAGCGAATAGGCGTGCAGGCGCTTGGCCGCGCCCAGCGCGATCTTCCCGGCATGGGCCTGGGCGCGAATGTCGCCGCTACCGGCGATGAGCTCGATGCCGAGCTTCTTCGCGAAGGCGGACAGGCCTTCCGCCGCGCGCAGCAGCAGCTTGCGGCCGACCGACAGGTTCGCGTCCCGGGCCGCGACGAGGTCGAGGCTGGTGCCGGCCGTGGCGTGCACCGACCCGGCGCTGGCGAGGGCGATTCCGGCCGGCGCCGACAGCGCAATCGTTGCGGCGCCCGGCGTGCCGCCGTCCCACCGCTCGATGCCCTGGGCGAGATGCTTCTGCCCCGCGGTGTCGGTCGCCTCGGCGGCGTGCGCGGTGGCGAGGGTGGACAGCTGGTTGGCGATGGCGAGCGCCGTCTGCAGGTTGCCGAGGAGTTCCTGGCGGTCGAGGGTCGCCCCGCTCGCTCCGGAGCGCGAATCGGTGCTGATCAGCAGTTGCGCCGCGCGCAGGGCGCCGGCCAGATCGGTGCGCAGCTCGAAGCCTTCGCCGCGGCGTACCGACCCGCCCTCGCTGCGCGGGTGACCGATCCAGCCCTGGTTGAGCTGCGTCTTGCCGTGCTCGGAGGAGAGCTTGGTCTTGATCTCGCCGCTGGTGTCGTCGAACAGCAGCTCGCCGTAGCCCGTGCCGCGGATCTCGCGGCTGCGCACCCCCGCCAGGTGGCGGTTGGCCGGCAGGCTGCCGGCGCCGGAGAAGCGCGGCGGACGGTTGCGCCCGTTGTAGACGGCGCCGGTCACCAGCGGCCGGTCGGGGTCGCCGGCGAGGAACTCCACCACCACCTCGTCGCCGACGCGCGGAAGGTGCAGCGCGCCCCAGCCCTCGGACGCCCAGCCACTGGCCACCCGCACCCAGGCGGAATCGGCGTCGCTGCCGCTCGCCCCGGCGCCGCGCGCATGCTCGTGATCGCGCGGGTCGAGGCCCTGGAACTGGAGCTTGATGCGCCCGAGCGCATCGCAGTGCACCTCCTCGCCGGGCGGGCCGACGACGATGGCGGTCAGCGGATGCATCGGTGGCAGGTCGCGGTGCGGGTTCCAGGCGGGCACCAGCGGCAGGTCGCGGCGCACAGCGGTGAAGCGGTTGCGGTAGCGCCGCTCGCCCCGTTCTCCGCCCGCCCAGGCGCTGCCCGCGACGAGTGCCTTCACCCGCTCGTCGAGCGCCTTGGGCAGGTTGTTCTCGCCCTGGTGGTGCAACTGCGTGATCAGAAATTCACGCTCGCCCGCGGGCCGGCTGTCGATGCCGGGGTAGCCGCCGACCACGTTCCATTCGCCCACCGCAAGGTCGCGCACCCCGCTCTCGCCTGTCACGCGGCTGCCTTCGAGCTCGTGCCGCTGCATGCGCCGGCGCGTGAGGCGCTCGTGGTGTTGCCAGTCGGCGCCCGCATGCGGGACGTCGATCTGCGCGTCTTCGAGGCTGGCGGCGAGCTCGTTGCCCGATTCGCCCTGGTCGAGCACGCAGGCGGCGTCGGCGAACGCCATCCCCGCGCTGCCGCCCGCCACCTTGTAGTCCCAGGCGCGGCGTTCGACGCGCCCGGCCACGAGCCGGCGTTCCGGGGTCCATAGCGTGACGCTGTCGCGCGCTTCCGTCGCCGCGTCGCGGTGATAGCGGATCTCGCCCGCGCCGTTGGCGGCGAGCGTGGTCGCGTCGTCGAACAGCATCAGCGTGTGGGTGGGCGTGTCGTCCACGGGCTCGTTGTCGCTGCGCCGCGTGCGCCCGGCGCGCACGAACCAGCCCATGCCCTCGCGCTTCCACAGCCGGCGCAGGAAGGCGGCGTCCGACTCGTTGTGCTGGAGGGTGAATTCGCGTGGCGGATGGCGCTCCGCGTCGACGCCGGCCAGCTCGTAGTCGAAGGCGCGGGCGAGCACCGCGTTGCTCCGCCGCCACTCGTCGAGCACGCTGCAGGTGATCTCCGGCACGCTGCGCTGGCGGAACACGCGCGTATTGATGCGCCGCTCCATGACCGCGAGCGCATCGCGCAGGGTGAGCTGATAGAGCGCGAGGCCGCCGTCCGACTGGCCGGCGCGCGCGTGCGTGACGATGCCGCACACGGGGCGCAGCGCACCGCGATCGGTGACGAGCTGCACTTCGACCGGCACGGCGAGAAACGCTTCGAGCGGCAGCCCGGCGCGCGCCGACAGGCAGGTCACGTGGCCCTCGAGGCCCTCGCACAGCCCTTCGCGGATGTCGATGCGCTGGGCCAGGAGGACGTTCTCGAGCACACCCTGGCCGGTGGCAAGGCGCAGCCGGATCGCGCGCTCGGCGTCGCTGACCCCGACCGTGCGGAACCACGCAAGCAAGTCGGCGAAGGCTCCGTCGCCGAGCCGGCCGCCGAGCGTGCCGCACAGAGCATCGAGCGACGTCAGATCTTCGAGGGACATGCCGGCAGCTCCGGGAGCGCGTGACGAGGAGATGCGCACTATGCCAAATCAATCGAGATATGACAATCGGCAATTGCTTCGCACCCGCGCGCGCCGCCCGGGACGCCGTGGCACCACCGGCGCCCTGCGGCAGACGATCAAATCGACGCAGTCACCGCGCGCGCGGTGCGCGGCACCGCCGGCGGTGCGGGACGCACCACGCGCGGCGGGCCGCCGAGACCGCTGCGCTGCAGCCACTGGAACACCGAATCCACGGTCACGGTGTCGATGCGGTCGCTCATCCGGCGTCCGAAGGGATGGTCGTCGAAGGCGATGTTGGCGCTGCCGATGCGTGCGCCCAGGCGCTTGCCGGCCGACAGCTTGAGGGTGGTCGGCTGATAGCCGCGCAGGCGCAGCCAGGCCTGTGCGCGCTCACGGGTGTCGGCGCCTGGGTCGAGCACCATGGCGAGCGTCTCGATCGCCCACTGGTTGCTCTGCTGGTAGCGCGTCGCCCACGGGTAGGCGAGCATGTTGTAGCGCGGCTCGTGCAGGCGCACGAGCTGCCGGTCATCGCGCAACGCGGTCACGAGCTTGGCCTGGACTGCGGCCTGCGGCACCACCACGCCGGCCTCGAAGGCGTGCAGCCCGTCGCTGAAGAACTCGGCGAGCCCCTGCCGGTGGAGGCCGGCGCGGTCGCTGCCGCACGCGTTGAGCTTGTGCACCACGCGCCACGCGCCGCGCCCGCCGAGCGCCGCATCGTCGCGGTAGACGAAGGCGAGATGCGAGTAGCGCAGCCCGTACTCGCCGAGGTCCTGGCCGACCCGCGCAATGACGGCGGCGCGCACGCCCCAGTCGTCGAGCGCCCGCGCGGTGCTCGCCGCGAGCTCGAGACCCTGGCGCAACGCGCTGGCGGAGGGGCGCTGCGCCTCGCACGGCTGCCCGCCGTGCGCCAGCGGGGCGAGCGCCAGGAGGCCGGCCGCAAGGAGGCCGGCGCAGCGGCGCAGCAAGGATCGCAGGGCGTTCATGGCGCGATCCGCTCGTTGTAGAGCAGCGCCTCGCCCAATGCGTTGGGCACGAAGCAGATCGCCTCGCCCGCCGCGGACAGCAGCCAGCCGGCCGCGAGCGCGGTCACCACCACCACCGTGCCGATCGCCACCGCGGAGGCGCCGGCCGCTTCGAGGCTGAACTCCACGCTCGCGCGCGCGCCGTCCGAGGCGCGTTCGAGCACCCATACGGTGCCGCGCGCGGAGGCGTCGACCGCCGCGACGGTGAGCACCGCGCCGGCGGCGAGGATCATCACCGGGGCGGTCACGGACAGCGCAACCGGCAGGCCCGACAGCAGGCTGGCGGCGGCGCTCGCCTCCGACAACCCGCCGCGGGCGTGCGCGTGCGGCGCGGCGGTGAGTACGACGGGGGCGGCGACGAGCAGGGCGAGCGCCCTGCGGCGATTCATGGCTTGCATGGTGTACTCCTCGGGAGTGAAACCCGCCTCGGGCGGGGGTCAGGCGTGCGGAAAATCCGCAACGCCGGATGCCGGGTGGCGCTCGCCGTCACGCAGGCGCGTTTCGAGCCGGTCGGCCTCGGTCTGGTCGCGCAGCGTCTTGGCCAGCGTGAAAGCCGACGAGACGAGGTAGAGCCAGCTCACCACCAGATAGGCCTTCCACGTCGGGTTGATGTCCATGCGCCACAGGCCCCAGCCGGTGAGCGCCAGGGCGAGGAAGAAGCCGCCCCACACGACCAGCTTCCACTGGGGCGTGTCGGGAGTCGTCTGCTCGGCGCTGTCGCGCACGAACCTGGCCAGCGCGAAGGTCGAGCTGAGGCAGAACACGTAGCCCATCACCATGAAGGCGCGGTCCAGGTCCTGGCCGGGCAGCCAGGCGAGACCGCCGGCGCACACGAGCAGAGCGAGGCCGAAGGAGATCCACACCTGCATGCGCCAGGCACGGGTGTCGCGGCGGATGATCGTTTGCATGTCGGTTCCGGGTGGTTGAAGACGGCGCCATCATCGGAGTGCGGCGGATGCGGTACAAGCACGGAGTTCGAAGTGCGTCAATTTCGCACCACTGGTATCGTATTGCGCTACCTTATGACATACGCTAGCCAGCTGCGGTCCGCCCCGCTAGGCTGGCGACACTTTTTCCCGAGGCCCACCCCGACCATGAGCACCACCGCCGACCTCGTCACCACCCTCAAGTCCGAGCTCAAGGCCGCCGGCCTCACCTACGCCGCGCTGGCGAGCCGGCTGGGCATGGCCGAATCGAGCGTCAAGCGCATGTTCTCGGCCGGCGGCGCGATGTCGCTGGCGCGCGTCGACGCCATCTGCCGCGCACTGAACCTGGATTTCGCCGACCTCGCACGGCGCGTGGCGGAGCAGCAGCCGCTGCTCACCGAGCTCACCCTGCAGCAGGAAAAGAGCGTGGTCGCCGACCGCAAGCTGCTGCTGGTGGCGATCTGCTGCATGAGCCAATGGACGCTGGAGCAGATCGTGGCTACCTATGCCATCAGCGAGGCCGAGTGCGTGAAGTGCCTGGCGCAGCTCGACCGGCTCGGCATCATCGATCTGCGCCCGCTCAACCGCTACCACCTGCGGGTGGCCAAGGCCTTCCGCTGGCGCCCGCATGGGCCGGTGATGCATTACTTCAGGAGCGAGGTGCTGGACGACTACTTCGCCGGCGGATTCGACGGCGAGTCCGAGCTGCTGATGGTGGTGCATGGCCAGATCGGGCGTGGCCTGGCGAACTCGTTCCGCGAGCGGCTGGCGCGCATCGGCCACGACTTTTCAAACCAGCACCTCGCCGACCAGAAGCTGCCCGCCGACCAGCGCCGCGCCTACACCCTGGTGATCGGCATGCGCTCGTGGCTGCTGGCGGCCTTTCGTGACATGAAGCGCCCGGACGTCCGCTGGCCCGACGGCCCCGCCGCCTGATTGTCGCCACCACCCGATTCAACAAGAACAAGGGAGCAAACCATGTTTCGCACTGTCCTGAGGCGCGTGCTGCAGACCGTCGCGCGCATCCTCTTTCGCGTCGAAGTGAGCGGCCGCATGCCGGGGCCGACGGCGCGCCTGCTGGTCATCGCCAACCACGAGTCGATGCTCGACGGCCTGCTGCTGGGCCTGTTCCTGCCGCTCGACCCGGTCTTCGTCGTTCATACCGGGGTCGTGAAGAATCCCTTCTTCCGCCTGGTGCTGTCGCTGGTGGACTACCTCGCGGTCGATCCGACCAGCCCGATGGCGATGAAGAAGGTGGTGCGTCTGCTCGAGTCCGGGCGCCCGGTGGTGATCTTCCCCGAAGGACGCCTCACCACCACGGGCAGCCTGATGAAGACTTACGACGGCCCCGCCTTCGTCGCCGCGCGCACCGGCGCCACCATCCTGCCGGTGAGGATCGACGGGGCCGCGCGCACCTTCTTCTCGCGCCTCTCGGGCAAACACCCGCGCCGCCTGCTACCGGCGATCAGCCTCGCCATCCAGCCCGTTACCCACATCGCGGTGCCGGTCGCCCCCACCGCGCGCGAGCGCCGCCGGAAGGCGGGCGAGGCGATGCGCCGCGTGATGCAGGAGATGATCTTCGCCAGCCGCCCGCACCAGACACTGTTCGAGGCGCTGCTCGATGCCGCCGCCATCCACGGCCGCAGCCGCCGCCTGGTGGAGGACCTCAGGCAGGAGGAGTACTCCTACGGCGATCTCATCAAGATGGCGTTGGCCCTGGGGCGGCTGGTGGCGAAGGAAACCGCGCCGCATGAGAACGTCGGCATACTGCTGCCCAATATCGCGCCGACCCTGGCGCTGGTGTTCGGCCTCACCGCGCGCGAGCGCACCCCGGCCATGCTGAACTACACGGCGGGCAGCGACGCCCTGCAGGCCGCGTGCACCGCGGCCGAGATCCGCACCGTGCTCACCTCGCGCGCCTTCGTGGCGCAGGCGAAGCTCGGCGACAAGCTCGCCGCGCTCGCGGGCGTGCGCCTCCTGTACCTGGAAGACCTGCGCGCGGCGATGACGCTCGCCGACAAACTGTGGCTGGTGCTGTGGGCGATGCGCTTCCCGCGCGCCGCCACTCGCATCGGTTCGGCCGAGGCGCCCGCGGTGATCCTGTTCACCTCCGGCTCGGAGGGCAAGCCCAAGGGGGTGCTGCTGTCGCATCGCGCGCTCCTTGCGAACATCGCGCAGATCCGCGCGGTGGTCGATTTCTCGGTCGACGACAAGATCCTCAACGCACTGCCGCTGTTCCACTCCTTCGGGCTCACCGCCGGCGGCCTCTTGCCGGTGCTGGCGGGCTCCAACGTCTTCCTCTACCCCAGCCCGCTGCACTACCGGGTGATCCCCGAGCTCGCCTACGATCGCGCCTGCACCGTGCTGCTGGGCACCTCGACCTTCCTCGGCAACTACGCCAAGCACGCCCACCCCTATGACTTCCACCGCCTGCGCTACGTCATCGCCGGCGCGGAGAAACTCGCCGAGCCGGTGCGCGAGCTGTGGTTCGACAAGTTCGGCATCCGCATCTTCGAGGGCTACGGCGCCACCGAGACCGCGCCGGTGATGGCGGTGAACACCCCGATGGCGTTTCGCCGCGGCACCGTCGGCCAGTTCCTGCCCGGCCTGCAGGCGAAGCTCGTGCCGGTGGCGGGCATCGACGGCGCGGACGGGCGGCGCGGCATGCTGCACGTATCGGGGCCCAACCTGATGAGCGGGTATCTGCGCTGCGAGCGCCCCGGCGTGGTCGAGCCGCCCGCCTCGCTGGCGGGCGCAGGCTGGTACGAAACGGGTGACGTGGTGGAGCTCGACGACGACGGCTTCCTGCGCATCGTCGGGCGCGTAAAACGCTTCGCCAAGGTGGCGGGCGAGATGGTGAGCCTGGAGGTGGTGGAGAAACTCGCCGCCGCGGCCGCCCCCGCCGCCCAGCACGCCGCCTCCACCCAGCCCGACGCGGCCAAGGGCGAAGCGCTGGTATTGTTCACCAGCGACCGCGAGCTCACCCGCGAACGCCTGGTGGTGGCGGCGAAGCAGCAGGGCGTGGCGGAGCTGGCGGTGCCGCGCAAGATCGTGCCGATCGCCGCGCTGCCGCTGCTCGGGACCGGCAAGATCGACTACGTGACCCTCGGACAATGGGCGGAGGTGGCCTGATGCGCGCACCCTTTTCCCCTTCGCGCCGGCGCTGGCTCGCCGGCGGCATCGGCCTCGGAACGCTGGCGGCGGCCGGCTGGGGCGGGGCGACGCTCGGGGCCGCGTGGCTGATGAACCCGTGCCGCGCCGCGCTCCCGCCCGGACTCGCCGACCACGACCTGGTGCGCGCCGCGTGGGAAGGCCTCGATCCGGCGATGGTTTGGGACTGTCACGTCCATCTCGCGGGCACCGGCGATTCGGACAGCGGCATCACCATGAGCGAGCGCATGCTGAGCCCGCTCAACCCGGTCGAGTACGTCCAGCGCCTCTTCTACCTCAACGCCGGCTGCGCCCACGACGCGCCGGGCGAGGTCGACGCGAGCTACGTGGCACGGCTGGAGAACCTCATGGCGGGAATGGCCACCGGCGCCAAGCTGATGCTGTTCGCCTTCGACCAGGCGCACGACGCCGACGGCCGCCCGCGCCCCGATCTCACCGCTTTCCACGTACCCGACGCCTACGCGCGGCGGGTGGCCGCGGCGGCACCGCAGCACTTCGAATGGGTGTGCTCCATCCACCCCTACCGCCCCGACTGCGTCGACGCGCTGGAAGCGGCGGTGGCCGGCGGCGCGCGCGCCATAAAATGGCTGCCGCCGGCGATGGGTATCGATCCGGGTGCGCCCGCCTGCGACCGTTTTTATGAGGCGGCGGCGCGCCTCGGACTGCCGCTCATCACCCACGTCGGCGAGGAGAAGGCGGTGCATGGCGCGGGCCGCCCCGAGTGGGGCAACCCGCTGCGCATGCGGCGCGCGCTCGAGCACGGGGTGCGGGTGGTGATGGCGCACTGCGCGAGCATCGGCGAGGACGTCGATCTCGACCGCGGCGAAGACGGCCCGCGCGTGACGAGCTTCGAGCTCTTCACGCGCCTGATGGGCGAGGCGCGTTTCGCGGACCGGCTCTTCGCCGACATCTCCGCCATCACCCTGCGCAATCGCGACCTCGACGTGATCCGCGCCATCGTCGAGCACGAGGACTGGCACCCGCGGCTCCTCTTCGGCACCGATTATCCGCTGCCGGGCATCCTGCCGCTCGTCTCGCCGGCGCAGTTCGCCGACGCCGGCATGCTGGCACCCGCCGCGGTGCCGGTGCTGGAAGAGATCCGCGAGCACAATCCGATCCTGTTCGATTTCGTGCTCAAGCGCCATCTCACGAGCCGCGGCAAGCGCTTTGCCGCCGGCGTTTTCGAAACCCGCCGTTTCTTCGACCGGAGTGCCGCATGAGCTCCCAGTTCCGGCTCCTTTCCGAGCGCCGTTTCCTGCCCTTCTTTCTTACCCAGTTCCTGGGCGCCTTCAACGACAACTTCTACAAGAACGCGCTGGTGGTGCTGATGACTTTCCAGGCGGCGCGCTTCACCACGCTCGCGCCGGGCGTGCTGGTGAACCTCGCCGCGGGCCTCTTCATCCTGCCCTTCTTCCTGTTCTCCGCGACCTCCGGCCAGCTCGCCGACAAGTACGAGAAGAGCCGCCTGATCCGCTTCACCAAGCTGCTCGAGGTCGCCATCATGGGGCTCGCCGCGGCCGCCTTCGCGGCCGAGTCGCTGGCGCTGATGCTTGCCACGCTGTTCCTGATGGGCACCCAGTCGGCCATCTTCGGCCCGGTGAAGTACGCCATCCTGCCGGTGCATCTGCGCGAGGAGGAACTCGTCGGAGGCAATGCGCTGGTCGAGTCGGGGACCTTCGTGTCCATCCTGGTGGGCACCATCGCCGGCGGACTCGTCATCGCGCTGCCGGGCGGCGCAGGCTGGGTGTCGGCGGGCGCGATCGCCATCGCCGTGTTGGGTTATTTCGCGAGCCGCGCCATCCCGCTCGCCCCGGCGGCCGACCCGGGACTGAAGATCGACTGGAACCCGCTCACCGAGACCTGGCGCAACATCGGCGAGACGCGTGAAAACCGCACCGTGTTCCTGTCCATCCTGGGCATCTCCTGGTTCTGGTTCTACGGGGCGCTGTTCCTGTCGCAGTTCCCCGGCTACGCGCGCGAGGTGCTGGGCGGCGACGAGCGCGCGGTGACGCTGCTGCTGGCGGTGTTCTCGGTCGGCATCGGGGTGGGCTCGCTGCTGTGCGAGCGCCTCTCCGGGCGCCACGTGGAGATCGGTCTGGTGCCCTTCGGCTCGATCGGCCTCACCCTGTTCGGACTGGACCTGTGGTGGGCGAGCCCCGCCGCCGCACCCGATGCCG
>Ga0214472_10009032_pt1 | contig 10393 bp, 14 predicted proteins | sample RVTome_6_FD_207662 | JGI IMG/M metagenome (GOLD analysis project Ga0214472, IMG submission 207662) | Soil microbial communities from uranium-contaminated site in the Upper Colorado River Basin, Wyoming, United States - RVT140D175 | ecosystem: Environmental > Terrestrial > Soil > Contaminated >...
AATACTCGCCATAGATTCCCTTCCCCGCCCCTTGGGCCGGATCGAGGTACCGTTTGACCAGCGCCTCGTAGAGCTCCTTGGGCGAGGCGGAGCGATCAATCTTCAGTGCCTCAAAGGTCTCCTTGGGGACGGATGGGAAATCCGCGTGCACCGGTGCAGCGAGCAGCACGCCGCAGAAGAGCAGTACAAACTTCAGCAAGGACTTGACGGCCATTGTGAATGCTCCTTTGTTTGTGGACACTGTTCTCTATTTTCGAAAAAGATTCCGTAGAATTTAGTTTTATCTAGAGCTAGCGTGCAGCGCGCTTATACCCAAATGCCATACCGATTGTCAAGAATATTTTCTCAACAGACTCACAGTTGACTACTGAAATCCAAACACCTTCATTATGGCTCTAGGCTTGGTGTCACGGCTCAGCGAGCGCACACGAGATCGGGCTGCTTGAGGGTGTCCTCTGCCCAATCATACTCAGCCGCGCCATTGTCATCGTGGCATGCGCCATCACCGCTGCATATTCCGACATCATGTTATCGTCACGGCCCGTTTTGGACATGAGTCGTGCCACGTCGAGTATGTGTGGCGGGAGAAAAGAACGTGGCCTCTGAATTTCCAGATGCTACGGCCGTTCACGATCGATGACGACGGTGATCCCATCCACTCCAGGTTTCACAGGCTGGCTCATCCCCTCCAGATCTCCACTTTCCGGCATAGCTTTGCCCGATTTCGACAGACGAGCCACAATCACCACCGTGCCTATGTCGGAGAGTTTCCTCGACGGCATCGGGCTGGTCGAGTCATCGAGCCGGAACGTGAAGGGCAAATCCTTCTTTGTCGCGCGCACAATGGCCACAGGCATCGGAGGACCACTCACGTCGCGCGCAAACACAAACAACGTATCCGTCGGAGACCCTTTGCTTGCGAGGTTCGGGGCCAAAGTCACTTTGCCTGTAATCGCACGCGGCTGCCCGGATTGCCCGGCCGGTTTGGCTGGCTTCACCGGCACCGCTGGATGCGGGTTTGCGGCCATCATGACTTGGCCGCCACCTTGTCGGCGCTGGGCTTCTTCGATGCCGGCGGTCAGTTCCTGCGCCGCCTCCGGCTCCGCATCCGCAGGAAGGCTCGTGCGAGCCTGTTCCCAGTCTTTGGCTGCACGCGCATAATCCTGTCGGTTGAAGGCTACCGTCCCTGCCAACATCAATGCCTTCACATTGCGTGGATCGATCTTCAACGCCTTTTGAATCAACGCATCCGGCTTCCCTTCCAACTTGCGACCCTGGTGGACACCAAGCGTATCGGCATAATCCGCGAGTAACTGCGCGTCATCAGGAACCAACTTTACCGCTTTCTCGAAAATCGGCACGGCATCGGCGTAGCGACCCATCGCCAAATAGGAGCGCGCCAGCAACGCCCACCCCACACCGTCGCCGGGATTCTGCTCAAGCTTCTTCTTCAGCTGTTCAGCCAATGCATTGAGGCCCTCGGACATCTGACGATCATCATCAGAACCTCCAGAACCGCCCTGAGAAGACATTGAGGGCGCAGTCGGATGCGTCATGGCGAGTGGATCTCCCAATGTCCAATAGAGCACCCCACTGACAATCGGGATAAGCATGGCAAGCGCAAGAGCCACCAGCCTGCTACTCACCTGTCGCTGCACCATGACAGGCGTCGTCTCCGTGACTCCTGTCTCGTCCAGCAGACGTCGTTCCAGTTCACGTCGCGCCACCCGATACTGTTCGTCGGTAAGCAGCCCGTTTGTCAGATCCTGTTCCAATTCCGTAAACTGTTGTCGGTAGACCAGCAGCGCCTTCTCCTGCTCTCCGGTTACGGCGGCGGGGCGCTTCAGCAAGGGCGGCAACAGAAGACCGAGGATGAGAACGGTCATGGCCGACGCGATCAACCAAAATGTGAGGGTCATGATCGTCTCACCTCTTTCACTCCTTGTGATAGCAGTTGTTCAACGCGCCGATGTTCCTCATCCGTCACGACGGAATCCGTGAGCGTCTGTCCTCGACGCCTCAACGTCGTTACGAGTGCGACCGCGCCACCGACGAGCAAGAGAAATGGCCCAATCCAGAGGAGGGTGGTGGTCATTTTCCACGGTGGCCGATACAAGACAAAATCGCCATACCGTTGCACCAGGAAGTCGATGATCTCTTGATCACTCATGTTTTTCGCGATCATCTCGCGAACCTCCCGGCGCAAATCCTCCGCAAGTGGGGCATTCGAGTCAGCCAACGTTTGATTCTGACAGACCAGACACCGGAGTTCGACGGCCAGGTGTTTGAGCCGCGCCTCAGCCACGGGGTCTTCGGTCAAGGGCTTGGCTTCTCCGGCCCAGGCCGGCCCGGGCATGAGCAGTATGATAAACCCAAGCCAGATCATTTCGCTTGAAGCTCCTTCACCAGCGGGAGAATCTTCTTCGCCACGACCTCGTCATCCAATGGCCCGATTTGCTTGTACCGGATGATTCCCTGCTTATCGATCACATAGGTTTCCGGCACCCCGTAGACTCCGTAATTAATGCCGACGCGCCCCGACTCATCCACCCCGACAACCGGATAGGGATTGCCCCACCGTCTCAACCACGTCAGCGCTTCTTCTCTTTGATCCTTATAGTCCATGCCGTAGACGGGCACCTCACCGGATCTGGCGAGCTGCATCAGAACCGGATGCTCAGTCTTGCAGCCGCTGCACCAAGACGCCCAGAAATTGAGCAGCCAGACCGTGCCCGTGAGCTCCTTCGGCGAAAATACTTTCTCCTGCTCATGGAGTTGCGGCAGCGAGAAATCAGGCGCCGCCTTTCCCACCAAAGGAGACGGTATTTCCCGCGGGTTGAGCGTGAGCCCGACAGCCAAAAAGCCGACCACGACCACGAAGATCGACAGCGGGAGAAGAAACCGATTCATGCAACCTTTCGCCCAGCCATCTGTCTCGCTGCAGGCACGTCCTGCTCTTCACGACGCCACGCGAATCGGTAGCGACGATCGCTGATGGCCAGTGCCCCACCCAACGCCATGATCAAACATCCGCCCCAAATCCAATCGATAAAGGGTTTGTGATAGAGCCGCACACTCCAGGCGCCGTCTTCGAGTGGCTCACCCAATGACACATACAAATCCCGCAACAATCCGGAATCGATCGCCGCTTCGGTCATGATCTGATTCTGAACCGGGTAGCGCCGTTTTTCCGGATATAGCACGGTCACTGCACGGCTGTCTTGACTCACATGAAAGGTCCCACGCGCTGCCGAGTAGTTCGGTCCCATAACGTCCTGCGTGCCGTCGAAGCGGAAGGTATAGCCACCGATGGTCGCCGTCTCTCCGACATTCATCCTTACGTCTTGCTCCGTTTCGAAACCTTTGACCATAGTCACACCGACGATAAACACGGCGATTCCGCAATGAGCCAGAAGCATGCCCCAATATGATCGAGGCACCGCAGCCAGGCGACCCGCAAAACTGCCGCCGTCACCATGGGTGAGCCGTTCACGCAGATTGGCCGCTGACGTCGTCACGATCCAGATTGCCAGCAAGAAACCTAGGCTGAGCAGCGGTGTCCACTTGCCCAAAACTAATGGTAGCGCAAGGGCGGTCACAAGGCTGACGCCGAATGCCCAGCGCAACCGCATCGCCAATTCGGGCAAGCTTGCTTTCTTCCATTGCGCAAGCGGGCCGATTCCCATCAAAAAGATGGCCGGCGCCATCAGGGGAGCGAACACGGCGTCAAAATAGGGTGGGCCGACAGAGATTTTCCCGAGGTCCAGCGCATCCAAGAATAAGGGATACAACGTGCCCAACAACACCGACCCCATAGCCGCAACCAGTAACACGTTGTTGGCCAGTAACATCCCCTCACGCGACAGGATGGAGAAGCCGCCACCAAGTCCTACACGCGGCGCACGCCACGCGTATAAGAGCAATGAACCTCCGATCACCACAGCGAGGAAGACGAGGATGAACAAGCCACGCTTCGGATCAGTGGCAAATGCATGGACGGAGGTCAAAACACCGGAACGCACGAGAAACGTCCCGAGCAGGCTCAATGAAAATGCCATGATGGCGAGCAAGACAGTCCAGACCTTGAACCCGCCTCGTTTATCGGTTACAGCGAGCGAGTGAATCAACGCGGTACCGGCCAGCCAGGGCATGAAGGAGGCGTTTTCCACCGGATCCCAGAACCACCACCCTCCCCAACCCAGTTCATAGTAGGCCCACCCGCTCCCCAGTGCGATTCCGACCGTCAGAAAACACCAGGCGACCGTCGTCCAGGGGCGAGACCAGCGTGCCCAGGCGGCATCGAGATTGCCTCCTAAAAGCGCGGCAATGGCAAACGCGAAGGCCACAGAGAATCCGACGTAGCCCATGTAGAGCATCGGCGGATGCATGACCATACCCGGATCTTGCAACAGAGGATTTAAATCCCGCCCATCAGCTGCGGCCGGGATCAATCGCTCAAACGGATTGGACACGGTCAACATGAATAAGAGAAATCCCATGCTGACGAGTCCCATGACGCCGAGAATGCGCGAGCGCATCGTCTCCGGTAGATGTGCGGAGAACACGGTGACGGCAAACATCCAGACCGTCAGAATGAAAGTCCACAATAAGAGCGACCCTTCGTGCGCGCCCCAGATGGCGGCAAGGCGATAATGCAGGGGGAGTTGGGAATTCGACGTAGCCGCGACATACAGCACGGAAAAATCTTTGTCGGCAAAGGCATAACCAAGACAGCAAAACGCAATCAACACCAAGAGGAACTGCCCGCGCGCCGCCGGCTTGGCTACGGCCATCAGAGCGGAGTTGCCGACCGCCGCGCCGTAGATGGGGAGACTGCCCTGCACGATGGCGACGCAGAGTGCGAGAATCAGGGCGAAATGACCGATTTCTGGAATCATCGTGATGGTGTCCTACTGGGGTTGTACGACCAAAGTACTGCTACTCTGAGCTCCTGCTGCTTTGGCTTTGGCCAGCGCATCGGCCGCTTCCGGGGGCATGTAGTTTTCATCATGCTTCGCCAGCACTTCGCTGGCGACAAACGTGCCGTCAGCGACCAACTGTCCTTGCGCGACGGCGCCCTTCCCTTCCTTGAAGAGGTCCGGCAGAATCCCTTTGAACGTCACGGGCACACGCTTTGCCATGTCGGTCACAACGAAGTGGACGGTGAGGCCGTCGCCTTCTCGAGTGAGGCTGCCGTCTTCGACCATCCCGCCGATCCGGAAGCTTTGGCCCTGAGGAACTTCCCCGTTCGCCACCTGGGTAGGCGTGAAAAAAAAGACAAGATTGCTCTGGAATGCGTTCAGCACCAAAAGCGTTGCCACCGCCAGCGCAAGCAGCCCAATACCAATGAGGGCAAACCGTTTGTATCGCGGTTTCACCTGTTCCTCCTATGACACATCGCGGTACTCAGCGCGCACTGCGGCACGCCGGCGCCACAGGGCGAGAACTTCCCATACCATGCACAGAGCCGTGGCTGAGAAGGAAGTCCACACATAGAGACCGTAGCCGCCCATCGCTAGAAACTCGGTCAGACTCCCCCACTGCATCAGCGCGCCTCTGCAACGTCCGGCATCGGGGACTGCTTGCTCCACGCCGGAAGTTGCTCCCGCTCGACCATCACGCACCGTACGCGGGCCAATGTCACCGCAATGCTATACATCCAAAAGCCGACCGTCATCAGCAGCATCGCGGTCAGCATCGTCGCCGCCATCTTCGAGCCCGCCGTCATACTGACGGAAGCCCCTTGGTGCAACGTGTTCCACCAGCGCACGGAAAAATAAATGATCGGGACGTTGACCACACCAACCAGCGCGAAGACGGCGCTCGCACGGTCGGCGCGGCGCAGGTCATCGATCGACGTCCGCAACAACATGACCCCGGCATACTGAAACAACAGAATCAGTTCCGACGTCAACCGGGCATCCCATACCCACCACGCGCCCCAGGTCGGCTTGCCCCACATCGCCCCGGTGAGCAACGCCAGAAAGGTAAACATCGCCCCGGTAGGGGCGATGGCCTGGGCCATCATGAACGAGAGGCGCGCATTCAACCCCAATCCAAGGCCGGCCCATACGGCCATGACGACATACAGAAACATGGACATCCAGGCGGCCGGCACATGGACGAAGATAATCCGGTAGGCCTCGCCTTGTTGAAAATCGGTCGGTGCGACGAAGAACCCGATGTACAAGCCGACGCCCATTACCACGCTCGCGGCCGCAGCGCACCATGGGATCATCCTCCCGGCCAGCGGGTAGAAAGCCTGCGGCGACGAATACTTGAGCCAGTTGACACCCGTGACACTCATGAGAATGTATTACTCCAACGCAATGCGCAACGCTGCCGCGGTTGCCCAAGGCGCAAAAAAAAGTGAGAGCACAAGGCAGGCCCCGAGTAACGACAGATTCGCTTCACCACCGATTCCAGCCGAGCTGCTCGTAACGGCGCCGGCCCCAAAGATCAACACCGGAACATAGAGGGGAAGCACCAGTAGGGCAACCAGCAAACCACTCCCGCGCACACCAAGAACCAGCGCGGCGCCAATCCCTCCAATCATACTCAACGTCGGCGTCCCAAGCAAGAGCGACAATACCAGAACCCCCAGCGATTCCCCACTCAAACCGAATTGCAAACCAAGGAGAGGCGAGAGCAGGACCACCGGCAAGCCGGAGATCACCCAGTGGGCGAATACCTTGCCAACGACCAGAACCGCCAGAGGCTGAGAGACCAAGAGCATCTGTTCTAACACGCCATCGAGATAATCAGCCGTAAATACGCGCCCGAGTGACAAGAGGCACGCCAGCAATGCCGCAACCCAGAGCACACCGGGGGCGATCGTCCTCAAGACAGTCGGCTCCGGGCCCACCCCCAGTGGAAAGAGACTCGCGACGATGACCAGGAAGAAAACGGACATCGCCACATCCGAACGGCGCCGCATGGCCAACAGCAGATCCCGCTGGATAATCCCGCGCAACGCCTCAAACATGCTGGGCTGGTTCATCCAGTCAGCCTCAGGCACTGCACGACATCAGTTGGGAGCGCAACCTCCTGGTGAGTCACGACGACCACCATGCCGCCTTGGTGCAGGTGCGACTGCAGGCGTTGGGTTACGAAACTTGTGGCAGCGGTATCAAGTGACGTGAACGGCTCATCCAAGAGCCATAACGGACGTGTGGAAAGCCAGAGGCGCGCCAGCGCCACACGGCGCTTTTGTCCTTGTGACAGAACCCTCGTCGGCAGCGAGTGAACCGGTCTCCTAAGCCCCACGGCTTCCAACGCATCCTGCACACGTGCGCCGGCACTTTTCTCACCGGCGAGGGAGGCGGAGACTGTGAGGTTTTCGACCGGAGTCAGATCATCTTTGATGCCATTGAGATGCCCAATATAGGTAAGCTGGGCACAATAGAGCTCCTTGAGTTGGCGGATGTCTTGCCCTTGCCACATGATCGTGCCTTGTTCGGGCGACAACAGGCTGCACAGCATGCGGAGAAGGCTGGTTTTCCCGCTGCCGTTTTCACCCACCACAGCCAACAACGTGCCCGGTTTGATCGTCACACTGATGTCAGAGAAGAGCCGGCGTTGCCCGCGACTGCAACTCAATGCGACGGTTTCCAACATGGAAGGAGGCTCCTGCGAAGGCGAGGGTCGAGAGTAAGGGAAACGGAGCGTGGAAAACAAGTAGTGACGTTGGTCCCGTTCCGAGACAACTCTTAACTGGAGCAGGCCAGGCTCCATCCGCAACCCCCGCACCACCAGTGCCCGCAAGAATGCCGCACAAACCGGCTCGTTCTCAGTGGCCGTCTGGACAAATCCCAGGATCGTCTTCTGCCCCCGCAGCGTGATCCCAAGGCGATGACCATCGCATCCTGCGCAAACGTTTTGCCGTCGAGGACCACGGCCACGAACTCGTCCCGGTCCAGGCGCCGCTCACAGAAGGTCTGCAGGTGGCACGCGCTGGCCCGGATCAAGCGGCGGGAGACGCCCGACGCACTCAGCCCCAAGGCGGTGGGCACCGCCTCCGCACCGGCTTCGTACTGCCGACAGGTCAGACCCACCAGGATCTTCCTGAACAAGCCCGCATCGGCCGCCCGCGGGCGTTGGAGTTGTTCGTACGTCGTGAGGGCGACCTCGCAGTTCGCTGCTTGGTTGCGCACCCGAGGCACGGGGATGGGCAGTGTCTGATCGGCCAAGTAGACCGAGCCTCGTGGCTGCCCCCAGCGGACCACGCCCGCTTGTCCGCCCGCCCGGCAGTACCGTGGTGGGCCAGCCAACGCAGTCACTTCGGCGTCCAGCGCCTCTCACACCGCCTGCAGTCCCAGCGGAATCAAGGCCTGGATCAGCGCCACCTTCGTCTCGATCTCCTCCGGCGGCAATCCAGCGGCGGCGGCCGATGCCCTCGCGTCTTTCACCTTGCCTTGTCGTTGAATGTGGACTACGCTTTTCATGAAGCGGCTCCTTTCCTTGGTGTGGGGTGGTGGTTGGCTCAGCAACGATCACGCACCACACCGGGGCCGCTTCGTCAATTTTCAACTAAGGCTGACACACCTTCCTGCATCTGGAATCGCCGGCGTTGCCGGAGATTGTGCCAGCGCTCGAAGTCGTCAAAGATGTCCGCTCTGGCTTCCGCTCGGGTTCGATACTGACGCCGATTGACCCGTTCTCGTTTCAGCATCCCAAAGAAGCTCTCCGCCGCTGTATTGTCGGCGCAACTCCCCACGGCAGTCATGCTGCAGGTCACCTTACTGGTGCGAGGCGAGACGACGTTCCTCCTGCGTGCTCCAGTGCTACTGTTCGCCTTTCACCTGATGCCTCTCGCTCGCCGCTTGCTCCGCCGCCCACTGTTGCTCGATCAACTGGAGTGCCCGTGTGCGCACCCGTTCATCAGCATCGCTCAAAGCCAGCATCAGCGGATCTACCGACTTCGCGGATTCTTGCTCTTCCCAGTAATCCAGCGCGAGCAGCCGCACGCGCGCATCGGGATGTTGGAGCGCGACCTTCATCCACTCCGGGACGGTCACCTGCGGTGGGGGAGTGGGAACCGGTACCGACGAGACTGTGGGCTGGGCGCTGGCGGCTTCGGCCGACGCGCTTCGCTCGACCGGGGCGAGAGGCACGCGACTGGGTGTCGCAACTGTGCCGGATTCCTCGTTTAATCCTGGGCCGCAACCGGGTAGCGAGGCGAGCAGAACCAGGATCAGAAGTGTGCTGAGACGAGAGGAATGGTAACCGAAGACCAGCATAACCATTGGAGAAGTTGGGCGCGTGTGACCACCCATTAGGCAAACTCGGTGCTTGATGAGCTTCTTCCTAGAGTGTAGGGCGTGAACACTTGTTGATTGTCATGACGGGCGCAACGACTTCAACCCACTGATTTTTTGAACTTACGTTGCCGCCTTCGGGCTGCTGCTGCACCTCCGCCAGAATCCGAAGCACGTAATTGGCTTCTTTCCCAATCGCGAACTCTTGGTCCGTGATCTTGACGATTGTTTCAGCCGCATCCGAGATGAGCAGAAACGGCGGGCGTAACGTTCTCGCGGAGACGGCTTTGCCATCGGCTACTAATCGCACCGTGAGAGGAGAGGAAGGAGCCAGGGCGACTCCCGATAAACGAAGCGCGAGTCCCGACATCTTAAACGACCAAGGCTGTAACAACGGGGGCTTGATCGACCACCCAGTCCGTGGGGGGTATGCCACGCGATACTTTGGTGCTGCGATGGCAGTCCCTTTCGGAAAGCTTTTCGTTGTTGAGACCAACCAGCTCCCGTCCCACAGGTGGCACGTATTGGCCTTGAGTGCTTCATACTTCGCCTGCTTGATTTCGTCATTGGAGAGCGTCCCTTCTTTCCTAAACCAAAAGTAGTGCTCAAACATGCGCAGGGCGGCCTCACGGTCGAGGTAGTCATACGACCAATAGGTCCCTCCTTCGAATTGGTACACTCCGAGTAGATACCCACGCCCTTCCGGGCGTGGCACTCGCAGAATTCAAGCTGCGCTTGTCCGGTGTCCTGCTCGCCTTGATAGCGAACATATCGGCGAATGATGGCTTCGTTGATCCCCACCGTACTCACGAAAAATCCTCGTCCCCAGATCCCTCCCCCATCCCAGTACACCTTCCCCAGAAAGTGCGGAAATTTCTCCTTTAATTTCCGGCTCGTCACGCTCTTCAACGTCACCACCACCTTCGCCACTGCATCCTTCGGTGGAATGATACGGAGTCGCAATCAACGATTCTTCCTCTCGCGCCGCCGCCAACCCGCGAGCACCATGGTACCGGCCAACATCATGCCGCCACCTAGACCACCTAGCGAGAGCTTTCCACCAGTGCTATCGAGATCGAGCATGCTGTTCTTGACCTCGGTCTCGAGTTTGGACACCCTGGCTTGCAGCGTCATCA
>Ga0214472_10009034_pt1 | contig 10392 bp, 9 predicted proteins | sample RVTome_6_FD_207662 | JGI IMG/M metagenome (GOLD analysis project Ga0214472, IMG submission 207662) | Soil microbial communities from uranium-contaminated site in the Upper Colorado River Basin, Wyoming, United States - RVT140D175 | ecosystem: Environmental > Terrestrial > Soil > Contaminated >...
GCAGGTGATCAGCCGCAGCATGGTGGGCAGCGTCCAACGCATCCTGGTCGAAGCCCACGCGAAGAAGAACCCGGAGGAGCTGGCCGGGCGCACCGAGAACAACCGGGTGGTGAATTTCGTCGGCCAGTCGCGGCTCATCGGGCAGTTCGTCGATGTCACCATCACCGCCGCGCTGCCGCACAGCCTGCGCGGCGAAACCCTCTTGCGGGACAACTGAATGGCGCGATCGACCGAAGTGTTGCTGGAGCCGCTCGACAACGAGCGGCTGGCCAACCTGTGCGGCGTCCTCGACGAAAACCTGCGCCAGATCGAGACCGCCTACGACATTACCATCGCGCGGCGCGGCGAGCGACTCACGCTGCAGGGGCACCCCGCGCAGGCGCAGCTCGCCGCCAAGGCCCTGCGCGAGTTCTACACGCAGGCCGAGCATCACCTGACGGTCGACGACATCCAGCTGGGCCTCATCGAGTTCGCCAACCGCAGCCAGTCCGACCAGCCGGCGCCGGCGCTGCTCACGCGCAAATCCGAGCTGCACGGACGGACCCCGCGCCAGGTCGATTACCTGCGCAACATCCAGGCGCACGACATCACCTTCGGCATCGGTCCGGCCGGTACCGGCAAGACCTATCTCGCGGTGGCCAGCGCCGTGGATGCGCTCGAGCGCGAGTACGTAGAGCGCATCATCCTCACCCGCCCGGCGGTGGAGGCCGGCGAGCGGCTGGGTTTCCTGCCGGGTGATCTGGCGCAGAAGGTCGACCCTTATCTGCGCCCGCTCTACGACGCGCTCTACGACCTGATGGGTTTCGACCGGGTGGCCAAGCTGTTCGAGCGCGGCTCGATCGAGATCGCGCCGCTCGCCTTTATGCGCGGGCGCACGCTGAACCACGCTTTCATCATCCTCGACGAGGCGCAGAACACCACCCCCGAGCAGATGAAGATGTTCCTCACCCGCATCGGCATCGGCGCCAAGGCGGTGGTCACCGGGGATCTGACCCAGGTCGACCTGCCGCGCGGCAACCGCAGCGGCCTGCTGGAGGCGCGCGAGGTGCTCGCCACGGTGCGCGGGATCGCCTTCAGCGAGTTCCAGAAGGAGGACGTGGTGCGCCATCCGCTGGTGGCGCGCATCGTCGAGGCGTATGACAATCAGACGGCACGCCAAGCGCACGCCGCGCTGGCCGCGCGCAAGGAATGACATCATGGCAGGAAAAGCGGTCGCCCCGCACCTGACCCTGTCCGTGCAAAAGGCGCTCGCCCCGGCCGACAAGGCGCTCGCCCCGGACAAGCCGACCATCCGGCGCTGGGCGCGGGCCGCCCTGCGCGGCGATGCCGAAGTCACGGTGCGCCTGGTGGGCGAGGCCGAGGGGCGCCAGCTCAACCGCGACTATCGCGGCAAGGACTACGCCACCAACGTGCTGACTTTCGTGTACGACGAGGCCGCGCTGCTGCCGGCAGGTCCCGCCGATGCACCGCTTTCGGGCGATCTGGTGCTATGCGTCCCGGTTGTGGCGCATGAGGCGGCCGCCCAGGGCAAGGCGCTGGAGGCGCACTTCGCCCACCTGGTGGTGCATGGTATGCTGCATCTGCAAGGTTTCGACCACGAACAGCCGGCCGAAGCGGAACACATGGAGGCGCTGGAGACGCAGATATTGGGGACGCTCGGTTACGCCGATCCTTATGCGTGAGTGAGGCTCGGGAGGATCGAGGATTTGGGATGGGGCGGGCGCGACACCCGTGCATGGAACTTGCTGCATCCCAAATCCTGGCTCCTCGACCATACCTGACACATGGACAGTTCCCCTAGCAAGCCTTCCTTCCTCGAGCGACTTTCGGCCCTCCTGTCGCGCGAACCGGAAGATCGCGATGAACTCCTCGCGCTGCTTCACGCGGCCTACGAGCGCAACCTGCTCGATGCCGATGCCCTTTCCATCATCGAAGGCGCCCTGCAGATGTCGGACATGCAGGCGCGCGACGTGATGGTTCCCCGCGCCCAGATGGACGTCGTGCATCTGGACGACCCGATGGACAAGATCGCCGCGTTCGTCGTCGACACCGCCCACTCGCGTTTCCCGACAGTGGGCGAGGGCAAGGACGATGTGGCCGGCATCCTCCTCGCCAAGGACCTGCTGCGCTACTTCGCCGGGCACGAGTTCGACCTGCGCGACATGCTGCGCCCGGCGGTGTTCGTGCCCGAATCGAAGCGCCTCAACGTGCTGTTGCGCGAATTCCGCGTGAGCCGCAACCACATGGCCATCGTCGTCGACGAGTACGGCGGCGTGGCCGGGCTGATCACCATCGAGGATGTGCTCGAGCAGATTGTGGGCGACATCGAGGACGAGTACGACTTCGACGAAGCGAGCGACAACATCCGGCTCGACCAGAACGGGCGCTACCGGGTCAAGGCCACCACCGAGATCGGCGACTTCAACGCGGCCTTCGCCACCGAGCTGAGCGACGAGGAGGTCGATACGGTGGGCGGCCTCGTCATCCGCCAGCTGGGCCGGCTGCCCAAGCGCGGCGAGTCGATCATCCTCGAGGGCATGAAGATCCAGGTCCTGCGCGCGGACAGCCGGCGGGTGCACACCCTGCTGGTCGAGCCCGCCGCCTCGCTACCGAATGTGGCCGCTGATTGATCGCGCGCCGCCGGTGCCGCTGCCGGGCGCTGTGAGCGAGCGGCGCACGGTGGCATGGCCTGGCGCGCGCGTCGCGTTTGCGGCCGCCGTGGCGGGCGGCGCGTCGGTGGTGGCGTTCGCACCGTTCGAGTTCTTCCCGCTCGCCCCGCTCTCACTCGCCGTGCTCGTGTGGGCGCTCGCCCGCGCCGCGCATTCGCGGGCGGGTTTCCTGATCGGGTTTGCCTGGGGTTTCGCGGCCTTCCTTGCCGGCGTGTCCTGGCTTTACGTGGCGCTCAATCGCTACGGGGGCATGCCGATGCCGCTCGCTGCGCTCGCCATCGCGCTGTTCTGCGCCTATCTCGCGCTGTTTCCGGCGCTCGTCGGGGCGCTCTTCGTGCGTTTGCGGCGTGGTGCGCCGCTCGTGCAGGCCGCGCTCTTCGGGGGCTTGTGGGTGGGCGCCGAATGGCTGCGCGGATGGCTCTTCACCGGTTTCCCGTGGCTCGCCATCGGGTACTCGCAGACGCCGCCCAGTCCGCTGGCGGGCTGGCTGCCGCTCGTGGGAGTGTTCGGGGTGGGCGGTCTGGTGGCCTTCCTGGCCGCGCTCGTGGCGCTCACGCGCTGGCGGGTGCGCAGCGCGGCCGCGCTGGCCGCCTCCGCCACGGTCGCCGTGGCCGGGGCCGGCTTCGCGCTCGGGCGCGTGGCGTGGACGACGCCCGCGGGCGAGCCGGTGTCGGTGGCCCTGATCCAGACCAACATCGAGCAGGGGCTCAAGTGGCGCCCCGAGCGGCTCGTGGAGTGGCTCGAGATCAATGCCCGCCTCGCACACCAGGATTCGGCCCGGCTCGTGGTGCTCCCCGAGACCACCTTGCCGCTCCTGGCGGACCGCCTGCCGGAGGGCTACCTCGAGCTGCTCGCCGAGTCGGCGCGGGCCGCCGGCGGCGATCTCGTGCTCGGCGTTTTTACGCGCGACGCCGCGGGCGGCGTCTACAACGCCGCGCTGAGCGTCGGGGCGTCGCCCGGCCAGACCTACGCCAAGCAGCATCTGGTGCCCTTCGGCGAGTATTCGCCGCCGCTCTTCGGCTGGTTCTACCGGGTGGTCGACATTCCCATGTCGGACCAGACGCGCGGCGCGCGCGATCAGCCGCCGCTCGCGCTCGGGGATCAGCGGGTGGCGGTCAATATCTGCTATGAGGATCTGTTCGGGCGGGAGTTGATCCGCAGCCTGCCGGAGGCGACCCTGCTGCTCAACCTCTCCAACCTCGCCTGGTACGGCGACTCGTTCGCCCAGCCGCAGCACCTGCAGATCGCGCGCGTGCGGGCGCTTGAGACCGGACGGCCGATGCTGCGCGCGACCAACACCGGGATGACCGCGGTGGTGCAGCCCGACGGTTCGGTCGCCGGCGTGCTGCCGGCCTTCGAGCAGGGGGTGCTGCGCGCCGAGGTGCGCGGGCATGTCGGGCTCACGCCCTATGCGCGGTGGGGCGATCGGGCGGCGCTCGCGCTGGCGTTCCTGGCGGTGGCTGGCGGGCTGGTGTGGCGGCGGCGGGCTGCGACGCGTCCGCGCTAAGGCGCTCGCCGCAACAATTCCCGCGCAAACTTCGCCCGTGCCGGCGAATGCCAGTAAAATCGGCCTCTTTGCGTTCGTTGCGCGGACTTCATGCCGCCCGAGACCATGGCCCTGCACAAACCCACCTTCCAGCAAGTCATCCTCACGCTCCAGCAATTTTGGGGCGACCGCGGCTGCGTGCTGCTTCAGCCCTATGACCTCGAGGTCGGCGCGGGCACCTCGCATACCGCCACCTTCCTGCGCGCGATCGGCCCCGAGCCGTGGAATGCCGCCTACGTGCAGCCGTCGCGCCGCCCCAAGGACGGACGCTACGGCGAGAATCCCAACCGCCTGCAGCATTACTACCAGTACCAGGTGGTGCTCAAGCCCTCGCCGCTCGACATCCAGGAACTCTACCTGGACAGCCTGCGCGCGCTGGGCATCGATCCCAACGTGCACGACATCCGCTTCGTCGAGGACGACTGGGAGAACCCCACGCTGGGCGCCTGGGGGCTGGGCTGGGAGGTGTGGCTCGACGGCATGGAGGTCACCCAGTTCACCTACTTCCAGCAGGTCGGCGGCCTCGACTGCAAGCCGGTGCTGGGCGAGATCACCTACGGGCTGGAGCGCCTCGCGATGTACCTGCAGGGCGTGGAGAACGTCTATGACCTCACCTGGGCGGTCTATCCGGACGGCTCGAAGGTGACCTACGGCGACGTCTATCACCAGAACGAGGTCGAGCAGTCGAAGTACAACTTCGAGCACTCCAACGTGGAGTTCCTCTTTTCGCTGTTCGGCAACTACGAATCCGAGGCGAAGCGCCTGATGGAAGCGAACCTCGCGCTGCCCGCCTACGAGATGGTGCTCAAGGCGGCCCACACCTTCAACATGCTCGACGCGCGCGGCGCCATTTCGGTCACCGAGCGTGCCGCCTACATCGGACGCATCCGCAACCTCTCGCGCGCGGTGGCGCACGCCTATTTCGCCTCCCGCGAGGCGCTCGGCTTCCCCATGTTGCCCAAACAAACGAACAAGGAGGCCGCGTGATGTCCGTTGCTTCCGTATTGGTCGAGCTGCTCACCGAGGAACTGCCGCCCAGGGCCCTGCCCCGGCTGGGCGAAACCTTCGCCACCGTCATCTTCGAAGGGCTCAGGGCGCGCGGCCTGCTCGCCGAGGACAAGGGTTTTCGCTGGTACGCGGCGCCGCGCCGGCTGGCCGTGACCGTGCCGGCGGTGCGTGCCGTCGCGCCCGCGCGCGAAGTGACCGAGAAGATCATGCCGGTGGCGGTCGCGCTAGACGCCGCCGGACGTCCCACCCAGGCGCTGCTGAAGAAGCTCGAAGCCAAGGGGATCGCTCCCGAGGCGGTGGCCGGTTTCGAGCGGCGCATGGACGGCAAGGCCGAGGCCCTGTTCTACACCCGCGCCCAGGACGGCGTGGCGCTCGACGAGGTGCTCGCGGCGATCGTGCAGGAGGCGGTCAAGGCGCTGCCGGTGCCCAAGCTGATGCGCTGGGGGGCGGGCGAGGCGCAGTTCGTGCGCCCGGTGCACAGGCTCGCCATGCTGCACGGCGAGCGGGTGGTGCCGGGGCGCGTGCTGGACCTCGACGCCGGGCGCCTCACCATGGGGCACCGCTTCATGAGCCGCGGCGCGCTGGAGCTCGCCACCGCCGAAGCCTACGAGCCCACCCTGCTGGCCGAAGGCAAGGTCATTCCGCACTTCGCCGAGCGCCGCGCCGAGATCGAGCGCCAGCTGGTGGAAGAGGCGGCGCGGCAGGGGGCGAGCCTCGGCGGATACGCCGACCTGCTCGACGAGGTGAGCGCCCTGGTCGAGCACCCGACCGTGTACGTGGGCGAGTTCGAGGCGGAGTTCCTGGCGGTGCCGCAGGAATGCCTGATTCTCACGATGCGCGCCAACCAGAAGTATTTTCCGCTGTTCGATGACGCCGGCAAGCTCCTCAACCGCTTCCTCATCGTGTCGAACATGCGCCCGGCCGATCCGGCCAACATCATCGCCGGCAACCAGCGCGTGGTGCGCCCGCGCCTGGCCGATGCGCGCTTCTTCTTCGAACAGGACCGCAAGCATGGCCTCGCCTCGCGCCTGCCGCGGCTGGCGGCGGTGGTCTATCACAACAAGCTGGGCAGCCAGCTCGAGCGTGTCGAGCGCCTCGAACGGCTGGCGGCGCGCATCGCCCATCGCCTGCAGGCCGACGAGGTGGCGGCCGGGCGGGCGGCGCGCCTTGCCAAGGCCGACCTCGTCACCGACATGGTGGGCGAATTTCCCGAGCTGCAGGGCATCATGGGCCGTTACTACGCGCTCAACGACGGCGAAGGTGAGGTGGTGGCCGACGCCGTCCAGTCCCATTACCAGCCGCGTTTCGCCGGCGACGCCCTGCCTGCGGGCAACGTGGCGTGCGCGGTGGCGCTCGCCGACAAGCTCGACGCGCTGGTGGGCTTCTTCGGCATCGGCCAGGTGCCGACCGGCGACAAGGATCCGTTTGGCCTGCGCCGCGCCGCGCTCGGGGTGCTGCGCATCCTGATCGAGGCGCCGTTGCCGCTCGATCTGGGTGAGCTGGTCGGCGATGCCGCCGACGGGTTCGCGCCGGGCCGTCTCGGTGTGGCGGATTTCCAGCCACAACTGCTCGAGTTCATGTTCGAGCGGCTGAGAAACCTGCTGCGCGACGCCGGGCACGCCGTGGATGTGGTCGACGCGGTGCTCGCGCTGCGCCCGACCCGCATCGACCTGATTCCCGCCAAGCTCGACGCGGTGCGCGTGTTCCGCACGCTGCCCGAGGCCGCGGCGCTCGCCGCGGCCAACAAGCGGATCGTGAACATTCTGCGCAAGGCCGAAGCGGTGCCGTCCGAACCCGACTTCGCGCTGCTCCAGGAAGAGGCGGAGAAGGCCTTGTTCCACCGTGTGGTCGACGTCACCCCGCGTGTTCAGTCGCACGTCGCCAACGAGGATTACACGGAGGCGCTGCGCGTGCTGGCCGGGCTGCGCAGCGCGGTCGACGACTTCTTCGATGGCGTGATGGTGATGGCCGAGGAGCCGCTCACACGCCACAACCGGCTCGCCCTGCTCGGCCAGCTGGCGGCCCTGATGAACCGGGTGGCCGACCTGTCGCGCCTGTCGGCCTGACCGCGAGAGGGCCCCGCTCATCATGAAGCTCATCATTCTCGACCGCGACGGCGTCATCAACCACGACTCCGACCAGTTCATCAAGTCGCCCGACGAGTGGAAGCCCATCGTTGGCTCACTGGAGGCCATCGCGCGGCTCAACCAGTGGGGCTGGCGGGTGGTGGTGGCCTCCAACCAGTCGGGCATCGGGCGCGGTCTGTTCGGGATGGACATGCTCAACGCCATCAACGAGAAGATGGTAAAGAGCCTCACCCAGGTCGGCGGGCGCCTCGATGCGATCTTCTTCTGCCCGCACCCGGCCGACTCCACCTGCGACTGCCGCAAGCCCAAGCCTGGTCTCTTCACCCAGATTGCCGAACGCTTCAACATGCCGCTCGCCGGCGTGCCGTCGGTCGGCGACAGCCTGCGCGACCTGCAGGCAGGCGTGGCGGTGGGGTGTACCCCCTACCTCGTGCTCACCGGCAAGGGGCAGAAGACGCGCCTCGACCCGGCGCTGCCCGCAGGGACCCTCGTCTATCCCGATCTGGCGACCGTGGTCGCCGATCTCACCGCCTGAAGCGAATCGTGAACCTCCTGCGCTCCTTTCTGTTCGCCATCGTGCTGGCGATCGTCACGCCCCCTTACGCCATTTTCGGGTTTCTCACCTTTCCGCTGCCCCCGCGCGTGCGCCACCGCATCATCACCTCATGGGCGCACGTCGTGATGTGGTTCGTGTGGCACCTGCTGGGCATCCGCTACCGCGTGATCGGGCGCGAAAACATTCCGCCCGGGCCGGCCGTGATCCTGTCCAAACACCAGTCGGCGTGGGAGACGATGGCCCTGCAAGTGATCTTTCCGCCGCTGTGCTTCGTGCTCAAGCGCGAATTGCTGCGCGTGCCCTTCTTCGGCTGGGGCCTGGCGCAGATTCCCGGTATCGCCATCGATCGCACCGCGGGCAAGGACGCCCTTGCGCAGGTGGTGGAGCAGGGCCAGGCGCGTCTGTCGGAAGGCTTCTGGGTGGTGGTGTTCCCGGAGGGCACCCGCGTGGCGCCGGGCACCACGCGGCGCTACAAACCCGGCGGCGCGTGGCTCGCCCGCCACGCCGGCGTACCGGTGGTGCCGGTCGCGCACAATGCCGGCGAATTCTGGCGCCGCAATGCCTTCCTCAAGCACCCGGGCGAGATCACGGTCAGCATCGGGCCGCAACTCGATCCCGCGGACGGCGATGCCGCCGAGGTCAATCGCCGCGCCGAGGCCTGGATCGAGGCCGAGATGCACCGGCTTTTCCCGCATCATTACGCGGGCGCCTCGTCGTCCCCGGATCTGGCGCGCGCCGCCGACTGACCGCGGCCCCGCGGCGCCACGGGCCCGGCGGACGCTACCCACGTGGTGGACGCAGGCAAAAAAAAAGCCCCGCAGAGCGGGGCTTTTTCAATTCGGCAACTTGCCGCAGGCGATTCAGGCAGCCTTCTTGGCGCCGGCCTTGGTGGAGGCCGTGACGGCCTTCACGGTGGCGTTGGTCGCGGCAGCCACGTTGGCTTCGGCGATCTCGGCGACCTGCTTGGCAGCCTTGGTCACGCTGTCGTAGGCGCTGTTGGCGGCCGCGATGGCCGACTTGACGGCAGCCACAGCGACATCGGAACCGGCCGGAGCGGACTTGGCAGCCTTGTCCAGCGCGGCGGCGACGGCCTTGTTCAGTTCGGCAGCCTGGGCTTCCAGGAGCTTGGAGACTTCTTCCTGGCTCTGCGTAGCGATTTCATACACGCTGCGGTTGTAGGCGACGGCCTTCTCGACCAGCGGCTGGGCCAGCGAGCTTTGCAGGCTCAGCAGTTCCTGCACGTCCTTGGCGCCGAACAGGGCCTTGGAGGTGGCCAGGCTGTCTTCCAGCAGCGAACGGGCGGTGTTCAGGTTCAGGGCGGCAAGGCGCTCGGCGCTGGCGAAGGCGGTATTGGCGATGCTCAGCAGCGCATCGACGTTGGACTTGCTGGACGTGGCGAACTGCTCGGGGGTGGCAAACATAGTCATCTCCTGGGTGTGTGGTGCATCGAAAGTACGTTCGCTACCGCGCCATCGTCTGCATGGTGCGTCGCAACATGAGTCCAATTATAGAAATACCGGTCGCCTTGTCAACTCTTTTTTGACGCAGCGCACAAGTTGGCCGGGAGGGGCTCGACGAAATCCGAAACCGTTCCGTAAGTTACGGTTTTTTGGAATGTTTCCAGAACTTTGGTGGTTCGCTGCGGAGTGCCGCGGACGGGGTGCGCGATGGCCGCGCCGCACGTGCAGCATGGCCCGCAAGGATGACGTGGTGATGACGCCCGGCGCGCGCGGCGGCGGCAGGGCGGGAGGCGATCAGCGGTGCTTGAAGTCGGGCTTGCGCTTGGCGACGAAGGCGGCCATGCCTTCCTTCTGGTCGTCGAGCGCGAAGGCGGCATGGAAGACGCGCCGCTCGAACAGCAGGCCCTCGTTGAGGCTTCCTTCGAACGCACGGTTGACCGATTCCTTGATCATCATCACCACCGGCAGGGAATACCCGGCGATGGTCGCGGCCGCGCCGAGCGCCTCGTCGAGCAGCTTGTCGGCCGGCACGACGCGGGCCACCAGACCGGCGCGCTCGGCCTCGGTGGCGTCGATCATGCGCGCCGTGAGGCACATGTCCATGGCCTTGGCTTTGCCGACTGCGCGCGGCAGGCGCTGGGTGCCGCCGGCGCCGGGCAGGATGCCGAGCTTGATTTCGGGCTGGCCGAACTTCGCCGTGTCGGCGGCGATGATCATGTCGCACATCATCGCGAGCTCGCATCCGCCGCCCAGGGCGTAGCCGGCCACGGCGGCGATCACGGGCTTGCGACAGGTCTTCACCCGTTCCCAGTTGCGCGTGATGTAGTCGCCCTTGTAGGCGTCCATGTAGGAGAAGCTCGCCATGGCGCCGATGTCCGCGCCGGCGGCGAAGGCCTTGTCCGAGCCGGTGATCACGATGGCGCCGATGCCCTCGTCGGCCTCGTAGCCGTCGAGCGCCTGCCCGACTTCGTCGACCAGTTGATCGTTCAGCGCATTGAGTGCGCTGGGGCGATTGAGGGTGATCAGGCCGACCCGGCCGCGGGTCTCGACGATGATGTGTTCGAAG
>Ga0214472_10009035_pt1 | contig 10391 bp, 11 predicted proteins | sample RVTome_6_FD_207662 | JGI IMG/M metagenome (GOLD analysis project Ga0214472, IMG submission 207662) | Soil microbial communities from uranium-contaminated site in the Upper Colorado River Basin, Wyoming, United States - RVT140D175 | ecosystem: Environmental > Terrestrial > Soil > Contaminated >...
CATCGGCTCCCTCCTGTCCGTGATGGCGAGTCACGTCAGGAGCTCTATCACCTTCGGAGCCGATGCCCCCTATCATCTCAGCCCCCGCATCCACACAGGGGTCCGTACAGATTCTGGTGAAGAGCGATGTTTCCTATGGGCTACGACGCAGCCTTGTCGTCCCGGTCTGGCCTTGGCATCGCCCTTGCCCTATCCGAAGGCGGACACCCGTCGCAAAGGGAACGGCAGCAGGAGGAGGATCGGTATGGCGTACGTGATCGCCGAGCCGTGCATCGACGTCAAGGACAAGGCTTGCGTCGAGGTCTGCCCAGTGGACTGCATCTACGAGGGGCCGAACCAGCTCTTCATCCACCCCGATGAGTGTATCGACTGTGGCGCGTGCGAGCCGGTCTGCCCCGTGAAGGCCATCTTCGCCGAAGACGAGACGCCGACCAACTGGAAGAACTTCATCGAGGTGAACAAGCAGTTCTTCGTCGACAACCCCGGGGTCAAGCCTTGCACGACGAAGAACTGAGGCTGGCGAACCCGGTGGAAAGCGGCTGACGGAAGGAGCGGTCGAAGACTGAACCGACCCAGAGGAGGAAGGGGCGATGCCCAAATTCATGAAGGTGGCCACGACCGATGAGTTGGAAGACCAGCAGGCCAAGCTGGTCGAAGTGGAAGGCCAGAAGATCGCCCTCTTTCGCGTGGGAGAAGCGTTCCACGCCCTGAGCGATACCTGCACGCATCGAGGAGGGCCGCTGTCCGAAGGGACGGTCGAGGGAGCCGAAGTGACCTGCCCCTGGCACGGGGCGAGGTTCGACATCAAGACCGGAGCTGTCATGGGGCCGCCGGCGGGACGAGAGGTCAGGAGCTACCCGGTGCGGGTCACCGGCGCCGACATCGAGATCGAAGTGTGAGGCCTGGACTCCCTCCCGATCCGGAAGGCGAGGATCGCTTTGCGTTTCGGCGGGTCGAGGCTGGAACCCTGGTGCTCGTCGGGCTCGGGGAGTGTTAGACAGGTGCCATGCCGCAGGCGTTGAACGGGCTGCGGGTAGTCAGCTTCGAGAGCCGCCGGTCGGCGGAGATGGCTGAACTGATCCGCAACTACGGCGGCGAGCCGATCGAGGCGCCGTCCATGCGCGAGGTCCCCTTGACCGACCAGCGCGAAGCGCTCGCGTTCGGCGAGACACTCCTCGCCGGCGACTGGGACGTGCTGATTCTGCTCACCGGTGTCGGCACGCGGATGTTGCTCGCCGCGCTCGCGACGCGCTGGCCGAAGGACGAGGTGGTGAAGGCGCTGGGACGGCTCACGCTGGTCTGCCGCGGGCCCAAACCAATCGTCGCGCTCAAGGAGGTTGGCCTCGCGCCGGCGCTCGCGGTGCCCGAGCCGAATACCTGGCGCGACCTGCTTTCGGCGCTGGACCTCAAACTCCCGGTCGCGGGAAAGGGCGTCGCCGTTCAGGAGTACGGCGCGCGCAACCAAGAGCTGCTGGTCGGGCTTCGGCAGCGCGGCGCCCGCGTCACGGCGGTCCCGGTGTACGGGTGGGCGCTGCCCGAAGACATGGGCCCACTGAGGGCCGCCATCGATCGGCTGGCGGCTGGCGACGTGGAGGTGGCGCTGTTCACCAGCGCCACCCAGGTGGACAACCTCTTCCGCGTGGCCGCCGAGATGGGGCGCGCAGACGCGCTTCGAGCGGCGCTCCGCCGCAGAACGGTGGTCGTGTCGATCGGTCCCATCACGACCGAGGCGCTCCAGGGGCACGGCATCCAGACTGACCTACACCCCGAGCACCCGAAGATGGGACATCTGCTGATCGCGGTGGCGCGGGAGGCGGACAACCTCCTGCGGCGCAAGCGAGGCGGCTAGAGTGGCCGGCACTTGCTCTGTCGCGTTGCGCAAGCCGCGAGATAAGGCGATACTGCGACCGGGGGAACTGAGTGGACGTCAGGTGAAGCGCTCAACCGTCCGAGATTCACCGGCCCGGCTCGCTGGAGCCCTACAGGATGGAATATTCCTGGTGCCTGCACGAGAACCGCGAAGGACATCGCTTCTGCGCGAGTGTGGTGCCTTCCTGGCGCTCGCGTGCCCGTCATGCGGTCTTGCTAAACACAGATGAGAAGTTCCGCGGCGGGTGCGGCCAGCCGGTCTCACGGGCGCTAGCGGCAGTGGACGTGCGACAGGCCGCTGCGCGCTCTCACACGGCCGCGCACCTCGCCAAGAGAACCCTCACATCCCGCACCGCGCTCGAACGCGGGCGGAGCAAAGCGCCGGTTCCGTTCTTGTGGGCCTCACCCACGCAACGACGGTAGCGGGGCGCGCCCGCTCCGCCCAATGGTGAGCACCGCGATGCGAAGCCCGTGGGCCCAAGAATATGCGAGGACTCCGAGGACATACATCTGGGGAACTGCCCCCTCGCGGCTGGCCAAGGAGGTCGGCGCGCTCCTGCCGCCTGGCGCGCGAGTGCTCGACCTCGGTTGCGGCGAAGGGCGAGACAGCGTCTTCTTCGCGAGCCAGGGGTGCGACGTGACGGCGGTGGATGCGTCGCGGGCGGGGCTCCGCAAGGCGGAACGGCTGGCGAGTGAGAAGGGGGTTACGGTCCGTTGGATCCCCGGCGGTATGTCCCGCGTCATGGTGGACGGTCCCTTCGATCTCATTTACTCCTGCGGGTCCATCCACTACGTGCCCCGCCGTGAGCGATCGCGACTCTTTGGACGGCTCAAGGCGCTAACGCGCCCAGGTGGCCGCCATGCCCACATCGTCTTCACCAACCGAGTCGTCTACGTCGAGAAGGGCGAAGTCGTGGACCACTTTGCACCCAGGGAGCTCGCTGCTGCCTACGCTGACTGGACCGTTGTCCGGCAAGCCGACAGGCTGATCTCGTGCGCCCAGGATGGCCGTCCGCATCGCCACAGCGTGGAAGAGTTCGTCGCGATGGCAGTCGGGCCCTCACAGGCGGCGAGGGACTGAGGTGCACGCGTGAGCAGCCTGGCCAGAGAACGGTGCGTCGCCTGCCGCCGCGACTCGCCGCGGGTAACCGAGGCAGAGATCGCGGAACTCAAGCCTCAGATCCCCGAATGGGAACTGGTCGAGGGCGAAGGTGTCCAGCGCTTGGAGCGGGTGTTCCGCTTCGCAAGCTTTGCCGAAGCTCTGACCTTGACCAATCGCGTTGGCTCCCTCGCCGAGGAGGAAGGCCACCACCCAACCCTACTGACCGAATGGGGGAGGGTGACGGTGACGTGGTGGACCCACAAGATCCACGCGCTTCACAGGAACGACTTCATCATGGCGGCGAAGACCGACGCACTGCTCAAGGGATGATCACGCGAGAGCTCTTCGCCTCGTCACCCGAGTCTACCGGCCGGTCGATCGGCGATGGCGCGCGATTGCTCCGGCTTGTGCGCCATCGAGAGCAGCAAGACGTCGGCACCCGCCCTCCGGTAGGCTTCGCCGCGGCGAAGGCTCCCCGGCCCCGCCCCAGCCCGACCACGCCGCGGCCACCGGGTAACCCCCGCCCGGGGGGCCAGGCGGGCCTCTCACGGTCCGCTCAGAGTTCTCAGCGATCGACGGCGCCTGCCGCCAGGGCAGCCGTCTGCGCCGCTCACGCGGCTTGACCGCTAGCTGGCCCGGCGCCTAGAATCCGGCGCTTGTTCCTCAACCGGTCTAGCCGTTGCGCGCTGCGCCATGAGCCAGGCCCCGACTTCTGAGAGGTGCGGTCGTGTCAAGACGGCGTGAAGGGCGGGACCTTCCCGAGATCGTCAGCAAGCTCTTCCAGCAGGCCCGCGCCGAGTTCCCCGACCCCCAAGCGGTGAACCGGACCCTGGTCCAGCTCTCGCGCCTCTACGATCCCGTCTCGGGAGGGCCCCTGCTCCGGCACGAGCTGCGTCGGCGCATCGTGGAAGCCCTCGAACGGGGCAGGGTGAAGGAGGCCCGCGAAGCTCTCGAAGCCCGCTTTGAAGAGTACCGTTCCACCTTCAAGCTCCCGGGGAGGGATGACTGACTGTCCGTTCATCTCACGCTGCGTCATAACGACGCCGGCTCGCTCCCTCTTGCCCACTTTGGGCTTGACTTTCTCCGAGGCTGCTCCCCTAATGTGGCCAATTTGAGCACCGGATGTAGTTGGTGCCGCTCTCCCTTAAAAGCCTTCCGCAAGGAGCACAACCATGGCCTTGTCACGGCGTGACTTCCTGAAGTTCAGCGGGGCCACCGCAGCCGGGGTCGCAGTGGGCAGCCGTGCGCTCGATCTGGGCGCCGTCGAGTCCTTCGCCACCACGATCCGGCTCAAGGACGCCAAGGCCTTTCCCGGAGTCTGCCCCTACTGCGCGGTCGGGTGCGCCCAGCTCATCTATGTGAAGGACAACAGGATCATCGACATCGAGGGCGATCCCAGCACCCCGCACACGGAAGGCGCTCTCTGCCCCAAGGGCTCGTCCACCTACCAGCTCTCCATCAACGAGCGGCGCTGGACCAAGGGCATGTACCGCGCACCCGGCAGCGACAAGTGGGAGGAGAAGCCGCTCGACTGGATGATGGAGCAGATCACCCAGCGCGTGAAGAAGACCCGCGACGAGACCTTCGTCGAGAAGGCCAAGGTCGGCAACACGGAGGTCACGGTCAACCGCTGCGAGGGCATCGCGTGGCTGGGCTCCTCGGTGCTCGACAACGAGGAGAACTACCTGATCGCCAAGCTCGCCCGAGCCATGGGCCTGGTCAACCTGGAGAACTCGGCCCGCATCTGCCACTCGGCCACGGTGCCGGCGCTGGGCGCCACTTTCGGGCGCGGTGCCATGACGACCAACCTCATCGACGTGGTCAACGCCGACGTCATCATGCCGACCTCCAACTGGGCCGAGTGCCACCCAGTGAGCTACAAGTGGGTGATGAAGGCCAAGGAGAAGGGCGCCAAGATCATCCACGTGGACCCGCGCTTCACCCGCACCTCGGCCACGGCGGACATCTGGGTGCCGATCCGCTCGGGGACCAATATCGTGTACTTCGGCGGGCTCATCCGCTATGCCATCGAGAACAAGAAGTACTTCCACCAGTACATTGTCAACTACACCAACGCCCCCTTCCTCCTGGACCCGAGCTTCAAGACGCCCACCGACCTCAACGGGCTATTCAGCGGCTTCGACCCGCCCAAGCGGAGCTACGACCAGTCGCAGTGGAAGTTCCAGCTCGACGAGATGGGCTACCCGAAGCAGGACCTTACGCTCAAGGATCCGAACTGCGTGTTGCAGGTGATGCGGCGGCACTACAGCCGCTACACGCCGGAGATGGTGGAGAAGGTGTGCGGGATTCCGAAGGAGCTGTTCCTGAGGGTGGCGGATATCTTTTGTTCCGCTTCCGGGCCGGATAAGACGGCGACCATCTCCTACGCCCTCCAGTTGAACCAGTCCACCAACGGCGTCCAGCAGATCCGCTCGCTGTGCATGCTCCAGCTCCTGCTGGGGAATATAGGCCGTCCGGGCGGCGGGGTGGTGGCCCTCCGCGGCCATTCCAACGTGCAGGGGGCGACCGACTTCGGGACGCTCTACCACATGCTCCCCGGTTACCCCCCCATGCCGCTCCAGGGTCCCCACCCGACGTTCAAGGACTATCTCGAGAAGACCACCCCCATGGGCGGCTTCTGGATCAACAACCCGAAGTTCGTCGTGAGCCAGTTCAAGGCTTGGTGGGGGCCCGCGGCCACCAAGGAGACCGATTTCGCCTACGACTACCTCCCCAAGCGCGAGAAGGCGGATGCTTACTCCCACCAGCACTTCCTGGTGGCCATGTACAAGAAGACGGTTAAGGGGTTCATCTGCATGGGGCAGAATCCCGCGGTGGACAGCCCGAACGCCAAGATGGCCCGGGCGGCGCTGCGGAACCTCGAGTGGCTCGTCGTGGTGGACCTCTTCGAGACCGAGACCGCGGCGGTGTGGAAGGAGCCGGGAGTCGATCCCAAGGCCTCCAAGGTCGAAATGTTCTTCATCCCCGGCGCGCCGGCGGCGGAGAAGGACGGCTCCATCACCAATACGATGCGCATGGCACAGTGGCACACCAAGGCAGTGGAGCCGCCGGGGGACGCCCGCTCCGATGCGGCGTTCATCGTGGATCTGGGGCTCCGGCTGAAGGCGGTGTACAAGGACTCCAGGGCGAAGAAGGACCGGCCGGTGCTCGATCTCGTCTGGGACTACCAGCCCGAGGGCGCGAAGAAGGAGCCCAAGATGGAGCTGGTGCTCAAGGAGATCAACGGCTACGCCACCGACGACATCACCGACAAGGACGGCAAGACGGTCTACAAGAAAGGCGAGCCGCTCAAGACCTTCGCCCACCTGAAAGATGACGGGCTGACCGCCTGCGGCAACTGGATCTACGGCGGCATCTATCCGGAGGAAGGGAAGAACCTCGCCGCGCGGCGCGAGAAGAGCAAGGAGGGCGACTACCTGGCCCACGGGTGGGGCTTTGTCTGGCCCGCCAACCGGCGCATCCTCTACAACCGCGCCTCGGCCGACCCCTCCGGCAAGCCGTGGAGCGAGAAGAAGAAGCTCATCTGGTGGGACGCGGAGCAGAAGAAATGGGTGGGGAACGACGTGCCTGACTTCGGCCTGACCATGGCCCCCGACGCCCCGCGAGCCAAGGAGGGCCCGCTCAAGGGCATCAGCGGCATCGACGCGTTCATCATGAACCCTCAGGGCCGGGGGCAGCTTTTCGCCGCCCTGCTGGATGGCCCATTCCCCGAGCACTACGAGCCCTTCGAGTCGCCGACGAAGAACCTGCTCTCCAAGGTGGACAATAACCCGGTGGCCAAGGTCTACGACATCGGCGACCTGAACAAGCTCGGCGGGCCCGACAAGTACCCGTACGTCCTGACCACCTACCGGCTCACCGAGCACCACGCGGCCGGCATGTCGCGGCACATCCCGTGGCTCTCGGAGCTCTTCGCCGGGCACTTCGCTGAGATCAACCCGGAGATGGCCAAAGAGCTGGGCATCAACAACGGCGACATGATCACGGTGGAGTCGGCGCGGGCGAAAATCCGGACTCGCGCGCTCGTCACGGACCGCATCCAGCCCTTCGTCATCAACGGCAAGAAGGTGTACCAGGTCGGCATCCCATGGCACTGGGGCTACCAGGGGGTCATGAAGTCGTCCCGCGGCGACATCACAAATGACCTGGTCGCGAGCCTGGGAGACCCGACCACCTTCATCCAGGAGTCCAAGGCGCTCCTCTGCAACGTGAGGAAGGGGGTGGCGTAGATGGCCCGCACGCTCGCGATGTTCACGGATGTCTCGCTGTGCATCGGCTGCCGCGCCTGTCAGGTCGCCTGCAAGCAGTGGAACGAGCTTCCGGTGGAGGAGCCCGAGTGGACGGGGACCTATCAGAACCACAGCAACTTCACGGACAAGACCTACCGGCTGGTGCGGTTCATCGAGAAGAAGGACGAGAAAAACCAGCTCCAGTGGCACCTGATGTCCGACGTCTGCAAGCACTGCGCCCAGGCGGGCTGCCTCGAAGCCTGCCCGACCGGCGCCATCTACCGGACTCAGTACGGCACCGTCAACATCAACCAGGATATCTGCAATGGCTGCCGGTACTGCGTGTCCGCCTGCCCCTTCGGCGTGGTGGCTTTCAACCACGACACGGGGCACGCAAACAAGTGCACCTTCTGCAACGACCGGATCCACAACGGCCTCGGCCCGGCCTGCGCCAAGGCCTGTCCCACCGAGTCCATCCAGTTCGGATTCAGGGATGAGCTCGCGGCCAAGGCCCAGAAGCGGGTGGTCACGCTCCGCGAGATGGGCTACAAGAATGCCCAGCTGTACGGCGAGGACCAGAAGGGCCCGCTGGGCGGCCTCAACGCGTTCTTCCTGCTGCTCGACCGGCCGTCGGTGTACGGCCTGCCCGAGAAGCCCAAGCTGCCTCAGAACAACGTCTTCGTCGACTCGCTGCTGTCCATCGGCTCCGCCATCGTGGTCGGGATCGGGGCTGTGGTCGCCTTCAGGGAGCGCGGCGGCAAGGGGGACATCTGATGGAGCCCGGCCTGCTCAAGAGCGCGGACTGGCCGCTGCTGATCGACCTCTACTTCTTCCTGGGCGGGATCGCGGGCGGCGCCTTCGTCATCGCCACCATCGCCCAAATGCTTGACTCCCAGCGCTACCGCGACGTAGTACGGGTAGGGTACTACCTCGCCCTGCTGGCGATCATCCCCGCGCCCATCTTCCTCATCGTCGACCTGGGGGTGTCGAGCCGCTTCCTGCACATGATGATGGTGGCCAAGCCCGATGCCGCCATCGGCGTGGGCGCCATCAACATCGGGCCGTTCCACCTCAAGCCCCTGTCGCCGATGAACGCGGGGGCCTGGGCGCTGTTGGGCTTCAGCGGCTTCGCCTTCCTGGCGGCCCTGCTCGTCTTCCTCGAGGACGTCAGGAAGGCGGCCCGCCTCGGCGGCCTCCGCGTGGTCGTCGGGATCATCGGCGGGTTCTTTGCGTTCTTCATGGCGGCCTATCCCGGGGTCCTGCTGGGAGCCACTGCGCGCCCGCTGTTCGTGAGCGCCCACTGGCTGGGGGCGATGTTCGTGGCGGTCGGGATGGCCACCGGAGGCGCCGCCATCGCGCTTATCATGTCCTCCATGGGGGCCCAGGCCCGCGACGCGCTGTCGCGGCTCATGAAGGTGACGGCCTTCGCCCTGATCATCCAGCTCGTGACCCTGATCCTGTTCCTCGTGGCCGTGTCCAGCGCGGGCTCGGCCGGCAGTAGCCGGGCGCTGTCCGTTCTCGTCTCGGGCCAGTACAGTGTCGCCTTCTGGCTTGGCATCGTCGTGGTCGGGCTCCTCGTGCCGCTGGCGCTTCAGTTCGGAGGCGCCATCCGGAAGGCGAATCCCGGGATGGTCGCGCTCATCTCGGTGCTCGTGCTGCTCGGCGGCTTCCTGGCCAAGTGGGTGATCATCGGCGCGGGCCAGATGGTGCTCTCGTAAGCGCCGCGCCGCTCGAGTGGTTGCAAAGGGGCCCCGCCAAGGGGCCTCTTGGCTTTAAAGATGGTGGGGACAGGAGGCTCCCTGCGGACTTTTCTCCTCCGCTGGGATTTGGCCTTGTGCTCCCCGCGGTAGAATGGCTCCGATCACTGATCATCGTTGATGAATGCCTGCCGGGGGACTGTCATGGAGCGACTGAACGAACAGCAGCTTCGGCTGGAACAACAGAAGACCTTGTCAACACGCCGCATGACCTACGGCCTCCTGGCTCGCCTCTTATTCACGGCAATGGATCTCCTCTACGGCCGGAAGAGGACGCTCAGCAAGTTCAAGGTGCTGGAGGTGATCGCCCGCGTCCCTTACCAGTCCTGGGAGCACGTGGCGTATATCGCGATCACTCATACCCATGCGTTCCCTGATTTCGCCCGCCGCGCCTTTGATCGTGTGAAGGAGAGCCGAATCCAGCAGGATAACGAGCAGTGGCATCTCTTCCTCCTGGAAGAGCTGGTCGCTCGGAAGGGGGTCCGCGAGGGCTTCATTCCGTATCGCCTCATCCCTCAGTTTATCGCCTTCTTCTACTATCACGTCTCCTGGCTCCTGTACGTGATCAGGCCGTCATCCAGCTATATGATGAACGCCCATTTCGAAGATCACGCCGAGCACGAGTACATGGAGTTTGTCGCCGAGAACCCGGCCTTGGAAGGCGAGCCGTTTGTGAGCCAGTTCGCCCAGGATTACGGAAGTTTTGCTTCCCTGGCTGACCTCTTCCGACAGATCGGCTACGATGAGCGGGTGCACAAACAGGAAAGCCTGGCGCGCATAGAATCCGCGCGCTTTTCGTGAATTTGCGTTCAGCAATCAGCCTTTGGCGGATGGTCGCGCTCATCTCGGTGCTCGTGCTGCTCGGCGGCTTCCTGGCCAAGTGGGTGATCATCGGCGCGGGGCAGGTGGTGCTCTCGTAAGCGCCGCGCGGCTCGAGTGGTTGCAAAGAGACCCCGTCAAGGGGCCTCTTGGCTTTAGAATGGTGGGGACAGGAGGCTCCATGCGGACTTTTCTCCAGGTCAGGGGCGGCCGGGTCGAGGAGGTCAAGGCCGATGTCGTACGCGAACAACCGCTCACGGTCTACGTCAACGGCGACCGCTTCCTGGCCCTGCTCTGCTCGCCATTCAAGCTCGAGGCCCTGGTGGTCGGCTATCTCTGGATGGAGAAGGTCATCGGTGGTCTCGAGGAGATCGCGTCCCTGCACATCTCCGAGGTGGACGGGCGGGCTGACGTGACTCTGACCCGCCACGTAGAGCTGCCCACGGAGCGCATCCTCACCTCCGGCTGCGGCGGGGGCATCACCTTCCGGATCGACCCGCGGCTGTTCAGCCGGCTGGACTCTTGCCTCAGAGTGAAGCCGGCCCAGCTCAGCGCGCGACTCAGGGACCTCTTCGCCGAGGCGGTGCACTATCG
>Ga0214472_10009036_pt1 | contig 10391 bp, 7 predicted proteins | sample RVTome_6_FD_207662 | JGI IMG/M metagenome (GOLD analysis project Ga0214472, IMG submission 207662) | Soil microbial communities from uranium-contaminated site in the Upper Colorado River Basin, Wyoming, United States - RVT140D175 | ecosystem: Environmental > Terrestrial > Soil > Contaminated >...
GGGTGAAATTTCGGGGCATGATATGCCGTTTTATAGATATGTCAACAGGAAACCGTATACGAATCGATTGGTTCGTTACGCGAAACTTGTCTAGGTGCTTGATATTCAAGGATATTCCTGGTGGGAAAAAATACTTTAAAGTGGTTGATAAAAAACTGTTCTAATAAGGTACGGGCTTTGGTCGCCCTGTTTTTCTCAAAGCGAAGAGACATGGTTTGGGCTTCGAATCCCTTGGAGCCCGTCTTGCGGGCTGTGTTAGGTTGAAGACATGGATTTGGCGCAGTTGCTCCATCAGATAGGTACCGAGGATGCCGCCAGGTTTCTGGAGAAGGACCCCTTGCGCTTTCCTCGCGGGTTCCGGGATCCCCGGGATCAGGAGATCGCGGCCTTTTTCAGTGCCCTGCTGGCTTATGGCCGCGCGGACATGATCGGCCGAAGCCTAGAGGATCTCTTCTCGCGCATGCCCGAGGGGCCCAGCGCCTTCGTGGCAAAGGCCGAAGCGAAACCGGCGCTTGAGCGCCTGAGCGGTTTCAAGCACCGGTTCAACGACGGGCGGGATCTGGCTGCGCTGGCCCTCATCCTGCGGAGGTTGCGGGAGGAGGCCGGAAGCCTGGAGAGTTTTTTCCTGCGGGGAGACGACGGCTGCCTGCCTCATATCGGAGCGGCTCTGAGCCGTTTCTGTGATGCAGCCCTTTCGGTGGATCTCGGCGCGCTCTACGGGCGAGCCAGGGGCGCTTCCCGGGGCTATCTCCCCTATCTGTTTCCATCTCCCGAAAGGGGAAGCGCCTGCAAGAGGCTCTGCATGCTGATGCGCTGGCTTTGCCGCAAGGACGACGGGGTGGACCTGGGACTCTGGACGAAGGTCGATCCCTCCCGTCTGGTCATCCCCTTGGATACCCACACGGCCCGCATCAGCCGACTGGTAGGGCTTTCCCGCCGCCGCACGGCGGACTGGAAGATGGCCCTGGAGGTGACCTGTGCCCTCAAGAGATACGACGCGCGGGATCCGGTCCGGTACGACTTCGCCCTGGCCCATCTGGGCATCAGCGACGGCTGCCGGGGCAAGGCGGGGCCTGCATGCCCGGGCTGCGCCTTGCGAGGTTTTTGTCCCGTTCAGGGTCTGTCGCCGATTATCGAGCAATGAGAAGGGAGGTTGAAGGGGTGGGGCTGAATTACAAGGTCGTTGAAACCAGCACGGTCACCGACGAGAGTCTGGAGCAGATACTCAACCATTGGGCGGGGCAGGGATGGCAGCTGGAGGGAATACAATTCGCCATGCGCGAGGCGAGCAAACGCCCCGCCATGGCCTTCGTGATCTTCACCCGGGAACAGCAGGACTAGAAAGAGCGCAGCGGCAATTTCTCTTTGCGTCTCAATCGTCCCATTGTTCCTCTTCCATATAGCTCAGGGTCTGTTTGGGATCCGAGGAGGGGGTGGCGCCGCAGCGCTCGCAGCGGGGTTCACCGTTTTCTTCGAGGCTGCTCTGGTAGTCGAGCTCCTGCTTCACTCCCCGGCAGTTGCAGAACCATTTGCGCACAATCGTCATGGCAAGCCTCCATCCTGAAAAAGAAAGGGGGCGGGAAAATTTCCCGCTCCCTCAGTATAGCATCCGCCTTGGTTTCAGTAGGCGATTCCCGTCTTCTTGCGCACCTTGCCCAGGGTCTTGCGGGCGGCCCAGCGGGCCTTCTCCGCCCCCTTGGCCAGGGTCGCTCTCAGGGCGTCCGTATCGCAGAGCAGCGCCTCGCGCATCTGCCGGTAGGGCGCGAAATGATCCCGCACCGCCTCGAAGAGCAGCTGCTTGGCTTCCCCGTACCCCATGCCTCCCTCGACATATCTCGCCTTCAGGCTCGCGAGCGCCTCCGGAGCCAGGAACAGACGGCAGAGCTTGAATACGTTGCAGCCCTCCGGATCCTTGGGGGCCTCCACGGGGGTGGAGTCGGTCACGATGCCCATGATCTGCTTGCGCAGGGACTTCTCGTCCTGGAAGAGATCCACGGTGTTGCCGTAGCTCTTGCTCATCTTGCGGCCGTCGGTGCCGGGGACGACGGCCACGTCCTCGTCGATGACGGGTTCGGGCAGGGTGAAGACCTCGCCGTACTCGTTGTTGAACTTGACGGCCAGGTCCCTGGCCACCTCCAGATGCTGCTTCTGGTCCTGGCCCACGGGCACCCGCTCGCTCTGGAAGAGCAGGATGTCCGCCGTCATCAGCACCGGGTAGGCGAAGAGGCCGTGATTGGGCTTGATGCCCTGGGCCGTCTTGTCCTTGTAGCTGTGGCAGCGCTCCAGCAGCCCCATGGGGGTGAAGTTGGAGAGGATCCAGGCCAGCTCCTGCACCTCGGGCAGGTCGGACTGGACCCAGAACACGCTCTTTTCGGGATCCATGCCCAGCGCCAGGAAGTTGGCCGCCGCCTCCAGGGTGCCCCGGGCCAGCTTCTTGCCGTCGGTGACGCTGGTCATGGCGTGGTAATTGGCGATGAAGCAGAAGAGTTCCGAGCTTTCCTGGAACTCGATCATCTTCTTCATCATGCCGAAATAGTTGCCCAGGTGCAGAGAGCCCGAAGGCTGGATGCCGGAGAGTACGCGCATAGTCGGTTGAGACCTCGAATCGGACGGGATCCGGCCGCCGGGAGCCTGCTTCCGGCGGTTGGGAAAAATTGCGGAATCAGTTTTTCGGGTAGTTGCTGCCGCCGAGCATGGCGGCCAGCTGTACCAGCTGCTGGATGTCCATGCCGCTTTCGCGCACGATGCCCATGATGACGGGGAAGAGCTGCATCATGAAGGCCGAATCCTTGACCAGGTCGCGGCTCAGCTCGGGCAGGGTGTTGATGATGAAAGCCTTGCGGTCCTCAGGCCCAAGGGCCAGGACCTCTGTCTTGAGTTCTTCGACGTTCATTCCTGCGTTTCTCCTGTGGGGGGGGACTGAATCGGAGCCGCCTCCGTGGGCGCCTCCGGCTGCTTCTTGGGGCGGGGCGGCACGATGAAGGCCACCTTGTCCACGTCCGCGTAGGTGCTTGCGAAATGCACCGCGATGCCCTCCTTGAGATAGTCGGGCAGCTCCTCGAAATCCTTGCGGTTGGCTTCAGGGAAGATGAGGGTTTTGAGGCCGCTGCGTCGCGACGCGATGGTTTTCTCCTTCACGCCGCCGATGGGCAGCACCCGGCCGGTCAGGCTCAGCTCTCCGGTCATGCCCAGATCCTTGCGCACGGGCCGATCCGTAATGAGGGAGATGAGGGCGGTGGCCATGGTGATACCCGCCGAGGGGCCGTCCTTGGGTGTGGCGCCGGCCGGCACATGCAGATGGATGAAGTGCTGCTGGAAGTAGCCGGTGTCCACCCCGTAGCGCACCAGGTTGGCCATCACGTAGGAGTAGGCGATCTCCGAGCTCTCCACCATCACGCTGCCCAGCTGACCGGTCTGTTTGAAGCCCTTGCCCCGGCTCTGCATGGCCGTGGCCTCGATCTGCAGCGTCGCCCCGCCCATGCTGGTCCAGGCCAGGCCCGTGACCACGCCGGGGCGGTTCTCGAAGAGCTCGTCCGGGGTGAAGGGGGGCTGGCCCAGCAGTTTCTCGATGTCCTTGCGGCGGATCTCCATTTTGTCGGTGCGCTCCTGGGCGAACTCCATGGCCGCCTTGCGCATGATTTTCTTGATCTGGTTCTCCAGGTTGCGCACCCCCGCCTCCCGGGCGTATCCGTCGATGATGCGGCCCAGTGCGTCCTTGTGGATGCTGATCTGATCCTTGGAGAGTCCGTGGCTGCCCAGGGCCTTGGGCACCAGGTAGCGCTTGGCGATCTCCAGCTTCTCCTCCAGGATGTAGCCCGACAGGCGGATGATCTCCATGCGGTCGAGCAGGGGCCTGGGGATGGTGTCTAGCTGATTGGCTGTGGCGATGAAGAGCACGTTGGAGAGATCGAAGGGCACGTCCAGGTAGTTGTCGCGGAAGCTTCCGTTCTGCTCCGGGTCGAGCACCTCCAGCAGGGCCGAGGCCGGGTCTCCCTGGAAGGACTTGCCGATCTTGTCGATCTCGTCGAGCATGATGACGGGGTTGGCCGTCTTGGCGCTTTTCATGGCCTGGATGAATTTTCCCGGCATGGCTCCGATATAGGTGCGGCGGTGGCCCTTGATCTCGGCCTCGTCCCGCATGCCACCCAGGGAGAAGCGGTAGAAGTTGCGGCTCAGGGCCTCGGCGATGCTCTTACCGATGGAGGTCTTGCCCACGCCGGGAGGGCCCACCAGGCAGATGATGGAGCCCGAGATGTCGCCCTTCATCTTGCCCACGGCGATGAACTCCAGGATGCGATCCTTCACGTCTTCCAGTCCGTGGTGATCCCGATCCAGAACCCTCCGGGCCTTTTTCAGGCCGTAGGAGTCTTTGCTGAACCGGCCCCAGGGCAGGATGGTCAGCCAGTCGAGATAGTTGCGCGAGACGTTGTATTCGGGGGAGCTGGGCTCGAGCAGCTGGAACTTCTCCAACTCGTCCTCGGCGGCCTGGAGCGCCTCGTCGTTCATGTCCAGCTGATCGATGCGCTCCTGGAACTTCTCCACCTCGCTGGTCTTGCCTTCCTTCTCCAGTCCCAGCTCCTTCTTGATGGCCTTGAGCTGCTCGCGCAGGAAGAACTCGCGCTGCTGGGCGGAGATCTTCTCCTCGATCTGCTTGGTGATCTGGGTCTGAAGACGCGAGACCTCCAGCTCCTTCTTCAGCAGCACCAGCACCTTGTCGATGCGGTGCAGCACGTCGAAGGCCTCCAGCACCTCCTGGAGCTCCTGGCCGTCGGCGCTGGTGAGGTTGGCGGCGAAGTCCGTCAGGCGGCCCGGGTCCTCCATGCTGGAGCGGTTGAGGAAGAGCTTGATCTCCTCCGAGTAGAGGGGGTTGATCTGCACCAGCTCCTTGAGGGTGGCGATGATCCCCATGGAGTAGGCCTTGAGCTCGGGGTTGACGCTGAGCACGGGGGTCTGGTGGTAGGTGACCTCCGCCACGAAGCCGTCCTCGGTCTCGATGAGGCGATCGAAGAAGAAGCGCTCCAGGCAGCTGACCAGGATGTGGATGTTTTCCTCGTCCGAATGGACGATTTTCAGGATTTTCGCCACCACGCCCACACGGTGCAGGTTCTCCGGGGAGTCGGGCAGATCGGGGTTCTTGGTCAGCACCAGTCCCGCCGCCTGGTGGGGGCTGTCCATGATCTTCTTGATCAGCTCCACCTTCTCCTTGCCGCTGCTGGACAGGGGGATGATGGCGCCGGGGAAGGCCGGACGGGGACGAAGGGGGATGATGGGCAGCACCGGAGGAAGGTTGTCGCTTGCCAGTACCAGTTCGGCCTCCTCCTCGGAGCCTTCGTCCAAATCCGACTCCTCTTCGAAGAGGCCACCCTCCTCGGTGATGTCGACCTCTTCCTCGCCGGGTTCTTCGGGGCCCTGTTCCTCGAATTCGTTGGGGTCTTTATCGTGGTCACTCACGCGGAAATCTCCTCATGAAGCGTCGGTTGGGTAAATGAGGGAAGCTAGTCAATTCCTAATGGATTGTCAATAAAACCCTGGCGATAAAAAACGATACCACGGCATCTCCGGGTTCCTATCGGGTATGGATTCTGCTTTGATGTGCAGGACAGTTTGAGTCGGCTTGGGCGCCGGATTCTGCCCGGGCTGAGAGGGCTCAATTCTTCGTTGTGATTCCAGCGGCTTGACGAAACGAATTTGTGAGTGACAATGGGCTCTGTGCGAAACAGGGTTTTATCGAGGCGGTGAAAAGGCCGGGCTATCCCGGAGGTGCTAAGCGAAAAGGAGGAAAGCGGATGAAGCAGGACAGTCGGTTAAAGCTTTTGACGGTGCTACTCGCCCTGTCGCTGACCGCATGCGGCGGCGGGGGTGGAGGCAATGACAGCCTGCCGGTCGGCGGTACGGACCCCGGAACGGACCCCATCGTCGATCCCGTCACGGATCCGGTGACGGATCCCGTCACCCCGGCGACCATCAGCGGCAAGGTCGCCGACGGTTATCTGCGCGGCGCCGTCGTCTGCCTGGATGTGGATGCCGACAAGACCTGCGACGCGGAAGAAGAGCCAATGGCCGTATCCGGCGCGGGAGGCGCCTACAGCATCAGCGCCGAGGAGCTGGACAAGCTGGGCGGCGCCGATCCGGCCCTGTACTCCATTCTTGTCGAGGTCGGAAAGGACGGTCAGACCGTCATCGACGAGGATGAACTGACCGCTGATGAACTGGCATCCCTTCCCGAGAACCTGGACCTGAACAATCCTCCTGCGGAGCTGGCTTCCGTCGTGACCGCCGCCAAGGTGGCGAAGAAATACACCCTGGCCGCGCCTAAGGGCAAACCCGAGTTCGTAAGCCCCATCACCACCCTGATTCAGGAGCGCGTCGAGAGCAATCCCGGCCTGAGCGTGGATGAAGCCACCAATCTGGTCGGCGGCGACCTGGGAGTCGAGGACAGCACCCGGCTCTTCAGCGACTACGTCGCCAAGGACACCACCGACATGACCGAGGAGCAGGCCGCGGCCCATCGCCGCGAGCTGGAGACCGTTCATATGGTGGCACAGGTCGTGGCCAACACCATGGGCAGCATGCAGGAGACCTTCGAAACCGCCGCAACCCAGGCGGCCGCCACCACCGGCACGACTTTCAACGTCAAGGATATCGTCAGCGCCGTGGTGGCCCAGGTCATGGAGCAGCTCACCGCCATCGTGACCCAGGTGGCCGAGGTCAGGACCCAGATCGATGCCTACAACCAGGACCCGAGTTCGGCTCTCGAGGGCTTCAACCCTGAAGATCCCTTGCGCGGGGTCATGACCACCGTGACCGATGGAATGGCGGAGGTGGACGCCACCGCGGCCATGACCGTGGCGCAGACCAAGGAGCAGCTCCAGCCCGGAAATTTCCAGACCCTGCTGCAGAGCGGAGGCGCGACCTGGTTCGATTTCTGGATGGACGGCTACCAGGGCGTGGCCAACCTGGAGACGGGCACCGTCTCCCTCGACAGCCAGGATGCGCTGAACGACAGCCTGCTGGCCTATGATTTCGGATCGAACAGCTGGGGTCCCGCCCAGGATGAAGAGATCGAGGACTTCGTCCTGACCGCGGCGGGTTGGCAGACCTACAGCGACGGACCCTCCGCCTATTCGGTCGTCTTCAACGAGAACGGCACAGCCAACATCGTCCGCACTGTCGATGGGGCCAGCGAAACCATCTCGGTGGTTGAGCTGGACATCTCCGGCAAATTCATCAGGGATTTCCTGCCCCGTCTCGGTATGTTCTCCAAGGGGGGCGCCTTCCCGCAGGGAGCGAAGGGATTCCGGCTCAGCTTCACCATCAATACCGATTCCTACGAGGTCGACGGCGACGAGTGGAGCACCGTCTCCACCTGGCTCAGCCAGAACGAGCAGCGCGTCCTCGGCACCTTCGAAGATGTGCTGAGCACCTTCTCCGACGGCGAGCCCCGCGACAACCGCGGCTCCTATCTCTGGATCGGCGACGGCCTGAGCGTCCGTTTTGCGCCGAACGGGATCCTCAAATGCTACAAGAGTGCCCCGAATGTGTGGCCGCCCGCGCTCCTTCCCGAGCAGGGAACTGTTGAAGCTGTCACGGTTATGGGGCAGGAACTGCTGATGCTGAGGGTGCCGGCCGGCTATCGCAAGATTCACGACATCGACGGCGCGCCCTTCCTGGTGGAGTGGTCTGGTGCCACCGAGGGAGAGACGGTGAAGCGCGGCGAATACGTCAAGGCCGGCACCGTCGAGATGGAAAACGGGCTCAATTTCAATCCCACCGCGGCCCAGGCCGTCAAGGATGACCTGAACTACTCGGCCATCGCCGCCGAGGCCCAGCGCATCGCCCAGGAGAACAATCCCGGCACCGGCGGCGATCCCGGCATGGGCGGCGATCCCGGCATGGGTGGTGACCCCGGCATGGGTGGTGACCCCGGCACGGGTGGTGACCCCGGCACGGGTGGTGACCCCTATCCCGGGACCGACCCCTATCCCGGGACCGACCCCGCATTTATTCCCATGGCGTTCAGCATGGACTATGTGCAGGGAAAAACCTTTTACGTGACCTGGTTTGGGGAGGGTGACTCGAGCGAGGGCCCCCTGCAGGATGTGCCCGTTGTTCAAGAGTGGATACTGGGGCCTGATGGTAATGCAACGGTTAAGGGATTGCTGAATTCCTCTTTTGCGGGCACGGTCCCTTATGGCGTCAACGCCGATTTGCTCCAGCTCCCGGCTGACTCCGTTGGGGGCAATCGCATCGTCTGCGGCAGTACCGACCTCTACATCAAGACTCACTACGTCATCGATGGCGACTTCGACAACGTGGATCTCTTCTTCTTCAATCAGACTGATGCCCTCGCTTTTGCCGGCAACCTCTCCGATTCCATTGCGCCTTGCGATCCCTATTCCGGTGGCGAGCCCGGCATGGGTGGTGAGCCCTATCCGGGCGGCGAGCCCGGCATGGGCGGCGAGCCCTATCCCGGCGGCGAGCCGGGCACCGATCCCTACCCCACCGTTCCCATGGGGACCCTTGCCTCGGTAGAGGCTCTCCTGTCGGGAGAGGGACTGTTCTGGGGCTGGTTCGACCAATGGGAAGAAAACGGCTCTCTTGTGACCGAAGCCGAGTACGGCAAGGCGACCGTCGATGCTTCCGGAATCCTGATCGAGGAGGATTACTTCGCCGACAACGGCGGCTGGAGCCCCATGGTTGAGCCGGAAGAAAGCTATATCCTGACCTCCGCAGGCTGGCAGCTTGTGTCGGAGGGAGTCGAAACCCTTACCTTCAACGCCGACAGCTCGGTCGACCTCGTTGACAGCAACACCCAGACGACGGAGCGGGCAAGGTTTTATGCGGTCGATGTCTCCGGGCAGCCCATCGCCTCCGTGCCCACGGGCTTTCCTGTGGACTCGGCAGCCGTTTTCCCGGAAGGCAGCACCGTTTACCAGGGCGAGTATCAGAACCTCAGTGACGAGTATGAGGTGGAAATCGACGACTGGAGCCTGGTCGGGAACTGGGGCCCGGACGGTTCCGGCGGTTACCAGGTTGAACCCTATGCGTCTTTCTCGGAGTTTCTTGCCGGATACGATGTCGCGAACCAAGGTTCCAACTTCCTCTGGCTGGGCCCGAACCTGCAGGCCAAGTTCTCCTCGGATGGCCAGGTGGCGTTTTTTGACGGGAATTGGTCCAACGGCCCGATGCAGTACAGCGAAACGGGAACCTGGGGGTATGAGACGGTCCAGGGGGAGCAGCTCCTGAAGATCAGCGTTCCTGAATCGCTCAAGTATTATTCGGACGCATCGGGAGGCGTTTTTCTCACCGTCATCGAAGGTCAGCTGCGTATCGGCGAGTTCCTGCCCGCCGGAACCATCGAGCTCGACTTTGATGAGCTGAACTACAACAAGACGGCCTGGGACGCCTTCAGCGCAGCGATTCTCTGGCCGAATCCGACCAGCCCGCAGTGATGATGAACGGTTGCCGTCCTCTTGCGGCAGCCTCAGACTGAGTTGTTTCATGCCCCCGCATCCCGCGGGGGCTTTTTTTTGTCCATTTCGTTCCCTCCGTGAAATCTTCTGTGGAATAATGTCCCCTTCAATTTTTCGTTCCAGGAAAAGGCCAGCCATGCTTAACCCCTCCCAGCGCATCTACCTCATCGACGGTTCCTCCTACATCTACCGGGCCTATTACGCCATCCGGCATCTCTCCAATTCCAAAGGAGAGGCCACCAACGCCGTGTTCGGCTTCACCAACATGCTGCTCAAGGTCGTTCGGGACGAGAAGCCAGACTGCCTGGCGGTGGTCTTCGACGCCAGGGGGCCGACCTTCCGAAAGGAGATCTATCCCGCGTACAAGGCCAACCGCCAGGCCATGCCCGAGGATCTGCGCCCCCAGATCCCGCTCATCAAGGAGTTGGTGCGGGGCTTTCGCATGCCGGTGCTGGAGATGGAGGGCTTCGAGGCCGACGACATCATCGCCACCCTGGCCCGGCGTTTCGCGGGCCAGGGCATGGAGGTGACGGTGGTCACGGGGGACAAGGATCTGATGCAGATCGTGGGGGAGCGCACCCGGCTGCTCGACACCATGAAGGAGAAGTATTTCGGCATCCCCGAGGTGATGGAGCGCTTCGGCGTGCCTCCCGAGCAGGTGGTGGAGGTGCTGGGGCTCGCAGGCGACAGCTCCGACAACGTGCCCGGCGTGCCCGGCATCGGGGAGAAGACCGCCTCCGGCCTCATCCAGGAATTCGGCAGCATCGAGAATCTGCTTTCCAACATCGACAGGGTCAAGGGGAAGAAGCGCCAGGAGAACCTCCGGGAGTTCGCCGAGCAGGCCAGGCTCTCCCGCAGGCTGGTGGAGCTGGTGGAGGATCTGGACATCCACCCCGGCCCGGAGGACCTGAAACTCTC
>Ga0214472_10009038_pt1 | contig 10388 bp, 10 predicted proteins | sample RVTome_6_FD_207662 | JGI IMG/M metagenome (GOLD analysis project Ga0214472, IMG submission 207662) | Soil microbial communities from uranium-contaminated site in the Upper Colorado River Basin, Wyoming, United States - RVT140D175 | ecosystem: Environmental > Terrestrial > Soil > Contaminated >...
TCCCAGGGGGTGAGGCCCGCCAGCTGGGTGCGGCCGCAGCATCGAGGCTGCAAAGCCGGGACGTCTACTTCGCCGTGATGATCGGATGGGCGCGGCGGTTCTGTTGCCAGCAGCTCTCGTGTTCTTCAAGGCAGACGGGAGCTTCTTCCCCTTTGCTCACGACAAGCAGGCGATCCCCTCCGACGCCGAGGCTGATGAGGTACTCCCTGACGGCATTGCCGCGCCGCTCGCCGAGCGCCACGTTGTACTCGCTTGTGCCGCGGGAATCGCAGTGGCCTTCGATCGTGACGCGAGTAGACGTCCATCGGCGCAGCCACTCCGCATTCTGTTGAAGAACAGCACGCGCATCGTCCCGGATCGTGGACTGGTCGTAATCGAAGAACGCGTCGCCGAGCGGACGCTCGGCGTTCAACTCCTCGAGCGTCTTGCGCGCGAATATCTCCTCCTCGGTCAACGCTGCTGGCGTCGGGGCCGCCGGCTCGGGCTCAGAAGGCGGAGGGGGCGGTGGAGGCGGTGCTTCTTCGATGACGGGAGGCGGTGGAGGAACAGCGACCGCAGGTTGCACTCTCCTGCCGCAACTTGCCAGGGCGAGCGGGGCGCAGAGGAGCAGCGCGGTAAGCACACGCACATGTGTCATTGCTGTCTCGCTGTCTTGCACGCTACGTACAGCCCTTCCGGGTGGGCCGCTGTCAGCGCGCGTGTGATGTCAGGCTATGCGGGGCGAGCGCCGATGAAAATCGGCCGAAAGTCCTTACGCGTAGCACGTAAGTGCCACGGGCGCTCGACAAGAGCCCGCAGGAGGGTGCCGCGTCACTTCGTGTTGACGACGCCCTGGCGGAGGGCGAAAAGGGCCAGTTCCAGGCGGGACGACGTGCCGGTCTTGTCGAAGATGCTCGTCAGATGATGCTTGACCGTCTGAAGGCTGATGTTCAAGCGGGTGGCGATGTCTCGATTGCTGTCACCAGCCGTAATGGCCTCGACGATTTCGATCTCGCGGCTCGTCAAGCCGTAGGGTTTTTCCTTGTGCGTTCCGACCTGCCGCACGGCCTGCGCGAGATCATCTGCCACCTCCGATCCAATGAGGAACTGGCCCTCCATGACCCGGTGGATCCCGTCGATCAAGTGGCGGGTCGCGGATTCCTTCAGCACCACGCCTCGGGCACCCAGCTGAACGGCGCGAAGGAGTTCCGTTGGATCGATAGCAGCTGTCAGCAGGATGACCCGCGTCGCCTGCACGCCGGGCGCCGCCAGCGTTTCCAGACCGCCCATACGCGGCATCGCCACATCGAGCAGCAGCACGTCAGGGCGGACCTCCCGCGCCAGGCGGGCCGCGTCGATGCCATCCGCGCCTTCGGCGACAACTTCAAACCCCTGCTCGCTTTCGAGCAGCTTCCTCAGACCATCCCGAAAGATCTGATGGTCGTCCGCAATCGCGATTCGTACCCGGCGCACGGTGTCAGGCATGCTCGACTTCCTCGGTGAACGAGAGTTCCACGCGGGCACCTCCTCCCGGTGTCGAATCGACGACGAGCTGGGCCCCGGCGATTCGCGCGCGCTCTTTGATGACCGCCGGCCCGATCCGCCGCTGGTCGAGCTCGCGGGCCGACAGTCGCCCTTCAAACTCGAATCCGCGTCCGTCGTCCTCGACAACGAGCCGGTATTCGCCGTCATTGGTGGTCAGACTGACCAGTACGTTCTGCGCGTGAGCATGCCGGCGGACGTTTGCCAGCGCCTCCTGGACGATGCGGACGATTTCCAGTGCCCGGTTGGGCGGTAACGCCACTCCGCTGCCCGTCACGACACAACGCGCGGAAATCCCGGTGTCACGCCGAAATCGCTCGACCAGGGCTGCCAATACGCCGGGCAACTGGTCGGGACCTTCCAGTTCAATGGGCCGGAGTGCCTGCATGAGCTCTCGGAGAGAGAGCACTTCATGGCGCAACAGCTCCTGCACGGCTCCAACTTCGGCGTCGACGAATGCCGGCGATCGGTCCGGGGCCCGCCGGAACGCCTCGAGTTTCATCTCGATGCCGAACAATGCCTGAATGGCACCGTCGTGGAGTTCGCGTGCCACACGGGCTCGCTCCGCGGCCCCCGCTCGCGTCCGCAAGCGTCGAAGCAGGAACACGTTCGTCAGAGCCGGCGCGACGTGCTCCGTCAGCGCTTCGAGGAAGTGGAGCGTGCGCTCAGGTGTGTCGGTCTTCGATGCATCGAACAGATACATCCGTCCGTACCACTCGCCAGGCAGCCCCATGTTCACGGCCGTGACATGGGTAAACGCCTGCACGGCTCGGAAATCGCCGGGGAGGTCGACGCGAAATCGCTTCAGCGGCCACTGCCCCGGCTCAGTCGCCCACGCCATGCACACCTCGCCGCCGTTGTCAGCGGCAACGTGCCACGCGCTGCCAAAATCCTTGAAGAGCCAGGCGGCCTTCTGCGGCGCGTTCAAGTCGAGTCGACGCAATCCGGGTTCATCCTTGAGGGGCTGGGTTCGATTCAGCTGCCAGAGCAGCGTTCGTTCATTCTCGTGGTCTTCGATGACCACGGCGACCGCTGACGCACCGAACGTGGACAACAGCATTCGGGCGACCGCGGTGACGGATCCTCCGAGCCCGGAATTCACTCGTGGCTGACGCGTGACATCGGCGATGGCTGCCAGTTCAGCGCGTGATTGTTTCTCCTGTTCTGCCAGGTACCCCAGCAGCACACCCGTCAACAACAGGTAGGCGACTCGCAGAATCGTGCTGTTCAGCTCGAACTCAAATGATGCAAACCACGTCGCGTTCCACGGCCCTCCAGCAGCGATGGCCGTCTCGATGAGAAAGACGGCCACGGTGACGACGGCCGTGCCCGCTGTTTCACGAAAGCCTCCGCGATACGCCGCCGCAAGAACGACGAACAGGAAGAACAGAAAAAAGGGACTGACCGGGCCTTCGCTGACGAACGTCAGCGCCGACGTCCATGCGATGTCGAACCCATGAAGCACACGACCGTGGAGGGGCGTCAACCGGCCCGATCGGTGAACATAGACGAGCACCGCGAGGCTATAGAGCGCGTAGAGGAAAAGGACGGTGTAGGTGACACCGCGGAGTCGAGTGGGTTCGGTGGGGTCCAGATAGATGGCGACCAGGCCGCTGACCGTCAGGAATGCACGCCCGACGGCGAGTACGCGCTCCAGTTGAACAGGGGGTCTGCCGGCCGATCGATAGTCCTCAAGAAACGCGGAGGTCAGCCGCATCGTTGCAGTGTACTGAATCGCCTACCGAACATCAGACGAAGGGGCAGACGTCGATGGCACCAAAGTGCCACGGCCTTCGGTGTTGCGCACTCTAGAATCGACAGGTGCGCATCCGGGTCCGTAAGGCTGTCGAGTTCGCCGTCGAAAACTCTCTCTTGATGGTGCTTGGCGCCGTCGTCGCGCTGATCTGGGCGAATACCGCGCCCGATGGCTACGAGGCTGCCGTTCATCCGCTGCATTTTGCGGTCAACGATATCGGCATGGTGTTCTTCTTCGGATTGGCGGTGAAGGAGATCATCGAAGCGACCGCTCCTGGCGGCGCGCTGCATTCGTTCCGGCGCGCATCGGTGCCGATCATCGCTGCCGTGGGGGGGATGGTCGGGCCGGCCGGCCTCTACGTGGTCCTCGCGACGGGCCTCGGCGTTCCGGAATTGCTCCGGGGTTGGGCCATCCCGTGCGCGACGGATATCGCCTTCAGCTACCTGGTCGCGCGGTTCGTGTTCGGGCCCGGCCATCCCGCGGTTCCATTTCTTCTCCTGCTCGCGATCGCTGACGACGCCTTCGGGTTGGTGATCCTGGCGGTGTTCTATCCGTCCGGCGAGCTCCGTCCCGTGCTGTGTGCCGCCTTGCTCGCGGCGGCCGTCCTGACGGCGTGGTGGCTCCGGCGGCGTGGGACCCGCAACTTCTGGCTGTACCTGCTCGGGCCGGGCAGTCTATCGTGGGTCGGGCTCTATCTCGGCGGTCTTCATCCCGCTCTTGCACTGGTCCCCGTACTGCCATGGCTGCCACATGCCGCCCTTGATCCAGGCGTGTACGTCGATGCATCCGATCCTCAGCAGGACCCCTTGAGCGAATTCGAGCGATGGTGGCAGGTCCCGGTGGAAGGGATCCTGTTTCTCTTCGCGCTCACCAACGCCGGTGTTCCGGTCGGGAGTGCCGGTATCGGCACGTGGATCGTGCTCGTCGCTATCCTGGTCGGCAAACCGCTGGGGATCGCCGCCGCGTCGATGCTGGCCATGGCGATCGGGCTCCGTCTTCCGGATGGTCTGCGGCGCCGTGATGTGGTCGTGGTGGGACTGACCGCGGGGATTGGCTTTACCGTTGCGCTGTTCTTTGCCACCGCCGCGTTTCCGTTGGGAGCGGCGCTGCAGCAGGCAAAGCTCGGCGCCCTGTTCAGCCTGTCCGCGGGACTGCTGGCGCTGGCGGCCGCATGGCTGCTACGCGCAGGTCGCTTCAGGGGATCGACAGCAGCGACGGCGGTCTAAGGCATCCGAAGGCAATGTCGGCGTGATCCGCGTGGCGAACATTCTGGCTCAGCGTAACCTGCCGAGTACCCTAACGAATCCCAAACCATTCAATGAACGTGAGCCAGGACAGAGCGCCCAATTCCGTCGATACGACCACGCCCGCAGCTCCAATAACGGACGCCGCCATGAGCTCAATCGGCCGAGGTTGTCCGCGTGCCACACTCGCTCCGGCAACAAGACACCCTCAGGTCCTTTCAACGCAGAAATACGGCGGCGACGGTATTGTCGCCCTGTCCTGGTGTGTGGTCCAAGTAGATGAAGGACAGAGGTCCCGCGTGCGCTGATCGGAGCCCGGAGGATGGAATCGTTGCACCATGCTCACCACAGGCACTCACTGGTGATATTCGCATTGTCGCTCGGAGAGCTCACGTGCGTCCGGCGACTGCGGTGGAGCGTGGATGCACTCGCGCAGATGCTCGGCCTGCCTGCCGATGCCGGCCGCGGCCTTCGCCTCGGATCCATGAGCGGCGGCTGGCTGCGCCAGCACGAGTCCGAGTTCGAGAAGCACGGTGCGGGGCAATAGCAACTCGTCGATTGCGGCCTCGCCCCCGCAGAGATCGGGACCGTGAATGGGTCGATTCGATTCACAGGGGGTCAGCAGGAGGATCAGGTCGCTCGCACCCGCCTCCCTGTTGACGATCGTCCTTGTGCTCACCTCGGCCGTCCAGCAGGAAACGCAGCCGAAAACACCTGACGAGTAGCCGGCACATAAGCGTCGCGACAGTGCGGGTGACCGAGCAGGCGGCGGTCATCGCCCTGGTGGCCGGCCGAGGAGAGGGATGGAGTACCCCGGCATCGTTGCCAAAGCACCATCGTTGTGGATTGCGGCAGCCGTGACGCTGGCCATTGTTGCAGCGGTGTTCTGGCCGGCCGCCCGCATACACGACCCCGAACGTGAGCCGACCCTCGCCGCAGTGGACGATGACGGGTCGCCGTCCGCCGCGCTGCCGGCGCCTGTCGAGGGATACGTGCAGTTTGCAGCGATCGCCCGCGATTCGCAGTCAGGCCTGAGCGATGACCAGATGGCCGAAGGCCTGCGGAAGCTGGCCGGCGCGCTCGGGTCGCTGAACGTGGCAAGTTCGGACCTCCTCATCGATCTTCGCATTGGCGCGGAACACATCGTGCTGAATCCGGCATCGACGGAAACGGCCGCAATGATCCGCGACGCCCTGGTCGCAGCGGCCGACTCGATGGAACGCGGAACCGAAACGGACTTGGCGCTGCGAGGAGCGGCTGAATCCATCAGACCGGACAGGCCGCTGATCGAACAGCCGGTCGCGGTCCTTCACTTCTTCCGGCTGGCCGCTGACGCCATTCAGCGGCGAGCGGCAGCTGGGCGCGTCATCGGCTGATCGCCAGGGAGCTGGAGACTTCTGGGAACAATACGTCGATTCCCGCCTGCGCTGGTTCATGCCACCCGTGGAGGAAGACGGAGGCCTCGAGCGGCGGGCGACATTGGCACCGGCCGATGTTGATGCAGACGGCGGGCGAGGCTGAGGTGGAGTACGCACAGACCGCTCCGGGTTTCCCAGCGCGGCTGCTCTCGACTATACTTACCAGTGCATTACCTTCCTGAGCTCTGCCGCCCCTCGCCGGACGTGATCCGGCCCTGAGCTACAGCCCTCATCAAGTGCGCGCGTCCAATTCCGTGCTCGGTTAGACGAAGCGACGGTTTCTGTCGCTTCCGCCGGCGAAAGATTCGTCCACGTCCTCCACCATTGGAGTCACCTGATGCATGTCAGACCACTACACGACCGGATTCTGGTTCAACGTCTCGACGAAGGCGAACAGCAAGTCGGCGGCATCATCGTCCCCGACTCGGCCAAGGAAAAACCGCAGCGGGGCACGGTGATCGCCACGGGCAACGGCAGAGTGAACGACGAGGGCGAACGGGTGACGCTCGACGTCAAAGCGGGCGACACCATCCTCTTCGGCAAGTACTCGGGACAGGAGATCAAACTGGACGGCGTGGAGTATTTGATCATGAAAGAAGACGACGTCCTTGCCGCAATCGAGGGCGCCACCGCCAAGGCCGGCACTGCCAAAGCCGGCCCTGCCAAGCCGGCGACGGCAAAAGTCGCTGCCCGGAAGGGACGCTGACATGTCAAAACTGATTACGTATGGCGACGCGTCACGCCAGGCCATTCTCCGCGGCGTGAACGGGCTGGCCGATGCGGTCAAGGTGACCCTCGGACCGAAGGGACGCAACGTCATCCTGAGCACATCCTTCGGATCGCCCACGATCACCAAGGACGGTGTCACGGTGGCCAGAGAAATCGAGCTGCCGGACCCGCTCGAGAACATGGGCGCCCAGATGGTGCGCGAAGTCGCGAGCAAGACCTCCGACGTCGCCGGAGACGGCACGACGACCGCCACGGTGCTGGCGCAAGCCATCTATCGCGAAGGCGCTCGGAACGTCACGGCCGGGGCCAACCCGATGGCCATCAAACGCGGGATCTTCGCAGCCGTCGAGGCGGTCGTCGCGTCGCTGGCGCGGCAGTCCCAGCCGGTGAGTGGCCCCATGATTGCGCAGGTGGGGACGATCTCGGCGAACCACGACGAGACCATCGGCCGGATCATCGCGGAGGCGATGGACAAAGTGGGCAAGGACGGCGTGATCACCGTCGAGGAGGCCAAGACGATCGAGACCTCGCTCGAGGTGGTCGAAGGGATGCAGTTCGACCGGGGCTACCTCTCGCCCTATTTCGTGACCGACCCCGAGCGCATGGAAGTCGTGCTCGAGAACCCGTTCATCCTGGTCCACGAGAAGAAGATCAGCGCGATGAAAGACCTGCTGCCGCTGCTCGAACAGGTGGCGCAGGCGGGCCGCCCGCTGCTCATCCTCGCGGATGACCTCGAAGGCGACGCCCTGGCGACGCTCGTCGTCAACAAGCTCCGGGGTACCCTCAAGGTCGCCGCCGTCAAGGCGCCGGGCTACGGCGATCGCCGCAAGGCCATCCTCGAGGACATCGCCATCCTGACCAACGGCAAGGCCGTCACCGAAGACCTTGGGATCAAACTCGAGTCGGTGAAGCTCGAGGACCTGGGACAGGCGAAGAAGGTGACCATCGACAAGGACACCACGACGATCATCGAAGGCGCGGGCGCCAGGCAGGCCATCGAGGGACGCGTGAAGCAACTGCGCGCGCAGGTCGAGGACGCGACGTCCGACTACGACCGTGAGCAGTTGCAGGAGCGGCTCGCCAAGCTCGTCGGCGGCGTAGCCATCATCAAAGTCGGGGCGGCCACCGAAACCGAGATGAAAGAGAAGAAGGCCCGCGTCGAGGACGCGATGCACGCCACCAAGGCCGCGTCCGAGGAAGGCATCGTGGCCGGGGGCGGCGTGGCGCTGCTCAGGGCTGCGGCAGGGCTCCCGTCGCTCACGCTCGACGGCGACGAGCAGGTCGGCGTCAGCATCATCATCAGGGCCATCGAAGAGCCGCTGCGCTGGATCGCCACCAACGCGGGGCACGAGGGGGCCATCGTCGTGCAGCGCGTGAAGGACATGGATGGCGACGAGGGCTTCAACGCGCAGACGGAACAGTACGAGAACCTCGTGAAGGCCGGCGTCATCGACCCGGCCAAGGTGGTCCGCTCGGCGCTGCAGAACGCCGCGTCGATCGCGTCGCTGCTGCTGACGACCGAGGCGGTCGTCTCGCAGGCGCGGGACGACCACAAGGCCGCTGCGGCGCCGGACGGCGGCATGAGCGGAGGGATGTACTAGCGGAATGGGTTCACTGCGAGAGCTTCTCGCGACCGATCATCGGCAGGCGCTGGAATTCTTCCTCCAGCGCCTGAAGGATGTCTCCGGACCCGACGTCGATCGACAGGAGCTTCTCTACAATGCCAGCGTGCTGGCTCACTACGCCCAGGTATCGACGCAGGCCACGCTCGATCTCTCGACGCCGGCAAATCTCAGCGCCATCTTCGATCACTTCGTGGTGGATTCGACGCTGCGGGCTGACAGCCTGATGATGGAAACCGCCGGCGCCCAGTGTCTGGTGCTGGCGGGATTCTTCGAGGATCAGATGCGCCGGCGGCACAGCATCCGCTGGTACGCCGAGCTCGGCGCCGGTTTTTTCAGCCGCGCGGCCACGCGGGAAGCCTCGCCGCACAAGGCCCGGCTGCTGACCACGATCGCGAGCCACTTCGAGGCCTGGCGCCAGCGCCAGGCGCGGCTCAGCCGCGCCTTGCGGGACCAGCCTTTTCTGCTCCCTCCGCCCCAGCCACGCACGTAAAGGCCGATCGCACGCATGCTCAGACCTTTTCCGCCGACCTGTTCTCTCGACTCAGCACGATTCATCTCGTCATCGAACACTACGGCAGCAGCGACCTTCCAGCCGGCGGTGCGTCCGCCACCCGTGGGACAATCGGCGATGTCGTGCATACCCGCAGTTGTCTTTGTCTGGGAGCGCTGCTGCTCGCACTGGGGGAGGCCGTGCATTTCGGCGTCGCGTCCGCCGCACAGCCACGTCCGCTGCCGGAACTGCTGGTGCGGAAGTCGGCAGGGCTGTCCGCGGCCGACATGCGCGCGCTCGAGTCAGGCGTCGCCGTAGTCCGAAGCCTCAACACGCCGGTCCGTCAAGAGTTCGCGCACGTCGGTGCCGTTCACATTGACGCTCCATACGGGCGCTTCCTTGAACGGTTTCGAGACATCGAGCGGTTTGAGCGAGGCCCCGGGGTTCCCCAGATCGGGCGCTTTGGGACGCCTCCGCACCTCGACGATCTCGCGTCGCTGATACTGCCCGCCGCCGATGTCAAGGCGCTGGCGGCATGTCGTCCGGGTGCGTGCGATGTGCAGCTTCAGGCAGCGGCAATCAGCCGATTTCAAACAGAGGTGAACTGGCCCTCACCGGACGCCGCGCACCGCGTGAACGAAATCACCCGTGCCGTCCTTCTTGATCTGGTGCGCGCGTACCAGACAGAGGGCAACACGGCGCTCGGTCACTACCACGACAGCGGCGAGCCGCTGGCCGTAGCCGAGCAATTTCGCGCGCTCCTCGCCAGCAGCGCCGAGCTGCCGATTCCCGTGCCAGACCTGATCGCATTTCTGGACGACTACCCGCGTCGCCGGCCCACCGGTGCCGAGGACTTCCTGTACTGGACGGTCGTTGACTTCGGCCTCAAGCCAACCATCCGGGTGAATCATGTGACGGTCTATCCGCTGGCTCCAGGATCCCCCGCCGCGTACGCCATCGCGATCAAGCAGTTGTACGCAAGCCATTACTTCCACAGCACCCTCGAGCTGCGCTTTCTGATCGACGACGGTCGTCCAGACCGGCGCGGATTCTGGCTCCTCTCGGTCACGCGGTCGCGCAACGATGGAACGACAGGCTTTACGGGCCTGCTGCTTCGCCCCATCATCAGCCGTCGCTCGCGTGACGCCGTTCGCGGATACCTCGAGCACGTCAAGCGGCAGGTCGAGCGTCCGGCTCTCTGACCGACGGGGTCGCTAAGGGTCGAATTCGAATGCCGGCGGATACACCGTCACGCGACCGCGCTCACTCGAGACGAGTGACAGCGACACCGGGACGAGCGTTCCCGCGGGTGCTGATTGGACGAGCGGCGCGATCGCCGTCGCGATGCTGAAGTGGGTTTCCCGAGCGCCGGCCGAGCCCGGCGGCGGCGATCCGCCACGCAGCCGCACGCCGCCCAGGCGCAGCTGCACGCCGTGGAATGCGTGATCCGCACCGCCGCCGGGACTGGCGGCGCCGGACGGCGTGACGAATGACACGACGGCGCCGCTGTCGGCTGCGGCACCGACGGCCGTCCACACCGCGTCGCCTGCCGCGCGTCGGAGCACCTGAGCTCCCGCGGTCGCTTCGCCTGGCACTGCGGTCAGC
>Ga0214472_10009040_pt1 | contig 10388 bp, 6 predicted proteins | sample RVTome_6_FD_207662 | JGI IMG/M metagenome (GOLD analysis project Ga0214472, IMG submission 207662) | Soil microbial communities from uranium-contaminated site in the Upper Colorado River Basin, Wyoming, United States - RVT140D175 | ecosystem: Environmental > Terrestrial > Soil > Contaminated >...
TGGCTAAGCAAAAAGCGCCAAATGCAAGGCGCGCAATTGTCGAGGAATGAGGCGTACTTAGGTACGCCGCAGTGACGAGAACAATTGCAGCAACGCAGCAGTTGGTGAGTTTTTGCGACGCCATCAAAAAGTGAGAGCAGGAAATTACAAGGGGAACCGAGAATGAGCAAAATCATTTGGGCGGAGGGTGTATTCCTGAGCCAGCAGCATTTTCAGGTCTGGGACAAGCAACTGGAACGCTCTCAGTACCTGCGGCAGTTTCTGATCAATCCGTTTTCCTGGGGGATCATTTCCCTTTCGATCGATCAGGAAGCTCTGGAACTGGGGCGGTTCCAGCTTCGCGAAGCATCGGTTCTGTTTCAGGATGGCCGACTGGTGCACTATCAGGGTTCCGTGGATGCGCCTCTGGCATGCGACCTCAATGCGCCCGGCGGTGATGCCCTGCCTGTGTACCTGGCCTTGCCCGCCAACAACCATGTGGGCAGCATTTCCGGATATCCGCAACGGAGCCAGGTCAGCGGCTGGGTAGCGGACTATCAGGAAATCGAGGATTCCTTCGATGCCAGCCGCAAACGGGAAGTCCTTTTGGCTAAACCCAATCTGCACCTTCTGACGGACAAAGAAGCCCTGGGGCCCTTTTTGAGCATCAAAATCGCCGAAGTGGTACACGCCGGGGATCAACGCTATCGACTTATCGATACCTACATCCCCCCGATATGCCGCTTATCAGCCTCTCCGGTGCTCGTTCAACGCCTGAGTCGCATTGTGGAAACCCTGAGCGCCAAGCGCAAACAGATCGAAACAGCCCGTGAAGGGTGCGATGGCGGGGCCGCCGGATTTGGCCGCACCGATCCACACAACCAGGCCCTGCTGCAGAACCTCAACAGTATTCTGCCCCAATTGAAGCATCTGCTGAAAAACCAGGACTTGCATCCGGAGCAGTTGTATCGCCAGTTGTGCCAAGTGGCCGGTACCTTCTGCTCCTATCACAACAAGGCCACCATCGACAGTATCCCGGCGTACCAACACGATGATCTGACGCAGGTTTTCCGGTTGTTCGACAACCTGCTTTCCCTGCTTTTGGAGTTGAACAGTACCGCCAAAGCCACGGCTTTGGTGCTCGGCAAAGAAACCGATCACCTGCTGTCCTGCACCGATATTCCAGCCCACCTGTTCCGCGAAGAAACCTTCTTCATCGAGGCCCTGTTCGACGCAGAAGGTCCGAACTGGATTACCGATTTCGCCCGGCAGGTCAAGGTGACCGCCCGCATATCAATCGAGACCTGCGTCGCCTCGGCACTGCCCGGAGTCCGGCTGATCCACACCCAGCGCCCACCGGCAAAACTGGCCACCCGCAGCGGGTGCGAATACTTCCGCCTGGAACCGCGGGGGGATATATGGAATCAGATGATCGACGAAGAGTCTCTGGCTATCTACCTGCCCCATCCTTTCAATGCTTCGAACATTAAAATCGTCACGGTTGAGGAATAGCTCCCATGAATACGGATTCGCCCAAACAGATTTACAACCCGATGCTGAACTGCTGCGAACATCTCTTTTCGCTGGCGGCTCCCTTCAAGGACGACCAGAAAGCCGCTTCAATCAGCGAAGACTTCAGGGAAAAGCTCCATTCAGCCTTTATTGCAATGGAAAAGGCGGCCTTTGAACAACAGATCGGCATGGTCGAATTCAAAGACGCCAAATATGCCCTGGCCGCCTACATGGACGAGGTGGTTCTGACCTCTACCTGGCCGAGTCGGCTGGCGTGGATGTCCCGGCCCCTGCAACTGGAATTTTTCGGTGAACACACCGCCGGTGAAGGGTTCTTTTCTCGTCTCGCCAACCTGAGGCAGGGCGGTGAAGACAACCTTCATCTGCTGGAACTCTACTACTACTGCCTTCAACTCGGCTTTGAGGGCATTTACAAAATCAAAGGCCTGGAACATCTGATGGCGCTGCAGGTCGACCTGCGAAGCCAGATTGACGGGTATCGAGGCCCGATGAAAACGCAGGTTTCCCCGGAGGGTTTGCCCGGCAATGTCCTCATAAACCAGGTCAGGCGAAATGTGCCTTACTGGGTCATCGCCGTCGTCACCATCGCCACGGTTTTTTTTACCTACATGGGTTTTTCCCTGGTTTCGGGAAGTGCCGCCAAGTCGAGCGTAGCAACGATTCTCAAAAACAGGGACAGCATTCTGAAATTACCGGATGGCGCCTATTAGCCCCGGCTAAGCCCTTCCACTTTTTTTGACGGGACAAGTAACCATGCAAAACATTCTGGTCTTTTTTCAGGCCTATCTTTTTGGCCGCCTGGGTTCCCGGGTTCTCGGACTGATGCTCATCCTTTCACTGATCTGGTGGGCCGGTCCCTACGTCGGTATCACGGACGCCCGGATGCGGATCTATCTCATTGCCGGGACCCTGGTTCTGTTCTTCGGAATCTGGCTGATTCGCAAGTGGCTGGTTGGGAGGCGAGCGTCCCGGTTCAAGCAGGATCTCGACTCTCAGGCAGGACAGGACCAATCGCGCCAGATGGAGATCGAGGAACTCAGGGACAAAATGAACAAGGCCATTTCCTCCCTGAAATCCTCCGAACTGGGAACGCACCATCGCGGCAACGCGGCACTGTACGCTCTACCCTGGTTTATGATCATCGGCCCTTCGGCGGCAGGCAAGACTACCTTGTTGCGTAACTCCGGGCTGAGCTTCCCCTATGCCAGCGGGGACGATATCGACATCCGTGGTTTCGGCGGCACACGCAATTGCGACTGGTGGTTTTCCAACGAGGCCGTCCTGCTGGACACGGCCGGCCGCTACACCACCGAACAGGATGACCATGAGGAATGGCTGGCCTTTCTGAGCATGCTGCGCAAACACCGCCGCCAGCAACCCCTGACCGGCGCGATTGTCGCCATCAGCCTGTCCGATCTGCTGACGGCGGATAGTCAGGAAAGGGAAAAACACGTCAAGATCATCCGCGATCGCATCAATGAATTGACTTCGCGGCTCGGGTGCATCTTTCCGATCTATATCGTCTTTACCAAATGCGATCTTTTGTATGGCTTTACCTCCTATTTTGCCGATCTGACTCCAAAGGAGCGTGACCAGGTCTGGGGAGGCTGGCTGGGGCACGAGGCTGACGACAACATCAGTGAAGCCTTCGCCCGCAAGATGGATGGCCTGCATCACCGCCTCTGCGAAATGCGGCTCCATAAACTATCCATGGTCCGGAACCTGCGGGGGAAAAACGAATTATTCGAATTTCCTGGTCAGTTTGTCGCTGCCAAAGACCGCCTGGTGGAGTTCATCTCAAGCCTCACCAAGGAAAATCCCTACCAGGACACCCCTCATTTTTGCGGCATTTACCTCACCAGCGCCACACAGGAAGGGACTCCGCTTCAAAAAATTCTCGGCGGCATGCGCCAGGCTTTTGGTTATGTCGATGAGGACCAGACCTCCAATTTGCCCGAACCCAAAACTTTTTTTGTGAAAAACTTCTTCAAGGATGTCGTTTTCCCCAACTCCAACGATGTCAGCCGAACCAAAAAACTGGGCATGGCCCATCGCGCCCTGAAGACAGCCTGCATCCTGGCTTCGGTGGGAGTGGTCGTAGCCTGCTTCCTGGTACTCAGCGCCTCCCTGACCATGAATACCCTGCTGCTCAACAAAGGGGTCGACGCCTCGGAACAGCTGGCGGCGGAAGCCCAATCGAAAGATAACGGGTTGTACCGGGACTTTCAGGCGCTTACGCAGGTTTTGGCCCAATACCGGACCCTTCTGGCCTATGAGGATCGACTTCCCCTGTCTTTGACCCTTGGCGTCTACGAGGGAGACAAACAACTGCCGGCGGTCCGGTCGATTCTGCTCAATTCTTTTGAACGGGTTTTTTACAAATCGGCCCTCAAAGACCTGGAGATGCGTCTGGCCAACTATTCGCAGCAATGGTCGGCAGTGGACCTGCAACGCCAGGACGAGATCCGCGACCCCTATTACCAGGCGTTGAAATGCTACCTGATGCTGAGCTCGCCGGACCGGCTGGAGCCGGATTTTGCCGCATCGGTGCTGCAAGACATTATTCAGGAACGGCTGACAGGCTACGTGGAAGGAAGGACGCTTGAGGAAACCGACCTGCAGAACCTGTCCGAGCTGACCAACATCTACCTGTCCCATATGCTGGTGAAAGAGGAGCACCCGGATCATGTCGCGCCCAACCAACACAACCCCACTCTGGTCGCTGACGCCCAAAATCATCTGAAAGCCATTCCGGATGCAGGCCGGCTTTACTCGCAGATACTGAACATGGGCAAACAGAAATTCCCTGCCATCCCCCTCAAGGACATGATCAAGGGGCCGGGCCAAGGCATTCTGATCAGTTCCTTCCAAATGCCCTTCATGTTCACCCATGAGGGGTGGCGCAACTATTCCCAACCTGAAATCAAGGCGCTGGTTAATGTCGCCAGCCAGGGGGATTGGGTCACCGGTTCCCTCCAGAACAGTTCCGCGGACGGGGATGAATCGAAACCCTCTTCCTCTGCCGACGATGTGTTAGCGGCCCAACTGGAAGCAGACGTCCGTGCCTTGTACTTTGCGGACTTTGTCGACCAATGGTTCACTCTGTTGAGCGAGGTGAAGATTTCGCCCTTCCATTCCTTGAATGACGGGGCGAAAAAGATGTTGCTCCTGGCGCGCAATGACGGTCCGATCGCCGAACTGCTGCAGGTTGTTTCCAAAAACATCAACATCACCCAATCGAGTGGGGCAGTCCTGGCTGCCGACGGATCGGTCAAGATTTCCACCCTGGTTCCGGAGTTGGAAGCCCCTCTCCATGATCTGCGCAAATTGACCGATCCGGGCGACAAGATGAATACCAGTCTGCTCATCAATCAGTACCTGCTGGCCTTGACCTCGGCCCAGTCCGAAATGGAGAAAATGGGGGCCGCGGTGGATGTCCCCCATGAATCCTTCCAGCGCGCCGCCACCATCCTGGGAGGAAACGGCGCCACGGTATCCGAGTTGTACAAATGCTGGCTGTCCACCACCAGTCTGCTGAACGGCATCGATGCCCGTACCCGCAATGCGGCCGAGCCTCTGCTGCATGAACCGATCAAGGGGGCCTGGAGAGCCATTATTCAACAAACCCAGGTGCATCTGCAGAATCAATGGAACGGTTCGGTACTGGTGGATTACCAACGAAAGATATCTGGCAAGTTTCCCTTCGATGCCTCCGGACCCGATGCCTCCCTCAACGACATTTCGGACTTCTTCCGCCCCGAAGACGGGATGATCTGGGCCTTCACGGAAGACCAGTTGAAGCCCTTCCTGCGAAAAGAACGCAACAGTTGGACGGAAAAAACCTGGCTTGGTTCCGGTCTCCAGTTCGACAAGGATCTGCTCCGTTCCCTGAGCCAGGCATCCAGCATCAGCTCAGGACTCTTCCGCCGCGGGCAGTTTCAGCCGGATGTCCATTTTTCGATCTACCCCATGCCCAGCAAGGGGGTTCGGGTCGTCCGGTTCGAGACCAACGGCCAACAGTTGATTTATCAAAACGAGCCTCAGGAATGGAAAAAATTCCGCTGGCCCGGAGAACAGGAGCAGAACAAAGCTCTCATCGGTTGCATTCCAATGGGAAACAATTCCTTGACCGAACTGAAATTCTCCGGCGACTGGAGCCTGTTCCACCTGCTGCGAAAAGCCAGGGTTTCAGAGCACAACAACCAGTACCGCCTGATCTGGGAAATGAAAACCGCCCAGGGTCCCACCACGGTACAGCTGAAGCTTCGCCCGGACCGTCACAGCAACGTTTTTGCCAACGGTCTGTTTTCGCAGTTCCGACTGCCAAGTACGATCTTTTAACAGGTGTGAATATGTTTGGGATTTTCGACAAAAACCCCTCTTCGCCTGCCGGTTCTTCAAAATTCCGGCCCAGTTGCTTCGGAAAGATGCCGATCCATGCGGACTTTATCCGATACAACCTCAAAACCAGGGAGGCCGGATCTTTTGAAAAATGGATCCAGGAAGGGGTCGCCTGCATTACCCGCAAGCACCCCAAGGGCTGGCCGCCGATCTATCGCGACTTCCCCCTGCATCACTTTGTCCTGTCGGGCAGCTAACAGGAAACCAGCCTCATCGGTTCCCTGGCTTCCAGCCAGGACAAAAGCGGCCGGGTTTATCCCTTTGCAACACTCGCCGCTGTCGGGGGCGGGCAGTTTCAAACCAACCGGGCCACACTCCCCCTGGTTCACCGGGATTTTTTCCGGGAATCCGAAGCCTTGATTGAATGCGCCCCGAACATGGCTTCGATTCCCGCCCTGACTCAAAAACTGGATGAGTTGGCGACCGACGCCCCCTTGTATCCCCAACGGGAATTGCTGGAAAACCAGATCCGGCTGCTGGAAGCGGTCCCTCTGAAAAACTACTGGGCCGGCCTGCGGATACCGGTGGAGGAACGGGAGCAGTTCTGGTGTTCCTTCTACGACATCATGAAGACCGCCCAGAACCGCGGCCCAAGCAAGACCAATTGGGGGGTCCGAATCCCCATCCCTTCGGAGGAGCAGACACCCTATGTGGTCTTCTGGGTTCAAATGGTGGAATCGATCCTCGAGGATCGTTTCTGGCGAGCCCAATACTTCTGGAACAAGGGGGCCGGTGACAGCAATGCCAGTCTGGCCCTTTTTTTCCGGCCCTTGCCGCCGTCCTATCTGCTGCCGTTGATCAATCAGACGCTGGACGACAACGCAATTTTTGATCTCAGTCGGGAATGGCAATCCCTGCCGGCCTTCAAAAGCCGGGTGGATTTGCGCCGGCTGCTGGAAAACGACGACATCCCGATGCTGGAGGTGTTGTATCGGACCGGGCGGAGGGAAATGCTCCGATGACTCAGCAGACCACACAGACCACCCCCGACTGGCTGCCCGGTATCGGTACTCCCTTGGCGGAAACGCCCTGCGGCGAGGATCCCCGCTACCTGAACGAGTTCCAACGGGTCAAAGAGGAAATCGACAAACTCAGGGATGTCGATTACGCCATGATCATGGCCACTTGTCGCGACCTTTTGACCCGGGTCACCAAGGATCTTCGGATTGGGGGCTACCACCTTGTAGCAGGGATCTATGTCGAAGGCCTGCCGGGCCTGTTGGACGCGCTCAGGGCCTACCGGGCCCTGCTTGACAACTTCTGGGAAGACTGTCACCCCAAAAACGAGACGGGCCGGTTGGCCGCTCTCGGGCTGCTGAGCAACCCGCGAATCGTTGCCTTTGCCGAACAGAAAGAGGATGGGGGGTCCTTCGAAACATTCGAAGCCCTGCACCAGGAACTCGACCTGATTAATTCTTTCCTCATTGAAAAACTGGGGGAGGAGGTTCCCCGCCTTACCGGGCTGGCTTCCTGGGTCGATGAGCGGCGGCGGCGGCTGAAAACCTCTTCTCCGGCAACGGAAAATGTTCCTGAGGCTGCAACTGGGCAACGGCCTTCCGGCATGGCTGAACCCGGTCCTCGCGAAGTGGACTCGGAGCAAGGGGTGGAGACCCTGACCCGGCAGATTCACCGTCATTTGATCAACTCCGGAGATTTTCTCAGGGCCATGGCCTATTCCAGAGCATTCCGATGGGGGAAACTGGTCCTCCCCCCCAATGAGGGAGGTCGAACCCGGATACCGGCGCCCCGAGCCAGCGGCCTGGCCGAACTCGAAAAAGCCCTCTCAGGGCAATCCCTCGAAAGGGCCCTGGCCTGCTGCGAAAACCTGTTTTTTGAACCGGGTTTTCAGTTGCTGTTCGATCTCCAGTACCAAGCTTTTCAATACCTTGAGAGCAACCATCGACCGGACCTGGCCGGATTTATCCGCAATGCGCTGCATGACCTGCTGGAACGGCATCCGCAGTTGCTGGAACTGCAGTTCGACGAGGGTTCCCCTTTTGCAGGATCGGAATGTCGGCAATGGGTCCAGCAATGGCAAATGGCCGGCATGAACGGAGGGGGACAGAAGGCCGCGGACGACGAAGCTGACGGAGACTCTGTAGCGGCTCTGGTCGATCAGGCAATGCAACTGGCCAAACGGAAGAAGTTGCCCGAGGCCCTGCAGAGTGTGCACTCCCTGCCCTCCGGGACCGAAAAGCAGCGGATTCAAAAGCGCCTGACGGAAGCCCGTTTGTGCCTGGCAGCGGGTAAGGCGCCCATTGCCGAAGTGGTGCTGGCGGATATCCAGAAATATATCCTGGTTCATCATCTGGCCACATGGGACCCAGGGCTGGCCATCGAGGTGTTAAAGCATCGGCTTGCCGCATTGCAGGCCATGGAAAAGAGCGGTCCCGGCGAAGAAAAACAGCACATTGCCCAACAAGCGCAAGAGGTACGGCGGTTAATTTGCGAAATCGACGTGATTGCCGCCTCCGCTATCGTTTAGCCTCCCATATTATTCGGGATTGGATCCATTCATACATCGTGCAGAAGGAGACAGAGCATGAGCGACAGCTACCAGAAGGAAATCCCCAAAGCCCGCATCAATTTGTCCTTGGACGTGGAGACCGGGGGTAACCAGAAAAAAACCGAACTCCCGTTGAAGATGCTGGTAATGGGAGATTTCAGCAACGGCAAGACCAAGGGGAAAGTCGCCGACCGGCAGCGAATCGACATCAACAAGAACAATTTCGAGTCGGTCATGGCCGACCTCGCCCCGAGTGCCCGGTTTGACGTACCGAACCTCCTGGCCAAGGACGGCAGCGATTTCACCATCGACCTCGCCTTTCAGGCCATGAAGGATTTCCGCCCGGACAGCGTGGCGCAACAGATCCCCGAGCTGCACAGCCTGATGGCCATGCGGAACCTGCTGAAAGATCTGAAAGCGAACCTGCTGGACAACGTCAAGTTCCGCAAGGAATTGGAAAAAATCGTCAGCAACCAGCCGCAACTGGAAGGGTTGAAGCAGCAACTGGAAAAGTTGCTGGTCGATTCCCGTGAATCGTCCAACCTGGAAATCAGCAGCTTCTAAACGCAGGAGACCCGATCATGAGTATGAAAGATACTGCATTGAGCAAAAAAAGGGCCCAGGAAACCGTGGTCCTTGAAAACGACAATTCCTACGAGCGCTTGTGCGGCTTGGTCGACATCACGCCATTGACTCAATCCATCAAGCTTAACAGCTTTGCCGACGCCTCCCAAATGGCGGAGATCTCCCTGCAGGAACGCCTGACGGCCGGGATCCAGGTATTTCTCGACCTGGCAACCCGGAACAATGCCCGGATCGAACGGATCGACAAAACACTGCTGGACCAGTACATCGCCCAGATCGATCAGACTATCGGCAGCCAACTGGATGCGATTCTTCATCATCCGGACTTTCAGAAGATGGAAAGCTCCTGGCGCGGGCTTCAATTCATGGTCGATCGCTGCGACTTCCGCTGCAACACCAAGGTGGAAATACTGGACTGTTCCAAGGAGGATTTGCTGGAGGATTTTGAAGAAGCCCCCGAAATCATCCAGACCGGGCTCTTCAAGCATGTCTATGTCGCCGAATACGACACCCCCGGCGGGCAGCCCTTTTCCAACATCGTCGCGAACTACGAATTCGACAGCTCAGCCCAGGACATCACCCTGCTGCGCGAAGCGTCCAAGGTTTCGGCCAGCGCACACTGCCCCTTCCTGGCATCGGTGGGTGCGAAATTTTTCGGTAAATCCAGCGTAGAGGAGATCTCGAAGATCAACGATCTGTCCAACTACATGGAAAAAGCCGAGTACACCCGCTGGAGAAGCTTCCGCGATACGGAAGACAGCCGTTATGTCGGCCTGCTGACCCCCCGTTTCCTGTTGCGCCTGCCCTATGGTCAGGACAGCACCCCGGTCCGGACCTTCAATTACGAAGAAAATGTCAGCGGGGAAGACCACGGCAACTACCTGTTCGGCAACCCGGTATTCGCCTTTGCCGGCAACATCGCTCAAAGTTTTGCCAAGCACGGTTGGGCCGTCAACATCCGTGGCCCGGAAGCTGGTGGGAAAGTAGCCAACCTGCCGGTGCACTTGCATGACTCCGGCAAGGGGATGCAGATCAAGATGCCCACTGAAATGCTGATTTCCGAAACCCGCGAACTGGAAATGGCCAACTTGGGCTTCATCCCGCTGAGCTATTACAAGAACAGCGACTTTGCCTGTTTCTTCTCCGCCAATTCGGTTCAGAAACCCAGTGAGTACGCCGACGCCAAGGCCAACGCCAACAGCATGATCAACTCGCGTCTGCCCTATATCTTCCTGGTATCCCGACTGGCCCACTATCTCAAGGTTCTGCAGCGGGAAAACATCGGATCTTCCAAAAGCCGCCAGAAGCTGGAAAACGAACTGAACAGCTGGATCCAGACCCTGGTGACGAAAATGAAGGATCCGGAACCGGAACTGATCGCCAC
>Ga0214472_10009041_pt1 | contig 10387 bp, 15 predicted proteins | sample RVTome_6_FD_207662 | JGI IMG/M metagenome (GOLD analysis project Ga0214472, IMG submission 207662) | Soil microbial communities from uranium-contaminated site in the Upper Colorado River Basin, Wyoming, United States - RVT140D175 | ecosystem: Environmental > Terrestrial > Soil > Contaminated >...
CCTTCTCCCGGCGGCGAGACTTGCGGGCGCTGCCTTGCCGAGCCGCCGCACTACGACGCGACGTTCGCGGCGCTCGCCTACGTGTTCCCGGCCGATGTGCTGGTGCATGCGCTCAAGTTCCGCGGCGAGCTCGCGCTCGCCCCGCTCCTCGGCGGCCTGATCGCGCAGAGGATCGCGTCGAGCGGGCGCGTCGACTGCGTGTTCGCGGTGCCGCTTTCGGCCGCGCGGCTGCGCGAGCGGGGCTACAACCAGGCGATCGAGATCGCCCGGCCCGCGGCGAAGGCGGCGCGTGCCCGGCTCGAGCTGGGCGCGTGCATCCGGGAGAGAGACACCGCGGCACAGAGCGATCTGCCCTGGGCGGAGCGCCGGCGCAACGTGCGGGGCGCCTTTCGCTGCACCCGGGCGCTCGCCGACGCGCACGTGGCGGTGGTCGACGACGTGATGACGACCGGGGCCACGCTCGACGAGATCGCCGCGACCCTCAAGCGCGCCGGCGCCGCGCGCGTGGTCAACTGGGTGCTGGCGCGCACTTTCCCGCCCGATGCTTGACGTCGTCCTGGTCGAGCCCGAGATCCCGCCCAATGCGGGCAACGTCATTCGTCTCGCCGCGAATACCGGGGTAAGGCTGCACCTGGTGGAGCCGCTCGGATTCTCCATGGATGACCGCAATCTCAGGCGTGCCGGCCTCGACTACCACGAGCTCGCGACGGTGCGGCTGCACCGGGACTGGGCAGCGTGCCGCAGCGTGCTCGCCGGACGGCGCATGTTCGCGCTCTCGACGCGCGGCGAGCGGCGCTACGCCGAAATCCGATACCGGGAAGACGACGTGTTCGTCTTCGGCGCCGAGACGCGCGGCCTGCCCGCGCCGCTGCTGGAGGAGTTTCCGGCCGAGATGCGGCTCCGGCTGCCGATGCGGCCGGGCAACCGCAGCCTGAACCTGTCGAACGCCGTCGCGGTCGTGGTCTTCGAAGCGTGGCGCCAGCTCGGCTTTCCCGGCGCCGGCTAGCGCTCCATCTTCGGGTCGCGTGCGAGCAGGCGCTCGACCGCCTCCTGCGGCGTGATGCGACCTTCGAGCACCGCGTTCACGGCATCGGTGACCGGCATGTCGACGTGGCGCGCGGCGGCAAGGCGCGCGACCTCTCGCGCCGAGCGTACCCCCTCGGCGACGTGGCCGAGCGTCTGAAGGATCTCCTCGAGCTTGCGGCCGCGCGCCAGCTCCAGGCCGACGCGGCGGTTGCGCGAAAGGTCGCCGGTGGCGGTGAGGATGAGATCGCCCGCGCCCGCGAGTCCCATCAGCGTCTCCGGCAGCCCTCCCAGCGCGGCGCCCAGGCGCGTGATCTCGGCCAGTCCGCGCGTGATGAGCGCGGCCCGTGCGTTCAGGCCCAGGCCGAGGCCGTCGGAGATGCCCGCCGCGATCGCCATCACGTTCTTCACCGCGCCGCCGACCTCGACGCCCACCAGGTCCGCGCTGTAGTAGACCCGCAGCCGCCCGCCATGCAGGAGGGAGGCGGCCTCGCGCGCGAAAGCCGCCTCGCGCGCCGCGAGCGTGACGGCGCAGGGCAGATTGAGGGCGACTTCCTGCGCGAACGAAGGTCCCGAGAGCGCGCCGCAGCGCGCGTGCGCACCGAGGGTCTGCTCGACGATCTGGTGCGGCAACGCCCCGGTGCCTTCCTCGAAGCCCTTGCAGAGCCAGACCACCGGCGTGGCGGCTCCCAGCCTGCGGCTCACTTCCCGCAGTCCGGCGACCGGCGTGGCGGCGAGCGCGAGCTTCGCCCCGGAAACCGATTCGGTGAAATCCGCGCTGACGCGCAGCGAAGCCGGCAGCTCGATGCCGGGAAGGTAGCGCTCGTTGCGCCGCTCGCGCGCGATCGCCCGCGCCTGCGCGGCGTCGCGCGCCCACAGCACGACCTCGAGCCGTAGCGCAAGCACGCAGGCGATCGCCGTGCCCCAGGCGCCGGCGCCGAGCACCGCGACACGGGTCATCGCACCCTCAGTAGCCCCAGGCGGACGCGGCGCGCATGAAGCCGCTCGCGCCGTCGGCGTGCCGCACCTGCAACCATCCTTCGGGTGCCGGCTCGATCAGCTCGAGCGCCACGTTCTGCGCCGCGACGAAGGCCACCGGCGCGCCCTCTTCGGGCCGCTCCAGCGCCGGCGCGGAGGGCTCGGTGACCAGCACGGTGCGGCTCTCGCTCAGGCGGCGCTTCTCGACCCAGGTCAGTGCTCCGGTGTGGTCGCGCACCTTCACCCAGGACTCGAGCTCGACCAGCACTTCCAGCGGATAGAGCCGCGTCACCACGAACAGCGGCGTCGCCTGCAGCGAAGGACCGTCGTAGAGCACCGTGGCGTCCTCGGCCACCGCGCGGAACTCCGCGGCGGACGCGGCGTGCGCCGCCAGGAGGAGCGAAGCGAGCAGCAGGCGGCGCGTCATCGCGGCTACCGGGCGAGCTCGATCTGCGGCCCGTCCCCGGACTGCTGCTGCATGCGCTGGGCATGGAGCGCCTCGAACGAGATCGGGCTGAGCAGCACGGGCGGAAATCCGCCCCGTCCGACGAGGTCCGAGATGCTCTCGCGCAGGTACGGGAACAGGATCGACGGGCACGCGATGCCGAGCAGCGCGCTCATCTGCTCCTGCGGCACGTTGCGCACCGAGAAGATTCCCGCCTGCACCGCCTCGGCGAGAAACAGCGTGCGCTCGCCCGCGCGCGCCGTCACCGTAGCGGTCACCGTGACCTCGAAATAGGCTTCCGCGAACTGCGCTGCGCCGGTGTCGATCTGCACCTCGAGCTGCGGCTGGGACTGCTCCACGAACACCTGCGGCGCGTTCGGAATCTCCAGCGACAGGTCCTTGACGTAGATCTTCTCGATCTGGAAGCTGGCCTGCGGGGGTTGGCTGCTCATCAGGAGACCTCGAGTAATGGGTCGAGCGCGCCCTCGCGGTCCAGGGCGTAAAGATCGTCGCAGCCGCCGATATGGCGATCGTCGATCCAGATCTGGGGAACCGTGCGCCGCCCGCTCTTGCGCATCATTTCTTCGCGTCGCGCCGGATCGAGGTCGACGCGCACTTTCTCGATCTCGGCGCCTTTCTGGCGCAGCAGCCGCTCCGCCGACTGGCAGAAGGGGCAGGTCGCGGTAGCGTACATGAGCACCTTGGCCAAGTCGCCCGCCGCTACTTTTCGACCGGGAGCCCGGCCTGCTGCCAGGCGCCGATGCCGCCCGAGAGGCTGGCTACGCGCGAGTAGCCCTGCTGCTTCAGCGCCGCCGCGGCCTTCGACGAGCGGCTGCCGCTGTCGCAGTAGAGGACGAGCGGGCGGTCCTTGCGCTTCACGACGCTGGCGGCGCCGTCGGCGATGCGCGCGAGCGGAACATTCCTTGCGCCGAGGATGTGCCCTTCGCCGTATTCGCCCGGCTCGCGCACGTCGATCACCAGCGCCTCCTCCCGGTTGATGAGGTGGGTCGCCTCGGAAGGGTTGACCCAGGGCCCGCCGGTGCCGCGGCGCACCAGCGGCCAGAGCAGCATCGCGCCGGAAACGATCGCGACGGCGAACAGCAGCAAATTGTTGCGGACGAATTCCAATTGCGGGCGGGATCGGCTTCGGAAGACGCCGATTATAATTGAGCGCGATGCATAAGCTCGTGCTTTTGCGCCACGGCGAGTCCGACTGGAACCGCGAGAACCGCTTTACCGGGTGGACCGACGTCGACCTCTCCGCAAGGGGCGTCGAGGAGGCCCGCGCCGGCGCACGGCTCCTCGCGGCGCTCGGCTATCAGTTCGACCTCGCCTACACCTCGGTGCTCAAGCGCGCGATCCGCACGCTCTGGATCGCCCTCGACGAGCTGGACCGCATGTGGATCCCGGTCGAGAAGAGCTGGCGCCTGAACGAGCGCCATTATGGGGCGCTGCAGGGGCTCAACAAGGCCGAGACGGCCGAAAAGTTCGGCGAGCAGCAGGTGCTCGTGTGGCGGCGCAGCTACGATATCCGCCCGCCGGCGCTCGAGCCCGGGGACCCGAGAAGCGAAGCGGGCGATCCGCGCTACACCGGGGTCGAGGTTCCCCGCAGCGAGTGCCTGAAGGACACGGTGGCGCGCGTCATCCCCTATTGGCAGAGCGCGATCGCCCCGGCGGTGCGCGCCGGACGGCGGGTGCTGATCGCGGCGCACGGAAACTCGATGCGCGCCCTGGTAAAGCACCTGGACGATGTCTCCGACGAGGCGATCGTGAAGGAGAACGTGCCGACCGGGATCCCGCTCGTGTACGAGCTCGACGAGACGCTCAAGCCGCTCAAGCGCTATTACCTCGGCGACGCCGACGAAGTCGCGAAGCGCATCGCCGCGGTCTCGGCGCAGGGAAAAGCCAAGGTCTGACGCGGATCCTCGTCCTCGCGCTGAGCTTCGCGGCATGCGCCGCGCAGGCGGCGTCGCGGCAAGACGAGCTGCACGAGCTGCGCTCCAGGATCGGTTCCCTGAGCCGGGAGCTCGAGTCCCGCGAAGCGGCGCGCCGGGAGGCGCGCGACGCGCTGCGCGATTCGGAGCGGGCCATCTCGGACATCAACCGCGCCCTCGCCGCACTGGGAGCCGAAGCTCGCGGCCTGCGCGCGCAGGCCGCGCACATCGCAGCCGAGCGTCGCAGCCTGGAGCGGGCGGTCGCCGGGCGCGAGCGCTCGGTCGAGCGCCTGCTCGCGGCGCGCCAGGCGGCCGGCGCGCCCGACGCCCTGCGCGTTGCGCTCTCCGGCGACAACCCGGCCGCGTTCGGCCGCACCCTGCACTACCTGGGCCATGTTTCGCGCGCCGTCGCCGCGCTGCTGGCGGAGTATCGCGGCAGCCTCGCCGAGCTCGAGCGCCTCGCGCGCGCCGCCGCCGAGCGCGTTGGGCGGCTGCATGCGGTCGAGCAAGCGAGCCGTGCCGACCGCGGGAAGCTTCTCGAGCAGCGGCGCGAGCGGCGCCGAGTGCTCGAGCGGGTCGCGGTCGAAATCCGCGGCAATCGAAGGGAAATTCGCGTGCTGCGCGCCGACGAGGCGCGCCTGGCTCGGCTGGTCGAGGCGCTCGGCCGCGTCATCGCGCAGGTGGAGGCCGTCCCCGAGCCCGGCATGGCATCCACGCCGTTCTCGGGCCTGCGCGGCGAGCTGCGGCTTCCGGTGCGCGGGGAACTGACCGGCGCCTTCGGCGCTCCAAGGGGAGCGTCGGGGACGGAATCGAAAGGCGTGTTCATTCGCGCCCCGGAAGGCCGGCCGGTCAGGGCAATCGCGCGCGGACGGGTGGTGTTCGCCGACTGGATGCGCGGCTTCGGCAACCTGATGATTCTGGACCATGGCGAGAATTACCTGTCGATCTACGCGAACAACGAAGCGCTGCTCAAGCAGGTGGGGGAAAATGTCACGGCCGGGGAGCCGATTGCCATTACCGGCGCGAGCGGTGGCAACGAGGAAACGGGTTTATACTTTGAACTGCGGCACCTTGGCCGCGCCTTCGACCCGCTGCGGTGGGTCAAGTTGAAATAACCGACACCATGCACAACAGGCTTCGCAGCATCGGGCTCATCTTCGTCGGCGCGGTCGCCGGCGTGCTGATCAGCCTCAACTTCCAGGCCATCGCCGAGCGGGCGATGCGCTCGCCGCTGCCGATCGAGGAGCTGCGCGCCTTTACCGAGGTGTTCGGCGCCATCAAGACGAACTACGTCGAGCCGGTCGAGGACAAGAAGCTCATCACCGAGGCGATCAACGGCATGCTCACCGGCCTCGATCCGCACTCGGCCTACCTCGACCAGGACGCGTTCAGGGAGCTGCAGGTAGGCACGCAGGGCCAGTTCGGCGGCCTGGGCATCGAGGTCGGCATGGAGGACGGCTTCGTCAAAGTCATCTCGCCGATCGAGGACACGCCGGCATTCCGCGCCGGCATCAGGCCGGGCGACCTGATCATGAAGATCGACGAGACGCCGGTGAAGGGCATGACGCTGAACGACGCCGTCAAGCGCATGCGCGGCAAGCCGAACACCCAGATCACCCTCACCATCTCGCGCAAGGGCGAAACCGCGCCGCTGGTGGTGACCCTGACGCGCGCCGTGATCCGCGTGCAGAGCGTGAAATCCAAGATCATCGAGCCCGGCTACGCGTGGGTGCGCGTGTCGCAGTTCCAGGAGGCGACCGCCGAGCATCTGGTGAAGCACCTCGACGGGCTGTTCAAGCTGGGGCCGGTCAAGGGGCTGGTGCTCGACCTGCGCAACGACCCGGGCGGCCTGCTGCACGGCGCGGTCGCGATCTCCTCTGCCTTCCTGCCGCCGAAGTCGCTGGTGGTCTCCACGGACGGGCGTGCCGAGGACGCGCGCAAGAAGTTCTACGCGAGCCCCGACGACTACGCGCGTCGCGGCAATGACGTGCTGAAGAGTCTTCCCGCGGCGGTCAAGACCGTCCCCATGGTGGTGCTGGTCAACGGCGGCTCGGCCTCCGCCTCCGAGATCGTCGCCGGCGCGCTGCAGGACCACAAGCGCGCGAAAGTGATGGGCACGCAGACCTTCGGCAAGGGCTCGGTGCAGACGATCATGCCGCTGGGCAACAACACCGCCATCAAGCTCACCACCGCACGCTACTACACGCCGGGCGGCCGCTCGATCCAGGCGCTCGGCGTCACGCCCGACATCCTGGTCGAGGACCCCTCCGACACGGTCACACGGGTGCGCGAGGCGGACTTGCAGCGCCATCTCGGGAACGGCGGCGCCACGGAAGACAAGAAGGCGCCCGAGGCGGCCCGCGCCAAGCCCGCCCCCGGCGCCACGCCGGCGGAGCCCAAGCCGCCGACCGAGCTCGGCTCGAAGGACGACTTCCAGCTCTCCCAGGCGATCGCCTTCCTCAAGGGCGAGCCGGTGAAGAGCCAGTCGCCCGCGGTCGCCCAGACCCAACCTAACTGAACGACGAGCAGCTCCTCCGCTACAGCCGCCACATCCTGCTCCCGGAAATCGGCATCGAGGGGCAGGAGCGACTGCGCGCCGCAGGCGCGCTCGTCGTCGGCGCGGGCGGCCTGGGCTGTCCGGCGGCGCTCTACCTCGCCGCGGCAGGCATCGGTCGACTGACGATCGCCGACCCGGACAAGGTCGACCTCACCAACCTGCAGCGCCAGATCCTGTACCGCACCGACTCGGTCGGCGCGCCGAAAGTCGAAGCGGCCCGCGGCACGCTGAAGGCAGTCAACCCGGAGGTTGACGTGGTTGCTCTGCAACAGCGCGTCCAGGGAGATGATTTTCTTGCGTTGGTGGGGGGAGCCGATCTGGTGCTCGACTGCTCCGACAACTTCGCAACGCGCCATGCGCTCAATCGGGCCTGCGTGCGGCAGCGCAAGCCCCTGGTCTCGGGCGCCGCGATCCGCTTCGACGCGCAGTTGATGGTGTTCGACCTGCGCCAGGCCGATGCCGCATGCTACGCATGCGTTTTCCCCGAGGACGCGGAGGTGGAGGAAGTCCAGTGCTCGACGATGGGCGTATTCGCGCCGCTCACCGGCGTGATCGGCGCCATGCAGGCGATGGAGGCGATCAAGCTGCTGGCGGGTATCGGCAAGTCGTTGGACGGGCGGCTGCAGATCTTCGACGCCAAGTACGCCGAATGGCGTTCGGTAAAGGTGTCGAAGGACCCGACCTGTCCGGTCTGCCGCCAGCCCTGAATCGGGCTCTGACCCCGATTTCCTAGGCGAACAGGTAGCGCCGCTGGGCGGTGAAGCTTTCGCTGGGCTTCTTCGCGAAGCCGCTTTTCGCGTACTGATGCAGGCAGCCGAGCGAGTAGCGCAGGAGCGCGCTGGCCCGGCCGCTGGCATCGCCGTCCTCGGCGATGCGCAGCGACTGCTTGAGGGTCGACTCGAAACGGTCGAAGAACTGGTTCATGCGCGCCTGCAGCCGCTCGTGCTCGCCGACCAGCGCATCCCCGGTCATCACGCGAACCATGCCGGGGTTCTTCTCGGCGAAGGCGAGCAGCATCTCGACCAGCTTCTCGGCCTGGCGGCGCCCGTCCGGCTCGTCCTCGCCGATGCGGTTGGCAAGAGAGAACACCGAGCTTTCGACGAACTCGATCAGCCCCTCGTACATCTGCGCCTTGGAGGCGAAATGGCGGTAGAGCGCCGCCTCGGAGACCCCGAGCCGCTCGGCGAGCGCCGCAGTGGTGATGCGCTCCCACTTCGGCGCTTCGAGCATCTGCGCGAGGGCCTTGAGAATCTCCAGCCGGCGTTCGCCTTTGGGGCGGGGCATCGCGCCGGATTCTATGCTCACCCGTAGCGGAATACCAAGCCGGGCAGCCGGGCGACCGAGGAGATGCGCAGGTCGACGTACGGCAGGCGGCGCTTCTCGCGGCTTACCCACACCGTGGACATGCCCAGCCGGTGCGCGGTGCGCAGATTGTCGAGCATGTCGTCGACGAAGGCGCAGCGATGCGGGTCGAGGTCGTGGTTGCGCAGCAGCACGTGGAAGCCGTGCAGCGCCGGCTTGCCCCGATAGCGCGCGTCCTCGATGCTGTAGACGGCGTCGAAGAAGCGGCTCAGGCCGATGGCGCGGATGACTTCCTCCACGTAGTGCCGCGGCGCGTTGGAAAACACCAGCTTCCTGCCGCCGAGCCGCGCCAGGGCGTGCCGCAAGGCGTTCTCGTGCACCACCATGTCGGCAAGCTCCGGGAACACGTGCGTCTCGCGCAGGAAGCGGCGCGGGTCGGCGCCGTGGTGGCGCATCAGGCCCCTCAGCGTGGTCCCGTAGCGCCGCCAGAACGACTGCCGCATCGCGTCGGCGCCGGCGTCGTCGACGCCGAACTCGCGCTTCAGGTAGGCGTTGATCTGCTGGTGCATCGACGGAAAGATGCGCGCGCGCGCGTCGTGCAGCGTGTTGTCGAGATCGAAGATCCATACCCGCCGGGAGGGCGGCAGCCGCGCGATTCTCACCGCTTACTTGCTTCGGATCAGCGTGCCGACGCCCTGGTCGGTCAGGACCTCGAGCAGCAGCGCATGGGGCACGCGGCCGTCGATGATATGCACGCTCTTCACGCCGTTGCGCGCGGCGTCGAGCGCCGAGCCGATCTTGGGCAGCATGCCGCCCGAGATCACGCCCTTGGCCACCAGGTCATCGATCTTCTTCGGCGTGAGCCCGGTAAGGAGCTTGCCGTCCTTGTCGAGCACGCCGGGCGTGTTGGTGAGCACGATCAGCTTCTCGGCGCGCAGGATCTCGGCGAGCTTGCCCGCGACCAGGTCGGCGTTGATGTTGTAGGTGGTGCCGTCGGCGCCGGTGCCGATCGGCGCCACCACCGGAATGAAGCCGCCGGCCTCGAGCGCCCCGATCACCGCGGGGTCGATCGAGTCGATCTCCCCGACCTGGCCGAGATCGATCTGCCCGGTGTTCTCCTTCGACGGCGGCAGCAGCATCTTCTTCGCCCGGATGAAGGCCCCGTCCTGCCCGGTCAGGCCGACCGCCTTGCCGCCGGCCTGGTTCACCAGCTCGACCACCTCCTTGTTCACCTGCCCGCCCAGGACCATCTCGACCACGTCCATGGTCTCGCGGTCGGTGACGCGCATGCCCTGCACGAATTCCCCCTTTTTTCCCAGCCGCGCGAGCAACTGCTCGATCTGCGGCCCGCCGCCGTGCACCACCACCGGGTTCATGCCGACGAGCTTGAGCAGCACGACATCGCGCGCGAAGCCGGACTTCAGCTCGTCGTCGGTCATGGCGTTGCCGCCGAACTTGACGACGATGGTCTTGCCGTGGAAGCGCTGGATGTAGGGCAGCGCCTCGGCGAGGATGCGCGCCTTCTCGGCGGCCTGAGGGCTGTGGGGGTAGGGAGCGTTCATCAGGGGGCGGGCATCCGCCCCTGATTCTACGGAAAAAGCCGCTTACTGGATCGCGATCTGCTTGCGCGCGGCGGCCGCTTTCTTGGGCAGCGTCAGCTCGAGCACGCCGTCGCGATACCTGGCCTCGGCCCTCGCCTCGTCCACTTCCTGCGGCAGCGTGAAGCTGCGCGAGAGCTTGCCGAAGACGCGCTCGGCATGAAGCACGCGCTCATCCTGCGAGATCTCCTTCTCGCGCTTCACCTCGGCGCCGAGGCTGACCTCGGCACCGTCGATCGTCACCTGGATGTCCTCCTTCTTGACGCCGGGGATCTCCGCCGTGACGACGTAGGCGCCGTTCTTCTCCGCCACGTCCACTTTCATGCGGGGCATCGTTTCGCCACGGCCCTCCAGCGCCAGGGGGCGCACCAGGAAACCCTTGAAGAAATCGTCGACCAGCTCATTGAGCGGGTCGAACCGCGCAAGTTGTGCCATGTGCCGCTCCTTTCTGACTCGGATGACGAGCAGGTAAGGGCGGCCGGGCGCTTTTCAAGCCCCGCGTAGAATCCCCCGCCATGCAGGATTTCAAGGCGCTTGTCGAAGGCCAGCG
>Ga0214472_10009043_pt1 | contig 10387 bp, 5 predicted proteins | sample RVTome_6_FD_207662 | JGI IMG/M metagenome (GOLD analysis project Ga0214472, IMG submission 207662) | Soil microbial communities from uranium-contaminated site in the Upper Colorado River Basin, Wyoming, United States - RVT140D175 | ecosystem: Environmental > Terrestrial > Soil > Contaminated >...
AACAGCATCACAAAATAACATTTGTTGCCCTCCTTGCAAAAGCTCAACAGGATCAGAAATATTTCCCCAACCCAGAGATCATCGATTCCAGTGAAGCCCGTTATTCACAGAAAACAAAAAAGCACCGGCCTCGTTATCGAGAGCAGGTGCTTAAAAAGCTCGTATATTCAGTGCTTTATAAACACTCTCTTCGGCAACCCGGCGATCCTCAAATGAGGATCCGTGGCTTTGCGCCAGCAGGTTGCCCTGCCTTTGCTTTTATCGGAGATTGTTAATTATAATTAAAAATGTCAAAAAAAACGACTTTTGTCAACAAATTACAGGTTTAACACTTATGATAAATTATTGTTTTTAAAGTAATTTTTCTACCATTAAGTTATCAGAAAAACAGGGCTTCATTCGTCAATTAGTTGTTTAGTCTGAGGAGGATATAACAGAGGTCTAGAGATGCTGCGACACCTTCGGGGCGGGCCTTTTAAGATCTGTTCGACCAATGAACTCGGGGTATCAGGAATCCTGATTCGGCGCGTAATTTGTGCGGAGCAAGAAATTTTGTAGAAACTTCACAGGCAGTGGCATCCGGTCGCCTTTGTGCAAGGCTGATCTTTTCATCCGCACCCTGCGTCAATGTGTCGACAGACTGTAATGTTCCATTAACCGGTAGAGGTCGCGCAGATGAAAAGGCTTGCCGAGGTAGTCGTTAGCGCCGGCCGCCAGCGCCTTCTCGAAATCACTGCGCTGGGTCATTGCGGACATGATGATGATGACGGTGTGATTGAATTGACGGTCCTTGCGAATCAATTTCAGCAGATCCATACCATCGAGATCACCCGGCATCATGATGTCGAGCAGGATGAGTCCGGGTTTTTCGGCGCGGATCATTTCCCAGGCCTGCTTGGCCTCGTATGCATGCAGGATGGGGCGTCCATACCTGTTCAGAACGATATCGAGCAGATTCTGGACATCATGCTGGTCTTCAACGATCAGGATCGCCGAATTGTTCTGCTGTTCCATGATTATAACGATATCCCAAGTGGCAGGGTGAAAACAACACTCGTTCCAATTCCCGGTTCACTCTCCACCCGCGTCTCTCCGCCGTGGGCGGCAACAATCTCCTTGACCAGGCTCATGCCGAGTCCAAGACCGTTGACCCCGGTACTCGAAGCATCAGCACGGAAGAATCTTTCGAAAATACGTTCCTGCACCGCAGGGGTCATACCAATCCCTTGATCGGCAAGCACCACTTCGATGCGGTCGTCAAGCGGCCTGGCCGACAGGGTGATTGGTCCACCCTCGGGTGAGAACTTGACGGCATTACCGATCAGATTGTCGAGCACCTGAACGATTTTGTCTGCATCAAAGAAGACCGGTGGCAATCCGTCAGGAACCTGGGAGTAGAATTGGTGTTTGCCACCTTTACGGCGGTAAGGCAGCAAAGCCTGCACCAGCACAGCACCCAGATCGCCGGGACTTGAGTCAATGACAATCAGGCGTCCGGACTGCACGCGGCTCAAATCAAGCATGTCGCCGATAATCCGGGAAAGCGCTTGCGACCGTTCATGGATGATCGCGACGAAGTCTTTGAGTTGTTCGGTACTGAAATGCTCCCAATCCTCCATCATAAGCTCGGAATAGCCCTGGATTGATGTCATCGGGGTACGCAGTTCATGGGCTGCGGTCGAGATGAATTCGTCTTTCAAATGGTCGATTTCGCGCTCGTGGGTGACATCACGCAGCGTGAGCACTGCACCGTTAATCATCTCCCCTGCCGCGAGCATAGGCACAATTCGCGTCTCCAGAATCTTTTCAGGTCCACCACGGGCCTCTACGAAGAGCAGATCATAAGGCTGTGAATGAACCCTGCCGTTCAGCGCTGAACGCAGCCGTTGGAGAAGCGGCTGATCGGCAAGCACCTGATCGATGTCGACACTGTCACCAGGAATGCAGTACTGACCGAGCAGCTTTTCTGCAGTGTGATTGACCATGATGATCCGGCTTTCAAGATCAACCACGATCAAAGCATCGGCCGTCGACTTGAGGATGGCAGCAACCTGCTCCTTCGAATTCCGGGCATCAAGCAGTGCCTGCCGCAATTCGTTCTCCGCCAGTTGCCTTTCGCTAATATCGTTGAAAGTAACCACTGCACCGATGATCTTTTCATCCTTGACGATCGGGTAAGATGAGTATTCGACCGGGAAGTGCGTACCATCCCGGCGCCAGAAGACATCGTCTGCGACATGAGCCGGTTCACCGACCTTGAACGTTTTACTTATTTCACTTTCTCCCTCAGAGCGTGGCGTGCCCTCCTGATAGCGATAATGAAACAGCAGGTGCGTATTCTTGCCAAGGATCTCGCTTTCGTCGCTATATCCCAGTAAATTCAAGCATCTGGGATTTACAAAAGTGCAGTTTCCATCACGATCCAGACCAAAGACAGCTTCACCGGAAGAGTGCAACAGCAGCCGGAGTTGCTCTTCCTTATCGTGCAATTCCTCATTGGAACGCATGATTTCAGAATTATTCAGTGCCGTGAAGATGACACCGGCATCGAGATCGGCGGGATCCACCGCCATCGACCGCAACAGTACATCAATTACTTTGCCGTCTTTGCAGACCCAACGGGTCTGGACCTCGCCCATCCGGCCGCAAGCGACTTCGTGATACTTATCACGACCAACCCGCTCAAACTCCACTTCATTTTCATAGAGCATTACAGCGTTTTGGCCAATCAGCTCTTCTTCGGCATAACCAAGTTCTTCGGTCATCCAATGACTGACCCAGCTGAAAACCCGGTTACGGACCATACCAATGCCCATAGGTACCGCGGCCAGAATACTTCTCAGGGTTGCCTCACTGGTCCGCACTGCTTCCGCAGCACGCAAACGCTCCGAGACCTCCATAAACATGCAGGCAATCCGCTGTGGAGTCGTCTGAAAAACATGTACCTCGTAGGTACCGCTGAAACATTTATCCTTATAAGTGAATTTCCGGGTATGCCAGGCTTTGCCGGTTATGCAGATCTGCCGATATCGCTCTGGAATCTCGGTATCGTTCAGGTGCGGGAACGCTTCGCCAATCTCCAGGCCAAGGTAATGGCTGTTATCGACACCCAGAATCTCATCCGCTGCCGGATTGTAGCCCGAGAATATCAAGCGGCCGTCATCTTCGAGCTTATACATGTGGATACCGAGCGGTGTGGTATTGACGACGCTGCGGAAACTCTTTTCAGATTCCAGCAGCGCCTTCTCGACAGCCTTGCTCTGGCTGATGTCCTGGATCATGGCCACGGAGGAAAAACTCGACTCAACCGGGAGATAGGCCGCTGTGAGCCGACCCCAGACCTTTGAGCCATCCTTGCGCAGGTAACGCTTTTCAATATCGATGATTGTACGCCGGCCTGCGACCGCCTCCTCGATCAGACGCTGGCTCGCAACCCGGTCCTCCGGGTCCGTGATATCGATGATGCCGAGTTTCAGCAACTCTTCTTCCTCATAGCCGAGAAAGTCACAGAACTGCGGATTGGCCTGGGCAATAGAACCATCTTGATGGGTTGTCACCATGCCGACAGCTGCGGTTTCAAAGATCGTCCGGAACCGGTTTTCGCTCTGTTGCAACTCTTTTTCCGCTTGTTTGCGCTCGCTCAAATCGCGGATATTACCGAGCAAGGCCGGCCGCCCGTGGTAGTTGATCAGGCGAGCGTTGATCTCGATCGGTACCGGCCGACCGCTCTTGTGCAGGAGCATTGACTCGAACAGGGCGCTTCTTTCTGACAGGACCTGGGCGATCCGCTCTGGGATCTGCGCCTGGATCGACGCATCGGTGAGCGACGAGAGATTACACCCCACCAGCTCATCATGGCTAAATCCGAGTTGCCGGCAGATGCTCGGATTCATCTCGAGAATGGTGCCGTCAAGGGCGGCGATCACAATACCGTCGTTGGCGTTTTCGAAGAGGGATCGAAACGTCTGCTCGGATTCCTCGAGGTTTCTCCTAACCTTCTCTTCCTGAAGTTTCCTCATCCCGGCCTCAATCAGGAGTTGCATCTGGATCGCATGATAAGCGAGATATTCCTGAGCTTTTTCTCGCTGGATAACAGGAACTTCAGCAAGGAGTTTCAGATATGCTGCCGGATCAAAGCCGCAACGCAACGCATTCTGCCGGAAGAATTCCACATCAGGGGATGCGTAGAGGAGTTGGCCAACAAAGAGGATACCGAGATAGTGATCTTCGTAATAGATGGGCTGGCCGATATTGATCAGGCCGCTGTCACAGACAAATTCGAAGGGTTTTCTGTCGGCGAATTCACCCCCGCCGCTTTCGCGACTTGCAAGCCAGCTCAACAGGCATCTCTGACCGATTTCAGGATGCTTGCAGTGATACTGTCTGCAGAGCTCCTGCCAGCCGGTTTCGACCAGTACCTCATCACCATTCACGCCGATGATGCCCAGCGGGATGCCACTGGCACACCACAGGCTGTCCAGCATCTTCTGGAGTATCGGAAGATCAAGTATGTCTTTCAGCTGTTCGTTCATAGTCCCATGCAAACACTGCAATAAACGATTGTTAATGGAGCTGATCTGAATAGAAGCACGTGAATTAATGATTTCATTATCACGGATCAATATTACCAGATCACAAAAAATTTGTCGCAGCCATCCGACAACATCGCCTGCCTGGCAGCCTGTTGGACAGGCTGTTAGAGATCGATTCAGGCTGCATCAGACAACACTGCGGGCAGCCACAATCGCCTGTCCCAACGCCAGGCCGCCGTCATTGGGTGGAACCAGCGAGTGCGTCAGAACTTCGAAGCCTGAGTTTGCAAGGTGTTGCAGCGTCTTTTCTGTCAAGAGGCAGTTCTGAAAGACCCCCCCGGTGAGTACAACCCTGTTCAGCGCTGTTCGCAGCCGCAACTCTTCACAGACCTCCAGAGTCATTGCGGCCAGCGAGGCATGGAACTGCCCGGCAAGGGTCGCAGGAGCAACGCCTTGTTGTTGTTTTTTGAAAAGGCATCGCACCAACGACGACGGATCGAAGACAATCAGGCCATCCTCATTGACCAGTTCATAAGGAAGAAGCTGATGCGCATGCGGATCGGCGCACATCTCCAGCTCTAGAGCGGCCTGCCCTTCGTAAGAGATTCGCTGACGCAGACCAAGCATCGCGGCAACGGCATCAAACAGCCGACCGCAGCTCGAACTCAGGGGAGCATTGATCCCTATGGACGCGGCCTGAGCGACCAGGCGCAAATCGTCAGAAGGGATGCCCTTGAAGGCCGGTGAATCGGCAGGAATTTCAGTGTAAGCTGTCTGCAGGTAACTCAAGGCCATGCGCCACGGCTCTCTGGTCGCCAGATCGCCACCAGGCATCGCCTGGTAACGGAAATGTCCGGCACGCTCACAGCTGTGCAGGTCACCGACCAGGAATTCTCCTCCCCAGAAGTGGCCATCTGTTCCATAACCGATACCGTCAAAAACAACGCCGATGGCAGGTGCCTCAATGCCATGCTCGGCCAGGCAGCTTGCCAGATGGGCATGGTGATGCTGCACGGCGACAGTCGGCAGGCCGCTTTCCTCCAAGGCATAGCGTGTTGAGTAATAGTCGGGATGCAAATCGTGAGCGACCCGCTCCGGGTGGACTTCGAGAAGCGACTTCAGGTGATTGATGGTGTGCCTGAAAGAATCATAAACCTCGATATTCTTCAGATCGCCGATATGTTGACTCAGAAAGGCACGGTCACCCCGGGTCAGGCAGACAGTGTTTTTCAATTCGGCACCGACGGCCAGGAGCGGGCAGCTGTCACCCGGCAGCGCAATGCCCCTCGGCACAAAACCACGTGAACGGCGCAGCAGCAGTGGCCGATCAGCCATGACCCGGGCAATCGAATCTTCGGTGCGGGTGTGAATGCGGCGATTGTGACTCAAAAAGCCATCGGCAACACCTGCCAGACGTCTGCAGGCATCGCCATCCTCAAAAGCGATCGGTTCATCTGAGAGGTTGGCGCTGGTCATCACCAGGGCCTCGAAATCGTTTTGCAACAGCAGGTAATGCAGTGGCGTATAGGGAAGCATGACCCCGTGATAGCGGTTGGCCGGGGCAATGCCTGCGGCAAGCCGGAGATCCGGCTGCTTCTGCAGCAACACAATCGGCCGTTCGACCTCCTGCAGCAGCCGGGCCTCATTTTCACCAACATAAGCCAGACGACGCACGGCAGCAAGATCCCTGGCCATCAGGGCAAAGGGCTTTTCATCACGTTGTTTGCGCCTGCGAAGTTCCAGCACAGCCTTCTGGTTGCCGGCGTCAACAGCAAGATGATAGCCTCCCAATCCTTTGATCGCCAGGATCTGCCCATATTTGAGACGCCAGATCGCTTCGGCTACAGGGTCGTCAACAGCGACGGCTTGACCTTCGGCATCAAGCATCTGCAGCTGCGGGCCGCATGCCGGACAGGCATTGGGCTGGGCATGAAAGCGCCGCGACGCCGGATCGTTATATTCGGCCTGACAATCGGCACAGAGGGGGAAATCCGCCATGGTGGTCAGTGCTCGATCGTAAGGGATGCCGGTGACAATCGTGTAGCGCGGGCCACAATTGGTGCAGTTGATAAAGGGATAGCGGTAGCGGCGATCAGCGGCATCGAAGAGCTCATGCAGGCAATCGTCGCAAACGAAAGTATCAGGTGAAATCTGGGCACGGCGGGTTTTATCCAGAGCACTCTGTAGAATCTTAAAACCGGCGGTTTTCTGCGTGGGAAGGATTTGTATCACAACCGAATCGATAACCGACAGGGGTGGCTTTTCGTTATGGATGGCAGCAACGAACCGGGACAAGTCTCCTGCTGCCCCCTCAACTTCAATGGTCACACCGCGGCTGTCGTTGCACACCGATCCAGCCAGACCGAAACGCGTGGCCAGCTGGTAAATGAAGGGGCGGAAACCGACTCCCTGTACAATTCCCTCGATAATGAATTTTTGCCGTTGCAATGTGATTCCAGTTCCCTCGTAGTTTGTCGGACTATCCATGAGCCGGCTGCAAATATGGGCCAAACAGCCATATTTTCGCTTCGGCCCGTATAGTCCGACAGACTGCTAGCCGCTTCAGCGGGGCTTAAACGCACTGATCACGCCTATGCCGTTGGGCAGCTCCACAGGCAAACGTTCAATCTGCTCCAACCCCGCCGCTGCAAGCAGAGATCTTATCTCAGCTTCACTATAGGCTTTTCCCTGCGGTGTACCGAGCAGCATATTCAATGAAAACAGAGCCGGGAAGAGCGGACCGTCACGCGTATCGTCAAGGACAAACTCCTGCACCAGTAAGCGTCCGCCAGGCTCCAGGACATCAACGGTTTTCTGCAGCATGTGCGCACACCCGGATTCTCCTTCACCATGCAGCACATGAGAAAGCCAGGCCACATCGTAACAACCGGGGAACGAATCATCCTGAAAGTCCCCGGCGACGAAGTTGATCCGCTCCAGTAAATTGAACTGACTGATCGTTCTCTTGGCGATTGGACGGGTGGTCGGCAGGTCGAAAACAGTTGCCTGCAGCTGCGGGTTCTGCAAGCAGAAGTGGATGGCGTAGGTACCTGGGCCACCGCCGAGATCGAGCAGATGCCTCTGCTCAGAGAGATCAACCTGCTTGACAACCTGGGGCGCCAGCAGCGCCGCCAGATTGAACATGCCGAGCAGAAAACTCTCCCGTTCCTGTTCGCCTGAGTCATGCGAGACCCTGCGGCGGACGGGTTTCCCTGAACGAACGGCGTCATCAAGACGGGCCCAGCTATCGACCAGGTGATGATGGTGTAAAAGGATGTGGCCGAGATAAGAGGAAGAGTCTTTCGAGAGGAATTGTGCTGCAAAGGAGGTTGCCTGATAACGCTGCCCATCCTTGCAGAGCAGTTCCAGTGCCGCCAAGGCATCGAGCAGCATTCCCAGACCGCGCTCATTCAGTTTGAGACGCCTGGCAAGCTCCGCAGCCGTCGCCGGAGTTTTACTCAAAGGTGTGAACAGATCGAGTTTTACCCCGGCATGCAGCGCGCAGCTGCTCCAATAATTGCCCGACATCTGCAAAAGTTCAGGCGGCGTCCAATCAGCCTTTTGCATGAGAACCTCCAACGCAGGAAAGGTATAATCTTACTGCAAAACGCAATTCTCTATGAGTATTCAGATTTGTGTTATCAGGAGGTTGCAGGAATCTTCAGGCCAAAATGATAACCTGTGTCCGGTTTGACAGCTGGTTCATGGATAGTTGGACAACCTCCCATGAAAGGATAACGGAAAACGGCAGGGAATGCAGTCCTAAAAATCAGGCAAAACATGAGATGCCGACGCGAATTATCGGCTAGCAGTCCGACAGGCTGCTCGGTTTGACAACCGGCTCGGTCTGTTCTGATATGATATCGCCGATCAGCAGTTCCTCTACCAGAGCGGACAGTAGCGCGCTGTTTCTCAAAGTCAAACGATCAAATTTGATCGCTATTCCAGCAGAAAGCAATGACGCCTTGTCATGCTGTGCTTGACTGTAGATCACAGAACCGCCGACGTGCAACGTTTCATTCGATGGCAGAGGCAGGTCAATTTCGACAAGAGTACCTTTCGGCAGTTGCTCGCGCGAATGCAGGAAGATACCGCGTTCGGAAAGGGTGACACTCGCAACTTCGTGAAGTTTACCCTGGTGGTGCAGAACAATGGTTTTTTCAAACGACGCCCGTAAGTAACGCCGGGGGCCACCGGCATGAAGATCACAACGTTGAATTGCCTTGTGCAAGCGACGCAGTTCAACCGGTTTTTCGAGCACATCAATGCAGCCGAGGCTCAAGGCTTCCCATTGGCGGTTTTTGTCCTGGAAGCTGGAGATCATGATGACAGGCAGGTCGGCAAGTTCCTTATCAGCACGGATGATACGCAACACCTCAAGGCCATCCATCTCAGGCATCGTCATATCCATGGTGAGCAGCTGAGGACGGGTCACACGCACGATTTCCAGTGCTTCGGACGCATTATCAACGGAGAGCACCTCGAGATTCATGCGGTTCAGCAGAATCGAAAGGTACATAAGAAAAGGCTTGCTGTCGTCAACAACCACTGCGATCGGCCGTGCGTCCATAAGACCCCCTTGACAGCCTGTACGAAAAAACCGTCTCTCGATAGCGGAGACGGGATTTATTCTTGTGCTTCCCCTCTTCGGCAACCCGGCTATCCATTCTCGCTTTGAGTTTACTGGACCCGCGGCTTTGCGTCCCCAGGTTGCCCTGAGTTTGCTCTTATCGGTGAGACAGTGTCATTGATAGGAACTATAGCACGTGAACCTCAAAAATCTCTCACAGCTGAGTACACGTGAATCATATGCATAAAAATTCCCCGTTCCTCTTGTCTTAAGGGGAACGGGGCAAGTCGAAGCCTTGATCTTTCTACTTCTTAAGGAAGATTCTGTACCCAGGTCGGCAGTTCGTTGATAACGATATCAAACATCGGGATCACCAGTGCATAAGTGATGGCAACGGTGATCACGATGCCGAGGAGATTAAGGCCGAAACCGCTTTTGGCCATCTGCGGAATGGTCACGTAACCGGATCCAAAAACAATCGCATTCGGCGGAGTCGCTACCGGCAGCATGAATGCACAGGACGCCGCAATGGCAGCCGGCACGATCAGCAGCAATGGATTCTGGTTGAGGCCGATGGCAACCGCTGCCAGAATCGGCATGACCATGGCGCTGGTGGCCGTGTTCGAAGTCAACTCGGTCAAAAAGATGATCAGCGTCGCCACGGCGATCACCAGCACCAGCACCGGTGCCTGATCGAGCAGGCTGACCTGACTGCCGATCCAGTCGGCCAGCTTGGTCTGTTTGAAACCGGCCGCCATAGCCAGACCACCACCAAAGAGGATCAGAACGCCCCACGGCATCTTGGTGGCCCAGTGCCAATCCATGACGAACTTGTTGCGCTTGAGGTTAACAGGTATCAGAAAGAGCAGGATAGCGCCGGTCATGGCAATCGTTGCGTCGGTGATCAATTTCGGGTCAGTGAAAAGAAAACCGAGTTGCTTACGGAAAATCCAGCCCAGCGCCGTCAGGCCAAAGACCAGCGCTGTCCAGCGTTCACCGGCATTCATCGATCCCATTGCCCGCAATTCAGCAAGAATAAGATCACGACCACCGGGGACTTTCTTCAGTTGCATCGGATTGGCAACCTTGATCAGCCAGAGCCAGCAAAGAGGCAGCATGACGGCAACCAGAGGTACACCAACTTTCATCCAGGCGACAAAGGTGATTTCATAACCATAGGTTTTCTGCAGATAACCGGCCAGGACGGTGTTGGGAGGGGTGCCGATCAAGGTCGCCATCCCGCCGATTGATGCCGAATAAGCGATCCCCAGCATCAGGTTGAGAC
>Ga0214472_10009044_pt1 | contig 10387 bp, 11 predicted proteins | sample RVTome_6_FD_207662 | JGI IMG/M metagenome (GOLD analysis project Ga0214472, IMG submission 207662) | Soil microbial communities from uranium-contaminated site in the Upper Colorado River Basin, Wyoming, United States - RVT140D175 | ecosystem: Environmental > Terrestrial > Soil > Contaminated >...
GTGTACGACCGCCGGGTTGCCACCGACGTGTCCGCCGGGCAGAACTCCCGCGAGATGGCTGGATGGTTCCAGGTGACCGCCACGGCGGCTCCGGGCCACGGCCTCCAGGAGTTGTTCGACGTGATTCAGGACGAAATCGCCCGATTCCTGCGCGATGGGGCCACCGGCGACGAGATGGAGCGCGGACAGGCCCAGGCGGAAGCGCATTTCATCGGCCGGCTGCAAACGCTCGGAGGCTTTGGCGGGAAATCCGATCAGCTGAACGCCTACGCCGTGTTCCTGAACGACCCGGGCTATCTGTCCCGCGACCTCGAGCGGTACCGCGCCTCGACGGCCGACACGCTCCGCGACGTGGCCACGCGGGTCCTCGGCTGCCCGGGCCGTGTCGTCGTCAGCGTGATTCCCCACGGCCGGGCGGACCTGGCGGTGTCCGGGTCGACGCCCGTGGAGGTCTCGTGACGCCGGCCGATCGCTCGAAACTGCCGGACGTGGCGGACAATCCGCCGTTCAGGTTTCCGCAAATTCGCAAGCAACGTCTCGAGACAGGGTTGCACCTGTGGTGCGTGGAAGAGCCGTCGCTCCCGCTCGCGAGCTTTCTGCTGGTCGTGCCGGCCGGATCGGCGTCGGACCCGGCGGCGCTGCCGGGTCTGGCGTCGTTGACCGGCGACATGCTCGATGAAGGCAGCGGCTCGCGGTCGGCCATCGACATCCACGATGCGTTCGCGCGCATCGGATCCCATCTGGAAATCGAGGTGGCGGCCGACGCGACGCTCGTCGGGCTCACGGTGCTCACCCGTCATCTCGAGCGCGGGCTGAGCCTGATGGCCGACTGTGTGGTGCGTCCAAGCCTGCGCGAGACCGACGTGGACCGGGTCCGCCAGCTTCGCCTGAACCGCCTGATGCAGCTTCGTGACCTGGCGCCGGCCATGGCCGACCGCGCCTTCATGCTGCGTCTGTACGATCAGCACCCGTACGGCCACCTGGCCATGGGCACCGAGGCCGCCCTGCGACGTCTCTCGGTGGCCGACGTCCATGCCTTTCACGCCGGGGCGTACCTGCCGGACCGCGCGACGCTGATTGCGGTGGGCGACATCGAGGCCGGTCACCTGGCGCGGCAGGTCCAGCACGCATTCGACGGCTGGACGCGGCCAGACGGTGTGGCGCCGGTGGAGTTCGACGCCGCGCTGATGGACCCGCCGCCGCTCGACCACCGGCAGCTGGCCGTCGTCGATCGACCGAAGGCGGCGCAGTCAGAGCTCCGCGTGGGACACGTGGCCGTCTCCCGTCGCACGCCCGACCACGCCGCGCTGCTCGTGCTCAACATGGTGCTCGGGGGACAGTTCGTCAGCCGCATCAACCTGAAGCTGCGCGAGGAGAAGGGGTACACCTACGGCGCCCGCACGTCGTTCGACTTCCGGCAGGGCCTCGGACCGTTTCTGCTGCAGACGAGTGTGCAGACCGATGTCACGGCCGCCGCCATCGCTGATGTGTTCACGGAGCTGCGCGGCATCTGCGGCAGCCGTCCGGTCACGCGCGACGAGCTCGAGATGGCCCAGGCCGCGTTGACGCGGGGGTTTGCCAGGAATTTCGAGACGTCCGAACAGCTGGCCCGCGCCCTCGCGCAACTGGTGCTGCACGGGTTGCCCGACGACTACTACGATCGTTTTCCCGAACGCGTCTGGGCCATCGACCAGCCCACGCTCGTGCGTGTCGCCGGCACGCATCTGCATCCGGACCGCATGCTGACGCTCATCGTCGGGGATCGGGAGGCACTCGAGCCGGATCTGGCGTCCGCCGGGCTCGGCGCGCCGGCCGTGCTCGTCCCGGCCTGACCCTGGGAATTGAACGATCGAACGCCCGCGCACGTCATCCATAGAAGCGTTGGCCTCTGGCGGCGGGGGGCGCCGTCGCCCCGCCGATGCGAGCTCACAACCGCCAATGAGTCTGGTCCGCTTCGGAGTCAGCATCGTCGCCGCGGCCGCGGGGCTCCTGGCCGTCTTCGCCGGGGCCACGGTCTGGCTGCTCGTGACCGACCCGGTCACCCTCGCCGACGCGGTCAGCGAGGGCGAGGTCACGCCGCTCGTGAGGGAACTGGCCGCCGTGCTCTACGGCGCGCTGCTCGGACTGCTGAGATTCCTGTAGGCGACGCCCGGTCCTAGAGATTCTGCGCCAGAAACCTGGTGATCACCCAGCCGTCCAGATACTTGAAGGGGGCGGTTCCGGTGGAGTAGTGCCCGCACGGCAACACCCTCACGTCGTGGGGGATCTCGCGACGCCGAAACTCGTCGACCAGGTTCTGCGAGAGCCTGACGGGAAACGTCAGGTCGTATCTCGCGTACACGAGCAGCGTTCTGGTCGACTGGACGCGATCCAGGTACTGCTGCGGGCTGATGGGCATCCAGAGCCCGCGCAACCGCTCCAGGTCGATGTGGCCCTCGAGCCCGGCCCGGACGTGCCGCGTCGACAGTCCTTCCCAGACCACGTCGGCGAAGAACGGCGAGATGTGATTCAGGACCTGCGTGGTGACGAGCGGCTCGTGCGCCGCGGTTAGCAGGGCCAGGCACGAGCCGAGGCTCGTGCCCAGAATCCCGATGCGCTCGTAGCCGCGGCCCGCCAGCCAGGCGATGGCTCGCCGGGCGTCCATGACCGCCTGCCGGCAGACCTGGACGGTGCGGACGATGTTCGAGCTCACGATGTAGTCGGCGCGCGAGAGCTCGGGGGGCATCCGGCGATCGTGGTACGGCAGGCTGAGGCGCAAGGCGCTGATGCCGAATCGGGCCAACAGGCGGCAGAGACCCATGTGCCCCATGGCGTCCGAGTTCCACTGGGGCATCACCAGGACGGCGCGCCGCGGCGTCTCGCCCCGTCGCGTTCTCCCGCGCACGTAGCGGGCGTAGACCACGTTGTTCTCGGGGTGCGGTGTCTCGAGCGCCGAAGGAAAGGTCAGCAGACCGTCTGGCTCGAGGCCGTGGGCGTCGAAGTCGTAGGCCGACGTGCCGGGGACGCGAAAGAACCCGGGCGAGTTGGCCAGGGCTTCCTCGACCCAGCCCTGCACCGCCAGCTCGGGCGACGCGGGACGCCGGCCGTTCTCCGGGAGCCAGTCGAGCCCCCACTCGAAGGGGCGCGTCACGCGGTCTGCGTCGCTGACCGCTGCCAGGCGATGTTCCCACGCATGGAACAGGCGTTCAATCATGAGGCGCGGAGCCTTTCCTCGCAGGTCCGCGCCAGCGCGAGCAGGCGCTCGGTCTCGCTCCGCCTGCCCACGAGCTGCACGCCGCACGGCAGACCGAGCGCGTTGACGCCGGCCGGAATCGTGATCGCCGGGTGGCCGGTGAGGTTGAAGAGCTGCGTGAGCCTGAGCATCACGCTGCGCACAGGTTCAGGCCGACCATCCAGCTCCACGGTCGGTGCGCCGATGGGAGGCGCGCCAATCGGTACCGTCGGGAGCAGCAGAGCGTCGCAGGCGTCGAGCGCCGCGCTGACCTCGCGGCTGAGCACCTGCTGACCGCGGCGCGCCCGCACGTAGTCCTCGGCCAGCAGGTACCGGCCGGCCTCGAGTCGCATGCGGACGTTCGGTGTGTACGCGTCCGGCGTGCGGTCCAGCGTGGGCGCATGGTAGGTCGCCGCTTCAGGCGCCTGGATATGCAGGTATACCGGACCCGCGTCGGCGGCGTGCGGAATCCAGACGTCGTCTACTCCAGCGCCGGCCAGGCGCAGGCGTTCCACCGCGTCCTCGAATCGCGCGCGGACGCCGTCCTCGAGGGTGTCCAGGAAATAGGCGCGCGGAACGCCCAGGCGGGCTGTCAGTCGACCCGACGAGGTCTCGCGTTCCGCGGGCGGATCGCCGCGCATGGCGCCGAAGAGGGTCCACGCGTCGTCGACGGTGTGCGCGAGCGGCCCGACGTGGTCGAGCGACCAGCTGAGGGGCACGACGCCGGCGCACGACAGCTCGCCGTACCCCGGCTTGAGCCCCACCAGACCGCAGAGCGCCGCGGGAATTCTCACCGACCCGCCGGTGTCGGTGCCGACCGAGCCGGCGCACATGCCCGCGGCGACCGACACGGCCGAGCCGCTGCTCGAGCCCCCCGGCGAACGCGTCGGGTCGCGCGGGTGGCGTGAAGGGCCATAGGCCGATTCCTCGCCGGTCGTGCCGTAGGCGAACTCGTGGAGGTTGCACTTGCCGATCAGCACCGCTCCGGCCTGTCTGAGGCGGTCGACGACCGGCGCGTCGCGCCGTGCGACCGCCTCGCGCCGGACGCTCGACGCCGCCGTGGTCGGCACGCCGGCCACATCGATCAGGTCCTTCACCGAGAGGGGGACCCCGTGCAGCGGACCGCGGTCGACGCCCGCGCGACGCTCCTGGTCGGCGCGACGCGCGTCGGTCAGGGCCCGATCGGCCAACACCGTGATGAAGGCATTGAGCCGGGGGTTGAGCGCATCGATCCGTTCCAGGCACGCCGCGGTGGCCGCTTCCGACGTGGTCGTGCCGTCCCGCAGCCGGCGGGTCAGCGATGCGATGGTCGTGGGCGCGAACGACTGGCGATCAGTCATCGTCTGCGACGGCGAGATGGTTCCAGTCGGCGGCACGCAGGACGGCGGTGAGCCGTGCGAACTGCCGCAGGAGTTCCTTCAGCTCGGGGCGCCCACGCCGATCGGCGTCGGCTTCGGCCGATGCCAGCCAGGCGCGTACGCCCGGATCGTCGAGAGACGTCGGCGGAGCGCCTCGGTTGTCGTCCATCGTTGTTCGCTACCTGCGGCCGGCCGCCATGTACCGCCGCCGACCCCGCTCCGGCAGCCGCTCGACGGCGTACCGCAGCATGGTCCGCGGCATGCCGGCAGCGTGCCGGTCGAGAAACCGTTCCAGAGTGCGCCGATCGCGGTTACCGATCTCCCGCAGCATCCAGCCGCAGGCCTTGTGGATCAGATCCTCCCCATCGCCCAGCAGTTGCGTGCACAGCGCCACCGCGTCCGCGTAGTCGCGCTGCCTGATGAAATGGAGCGTGGCCAGCACGGCGATCCGCCGATCCCACAAACGGCGCGAGCGAGCCAGATCGTACAACAGGTGCCGGTCGCCGTGTTCGAGCTGCGGTCCGATGACGTACGGGGCGCTGGAATCGACGAGGTCCCAGTTGTTGATCCACTTCCGGTGACGCAGGTACTGACCGAAGATCCGGGCACGTTCCGCCGCCCCGCCTCGCTGGAACCGGCGGGTCAGGATGAACAGCGCCAGCAGACGTTCCTCGTGTGAAATCCGCGCTCTGGCGGGATCGGCCTTCGATCGGAGCGCTCTGCGGGCGTCGGCGGCCGTCAACGTCGGACCGAGATCGCGACGCCGTCTCGGAGCGGTATCCAGGCGGTCGTGAGGCGTGGGTCGCCCGACAGGCGCCGGTTGTACGCAGCGATGGCTGCCGCGCCGGCTGCGTTGCGTCGCCGGTGCGCGACCGGATGACCTGGCACCACCTCACCGTTCCACAGCACGTTGTCCGACACGAGAAGGCCTCCGGGGCGCAGGAGGTCGACGAGGCGATCGAGCAACGGCTCGTACTGCTCTTTGTCGCCGTCCTGAAAGACCAGATCGAAGGGTCCGCGCACCTTCGACAGCAGGATGCTCGCGTCGCCAATCATCACGCTCGTCCGGTCGGCGACGCCCGCGCGTGTGAAGTTGTTCTTGGCCCGAGCCGCCCGTTCGGCGTCGACTTCGAAGGTGATGAGCATGCCCCCGGGTGGCAGCGCACGGGCGATCCAGCTGCCCGAGTACCCGATGGCCGTACCGATCTCGAGCGCACGCCGTGCACCGATCGCGGAGGTCAGCACGCCCAGCAGCGCCCCGACCTCCGGGTCGACGAGCGGCAGGTCGGCGGCGTCACCCTCGGCCGCGATGGCCGCCAGCGCGTCATCGCTGAGGTGGTTCAGGCTCGCCAGGTACGCTTCGACCGTGTCCGGGACGATTTGGCCCATACCGCGTCCGATTGTAAGCTGTCACCCGAGTGCGCCGTACGAAGATAATCGCCACACTGGGACCGGCCAGCAACTCCGACGAGGTGGTGCACGCGCTCGTATCATCCGGCGTCGATGTCGTCAGGCTCAACTTTTCGCACGGCTCCCACGAAAGCCACGCCGAGGCGTACGCGCGTGTGAGGCGCGCGGCTGACGACGCGTCGCGTAGGGTGGCCGTGCTGCAGGATCTGAGCGGCCCGAAGATCCGCACCGGGCGCCTCGCCGGCGGCGCGCCGGTACTGCTGCGGGCCGGGCAGATCCTTCGTATCGCCGTCGGCGACGAAGAGGGCGACGCGGCCCGCATCCTGACGTCGTACGCCGGCCTCCCGGAGGCCGTGCGACCGGGCGACACGTTGTTGCTCGACGACGGCCGGATCGAGCTGTGCGTGGACCATGTCGACGCCGGAGAAATCGTCACGACCGTCGTCGATGGCGGCACGCTCGGCGAGCGCAAAGGGATCAATGCGCCCAACGTCGCGCTGCCCGTCGAGGTGCTGACACTGAAGGATGTCGACGACCTGAAGTTCGGGCTGCAACTCGGCGTCGATCTGGTCGCGATGAGCTTCGTCCGGCGCGCCGCCGATCTCACGCAGGTGCGGGCGGTCTTTCACGCCGCCGGGCGTGACGACGTGCCGCTCATCGCCAAGCTGGAACGCCCCGAGGCCCTGGCCGATCTGGACGCCATCCTCGACGCCAGCGATGCAGTCATGGTCGCCAGGGGCGATCTGGGCCTCGAGATGCCGCTCGAAACCGTGCCCCGCGTGCAGAAAGAAATCACCATCGCCGCACGGGGCAAGGGCATTCCCGTCATCGTGGCCACGCAGGTGTTCGACTCCATGCGCACCGAGCCCAGGCCGACGCGCGCGGAGGTCAGCGACGCGGCCAACGCCGTCGGCGAGGGCGTCGACGCCATCATGCTGGCCGGCGAGACGGCCGTCGGCGCCTTCCCCGTGCGCGCCGTGACGATGCTCGACGCGGTGATTCGGGAGGCCGAAGCGGTGGGTGCGCCCGAAGCGACTGCGGTGACGGCGCGCGGCGTCGAGCCGCACGAGCAGCCGCTGTGCGAATCGGCCGTGACCCTCGCGAGACTCACCGGCGCTCACGCCATCATCGCCGTCACGAAGACGGGCAACACCGCCAGACAGCTGGCCGCGCTTCGATCCGATGTGCCGATCGTCGCCGCCACGGCCAGGGCCGACGTCGCGCGTCGACTGGCGCTGGTGCGCGGTGTCCTGCCGCTGGTCGTGCCGTCGGGTGAGACAGTCGAGCACTCCTACCTCGAGGTGGCCAGGCGGCTGCAGAGCGACGGCCGGGTGCCCCAGAGGGCGATGCTGGTCTTCGTGAACGTCACCGCGGACGCGAGGACGCCCTCGGCTAATTTCGTCAGGCTGCTGAAAACGGACTAGCCCATCCAGGCGTTGCGTTCGAGGTAGGCCTTCAACTGCTCGAGCGCGTGCAGCCAGCCGGTCCCGATGACGTCGTAGTATCGGGACCAACGCTCGCTTTCTTCGTAGCCGCGCTGGGAGACGCGCAGCTGCGTCGCCGGCCGCGGCGGATGCTGGGACGGGTACGGCTCGCACATCACTTCCAGCGCCATCGGGCCGATCGGGTCGCCTTCGGGCGGGATCCAGAACGCGTCGGCGACGAAGAACTCGCGTTCCGGCGTATATTCGACCACCGTGCCGTGAAACGTCCCGCCGAGCGGGCCCAGGATGTCGTCACGAAAATCCGTCGTTTCCCACTCGACGGCATAGGCGCCGAATACGCGCGGCGTCGTGACCGACCGAGTCGTCTGCCACCAGAGCGCCAGATCGTCGGGCTCGAAGAACGCCTCGAGGACCATCGCGGGCGCGGCCGAAATGACGACTGAGTGCGTGAAGCTGGGATACTCGCGCTTCGACTTCTTGAGGAACGAGCTGCCGCGGCGCGTGTCGCGGATTCGCATGCTGGCGGTATTCTAGAGCAGAATCCGCCGGGATTTCCGGAGACCGTGCCCGGCCCGCGGCTTCCCGGCGGCCGGGAGGCTGCGTCACCCCGAAAGAGGCCCTGATGGACCGCGACGCCCGGCAGGCGCTCGTCGAGCGGTACAAACGCGGATACGGCGAGGTCGCCGAGGCGCTTCATGGCGCGAGCCAGGATGAGCTCGATGCCAGGCCGGCGCCCGACCAATGGTCCGCCCGTCAGATCGTTCACCATCTGGCGGACAGTGAGATGACCTCGGCCATCCGGCTGCGGCTGTTGCTGGCCCAGGACCGGGCGGAGATCCGCGGCTACGACCAGGAGCTGTTCGCACGGATGTTGCACTACGACCGGCCGATCGAGGCCTCGCTCGACGCGTTTCGGGCAGCCCGTCGCTCGACCGCCGAGCTGCTGGACCGCATGAGCGAACGCGATTGGGCGCGCGCGGGGACCCACTCCGAGTCCGGTCCGTACAGCGTCGAGGAGTGGCTCAGGCTGTACGCGGCCCACGCGCACGACCACGCGGCCCAGATCCGCAGGGCGCGCGCGGCGGCAGGGCGATCGCCGGGGACTCAGTCGCCGTAGAGCAGGTACGGCTGCCTGACGTGCAGGAAGGCGTCGATGCCCGGAGACCACGATGCCGCGATGTCGGCCACCGGCACTCCGGCCTCGATCTGGCGGCGCAGGGCATCGGACCCCGCCAGGATGTCGATCGGCAGGCGCTCGTGTTCGTACTCGTAGGGCGGCTGGCGCCACGCGAACTGGTCGGGCGCGGCCTCGCGCACGTCGACGAGCGCGGCCACCCCGGTTTCCACCGGCCGGAACGTGGCGCGATCGGTCACGTGTATCTGACAGCCCCCGCACGTGACGCGCGCGTGCTTCTGAAACGTCGGCTCGAACACGGCCGGCCGGAAATGCACGCCCGGGAGATCCCGCGCGGCGAGCCGCGCGGCCAACCGGCTGCTGTCCACCCGCGGCGCGCCGACCAGCTCGAAGGGTCGCGTGGTGCCCCGCCCCTCCGACGCCGTCGTCCCTTCGAACAGCACTGTACCCGGAAAGACGACGGCTGTCTCGAGCGTGGGCATGTTCGGCGATGGCATGACCCACGGTAGCGAGGTCGCATCGAGATACATGTCCCGCGTCCAGCCTGCCATGGGCACGACCGTCAGGTCGGCGCCCAAACCCTCGTGTTCGTTGAACAGCCTGGCCAGCTCTCCCACCGTCATTCCGTGCCGTAGCGGAATCGGGAACTGTCCGACGAACGACTCGAAGCCTCGTTCGAGCATCGGACCTTCCACCTGGAGGCCGCCGATGGGATTCGGCCGGTCGCACACGATGACGGGCACGCGATGTGTCCGGGCGGCGCGCAGGCAGTTCGCCATCGTGTAGATGAAGGTGTAGATGCGGGCGCCGATATCCTGCAGGTCGATCACGAGCGCGTCAAGCCCGCGAAGCATCTCCGCGCTCGGCTCTCGCAAGTCGCTGTAGAGCGAATACACCGGCACACGCCGCGCTTCGTCCCGTCCGTGCGGCGTCTCAATCATGTTGTCCTGGACGTCGGCCTGGAACCCGTGCTGCGGCCCGAAGATGGCGGCCACCGTCACGCGGTTGTCGATCGCGGCCGCGTCGAGGATGTGCGTGAAGGCGGCGTTGATGGATGCCGGATTACAGACGACGCCGACCCGCAGCCCCGCGAGGCGGGCCAGCGCCAGATCGGATCCCAACTGAACGGCCATGGCGCGCCATTATAGCCACCATCAGGACGGATGGCCCCAGAGGCTCGAGCGCCGGACCATCGCTAGGGTGTGGAGAGCAGATGGATGGCGAACGCCACAGCGGTCGCGTACATCAGCGGGTGCACTTCACCAAAGCGGCCGGCGGCCAGCTTGAGGGCCACGTAGGTGACCACGCCGATCCCGATACCGTGCGAGATGGAGTACGTCAGCGGAATCATTACCAGGACGAGGAAAGCGGGAATCGCCGTGTCGACCCGGTGGAAGTCGATGCGCGTGATCTGCTGCACCATCAGGAACCCGACGGCCATGAGGGCGGGAGCCGTCGCCGCCGCCGGCACGAGCGTGGTCAGTGGGGCGGCGAACGCGGCGGCCAGGAAGAGCAGACCCACCACCACGGAATGCAGGCCCGTGCGGGCGCCCTCCGCGACCCCCGCCGCCGACTCGACGTACGCCGTGGTCGAACTGGCGCCGAAGGCGCCGCCGATGGATGCACTGATGGCGTCAACCGCCAGGATACGGCGCAGCCCGGGGATCCGGCCGGACTCGTCGATCAGCCGGCCGGACTCGGCGACCCCCGTCACCGTGCCCACCGTGTCGAAGAAGTCGATCAGGATGAGCGACAGAAGGAGCGGCACCAGGCGGAGGTCGAGGGCGCCCCGGAGGTCGGCCTGAAAGACCGTGTCGAGCGCGGGGAG
>Ga0214472_10009045_pt1 | contig 10386 bp, 12 predicted proteins | sample RVTome_6_FD_207662 | JGI IMG/M metagenome (GOLD analysis project Ga0214472, IMG submission 207662) | Soil microbial communities from uranium-contaminated site in the Upper Colorado River Basin, Wyoming, United States - RVT140D175 | ecosystem: Environmental > Terrestrial > Soil > Contaminated >...
GCTCGAAAACAAATGGTATCCATCCCAATATAAATAAAACCTTAAGTAATCTTTTGAGCATATCTCACATATTCCGGATCTCAATTTTCAGTAACTAACTAAACCTGACTAGGTTTAACACATAACGCTTGAGCTAACCCGCGCACCGCAGGGCTCGAGCGATAGCGAGAGCCCGAGGATGCCTCGGGTTGAGCAAATTGTTGGGCCGCTTTTCACGATTTCTCACTGTCCGCGTCCTCCTGTGATTCTGGTTCATATAGTGGAGAATGTACGGATAATTCCTTCTCGCTATCGGGAGTGGGCATAACTGCGAAGAAGGCGTCTCCCCGATCGAGGAACCCTTGGATGTCACCCTCAAAGACCTCATTCAGAACTAATTTGCAGCCTGTGCGTGTAATGCTGTCCATCGCGGCGAAGTCCCAAGATCTTTTGCAGGGCCACGATTTAAGGAGCGTAGCCGTCGGAGCAGCTGTCCGGTGCTCGGCAAGTCGCTTATCTACGATGTCGGCAAAACCGATTTTCACTCTGTTCGGAAGCGCTTCTGGTACTAGTTGAATAATGTAGAAGTAGCCATACCGGTCGTACTTTGCGGCGTCTTCTGCCTCCTGAACCACAGGTCCACGGCGAGCTTGATAGTTGGCGATCAATTTTTCCGCATCATCCCTGGTGAGGAGCAGCTTGTCTCCTTTGCCCCGATGCAATATGAGGCCAAGTGCCTCAGATTCCCTGGCGATTAATCGCCGGACTGTTGTGGACTCAACACCGAGTCGCTTTGCGATCTCGGCAATTCCAATGAAGTCTGCCATATTCACCTATTCAAGAGCGGCCCAACGCTGGAGCTCAGAGCGGCCCAACGTTGCGTTGAGCGGCCGAGCGTCAGCGAGGTCCGGTGCGCGAAGCGCACGAACTCGAACGCATTGTTAGAACGCATTCTTTCCGGCCTCCTCCCATGAAGATACTGTTTCAGGCTTTGGTAACTCTCCGGCTCCCTGATGATCAACTATTTCAAGCGATGCGATATGTCCGTTGCGAGCCCAAATGAGAATATCTACTCTGTCACCGCTATCAAGGAAACCAGCGCCATCGGCTAGCCTTTGCTCTATGCCTTCAGGTGCATCAAACTCAACACTTCGGCAACCACACTCACAGATACCTTTTACTTTCAGCGCTTCGATTGACCGAACAGTTTCTTCAGAGATTGGTGCGACCGCCGCACGATGCAATACCTGGCGCACAATGGCGGCTTCGATTTCTGATATTGGTCGCACAGTAATGTTTTTCATGCGTTCTAACGATGAAGCTGTACGGCGCAAACGAAGCGCAGCGTAGTTTGCGTCCGAACGAGCGCCTTGTTATGTGCGCCTTGTTTCTTTATCAAATTGTTTCACCTCATTTACTTTTGCCAAGTACGCTTCTGGCGCATTCGCTTTAATAGCCTGAAAGAGGAAATCGCTAACTTCTAGGGCTTCATTAGTTTTGATTTCGTAGTCGAGCCATTGAATCCTGTCTGGATCTAGCAATATCGTGCGCAACGCATTTGCACTTACATTTTTGTTACGCCCCTTACCTAAGCGATACTCATCTATATGTTCCAGTACATTTCTAATGTTCTTTAGGTCTGGCAGAGTTTCGTCAAATTTCTTTATTGCTTCTGAAATATTTGAAAACTTTGAGACCAAATCCGCCATTTTCCTTAACCTAGTAAGGGCAGTAACTAGAAAATGAAAATCTACTACTGGCTGTAACACGAAACCTGGAATTTCATTATCTTCTGACCGCAGACGGTTAATTTGCAATTGTATTGCCCATACAGCAATATTGGCTTCGCTTCGCGCATCCTCATATACAGTAACAATTTTTTCACTTTCAGCATCCATTGATCATCAACGACCGCTCATATTGTTTGAGCACATAACAGTTGATTATACGAATGCCGCTTAATTGAATGCTATGCGGCGTTCGTATAGTATTATGATCGATGTGAGTAGTATTCATTTCCGTATTTCCGTTTCCTTCGAGGGAGATATATTCTAAATCATTAACAGGGAGGTTAGCATATGAATATTTCCCGTGACAACCAAAAAACACCCGCTGATGCAGTAGAACGTTTTTGGGATGGCTACATAAATTATTTAACAAATCAAGGCGTTAAGCCAAACACGTGCCGTTGGTATGTGCGCCGTATAGAGCAGTACATTGAGGCGAATAGCGGGCGAAAACTGGCGCAACATCAGCCGGGTGATATCACGGATTACCTCCAGAAACTGGGCCGGGAAGGACGGCTCAAGGACTGGCAGTTTCGCCAGTGCGTTGATGCTATACGAACCTTGTTTGAATGGCTGGGGGGTGAAATAAGGCACCAGGTCGATTGGCAATACTGGCTGGATTCCGCTCAATCATTGCCGCCTGATCACAGGACGATAGCACGTGTCGGCCCTGCTTCCGGAAAGTCTGCTACACAATATAAGAATGAAGACACGGGGCTGTCCTGCTTGCGGGAACGCTATGCGGATCTCCGGCAGTCATTAATTACGGAGATCCGGCGCCGCGCTTATGCGATCAGCACCGAGCAGGCCTATGAGTCCTGGTTGTTTCGCTATATTGCCTTTCATCAAGGACGTGACCCCGGTGAAATGGGCGGGGACCAGATCGTCAAATTTCTGGAGTATCTCGCGGTAGAGCGAAACATTTCAGCAAGTACGCAGAATCTGGCCTTGAATGCGCTGGTCTTTTTCTATCAACAGGTTTTACGGCGGTCTTTAGGTGAGCTTGATGATTTTACCCGGGCCAAGCGGCCGCGCCGGTTGCCGGTGGTATTAACCAGAGAGGAAATCGCCAGTTTGCTCGGTCAATTGAAAGGTACACGCTGGCTGATGGCCGCATTTCAATATGGAACTGGAATGCGATTAATGGAATGTATCCGCTTGCGGGTGCAGGATGTTGATTTTTCCTACCAACAGGTATTTGTGCGGGCCGGCAAGGGCATGAAGGATCGGGTGGTGCCGTTACCCGGCCGTCTCGTTGACCAGTTAAAGGCACATCTTGAAACAATACATCTGTTACATGAAGAAGATCTTGCCAATGGTTTTGGTGAAGTTTACCTGCCCGGCGCCCTCGCTAAAAAATATCCCAATGCCGGGAAGGATTGGCGCTGGCAGTATGTATTCCCCAGCGGCAAGCTTTCTGCTGATCCTCGTAGCGGAGTCATACGCCGGCATCATTTGCATGAAAGAAGTTTGCAAAAAGCAATTGCGATTGCTACCAGGAATTCAAAGTTAAATAAACGAGTCAGCAGTCATACGTTACGGCACTCTTTTGCCACACATTTGCTGGAAGATGGATACGGCCGGTTTTTGCTCCTGCAAAACCGGCATACACTACATCCATGTAGATAATATCCGCACAGTTCAGGAACTGTTGGGCCACAAGGATGTAAAAACCACCATGATCTACACGCATGTATTGAATCGTGGCGGCAAGGGTGTCAGGAGTCCACTGGATGTGATCACATGAACCAGTGTCAAACGCTTATTCTGATTCCAGACTGAACACCAATATCTCATCACCCACGGGATAGTTAAACAGTGAATTGCCTCCGGCAGCGACAGCAATATATTGTTTGCCGTTGATCGCATAAGTCACTGGTGGTGCGTTCACGCCGAATTCGGATTTGTAGCGCCACAACCGTTCACCCGTGCCGGCATCAAAGGCATTGAAATAACCGTTGCCTTCACCGGTAAAGACCAGATCACCGGCAGTGGCCAAGGCGCCACCGACCATCGGGTCATCTATCTGTTGTTGCCAAAGGATCTTTCCTGAATTGACGGATATGGCACTGAATACACCCCCGTCAGCTTCATCGGTTTGCCTGAAGAAGGTATAACTTTCCCAGGGTTTGCCAGGTTCAGGCGTTAATTTGCGTGAAAAGAACAGTGAAGGCTGATATATCCCCGCGACATAGACTGCCTGTAATCCGGGATGATAGGCCACCGGTGACCAGGAGGATGCCCCGAGTGTGCCGGGGACGATCCTGACCCCATCTGCAGTGGGTCTCGCGAAAAGATTATCCTGTGGGATAAAAGCTTCTGAACGTAACAACAGTTCTCCGCTAACGCGATCATGGATATAAAACCAGCCCAGTTTACTCGCCTGGCCAACCGCCTTGATGGTATTTCCATCTTTCATGAAATCCAGCAGCACCGGCGGGCTGGCGACATCATAACCCCAGCGATCATGCGGCACTTGTTGATAATGCCACTGTAATTTGCCGGTATTGATGTCGAGTGCAACCAGGCTGACGGTGTATAGGTTGTCGCCGGGGCGGGTGGTGTCATCCATTTGCGGAGAAGGATTGCCCGTGCCGATAAAGATCAGTCCCAGTTCCGGATCAATCGCCGGCGTGGTGTAGATGGAACCGCCGCCATAACGCCAGGTATCTTTATACCGATCGAACGATTGTTTTTCCGCTGTCAGAACGCGATTTAGCGGCACGCCATCCATCGTAGTCTCGCGCCATTGTCCTTCCCAGCCTGATTCGGGCACGCTGTACCAGCGCCAGATTTCAGCGCCTGTATTTGCATCATAGGCCACCAGAAATCCACGTAAACCATGTCCGCCGCCGGAGAGTCCGCCTACGGATAATATCTGTTTGCCATCTTCTTCCAGTTCCAGGTGCAGCCCATAACCTGCGCCGGTGATCCCGACAAATATTTTGCCGTCATAAATTTGCGGGGCAAGATTTGCGGTATAACCGGTTTGTCCGGTTTGTATTGCGCCTCCCAGTTCCTTCACACCTAATAATGGTTCGAGTAGTTCACCCTCGCCGGCATCGGTATCCGTGATAGCAATGTCCCACAAAACTTTCCCGGTGCTTTGGTCCAGTGCAAGCAATCGTGAATCTATCGTTACGGTATACACCTTGCCGTTGCTTACCGCAGGTCCACGATTGGCCGGGCCACAACAGAATTTATTACTGCGCAGTTGATGATGATAACGCCAGATTTCCTGACCCGTGTCTGCATGCAACGCAATCACATCGTTAAAGGGTGTCGTGATATACATGAACCCGTCAACGATGATGGGGGAGGTCTGGAAAGTGGCGGATTTACCGGTTTTATAGCGCCAGGCGAGTTTGAGACTTTTTACATTAGCGGTATTAATTTCAGCAAGTGGGCTGAAACGCTGGTTGGTATAATCCCGGCCGTAATAGGCCCAATCATGATTGCCGTTTGTGTTTGTAACGTCACTTGCGTAACTTAGTGAAGAAAAACAGGTCAGCAAGCAGGTTGAAATAATAGGCAGAATAAATTTCCGGTGATACTGGGAGTTTTTCATATGCCTTTGTTTTTATAGGGAAAGTCTGAATAAGTGGTCATTGCGAGGAACGAAGTGACGAAGCAATCTATTAACTACTTGATATTTTTCGGTTTGAGATTGCTTCGCTACGCTCGCAATGACACAACAATAACTTAATCAGAGCTTCCATAGTTAATTTCGCGTAAATACCACCTGTATTGAAAGCATTATAACGATAAAAATGTATAAGAGTTAGCAAGACGAAATGGGACGGCACATCGTAATATTTCCACTGGGCGCAGTGCTCCTGTCGTTGGTTGCATTCAGTATCCCGGAATTGTTTATACCTTTGGCGCCATCCATAGTGCTGTTGCTGGGGCTGGTGATGTTCGGTATGGGGATAACACTCACGGCCAAAGATTTTCTTTATGTGTTAAAACGCCCGCAGATTATTTTTCTTGGCTTGTTCCTGCAGTTTATGTTAATGCCCCTGTTGGCATGGTTAATCTCACTGACATTAGGTTTGCCTTTATTATTAGGTGCAGGGTTGATTCTGGTGGGCGCCTGTCCAGGCGGCACAGCCTCAAATGTCATTTGCTACCTGGCAAGAGGTGATGTGGCACTGTCCATAACATTAACTTCCTGTTCTACTCTGCTGGCCATGATCATGACCCCGTTTCTGACCTGGTTGTATATCGGGCAGGAGATAGCTGTCCCCCTGGTACAGATGTTTCTGGATATAGTTAAAGTTATCATCGTGCCGGTCGTGCTTGGAGTGGTGGTGAATTATTATGCCGGTGAAAAATTTTCAAGGTTCAAGCAGTTATTCCCTGCAATGAGCATGTTGGCCATCATGCTGATTATCGCGATCATCGTCGCGATCAACAAACCACAATTGGCCAGTATGATATTGCCTGTATTCGTTGCCGTGTTCCTGCATAATTCACTGGGACTGCTGGGCGGATACTGGATCCCGAAGGTGCTTGGTCTGGACAAAAAAATCTGCAAAACCCTGGCGATAGAAGTTGGCATGCAAAACTCGGGGCTGGCAGTGGCCCTGGCTGGCAATTATTTCTCGGCTGTTGCCGCATTGCCCGGCGCGATATTCAGTATCTGGCATAATATTTCCGGTGCAATCCTGGCCGGAATATGGTCAAAACAGAGAAATAATATTTTAAATTCATGATCTGGAAATCCGCCAGCGTTTTTGTCGTTTTCCTTCAGTCCTGCCTGTGTATATTATCAGCCTGCGGGCAGACTGAACTTGATTACTTCCCTCTGGAAGCAGGCAGATACTGGCGCTATCAGATGACCTACCAGACGATGGATGGCACATTCAAGGGAGTCTATGCCGTTGAGAATTTGCCCCCGCAAAAAACAGATGGCCAGGTGATTTATGTGCGGCAGTTGCTTGACGGTTCATTTGATTATTTACAAATAGATGACAAGGGGTTGTTACTCAAGGGCCGGGAAAAAACTGTCAATCTGGATACCCGATATACCGATGCAATACAGTACATATTCCAGTTCCCTTTGCAGGCGGGTACGCTATGGGAAGATACTGTTTTGTCCAAGGCGCTGATCAAAACCGGCCCGCCACAAAAAACTGAATTTCATATTATTGCCAGAATACCGGTTACTGCAAAAATAGAATCGATGACGGACAGTGTGAAAGTCCCGGCAGGCACATTCGAAAATTGCATGCGCATCGTAATATCGGGCAATGCCTTTATTGATGCCGGTAATTATGTTGGCAAAACCATAGTGCGTTTAAATGAAACCAACTGGTATGCGCCGGGGGTAGGCCTGGTCAAATCCGTGCGCAAGGAGTCGACCAAACATAAAGCACTGGACAAGGGTGAAATAACGCTGGTGCTGGAGAGTTACCGGTAAACGTCCAGGCCATTACCGTATCCCAAATGGCCATGAAAAGAAGTTTTGAATTAATTAATGGTGTTGCGTTCTTTCCAGTTGTTTCAATTCCTGCCGGTGTATGGCTATTTTCGTGAGCGACCATTGCCCGAACTGGTTAACAAACGCCAATCCTATTATTGAAAGGACAGCGGCCAATGGACGGTTGCCTGAGTAAAGCGTGGCATAAATACCTCCACCCATGATCCCGATCAGCAGTGACCAGTCAATAACCTGCAGGATGAAGATTTTTGTCTTGATGGTTGATTGATTCATCAGGGTATCAAACTGGAGTTATCGGGTTGGTTCTGATTATACGCTTTTCTGTCACGATCATATCCATCATAACATCAGAGTCATCCACAGGTAGTTTATCCATGATCTGCTCCTCAAAGGTAATGGCAATTTTATGATTTACCTTGTGGCTGGCAAACCATTTATCGTAGTAGCCGCGGCCATAACCGATGCGATGACCTGCAGGTGTGAACCCAAGGCCGGGCGTGATGGCCACATCAAATTCACCGGTATAAGGAATATCCCCGGATGGGGTAAGAATGCCCAGTGCGCCGGGCGCCAGGTCTGCCCAGTGGCTGAACGGCACGGCAAGCATGGTTTTTGTGGGCAGGATTTTGGGAACTGCCAGGATTTTGCCTTCGTTCAGTAAGTACTTTAATAAATTATGTGTATGTACTTCATTTCCATAGGAAATAAACAAGAATATAGTCCGGGCTGCCTGCATTTCAGCCAGACTAAAAAGTGTTCTGGTGATGGTCTCGGAACAGGCAGTGCGCATCTCTGCGGAAATTGAGGCCCGGATCTGCTTTAATTTTGTCCGGGTTTCGGCCTTCCGGACAGCCAGTGTATTATGCTGCACTATTCTCCCCCGGAGCTGGTGTTTCCCTTTCTTTTCCAGTGTTTTCCCGTACAATATGCGCCTTTTTCAGGCAGGTGTAATTCCCGTCTGGACTATCAGTTTAACGATAAAGCAATCAAGAGGTCATCATTTAAATGGTCACAATTCGATTATCGCGTGTGGGTGCCAAGAAAAGACCCTTTTACCATATCGTGGTTACAGACAGCCGCAACAAACGCGATGGACGTTCTATTGAACGTTTGGGATTTTACAACCCGATTGCCACGGGCGGAGAACAGAAATTAAGTATAGACACGGCGCGTGTGGACTACTGGGTTGCCAACGGCGCCCAGACTTCTGTCCGTGTTACCAGGCTACTCAAGGATAATGCGGCAGCCGCATAAGGCTGGTTACAGTTTTTTTGTGTGGCGGTATTTTGAAGTATTAGGGTTACAACCTCTCAGGTGTATGCCATCGCTGTAGTAAAACCCTTGAACAAGGGGCCATCATGCAGGATGAAAAAAGACGCATTTTAGTCGGGCGTATTGCCGGAATCTATGGGGTCAAAGGGTGGCTAAAGATCGTGTCCTATACACGTCCGCCGGAAAATGTTTTTATGTACCGTCCATGGCTGATAAAACAGGATGATACCTGGCAGGAAACCGGATTACTGGAAGGCAAGGTGCATGGCAAGGGACTGATAGCGGCGCTTGAAGGGATTACTGACCGGGATATTGCACGAGGGTTAGTCGGGACGGACATCGGGATATATCGCGCGCAGTTGCCGGAACTCCCACCGGGTGAGTATTACTGGGATGACCTGCGGGACATGCAGGTAAGCAACCGGCAAGGGAAAGTGCTCGGCAGACTGAAAGAGATTCTGGAAACCGGCGCCAATGATGTGCTGGTGGTTGAGGGAGAGGGACGGCATTTGATCCCCATGATATGGGATATGTATGTTATGGGTGTTGATCATACCAGGGGAATTATTGAAGTGGACTGGGAGCCGGAGAAATAGCCTATGCACTTTGCGGTGATTACGTTATTCCCGGAGACGCTGGATGCAGTTATGGATTACGGGATTACCGGCAGGGCGATGGACTCAGGCCTGATCGAGATTAAGGCCTGGAACCCCAGGGATTATACCGGAGACAAGCACCGTACTGTCGATGACCGTCCTTATGGCGGCGGGCCCGGCATGGTGATGATGATGCCGCCGCTTTGTGCGGCCATCCGCGATGCACGTAATTCGTTGACCGGCACGACCAGGGTAATACATCTGACACCCCAGGGCAGGCGGCTGGATCAGGCCGGTGTAATGGAACTGGCGGGAATTGAGAACTTGCTACTGCTGACAGGCCGTTATGAAGGGATAGACGAGCGTGTCATAGCAACGGAAGTTGATGAGGAATGGTCGATAGGAGATTATGTCATCAGTGGCGGTGAACTGGCGGCCATGGTGATGATAGATACCATTACGAGGACATTGCCCGGCGTATTGGGTCACGCAGATTCCGCCTGTGAGGATTCATTTTTTGACGGTCTGCTGGATTATCCACACTACACCCGGCCGGAGGAGTTTGAGGGCCGGCGTGTACCGGAAGTACTGCTGAGTGGCGACCATCAAAAGATTTACCGCTGGCGATTGAAACAGGCACTGGGACGTACCTGGTTGCGCAGACCGGAGTTGCTGGAAAGACTGGAACTTGATAAAGAACAACAGGTATTACTGGAAGAGTTCAAAACCGAATTCAAGGCGAAGCAATGAAGCACTATTTATTCTGGAGTAGCAGACATGACTAATATTATCGAACAGCTGGAAAGCGAACAGATCACACGCAAGGTCCCGGATTTTGCTCCGGGTGATACTGTTATTGTTGATGTGAAGGTGAAAGAAGGACAACGTGAAAGATTACAGGCCTTTGAAGGGGTTGTGATTGCAAGAAAAAACCGCGGACTGAATTCTTCATTTACCGTGCGCAAGATTTCCAATGGCGAGGGCGTCGAACGTGTTTTCCAGACCCATAGTCCCAGCATCGCCGATATAAAAATCAAACGCCGTGGTGATGTGCGCCGTGCCAAGCTTTATTACATGCGTGACCGCGCCGGTAAATCCGCCCGTATCAAGGAAAAGATCAAGTCATCGGAATAATCACTGACTGTAAATCGGTTCAGATCAGGCCCGCTTCTGCGGGCCTGGTTATGAAGGCGGCCGCGAAGCGGCAGAACACCACGGGTTTACCCGTGGATGAATGAGCCCGACGTCTGTACGATGAAAAGATGGAAGTCCGCAAGGGTGCACACGGGGTCTATCAACTCCAATATCA
>Ga0214472_10009046_pt1 | contig 10386 bp, 8 predicted proteins | sample RVTome_6_FD_207662 | JGI IMG/M metagenome (GOLD analysis project Ga0214472, IMG submission 207662) | Soil microbial communities from uranium-contaminated site in the Upper Colorado River Basin, Wyoming, United States - RVT140D175 | ecosystem: Environmental > Terrestrial > Soil > Contaminated >...
TCCGCGTCAATTCCGGATCCAGGTTGAGTTCCGGGAGTTGATCCGGATAGGTTGTGTTGAGTTGTTGATTTTTAGCGGCGGTTTCGGGTTTGAGTTCGTCCACTACCGATTGAGCAAGCTCGATCAAGTTGGTGGGGCGCGGCTCGACCGAGAACGCGCCGAGCTCAATGCGCGAGACATTCAAAAGCGCGTTAACCAGTTCGATCATGCGCTGGGTGCCGGTGTAAATGTTGTCTAGGTAGTGACGCTGCTTGTCGTTGAGTGAGCCAACTTGAAGGTCGGCCAGGCGCTCGGCCGACCAGGAGATGGCCGTTAAGGGGGAACGCAGTTGGTGCGAGGCGAGTGAGACAAACTCGGTTTTGGCCAGATCGACTTCTTTTTCATGGGTAATGTCACGAAAGATCTCGATTGCACCGATGATCTGGCCGTCCAGGAAAATTGGAGTGGTAGTAATCGCGACCGGGAAGCGGGTTTGGTCGGGACGGAGGTAATAAAATTCGTCGGTTGAAGATCGGTCGCCGACCGCGAGTGACTTGGCGATCGGGCGCTTATTGAATTCAACAAAGTTCCCTTGGGTGTCCTGCATCTGGACGACCTCGGCAATTTTTTTGTGGTTGACGCTTTCCGTGCACCCCAAGATTTCCATGGCCGGTTGGTTGATGAGCTCAATCCGTTCTTCGGAGTTGATCACAATCACGCCGTCACCGATGCTTTCGAGCATGGCGGTGTGCTGGGCTTTCTCATGTTTGAGGTTGTGATTAGTTAGTTCTAGGTCGTGCTGGGCTTGCTGCAGGAGTTTGTTTTGCAGTTGGAACTCGCGGACGCGGTCGGTGAGTTGTTGGGTGCGCTCGGCGACGGTTGCTTCCAGGTCTTGCGCGTGTTGCTTCATCAGGCGGAGGACGTCGTCGAAGGCCTGGATGATCGGGCCGGTGGTGCGGTTGCGGTACAGGGAAAGGCTGACGTCGAGATCGCCGGATTTGAGTTTGGGGAGGGCTTGGTGCAGGCGCTGAAGTCGTTTTTCCAGCCGTAAGAGACGGAAGGCGAGGAAGATCAAGATCAAGCTGCTCAGTCCGGCGATCAAGTATCCGGCCAGAAGAGTCCAGTCTAGAGGAGTCCAGAACCATGCCATTGGATTTAGTATACCGCAACCGTAACCGACCAAAAAAAACAACCCGACCGCGGTGATGCGATCGGGTTTGCTTAACTATTCAATTATTTACGGCCGCTGCCCGGGCCGAGCAAGTTGCTCGTTTCCTCGGGAAAGTGTTTGCGCAACTGCCTACGTAACTCCGCAAGCTCGGCGCCTTTGAGATAATCAGGCAGTCGGCCATTCTCGCGGAAGTAGTTGAACAACTCTTCCATTTTATCGGTAAGCCGCTCTCTGTCGACTGCTTGGAACAATGCAGCGGCATCTTGATTTGGTAGAGGTTGTTGCTGTGCCTGGGTGGCGTCTGAAGGGCCGCTTTTCTCCGGCCACAGCCACACGATGTAAAAAAAACCTCCACACAGACCGTGGATCAGCAGAAGATTGAGGATCCCCCGCTCGCCTATCCACCAGATTCCAATCACCGTGATGTAAATGACGAGGATGCAAAAAGTGGTCAGGAACTTGGTGGTGAAGCTTGGCCCATGATCTTGCTCTTGCTTTTTCATTTTACCTTCCTCCTTTCTAAATCAGCCCCACGGCTGCCACATGAAAATCAGCAGCCAGGACCAAAATAAAAACGATAAGGCCCGGTGCTCGCGTTTGAAACCGATGGCCAGGCCGATCAGGATGAACGCTACCGCAATGACCCATGCTTGGGAATCAATCTCCGGTCCAACCAGACTCGGCAAGGGGATAAAACCCCATGGCGTGTCGAAGATGTCGGAGAAAGGTGTCGGAAGCGGTAACAGTGGCCGGCGCAACCCTATCAGTAAGTAAATGAGTTGTTTATAGATGCTGACGGCTGTGATTCCTAAGATCAAGATCCGGATAGATCGCCAGGGAATCAATTTTTTAAATTTCGACCGTAGACTGGAGTAGACCTCTTCCAGCAGGTTTTGCATCCAGTCATTGTTGTGCAGACTAGTTTTCATCTGATCCTCCGTTTCTACGCCGATCCCGATCGGCCACCTCTTCTGCCCGAGATCCGGCGATAATGTTGAATGCCCCTGCGATATGGGACAGGAAGCTCAAGATTCCCGCCGCGGTTGGGCTTGTTCCCAACTTGTCGGCGATGCGTTGTACTTCGTCGGCAATGTCGTCTACTTCGTTTTCCTGAGCCAGTCGGGCTTCCGCCTTTTGATCGGGATCAATCTTTGTCAACTGGTTGAATACCATTATCGTGCCGGTGTCAAGACGGATGTCTTCGATTGGTTTCGTCCGGAGCAACTTGTTTGCCAGGTCGTAAAGACGGTTCCGATCTTTGGGATGCAGTTTGGCGGCGATCTGCTGCAACGCGGATATGATCACCGCCTCGTACAAATCAGCGGCACCCTTAAATCCCTTGTTTTCGCGGAAGGCTTGCAGGGCGGAAGGTTCAAGAACTTGACGGAGGTGGAACTCGCCGTGCAAGTTGGCCCCACCACCGCCGGCAAAACTGACCTCCAGGCTGTACGGATACGCGAACCTGCGTCTGGCAAACCGGATGTCCAGTTTCCAGATATAGAAAGCGACTCCACCACTCAATCCTAATAGAACATAGAGCAGTATAGGATGTCGCTCCCAAAACCACGTTTGTTCAACTACTGCGTTTGGGATTCCCCCCTCTGGCGATGTTGAAGCTGCCGCTGTCAAGGGAGTTACCGCTGGTGCCGGTGTTGCCACGGCAATCGTGCCGGGCGCTGAACCAACGACCGCCGCTGGCGGCGGGGTTGGCCCAACCTCGGGTAGAGACGTAAAAAACACTACTACACTGGCAAGTACTACCAGCCCGAAGAGCAGCCCAATGACCAAGTTCCATAAACGACCACAACCGGTCATTAAGTCCGGTGCGGGGGATTTGGGCTTTGTCGAGCTGGGATCTCCTCCGTCCGTCCAGTCACTCATATCATATTTTTTTTGATCTGTCATAACAATCTCCTTTTAACTTCTAGTTACTACCGGCTCCACCTGAACAAAAAAATCAGAAACACCGGCACAAAAACATCTACCGGATTCAGGGCGGCGATACCGGTCCCGATCCAATCGCCAGCCGCAGCTACCGTGCTCCAGATGGCTGAAGCGGGTAACAAGTCGGTGATTTGGTCGATCAGGTATGACGCACCCGCTATTGCGAGATAGCCGGTTGCAAGAGCCAGCCGGAGAACAAGTCGGCCGAAAATAGCCATGCTGGGGTGAAACGGCCAGCCATCATAGCCCCGACTGATCCAGTCCCAGATCACAAAAAACATGGCGGCAAAAGCCAGCTTGATGCTCACCGGTAAAAGCGATGAGATTATGCGGAACACAGCCGGCACCGATCCGGCGTCGACCTGTGCCACGCTCTGGGCGCTGGCCACGATCTCGGTCGGGTTGCTCAATGAGCTAAAGACATAACCGACAACCCCGAGGCTGGTCACGATCCGGAGCCAGTTCCAGGTGGATGTCGCGGCGCCGATCTCCTCGCCGGTTTTTCCCAGTGTCCCGAGGATCAGTGGCAGGCCGTACTTGACGGCCAGGAAAAGCAGGAGCAGACTAAAAATGAAGCTGATCACTCCCCAAAGTTTTGGGGCACCTTCCCGAACCGGCGTGGTAACCTCGCTGCCCAGTTTGACCACCGCTTGGGAAACGTCACCAGCACCTTTACTGAAGTTATCGGCCTTGGTGACTGCCTGTTTCCAGGCGGAACCAGTTTCGCCGGTCGGCGCTTCCACTGCCGGGGGCTGGGCAATCGGGCCTGTTTCCGGGCCGGTCAGCGCCGGGGCGGGTTCACCCGCCGGAGCCGTGACTGCCCCGCTAATACTGGACGCAGGCGGGCTACCTATAATCATCTGGGCAACCGGGTCCGGTAGATACCGGGCCAGTCGCTCGCGTTGTGGCCAGACGAAAAAATACAACAACGCGAGGCTGATTAAAACGAAAATTATTTTTCTCATCAAAATCTCCTTATTGTTATTGTTAAGGTACAACACAAAAGCCCCATTTAGTTAAAAAGGGGTTGGCTGGCGTGGATAATAGCACAAACGAGAAGTAAAGGCAATAACAGAACACTATAACGCAATAGTGTTTGCCTTCATTCAGCGGTGTGGTTGTTTGGGAGCGCGCCCTTAATGCGCGGTGGATTTGTGGTCGGTGCAGGAGTCTTTGTCGACGAAGGTCGCGCCGCATTCCTTGCACTCGTACTCCGGCCCGTGCTCGACACACTTGGTTTGGTCTGGGTCTGTCAACTGCACACTGCAGTCGGTACAGACGTTTTGGGTTTCTTCCATGTTAATTCAGCCACCCCCTTTCACGGATCATGCCATCATGGTAACATAATCTCAATGTCGGTCAAGCAATACGATTTGGTGGTGGTGGGCGCTGGTTCCGGGCAGAATGTGGCGGTGGCGTGCGCGGATCAGTACGACTGGAAGGTCGCGCTGGTTGAAAAAGGCCCGCTCGGTGGTACCTGTTTGAACCGCGGGTGTATCCCCTCCAAGATGATCATTCATGCGGCGGATGTGGCCGAGGAAATTCGGAGTGCCGAGAAGTTTGGCATCCGGGCCAAGATTGAAGCAATCGACTTTGCTGCGGTGACGCGTCGAGCAAATGAGCATGTGGACGCTGAGGCGGTGGCACTGGAGGCTGGAGTTCAGAAGCATCCAAAGATTGATTTATACAAAGGCACGGCCGAGTTTGTCCGGTCGAAAGAGGTCCAAGTGATCTCCACGGATGGGTCGGAACCGGTGGCATCAATTGCCGGTGACCGAATCCTGATCGCCGCCGGTGCGCGACCGGCCATTCCGCCGATCCCGGGCCTGAACGACCCAGCTAAGCTGGGTTCAGTCGAGTACTGGACGAGTACCGAGGCTTTGCGTCAAACGAAGCAGCCTAAATCACTGATCGTGATCGGCGGCGGTTACATCGCGGTTGAGCTGGGCCACTTCTACGGCGCGCTCGGGACGGAAGTGACGGTGGTCGAGATGCTGGATCGGCTCGTCAGCCGTGAGGACGATGACGTTGCCCAAACTTTCACCCGGGTTTTTTCCGAAAAGTATGAGGTTTTACTACAGCATAAAGTGCAGTCGGTGGCACAGGACGGTCAAGGTCAAAAGAGTGTGGTTATTGAAGATGCTCAGGGACAAACCCGGATCTTGACCGCCGAGGCGATCCTGATCGCCACTGGTCTGCGACCGAATACCGACTTGCTCAAGCTCGAGAACACGGGTGTTAAAACGAATGACCAAGGCTACATTGATGTGGACGAGTTCATGCAGACGACCGAGGAGAATGTCTGGGCGCTGGGTGACATCGTCGGCAAGGCACCCTTCAAGCATGGGGCGAATTATGAGGCGCAGCACATCTTTTGGAATCTTCCCTTCGACAAAGCTCAGGGTAAACGTAAAGATGGTGAGAAACGTGCAGTCGATTACACGGTCATGCCGCACGCGATTTTCAGCTTGCCCCAGGTGGCCGGGGTTGGATTTACGGAGCGGGAAGCGGTGGAAAAAAATCTCAAATTTCAAATCTCAAATCTCAAATACTCTCAAACCGGAATGGGGGTGGCACTGGGCGAGGAAGACGGGTTCGTAAAGTTCATTATTGATCCAGAGGAAAATAAGATTCTGGGGTGTCATATTCTGGGGCCGGAGGCGGCAACCCTCCTTCATGAGGTGGTGGTGGCGATGACTGCGGGCGGCGATGTTGGTCTGATCAAAAACGCCATCCACATCCACCCGGCGCTGGCGGAGGTGGTGCGGAGAGCACTGTGACAGTACGAAATACCGAATTTATTGAAGTTGGAACCCGTCAGACGGGTTGGAAGTGGGATTTTTTGAAAATTGAAGCTTAGGGCGCGCTCCCAAATAACCACTCCAACTTGCGGGTCTTTTGAACGGCCTTCGGCGTTGCAGCATGATCATGTACGCCTCGTACACTCAACATGCTGCGCCTTGAAGGCTGTCCAAAATCCCAAGCAATTTAAAGCGTTTATTTGCTCGCGAGCCCTTAGATGTTTTGATGTCTTGATAGTTGGATGTAAGGTGAATATTTTGTATGACGCATCAAAATATCAAAGTATCAAGAATTCAAGAATCAAAATGTCCCACTTCTAACTTCTCAAAATCGGTATTTTAAGACCTAAGACCAATGCCCCACCCACTACCCTATTCTATCTTGACCGTCTCAATTGCCTCGCTCCTGGCCTGGCTCCTAATCATCGGCCACGTTCCGACCTTTACGCTGCAACAGATTGCGGCGGTTCTGGTTTTATTGACCTTTCTTAACTTGCTGCGCTGGGGTAAACAGTGGTTCGCTGAGAATACGCTGGGGCTGGTCACACTGCTGGTGCAGGTGTTGGTGGTGTTGAGCGGCGGGTTTTACAGTCCTTTGATCGTGCTCGTCCATTTGACCACGTTTGGGTTGGGGATGTTTTTCGACCTGACGGTCTCGGTCACTTTTTTAACCCTCACGATCTCGGTTCTCGTCCTCCAGATCATCTGGGATCCGCGGCTGCGGATTATATTTGAACAGGATCCGTGGACGGCGGTTTTGTACGCGGTTTCATTCGTGATTGTTTTTCCGGTGACCTGGCTGGTGGTGCAAAAGTACAGCCTCAAGGATAAGTTTGTCCAGACACTCAAGTCTTACATCTGGCTCCAACAGCGGCGTGAGGAGCAAATTTTGTCGGGTTTACAAGAGATGGTGGTGGTGATGAACGCACGGCTCAAGATCCTTTCGGTCAACGAAGCGGTGCGGGGGGCGTTGGGCAAGACCAACGAAGACGTTTTATTTAAGCCGCTGTTGGAAATCGTGGGGTTAAAAGATCGTTCCGGTGACCCGGCCACGCGGGCGAGTTTACTGATCGACCAGACCTTGAGTGACGGGTTGGCCCGTTTCATGGACGGTTATTTTCTGGACAAGCGCGACGGTAGTCCGTCGGTAAAAATCGACCTGCAGGTGCGGGCAGTCGAGAACCTGGACGACGAGTCGAACATGGTGGTGATGATTATCCGCCCGGCCAACCTGTCAGACACGGATGCCCAGCATTACTTTGTGCTGCAGCGGATGTTGGCCAAGCACGACAAACTTGTGCGCGCACTCAAGCGGTCGCTGATCGAGAGCGGGCGCGACAAACTGGCGGGTCAGGTCGAGCTTCTTAATGAGACCGAACACGACCTGCTCATGGCGCTGGAGTTGAAAGAGCACGCGATCGACGAACACGTCTCCGGCTACGACGTGGACGAGATCTGCCGCAACGAGGTGCAAGCCGGGCGCGGACTGGCCGAGAGCTTGAAGGTGGACTTGAGGTATCTGGCCGGCGCGGAAGTCTTGCGGGCCGACACCGGGTTGGCACCGAAACAGCACCTGGTCGTGGAACAGGAGGATGGCCATCCATACCGGGCGCTGATCGACCACTTGTGGTTCGGGCTACTGCTGCAAAAGCTGATTGACATCTTGGTTTTATTGGCGTCGGAGGAGCAGGATCGGCAGGTGGATTTATTGGTGCAAAAAGTAAACTCGCAACTCCAGGTCCGGTTAACCGCCACATGCCCGCAATTGGTGGTTGAGCACACGCCGGATTTGTTCACGAAGTATTATGGAAAGCTCAACGAAGTAACGAACCTCAAGTACGGCAGTGGATTGGAAGGTTTTCTGGCCAAGACGATTGCCGCCCAGCTCGGGATCCGGATCGGGATCAAGTTTGTGCATGTCCCGGACGAAGACCCAGAGGCGCGGAGGATATGGGTGACGCTGAACTTGAAAACACAAAAAATGTGACAGGCGTGTCAACTCCCGGAGTTGACTGGTTGTGAACTCTATACAAAATACTGTATACTAAATACCAATACACATGCCCACAGAGGATAACGCGCTACTGCCGCCTCAGGAATCGAGTCTGTTTGAGAAAAAATGGATTTTGTGGTCTTTGATTGGGGTGTTGATGGTGGGAGTGATCGGGTTTTTGTTTTTTGCGTTTACTTTCCCGTTTCGCGATCAGGTTTTCAGTTTGCTGTACCAGCGTTTTCCGGGACTGGCGTGGAAGACTGCCCAGAGCGCGCAGGCGGTGTGCAGCGACTTGGGTACGGTTGATCTTCAGGTCAGTTTTACCAATACCGAGCCGGTCAATCTGGTCTGGTGTATGAATGTGGTGGCGACGGATCTACGGACGGGAGAGTCAATTGATTTGGGATCGGTCGAGGCGGGTGAAACGGCAACCGGCGTGATCGAAACAAATATTTCGCCCTTGGGCGCCGGGCAGGTGCGGTTTGAATTAACTTGGTGCGATGGGCGTAAAGGCATAGACAGCCGCACGGTTAGTTATGACGCAACCACCTGTCAGTTGCCCTCTCCGACGCCGAAACCCACGCTTACTCCAAGTCCTAGTCCCACCGAAGGGCCGAGTCCAACACCAACACCGACGCCGACACCACCAGTGACCACTACTCCCGGATCCTCACCGACGATTACACCGTCGGCGACAGTTACGTCAAGCCCGTCACCCACCACCACAGTTACGATTACTCAGAGTTCCACGCCAACAACGGTGCCTACTTTTACTCCAAATCCCACCGAGAGGCCCATAGGGGTGGTGGTTGACCCGACTGCAACGCCCACACCGAATCCCTCACCTACTCCACTGGAGGTGGCTTTGCCGAACAGTGGAACCGTCGAGACCAGCTTGACCTTTTTCATATTTGTGCTGCTGAGTTTAGGAACCGGTGAGTACTTGCTCCGAACGCAACGACTGAGCTAATTTGCAATGGTGAAATTTTCTTTAGCGAGTTTGGCAGTCGCGGTTTTGCTACTGATTATTGCCTACCTCGCTTTTTTTGAGCCGATCCCGGTCAAAGGTTCAAGCATGGAGCCGACTTACGTTGACGGTGACTATGTGCTTTTCGAAAAGGTGAGTGTCTATTTGAATAGAGTTCAGCCCGGCGACGTGATTGCGTTCCATTATCCACTTGATCCATCGATCCGATTGGTCAAACGAGTTGAGGTTGTGGAAGACGGTCGGTTTTTTGTCGTCGGCGACAATGCCGCCGAAAGTTCCGACTCGCGCGAGTGGGGGCCGGTGGATCGGTCATTGCTGATTGGAAAGGCAATTTGGAAGTATTAAAATGTAGAACATAGGATTTAGAATGTAGGATACTATATTCTACCTTCTACTCAATATCCTCCTCGTTTCTTCCTTGTATTTTTCCACCGCCGGCTGATCAAAGGCGTTGACGTCGAGGAGCCGGGCCAGAAACATCACCTCAAGCATCTTGGTTTGCAAGAGCGCGCCGAGGTTTTCTTCGTCGATTTGCTCTAGTTCGATCTCAACATAGGGCCGCCTGCGCTTTTGGTAAGCGGTTTTAACACCGTGCAGGATCGCGGCAGTGATTTGCGAGAGTTGGTGACCTTCGATGTCGGCGACGAGGCGGCCGAGATGATGTTGGTTGGAGACGGGCAGGTCGAGGTCGGGGTTTTTATTTGAGATGAAGGTGGTGAACTTGTCGTCCGGCCCGTCCAGGAAAAGTTGAGTGGTTGAGTGCAGGTCGGTGGTGCCGATCGAGGTCAAGGGCATGATCCCGCGCCCGTTTTTGCCGAGGCTTTCCCCCACCAACTGCGCGTACCAGCGGCCAAAAGTGGCGAGCTGCGGTGCAAAAACAAAAGTATTGTGGATGGTGCGGCCGTCCTGGAGATTGTTATAGATGGCGGCGGCGCTGGTTAACGCGTGATTGATATGAAGATCAGTGGACAGACCCGACTCAAGCGCCTGCCGCGCGCCGGCGCGCAGTCGAGTAATGTCTACTCCGGCGAATCCGAGCGGGATCAGCCCGACACTCGAAAAGACCGAGTACCGGCCGCCGATTGGCTCATGCGCGTGAGTGGTCAGTTCGTGGTCGGTTGCATACCGCCATAGTTTCGAGTTCTTTTCAGTGATGATGAGAGTATGTTCATTTGCGTTGGGATCAAGCTTTTCAAACCATCCAACCATCGCACCATAGTTCGCAATCGTCTCAGTAGTGGTGCCGGACTTGCTGATGACGATAAGGAGTGCATGCTGGTTAGACTGATAAATCACCTCGAGTTGTTTTTGGACGTCGCGGATGAGAACTGGGTCAAGCGTCTCGATGAAAAAGAGCGGGCGCTTAACCGCACGGTGTTTGAGTGCATCATACACGGTCTGCGTACCGAGCGACGACCCGCCGATCCCGATTACGACTACTGCGGCGAGGTCGGGGTGGTCATAGCTTTGTACTGTTGCCTCAATATTTGTCAAAACCTGATCGTCGTTG
>Ga0214472_10009048_pt1 | contig 10385 bp, 9 predicted proteins | sample RVTome_6_FD_207662 | JGI IMG/M metagenome (GOLD analysis project Ga0214472, IMG submission 207662) | Soil microbial communities from uranium-contaminated site in the Upper Colorado River Basin, Wyoming, United States - RVT140D175 | ecosystem: Environmental > Terrestrial > Soil > Contaminated >...
CAGAAAATGAAATTGCAGAAAAAACAAAATCAATCTACAAAGAAAAACATTGGGGGGCTAACAATTTGTGGGATGCTGAAAATGCAATAAAAGAGAATTATACAGATATAGATTCAAAGGGGAAAAAAAGACACTGGATTTCACAATACAAGTATTGTAAACCATATATGAACAACAAAAAGAACATCTTGGAAATTGGTGCAGGTCAAGGTCAAGCTACATTTTGGTTTGATGATGAAGGTTTTTCAGTTACATCTATTGAACCAGATGAAAATAATGTTAAATTAATTAATAAAAAATTAAAAAATAGCCAGTGTATTGTCGGTTCTGCAGAAGACTTTCAATCAAAAGAGAAATTTGATATTATTTGGATGTCTCATGTTTTGGAGCATTTATTGAAGCCTATCAAATTTTTTGAAAATATTCATAAAAATTTAAAGAGTGATGGGATTTTTTTTATTGAAGTACCAAATTGTGAAAACGACTTTATGCTTAAAGCATCTATTTTTAAAGTACCACATACGTTCCATTTTTCTAAGAAATCTTTAGTAAATTTGGCTAAAAAAACAGGATTCAAGGTGGTGCAATGTGATTTTTTTAGACCTGCAACAAAGTTCGAGGGAGTTTTGAATAAATTAACAAGATCAAAATTAAAAAAATTTCAATATTATCCAAGAATACCTACAGATAATAAAAAAGGGAAGTTTTTACGATTAATTTTAAAAATTTAGAATTAATTACTGATTAGTTTTCGAAAGTATACCATATATCTTGTTTATTAAAAAAGTTCTAGATCAAAACCTAAAAACATTAAATTTTTTAAATTAAAAATAGTTTGAATAAAATAAAATCAGAAATATTAGTAATTTCATTAAGTTATCATAACACAGATCTAAAAAATTTAGTGATTGAATTCATGAAAATTAATTATAAAGATATTTTATCCATATTTCTAAAAAATTCTAGATCTTTTTCATTTGTGAATGTTCTATTTTTAATTAATTGTGAAATTTCATTTTGTAGCACAAAAATATTTTCTAAATCTTCTTTTGAATCTTTATCAACAGCAGATGATTTAAGAATGACATCTAAGAGTTTTAGATTCAATCTTAGAATTGCTTCAGTATTTACTACCATTCTACGTTGATAGGGATTAGTTTCCATTGAAATATCTACTTCTGATCTAAATGCAGCAGTTTTTTTATAATGAGCATATCCAATAAAGATTAAAAGCGGTACACCTACAAGTGTAACAATTACAACATAATGCAAAAAACTTGGAAAAATCATTTGTAAAGAAGGTATTCGTTCAATTGCTAAATAATAGGTTACAGTCAATGTGTTTATAGCAGCAAAAATAAATGCAAAATATAACGACCATCCATTTCGAAAATAAAACCAGGCTCTAAATCCCAGATGCTTTTCCATAATTCAGATTAATAATTTAGACTATATCAACATCACTACAAATTAAAATTAATTTAATGAAAAATTTTCAGGACATTTAATATTAAGCAGTCTTGAATTAGAATACGTAGAATTGAAATTACTTGTAGCATACGGAAGCCAGGGGAAATTTTTTCATTTGAAGGAATTCTCTGATGCATTACAAAAATTAGGTGTAAAAACCATGTTAGTCAAGGATACTGATTTTAGCAGTGGTTTTCCAAGTAAAAGGCCACAAGAATGGTTTAAAACAAATAAGAAGTTTACAAATTTAATTAAAGAATTCAAACCTGATGCAGTTTTTATTGACAGACAATCCCATTTTGGAATTGATACAATTAAATCAAAAATTCCTCTATTTGTTTTGTTAAGAGGACATTATTGGTCAGAAATTGAATGGGCTAAAAAAACATTGTATAAAGGACCAGTAATGAGAACAGTAATTTGGCTTAGAAATAAAACTGCAGAAAAATGTTTTAGAAATGCTACTGCTGTGTTACCTATATGCAGATACTTGGAAGATGTTGTTAAAGATCATCATCCAGATCAAGCAACTTTTCCATTTTTGGAAGGCATTAACGCAGAACAATGGCATAATGTACAGGGAATGAGTCTGAAACATCCGTGTGTAGGGTTGTTACAGGGAGCAGACTGGTGGGGAAAGACAAAAGAGATGTTAATTTTGAAAAAAGTTATGGAATCTATGCCAAATATTACATTTTACTGGGTGGGTGATGGTGTCTATAGAGAAAAAATACTTTTAGAATTAGAAAAATATGAAAATTTCAAGTGGTTAGGGCATTTACAGTATCCTGAAAAAGTTAGAGAGTATCTTAGTGAAATAGATATTTATGCATTGGTCAGCGGGATGGATTTAGCTCCACTTACACTAAAAGAAGCCCAATTGATGGAAAAACCGGTAATTGCTACAAATGTTGGTGGAATTCCAGAGATGATGCAACATGAGAAAACAGGATTTCTAGTAGAGGAAGGAAATTCAAAAGATCTCATAGACAAAATTTCAATTTTATTAAATGATAAAAAATTAGCATCACAAATGGGAAAAACAGGACGCCAATTTGTAATAGATAGTTTTAGTTGGGATGTAATTGCTAAAAGATTTTTAGACTATGCCAAAAGCAGATTAAATATCAGTTCAGATTAGTATCAGGCTTCATATCTTTTGATATGAATAATCTATACCAAATTTCAAATGCTAACAATCCTAGAAATTTATTTACATACCTAACATCCAAATCATTTTTGTCAATATGTTTTAGAATCCAGTTATCATTTATCCATCGATCTTTGACTATTCTTGCATCAGACAAGTAAGACTTGCACAACTTTTGTCCAAAAGATTTCCAGAGATTTAAAGTATTTACACTGAATCCTTGTTTTTCTTTTAATACAAGAGAATCTAGATTATATTTTCTTAAAAGTTGTTGCAGAGGAATTTTTCCCGTGTTTGTAACCTCATCGTATTTGTGCTTTGAATGTAAATGAGCTGCATATGAAATTATTTCTGTTGAAAGCAGTGGAGTTATTGATGTTAGTTCAAAATGATTGTTTATTTTATTATTTATGGGGGCAAAATTATACATCAATTTTCCATTGTAATCTGCAAGAAAAACTTGGTCCAAACAAGACAAGGAGTTATCAAAATATGGCAAAAGTTGTTCATATATCATATTCCAAGAAAAGGGAATTCGTTCTCCAAAAATCTGTTCCTGATCTATTACACTATCTCTTTCATGGCATTTCAGATATGCTTTTGTTTTTTCTAAAGCAGAAGACTTTGGGTCAATTAATGATAAAAATTTTGCATATCTGAAGGTATACCCTCCAAATACCTCATCACCTCCATCACCTGCTGCCAAATAGTTTGAAAACGTTTTAGATTTCTTTGCCACGTAATACCAGTGTAAATCCCAAAACGGAAGTTTGGTGATGCTGATAGCCTTTGGAAGTTCTTGTAGATAATTTTCTAAAAATAGTATGTGATGGTTTACTCCAAAATGCTCTGCAATTTTCTCTGCAGTCTTAGTTTCATCAACACTATCAGCAAATTTTATTGAGATTGCATTAATTGTCATTTCAGGTAATGTGTTTTTAAGAAAAGCCAAGATCAAAGAAGAATCCACACCGCCGCTAAGGGCTAAAGATATTCTTTTCACATCATGGTTTTTGATTTTTTCTAGGATGTAGTTTTTAATAGATTTTTCTATATAGTCTAGAGAGAATTCATTAATTTTCGGTATGAAATCTTTTGGCGTTAATTGTGGTAACAATGGATTCTGAGAAGAATCATACCTTAAAGTAAGAATATTTCTAATTTGATTTGGTTCTATAACCATTTCTTTAGAATTTACCAGAACCCAGTAATCTAAAAATTAATTCAGATTTTTTTGCATTATTAAAATCAAAAACTCCTCGTGTATCAATAATTACAGGAATTTGTATTTTTGATGTTATAAAAGATAATTTTAAATCATAAAATTCTTTATGGGCAGTCACAAGAACAATGCAATCCACATTTGTTAAAGCTTGATCAATTTCATTTTCTGTTTCAATATCAAAAACTTTTGTAGATTTAAAAAATGGATCATAAATTTTGACTTTAGCACCGTATTCTTTTAGTTTTTCAATAATTTTTTCTGCAGGAGTTAATTGAATATCTTTGACCTCTGGCTTGTAAGAAATTCCCAATAATAAAATAGTAGAATTAGAAATTTGTTTTTTTGCTTCTTTCAATCCATCAATTATCAAGTCAATTACATGATTGGGCATATTTTCATTGACTTCTCTTCCTATTTTTACCAGACTTAGCAGATTACTATTAAATTGTTTTGCAGAATTTAACAATTGGTATGAATTAACTGGCAGACATGGTCCTCCAACCCCAGGTCCTGGATAATGAACTTGAAAATTGTATTTTCTTTTAGCTGCATCAAGAACTTGTAACGTGTCAATTCCTAGTTTTTCAAATAATAAAGCAAGTTGATTAATAAATGCAATATTTAGATCTCGGAACACATTTGTTGTGAGTTTAACTGCATTTGCAGTTTTACAGTTTGGCATGTGAACTAATTCAACGGGGAAAACATGTTTATAAATTTCCATTATTATTTGAGTAGTTTTTTCATCAATTGCACCAACCAATCTAGGAAGTTTGGTAAAATCAGTCATTATTTCTCCAGGATTAGCTGTTTCTGGACAAACTCCTATAGAAAAATTCTTTCCAGCAATTAAGTGCTTTTTACCATTCTCAATAATTTTAATAAGTTCATTTTCAACAAATCCAGGCTCAATTGTACTTTCTACGACTACTATCGAGTTAGGCTCTAATAATTCTCCAAGTTTTTCTCCTACTAGTTTTAGTGCAGAGTAATCAGGTATGTTATTTTGATCCATTGGAGTAGGCAATGATAATAATATTACGTTCGAATCAGATACAGCGTCTTCTATTTTGGTTGTCGCATAAAATTTTTTGTTTTTTATTACTTCATTAAATATAACATCATAACCAGGTTCATCTTTTAATGGATAGTCACTTGAATTAATTCTAGATACCAAATTAACATTTATGTCAACACCTACTGTCGGTAAACCAGATTTTGCAAAAGACAATGCCGTAGGTAGTCCAATTCTTCCTATTCCAACTACGCATATTTTTAAATTTCCACTACCAAGCAATTGTTTTACCTGTTCCAAATTGTTTAAACTTGTTAAATTATTGTTTTTCATGATTTCACCTAATATTCAATTTCTAACTCTTTAAAAACGGAAAAAAGTTACTCCATTTGAAATTTTGCATTTACATGAAAAGTCTATGAATGTGGTATGCTTCAGCGTAATCAAGGCCTATTTCATTTCCTCTTATTCTTGCAAGTGCTGTTAAACTACTCCCATCTCTCTTATCAGGACGAATTTGAGTTTTGTAAATATTCATAGCCTTGATTTTTTTATCAATTTCATTTTTTGTAAGATTTATGTAAAAATTGGGAGAGAACTTTCCAAATTCTGAGGCAGCAGACCAGAAATAATACTCGGGGGATTCATAGGAGATTACAAGATGCGGTAAATGTGATGATTTTTGTGAATGTGGTCTTAATGCTGCAATTGAAACTCTATAAGCTTGAGTATGATCTTGATGTGTAGAAAAGACTGTAGGGATTGCAACAATTGTGGGTTTAATTTTAGATATTGCAATTTTACTCCTGAATTCTAATAGTTCAATTAGTTCCTGTTGGGGAGTTGTATCAATGTGTATTATTTCATCGTTATAATGAGCAATTTCATATTTGTCAATATTCAAAAATTTTGAAACTTTTGTAACCTCGTTTCTCCAATCTTCTTTAGTTATTCTAGTTCCCTCAATTTTATCAAAACCACCTAATGATAGAATTTGAACATAAACCTCACCACCTCCTTTTTTTATTTTATTTATAAGTCCAAAACAGCCCATTACTTCATCATCGGCGTGTGGAGATATGATAAGCAGTCTTTCTTTTTCTAATTTCATATGGGTGTTCTAATAACAGGTATTTTTGACAACATAAAAGCATATTGTATAAATTAAAAAATAATTTTTTGTAATTATTATGATAAAGACATCACAGTTCAAAATATTTATGATGCTGGTTTAAGACAACTGTATGAATATAGCTGTAACAGGTGGAGCTGGTTTTATTGGAAGTCATATTGTAGAATATCTAGTCAACCGGGGAGATTCTGTAACAGTTATTGATAATTTGTATACAGGAAAAAAAGAAAATTTAGAGGCAGTCATAAATAAAATAAATCTTTTTCAAATTGATATACGTGATTTTGATTCTTTAAAAAATATTCTCAAAAATGTTGAGGGAGTTTTTCATGAAGCCGCATTAGCATCTGTTCAGGAATCATTTTCTAAACCTGATGAATATAATGATGTGAATGTTAACGGGACTGAAAATATTTTCAAATTAGCAAAAGAATTTGGATTTAAAGTGGTGTATGCTAGTTCATCAAGTGTTTATGGGAACCCAACTAAAATACCGATTCAAGAAGATGATCCTAAAAAACCAGTAAATCCATATGCACAAACCAAATTAGATGATGAAATTTTAGCAGAAAAATATTCTAAACATGGAGTTGACATTATAGGATTAAGATACTTTAATGTATTTGGTGAACGCCAATCAGAAAATTATGCAGGAGTGATAAAATTATTTCTTGAGAGAATTCAAAATCACAAGCCACCAGTTATCAATGGAGACGGTTCACAAATTAGAGATTTTGTTTATGTGGGTGATGTCGTCAGAGCAAACATAATGGCTCTAGAAAGTAATGTGAAAAATGCTTTCATCAATATTGGAACAGGAAAAACAATTTCAATATTAGAATTAGCTAATCAAATAGTAAAATCATCAGGTCTTGCATTAAAACCGATTCATAGAAATTCCTTAGAAGGAGATGTTTGTAAAAGCCAAGCAGATATAGCGTTGGCAAAAAAATTATTGAATTGGGAACCTAAAATTAAATTAAAAGAGTGGTTAAATGAAACTGTATCAAATCTAAAAAACAAAATTAATGAATAATTACAAAACCATTATACATTACAATAAAATCATTTTAGTGATTTGAGATTATTAATTGCGGGATTTGGCTTAAGATATGTTCATTTGAAAGGTTTTGCTGAAACTTTGAAAAAATACAATGTTGATTGTAAAGTTGTCATAGATTCTGAAATCTATGATGGTTTTCCAAGTAGAAAAATTCAAAATTGGTTTCAAACTAGAAAAAAATTCAATGATCTGATTAAAGAATTCAAACCTGATGCAGTTTTTATTGATAGACAAAGACATTTTGGAATTGCAACATTAAAAGCTGGAATTCCATTGTTCGTGCATTTGAAAGGGGATTACTGGAAAGAAATGGATATGGCAAAAAAAACTTTATACAAATCACTTCCAAAACGAATAGCTCTTAAACAGTGGGATAGAATTGCCAAACAGTGTTTTAACAATGCAACGGTGATTTTGCCAACATGCAAGCATTTGGATAATGAAGTGAAGGAAAAATATCCACATAAAAAAACTGAAATTTTTTATCAAGGCATAACCCCATCTCAATGGATTCCAGAAAAAGGAATGAAGCTAAAACATCCTTGTGTAGGATTGTTACAGGGAGCAGTAATTTGGGAAAAAGCAAAGGAGATGTTGACTTTGAAAAGAGTTATGGAAGCTATGCCAGATGTCACATTTTATTGGGCTGGGGATGGTCCATATCGTGAAAAAATTCTTCCTGAACTAGAAAAATATGAAAATTTCAAGTGGTTAGGAAAACTAGAACATCCCAATGAGGTAAAAAAATACCTCAGTGAAATCGATGTTTATGCTTTGATTAGCGGTATTGACATGTCACCAGTTTCGCTGTTAGAGGCACAGATGTTAGGAAAACCAGTAATTGCTACAAATGTTGGAGGTATACCGGAAGAAATGAAGAATAATGAAACTGGATTTTTAGTGGAAAAAGGCGATCATGAAGATTTGATTTCCAAGATTTCAATATTATTTAATGATCAACAAAAAGCAATACAGATGGGAATTAATGGAAAGAAATTTGTTGAGGAAAATTTTAGTTGGGAAAATATTGCAAAAGATTTTGTCAATATGGCTAAAAAATATCTAGACTTAAAATAAAACCTAAATGTAAATTATGTTTTCATACCGGTGACACTTATTCCACTTTCAATTTCTTTGAAAGTTACAATCTTAATGTTAGTGTCTCTAAACCATTTTTTTACTTCGGATGGAGTATGCCTGAATGCATATTTTGGAGAATACCAATCAAAATTTACACCTACGCTTCTTTCAAAATTATCTGATTCATCCCAAAAACATTTTAAAAAATGCCAATAAATGAACCGTTGAACATCATATTCACCGGATTTTACTCCTAAAATTGGAATGTCTCGAGGAATTTTGATTTTCTTTTTTAATTTTGCCAAACTCTTACCCAAGTATGCCATATCTTTAGAAAATTCAGTACATTCTTCAATGGACATTTTAACTGTTTTATTCCTAATATAATCATCAACGTACTCTCGAACAGGAGCTTTCTTGTTATAAACATAAATTGAAATGTGTCCTAAATTGGTGAGAAACTTTGTTAGATATTTGAATGAAGTACCTGTATTTTTTGTATGGTGTAAAACTTGATCAGAGTAAATATAATCAAAAAAATTTTTTTTAAACGGAAGTTGACGTAGATCTGCTTGTAAAAAATGGATGTTTGGCACATTTCCATATTTTTCATATGCAAAATCAACACTATCGCTAGCATCTAATGCAAAGACCATAGCATTAGAATTTGCAGAAAGAAATTTTGCACTATTTCCAATTCCTGTTCCAGCATCAAGAATTTTATTTTTAGTATTTAGAAATTTATTAAAATTAGACACAGTTTTCCAACCATATCGATCTAAAAACCATTTTCTCTGAAAATCTATCCAATCTTTTTTTTGGTGATTTTTATGGTGTTTCCGCCATTTTGCATTAAAAGCTTCCTCAGTTCTAACAAAATCTTTTGTCTTGTCAACTACAAAACGCGGAATGCCATTTGTAATTTTGAAATTGTCTTTGCATTTATCACATAAAATCAAACCTTCAATAATTTCTGAGCCTTTTTTCTTGTTAATTTTTACATGAATTGAACTTCTGCAAGTAGGGCATACAAGAAAATCAACTAGTTTTTGTTTCAAAATCACATTAATTTTTAAAGTGGTAAATAAAAACTAATAATTTCCAACATTCTTTGGAATAGAATTAATCTTGATATAATTTGACATATTTTGATAATAATACATCCCAAGTGAAATTTTCAATTATGAATTTGAATGCGTTTTTAGTTAGTTGTTCTATTAGTTCATTATCATTTAATAAATCATTAATTGTGTTTAATAATTTTTCATGGTTTCCAGAAGGAATTAAAATTCCAGTTTCCCCGTGTTTGATAATTTCTGGTATACCACCTACATCTGTTGCAATTACTGGGATTTTAAGATAAAATGCTTCTTTGATAACTTGTGGCAAGCTCTCCATTCTGGAAGGAACGACAAGAACAGAAGATGCCTTGAGATTTTTCATAGCCTCAATCCATGACATGTTTGTACAGTAAACAATTTTGCCTTTAATTTGTGACTCTATATTTCGTAAAATATCAGTTCCCTTCTCAAAACTGTCTCGTCCAACATATGCTATTTGATTCTCAATTTTATTTACATCTGGGATTTCATTAAATTTTTTAACATCTAGCGGCGCTGGAAGATACACAAAATCAATACCAAGTTTTTCTTTGTATGTTTTTTGAACTGATTTTGAATCAGTTGTAAGAACGTCTGCAAATTTTAAAACTTTGGATTCAGCTGTATTTACCAAACTACTTGTGGCAGTAGAGTGTAATGCATCGACTTGTTCTGAATAAATTCCATGAACTGAGAGAACTTTCTTTTTTGCCTTTACAAACTTCATCACAAACGCAGACGGGACATTCCATGCATGCACGACATCATATTTTTCCCTATCAAGTATTGCCTTTATCATACCAAAAATTGCAAAGCTTGGATTTTTCAAATTTTTTATCGGAACATGTGGAACATGCATTAACTTTACGTCAAATCCAAATTCACGCAGTTTTTCTGCTACCCTAAATGCGTGACCTCCAATTCCCCCTTCATATCTTGGAGAGATGAATAGTATCTTCACAAAATAAAATTAGTTTTAGATAATTTAAGGTCTAAGATTTACATTGTTGCCTGAGCAGGATTTATCGCATAATATGGTCTCCCTCTTTTTATAGATCGATGCTAGTACTGAATGTATGCAACATTCAACCTCTACAATATCAAAGACATACGAAGTAATTTTAGATAAAGATGAGGATGGAACAATCTT
>Ga0214472_10009049_pt1 | contig 10382 bp, 10 predicted proteins | sample RVTome_6_FD_207662 | JGI IMG/M metagenome (GOLD analysis project Ga0214472, IMG submission 207662) | Soil microbial communities from uranium-contaminated site in the Upper Colorado River Basin, Wyoming, United States - RVT140D175 | ecosystem: Environmental > Terrestrial > Soil > Contaminated >...
TATGCTGCAACTCCATGGTTTTGAGCTTAATCCCGAGGTAGAGCAGATTATGCCCGGCAAGACCGTCGATCTGCACATTACCGGAAAAATTCAGAATGCCGTCCTCGATGAGTTTATTAACCCGGCTCCGGATAGTATTTTCGGTAAGCGACAAGGCCTCGGCTATGAGTTTGTATGATTTCCTGCCATCTTTCAGATGGCGAAGTATTTCGATATTGGTCTCGTCTATTTCCATATGCTCGCTCGCGCTGACTTGAAACCGTCAAGGTGGAGTTGTCTTGATTTGTGAATTAGGAATAATTTATAATATATTTTGTGGAAAAGTCAAATGAAATAAAAATATTTTTAGGAAAACACAAATTTTCGGCTGTGCTGTATGCTCATTTCGATCCGGACGAATCAAGATTTGCCCATTTCTCCCGGCATGGGAAAGCGGAGCTGTGAATCTTTACGGCAGAAAAGCTGGAGAGAAGGTATCCGGGTGTTTAAAAAAGAGAATGAGAGAAGACGATTGTGCGGGGACGACCGGTAGCTGCGGCTATTGTGCCGGTATGTTCGGATCTTATTTTTCTTTGGGTAGTTTGGGGCAACCGGAGGTTTTTTCGGCATCTGCCGAGTGCTTCGGCAACTGAGAACTGCAGCAGCCGCACATGGTGCCGCCACTCTCGTGGCACATGCCGGTCAATCCGTGGCTGGTACGGTTCTGTCGTCTCTTGCAGTAACTGAGCAGTACCGCCGTTATGAGCAAGAGAGAAAATGTTATGGTCAGGGTCAGGATAAAAGTTGCCATAATGGAAAAGTAATCACCTTTGCCCTAGGAGCTTGTCCGAGAACAGACATTTTTTCTCAGATCAAGGCATTTCAGAAAAATAAGCACAGCCATATAAGTGATATTGCGAGCATTATTTTTCTGAAATAACGATGAACTGGGGGAAAGGGCATTCTCGGTCAAGCTCCTAGCCGCCAAAGTCGTCGAAGTGAATATTCTCCTCTTCCACCCCAAGGCTGTCCAGCATGTCAAAAACGGCCTGGTTCATCATCGGCGGGCCACACAAATAGTAGTTGATGTCCTCGGGGGCGGGGTGATCCTTGAGATACTGGTCAAACAGCACCATATGAATGAAACCGGAATGCCCAGTCCAGTTGTCCTCCGGAAGCGGATCGGATAAGGCCAGCTGAAAAGAAAAATTATCGTGGTTATTCTCCAGTTCTTTAAATTCATCGACGTAGAAAACCTCCTTCAGGCTTCTGCCACCGTACCAGAAGGAGACCTTGCGCTTGGTTTGTTTAGCCTTGAAAAGATCAAAAACATGGCTGCGCAGCGGGGCCATTCCGGCACCACCGCCTATAAGGATGATTTCGGAATCGCTGTCATCCATAAAAAATTCGCCGAAGGGACCGCTGATGGTAACGTCATCGCCCGGCTGGAGGTTGAAAATATAAGATGATACCTGGCCGGGAGGGATAGCTTCCTGTCTGGGTGGAGGCGTGGCGATGCGCACATTTAATTTGATTATGCCTGTCTCTCCCGGGTAATTGGCCATAGAGTAGGCTCTGGTAACGGGGTTATAGACATGGGATTTATACTGAAACATTTTGAATTTCGTCCAGTCTGCAAGAAACCGTTCATCAATGTCGAAATTTTGGTATTCCAGGGTATGGGGCGGCACTTCGATCTGGATAAAGCCGCCGGCCTTGAAGCTGACCGTGTCTCCTTCCGGCAGGCCGATTACCAGTTCCTTGATAAAAGTGGCCACATTACTGTTGGAAATCACCTTGCATTGCCACTTCCTGGCCTCAAGCATTTCCGGCGGTATCTCGATGCTCAAATCCCTTTTTACCGAAACCTGGCAGGCGAGGCGCGCTCCCCGTTTGGCGTCTCGATTGTTGATCTTTCCTTTTTCCGTGGGCAGGATGGCACCGCCACCCTCCTTGACGATGCAGCGGCACTGGCCGCAACTGCCGCCGCCTCCACAGGCGGATGAGAGAATAATCCCTTCTTCCGCAAGGGTCGTCAGCAGTTTTCCGCCTGGTCTGGTCTGGAATTTTTTTTCCTCGTTAATGTTGATGGTAATTTCTCCACTGGGCAGGAGTGTCCTTTTAGCCACGACAATAATGGCCACCAGCACCAACTGAATAGCCAGAAAACAGCCCACCCCGTAATATATTTCAGTCATTATCCGATACCCTCACATTTCCATCCCAGCCAGTCCCATGAAGGCGATGGCCATCAGTCCCGCCGAGATAAAGGTCAGCCCAAGGCCTTTCAGCCCAGCCGGCGGGTCAGCGTATTCAAGCCTTTCCCTGATTCCACCTAGACAGACCACTGCCAGGAAAAAACCTGCCCCCGAACCGAAGCCGTAGGCGACGGATTCGCCAAAGGTGTAGTCTCGTTCAACCATAAAGAGAGTACCGCCGAAGATGGCGCAGTTGACGGTCAGCAAAGGCAGAAAAATGCCTAAAGTGTTGTACAGTGCCGGGATAAATCGATCGAGGAACATTTCCAGAATCTGCACGACCGCTGCGATTATAGCGATGTAGGTGAGAAGACCCAGAAAACTGAGATCCAGATCCGGCTGACCGGCCCAGGCCAGAGCCCCCGGTTTCAGCAGGTAGGTAAGAATTAAATTATTGATTGGGACGGTTATCACCTGGATAAACAGCACCGCGGCACCGAGTCCAATAGCGGTTTTCACCTGCTTGGAGATAGCCAGAAAGGTGCACATGCCAAGGAAAAAGCTGAGCGGTAAATTCTCCAGAAAGATAGAGCGGATTATTATGTCAAGATAGTGGGACATCAGTCTTTCTCCTGTTGGTCGGAATCAACGGTTCGCATGAGCCAGATAAGCAGAGCGATGAGAAAAAACGCGCTGGCCGGCAGGATCAAAAGACCATTGCGGAGATACCAGCCGCCGTTGGTGGTCAAAGGCAGAATTTCGATGCCGAACATGCTGCCGGAGCCGAACAGCTCGCGTATGAATGCCACCGACATGAGAACAAAACCGTAGCCGAGGCCGTTGCCTATCCCGTCGAAAAAGCTGGGAATCGGCGGATTGGACATGGCAAAGCCCTCGGCACGGCCCATGACAATGCAGTTGGTGATGATCAGCCCGACATAGATGGACAGCTGTTTGGAAAGTCCGAAATAATAGGCTTTCAGGATCTGGTCCACCATGATAACCAGGGTAGCGATAACCATGATCTGCAAGCCGATTCTGACACTGTTCGGTATCTGGTAACGAACAATGCTGATAGTCATATTGGAAAAGGCTACAACAAGGGTAACGCAGATCGACATGACGAAGGCCGTGGTCATCTGACCGGTGGTCGCAAGTGCGGAACAGATGCCGAGAACCAGCAGAGCAATTGGGTTACGTTTGAATATGGAGCGGGAGATAAGCTCGGTGTTTGTTTCAGCCATTGGCCTTGTCCTTATTTTTCAATTGAGCAAAAAAAGGTTTGAAACCGTGGTCGCCAAACCAAAATTTCATTAGATTATCGACGCCCTTGGTGGTAAGCGTTGCTCCGGAGAGCCCGTCGATCTGGTGGGATTTGGCTGGTTCTTCGCCTGCCGCTTTACCTTTGGCGAATTTCAAGTCTATTTCGCCGTTGTCGTTATAGATTTTTTTGCCTTGCCATCCCTTCTGCCAGCCGGGATTTTCAATCTCTCCACCCAAGCCTGGCGTTTCTCCATGCTGATAGAAAGATACTCCGCGGATGGTTGTCAGGTCGCCGTCGAGGGCAACATAGGCGTACATAGTGGACCAGAGCCCCTTGCCGCGTACCGGCAGGATAATCTGTCCAGTTGTATCCCCCTCCTTGACCAGATAGACCAAGGAATACTTCTCCTGGCGGCGTATACCGGCGAGGTCCTCTTCCTCAGTCAATTGCCGGCCGGTGTCTTCGGAAAGAGCCGCTTTCAGTTGTTCGTATGATTTGGGGTTGATCGTCTCCTCGGAGACAAATTTTCCGGTGGAAAGCTCGACTATTTTCGTCTCAATAGAAATAAACATCTGTTCGACCGTTTTTCCCTCTTCGAAGAGACCCGCGGCGGAGATAATGTTTTTTTTACGGTCGAGTATCCGGTTGGCCTCCTGCTGCGGCCGCAGACCGACTGCGGCGCCGGCGACCAGCGCCGAGCAGACAAAGGCTAAAATAAGCACTGAGTAAAAGGGTTTGAGAGCGTTTTCTTCAGCCATGTCGCAGCATCCTTCTCTTTATGTTGGCCTGGATAACAAAGAAATCAAAAAGCGGAGCAAAGATATTACCCAGGAGAATAGCCAGCATAATGCCTTCGGGGAAGGCGGGATTGGACACTCTGATCATGATGGCCAGGATCCCGACCAGCAGGCCGTACATCCATTGCCCGGGAAGGGTATGGGCGGCGGAAACCGGGTCGGTAGCCATGAAAACCAGGCCGAAGGCGAACCCGCCGAGAACCAGATGCCAGTGGGGAGGAATTGCCCACAGCGGATTGACGCCGTTGCCGCTAAAATAATAAAACGAGCCGCAGAGCAGCGCCCCAAGAAGGGTTGAGGCCATGACCCGCCAGGGAGCAATTCGGGTTATAAGCAGAATAAAGGCACCGATTAAACAGGCAAGTGTCGAAGTCTCACCCATGGAACCGGGGATGGTACCGAGAAAGGTTTGAGCCCAGGTCACATTTAACGAGTTCAGTACCTGGCCGGGTTGTGCGGCAGCGAATTGGGCCAGGGGCGTTGCGCCCGAAACGCCGTCGACAGCGGTCCAAATCATATCGCCGGTCATCTGGGCCGGATAGGCGAAGTAAATAAAGGCCCGCGAGGCAAGAGCCGGGTTCATGAAATTGCGGCCCACCCCGCCGAACACTTCCTTGGCAAAAATCAGTCCGAAGCTGATCCCCGCCGCAACCTGCCAGAGGGGAATAGTCGGCGGCAGCGTCAGGGCAAAGAGTAAACCGGTTACCATGAAAGCCTCGGAAAACTCATGGCCGCGAATTAGGTTGAACAACCCCTCCCAAAAGGAACCGACCACCATGGTTACAAAATAGATAGGCAGAAAATAGAGGGAGCCGTGCAGAAAATTGGCTATGAGACTTGACGGATCGCAGCCGACCAGCGACATGATTTCACCCCGCCAGCCATCCGGTCCGGCCAGGCCCATGGCCTCTATGACCAGATTGGCCTGATAGCCGGTGTTCCACATGGCCATCAGGGCACAGGGCAGAAGCGATATCAGCACCGTGGTCATGATCCGTTTCAGATCGATGGAATCCCGGATATGCGGCGCGATTCCGGTGGTTTTATTCGAGCCGAAGAGGATGGAGTCAACGGCCTCGTAGAGCGGATACCAGCGTGCAAGGCGGCCACCTTTTTCAAAGTGGTGTCCTGCGTCTGCCATGATTTTATTTAAGAATTTCATCTGAAAATATTACCTTGTTAAAAAAGTTTTGTCACCCGGGTCGCCGTCGTGCGATGAACTATCCCCCAAGTTCAATGGCGGTCAGAACTTCGCGCAGAACCGGACCGAACTCGTTTTTACCGGGACAGACAAAGCCGCAGAGGCCCAGATCGTCCTCGATGAGCTCCAGGGCGCCGAGGGCTTTGGATTTTTCGGTGTCGCCCACGGAAAGGGACTTTAACAGCGAAGTGGCGATAATATCGAGAGGCATAACCTCGTCGTAGGTGCCGAGTGGAAAAATGGCTCTTTTTCCGCCCCAGACTGCTGTATTCATAGGAAATGACATCTTTTTGAGATAGGCCGAGGCAAAAATCGGTCTGATGGAAAAGCGTTTTTTACCCGGCAGTAACCAATTTAAGATGGAGCGGCCACTGGACTCTTCAATGACCGAGACCTGATTGTGAAACCGGCCGAGAAAGGTGAAATTTCCTTTGGCTTCCCGGCCACTCAATACCGAGCCGGAGATAGCCCGCAACTCCTCGAGAGACAACTCCCTCCGGCACAGCTCAATAAGCGATGCGCCCACTCGGGTTCTTATCAGCGACGGTTGAATGACACCCGAACCGGCCAGAGACACCACACGCTCGGTCTGCAGTTGCCCGGTCATAAACAGGTGACCGATATCGATTACGTCCTGATGGCCGATATGCCAGACCGTTTTGTTTTCGTGAACAGGATCGATGAAATGGATATGGGTAGAGGGCAGCCCGGCCGGATGGGGGCCCTGGAAGGACCAGTATTTCAGCCCGTCCACTTCCTCATATGGCCTCAACTTTTTTGCGCCGGTGCAGTAGTGGATGGGACCTTTGATCAGGCGTCTGAGAACCTTCAGCCCGAGGCGATACGCTGCCTGATATTCCTGGATGACGACGCCCGGATCAGCCGCCAGCGGCGAAGAGTCCATTGCGGTAATGAATAACGAGACCGGCTCGCAGTCGATGGGCGGAGTTTTGCCGTAGGGCCTTGTCCTAAAAGCGGTCCACAGCCCGGAATTGACCAGCAGACCACGGATGGCTTGGGGTTCCAGCTCATCAGGCCGGTCAGCCTTGTCGCAGAAGATGACGGCGTCTTCCCCGTCCAGATCGATAACGAGGGACTCGAATTTGCGTCTATCGCCTCTGTTGATCGAAGAAATCGTCCCGCATCCCGGGGAGGTGAAGACCACCCCTTGGTTTTTTTTATCGGTAAACAGCAGTTGGCCGAGCATGACCTTGTCTCCGGGATTAACCAGCATGGTTGGCTTCATATCGATGTAATCGTCACCGATAATTGCCACCTGCCGGATGGCATTACCCGGCCGGATCTTTTGCTCGGGACTGCCGGAAATTGGAATATCGAGTCCCTTGTGAAGAGTAATTGTTTTCATATCGGCTGCAAAAATCTGAAATATTGAAAATACTGAAGGTTCTGGTCCGGCCGCCGCTGCACCGGCCACGGCAACCAGTGAAAGTGCCCTGAATAACAGGTTAATAATTTTTCTGAACAGAACCATCTTTCCAGGCAAATGTAAATACCGAATACCCTTTTTAGGGGAGAAAGGGTGGTCGAAGCGTTCCGATATCGATAACATCGGAAGGGCGTTTCTCCGGAAAAATGATTATCTAAAAAGAAAGAAACGGAATTCGGTAAACGGAATTCATCGCAAGCCCGAGTACCTGAATCTTGGATTAACCAGATAAAAAATAAATGGGTTTTCTTTTTCCACTCAATATGATGTAGTACAGTGAGGTTTGGAGTTCGGTACCCCTTGCCGGTTCGGGGTTTCGAAAATTACCGAAAATTATCAATTGAAAATTGAATACAACAGGGTGCATCATGACAAAAGATCATATTCCAAGCAGAGCCTATCACGATATTTCAAAGCGTTATCCTGGAGTTATCGCAGCGTTGGAAAATCTGGGAACAACTGTACGGGGAGCTGGGCCCCTCGATGAAAAAACCAGTCAGCTCATCCAGCTTGCCGCTGCTGCGGCTTCAAAATCAGAAGGATCGGTCCATTCCCACACCCGCCGGGCGCAAAAAGCCGGAGCTACCCGGGAGGAAATTTATCACACCCTGCTGCTGCTTATCTCGACTGTCGGCTTTCCCCAGACCATGGCCGCCATCTCCTGGTGTCGCGATATACTGGAGGGTGAGGGGGGAGAATAGCTGGAAGATAAGCTCCTACCGGATAATGAGGTTATGCAATTCATCCTCATCACCTTTTTGAAAAGGAAAATGGGTACGCAGGATTTGGCCAATCCGGCGTACCGCTGCACAGATAGCCTCTGCGGGTTTCCCAGCTTTTATACCGGTGGTGAGGTCGGCTATGGTGGTATCCCACTCCTGTTGGTCGATTTTGGCATTGATGTTGCTATCGGCCAGCAGCCAGACTTTTTGTTCCATTACCGAGATATAAAGCAGGATACCGTTGGCATCCCGGGTCTTATGGAGCTGTTCTGCATAAAAAGCCGCCAGCGCGCTTTTCACCACCTCTTGCTCAACCTGTCTGCGGCTCAGAAAAAAGCGTTTCATCCTGTCTGAACGGAGTACCAGCGGATAGAGCAAAGCGTAAAGGACGGCAGAAAGGGCAAGGAAAAGCCACATATTCTGCGCTCCGATCCAGAATCGCCCGCCGAGGAGATTGGTCAGCAACAGGGCCGCAGGCAGAACCATGGAGATACAGCAGGTGACTGCAGCCATTGGATAGTCATGACTGCGCGAAACAACCATCGGGACAATCTCACCGGAGGTGGTGCGCTCCGCTTCCTGCACAACTTCAGTCACTTGCTGTTGTTCAGCTGTCGTAAGAAATTTTTCAGCCAGTGTTTTTATCTTCTGCATTACCATCCTCCCGAAGAGCCGCCGCCGCCAAATCCGCCACCGCCTCCGCTAAACCCACCACCACCACCACCGAAACCACCGGATGAGTAGCTGCGAAAGCCGCCGGAATGTCTGCCGGATGAGCTGCCGACATTACCAAAAAACAAACTGGCCATAAAACCTGCAAAAAATCCCACGGGAATAAGTGCCAGGAGAGACAGCCATTGAAAACCAAGAAATAAGCCGCCAATGACCGGAAAGATGGCCGCACTGATTGTTGCCGCCAGCAGTTTGTTGCGGCCAAGCATTTTGCCGATATTGAACAGGGCGAAGAGGAGGAATACCAGAAAGCCTCCCACCTCCTCATCTGTCTGTTTACCTGATGAGACCGAGACCACCGCCTGCCCGCTGAATTCTCCGTGAACGGCTGCGATCATAGCTGAAACGCCGTTGATTACCCCCTGATCGAAATGACCGTTTCGAAACTGCGGCGTGATAATGTCGCGGATAATGCGCCCGCTCGTCAGGTCGGTCAGCACGCTTTCAAGGCCGTAGCCGACCTCGATGCGCAGTTTTCGGTCATCTTTGGCAATGAACAGCAGCGCGCCATTATCAAACCCCTTTTGTCCAAGTTTCCATTTCTCCACCACTTTCAGCGAGAATTCCTCGAGGTTTTCGCCCTCAAGGGAATTGATAATCAGCACTGCCAGTTGGGTCGATTCCTCTTGTTCCAGCGATGCAAGCACACTTTCAAGCTGCTGCCTGGTGGCAGGGGAGAGTATGCCGGCGTAGTCGTTGACCCTGGCCGTCAGTGCCGGAACTTCCATTGCGGCTGCCGGCACTTCCATTGCGGCTGCCGGCACTGCCCCGGCAAGCAGCGCAAATAATAAACTGCATACCCACACACGCTTCAGCCGCTGTTTCCACAACCGGTACCAACTATTTCCTTCGCCTTTTGTCATTTTCATCCCGAGTTAAAATTTGACCTTGGGGACGGCTTTAGCCTCTTCATCTGCTTTAAAATATTCTTTTCTCTCCAGATGAAGCATGAGGCTGTTGGTAAGACTGGCCGGGAACTTGCGGATGGCGCCATTAAAAATCTCGACTGCCTGGTTGTAGCGCTGGCGGGCGACATTTATCCGGTTTTCGGTTCCTTCGAGTTGGGTCTGGAGATCGAGAAAGTTCTGGTTGGCTTTAAGATCGGGGTACTGTTCGACCACCACCATAAGCCTGCTGAGAGCCGAGTTGAGACCGCCCTGGGCCTGTTGGAATTGAACCATAGCCGACGGGTCACTCAGGTCGTCCGGGGATAGGTTTATCGATGTCGCTTGCGATCTCGCCTTGATTACCGCCTCCAGGGTTTCGGCTTCATGTCCGGCATAGCCCTTCACCGTTTCGACAAGGTTAGGAATGAGATCGTTTCGCCGCTGGAGGGTGGATTCAACATCGGCCCAGGCTTTAAGGACTCCTTCTTCCAGAACCTGCAGACTATTGTAACCACAGCCGCCAAGCAGAAAAAGAGTGAAAATGAGTAAGGTCATTCGAGTGAGGTGTTGCATGATTGCTCCCATCCTTTAAAAGGAATTTGTCTATTTTGACATCGGTTTTCCCAGCGGCTTTAGCCTTGATTTTCGAGAGTTACAGTAGTACTTCTTGGCACTGGTGTCCATAGACAGGTAACTGTTTTTGGTAAGACGATTTGAAAGGAGTAAAACCGATGAAGCTGTATAGTTTACTTATTGCCCTGGTGTTTTGCGCTCCAACCGTTTATGCGATGGATCTTGAGGAAATGCAGGCAATGGCCCTGAATAATCGGCAGGTGATCCGCCAGTACATGACCATTCTTGAGCAGAGCGAGCAGGATATTGTCCAGGCCCGAGGCGGATATTATCCGTCGGTCGATATCGGCTACACGGTCAACTCCCTTAATGAATCCAATCTGTTCGAAGACAAGGAAAATTCCGTAGCCGCAAGCACAGTGAGCTGGAATGTTTTCGCCGGCTTTCGGGATAAATACACTCTGTTGTCGGCAGAAAAACAAAGGGAGTTTGAACAGTACCGGCTGCAGGGAGTCAAACAGGATATTCAGCTGAATGTGGCTCTTGCCTATCTGGGGGTCTTTGAGCGGCAGGCCAATCGCC
>Ga0214472_10009050_pt1 | contig 10380 bp, 8 predicted proteins | sample RVTome_6_FD_207662 | JGI IMG/M metagenome (GOLD analysis project Ga0214472, IMG submission 207662) | Soil microbial communities from uranium-contaminated site in the Upper Colorado River Basin, Wyoming, United States - RVT140D175 | ecosystem: Environmental > Terrestrial > Soil > Contaminated >...
AGTATTCCGAACCAAGAAATTCCGCCACCAACGCCCGGCTCTGCGGCGTGTTGTCCTCGTCGATGATGGCCAGCCGGATGTTGCGCACATCCATCGTCACCGCGTAACCGAAAATCAGGCACTGAATGACCGGCACCCCAAAGATGACGAGTCGCATGCGTGGATCCCGGAAGACCTGGATGAACTCCTTGCGGAGCATGCTGACAATGCGTTCCCACATGGCGCTCAATCCAGTCGCTTCTTGAACCGCACGACGGCCAGGGTGGTGAGAATGACTGCGAAGCAAACGAGGAAGACACCGTCCTTCCAGAGGACCTCGAGTCCGACCCCGCGCAGGTAGATCCCCTTTACAAGCGCCACGAAGTAGCGCGCGGGAACAATGAAGGTGATCCCCTGGACGACCGGCGGCATGTTCGAGATGGCGAACATGAATCCCGAAAGGAGAAACGCGGGAAGAAACGTCGAGACCATCGCCAGCTGGCTGGCCAGCAACTGCCCGCGGGTGACGGCACTGATGAAAATGCCCTGCGCCAGCGTCCCGACGATGAAAACCGCCGCCGTGCCCAGGAGCAGCGGAACGCTTCCGCGCAGGGGCACATCGAAGACAAAAACCGCCATGAGCACGGCGATGACCACGTCGGCCATCCCGATCACAAAATAGGGCAGGAGCTTCCCGATGATCAATTCCACGGGTTTCACCGGGGTGGACACCAGCTGCTCCATGGTTCCTCGCTCCCATTCGCGGGCAACCGTCAGCGACGTCAGCAGGGCGGCGATCAGCCCCATGATGACCGCGATCAGCCCCGGGATGATGAAGTTCTTCGATTCGAGATCCGCGTTGAACCAGACCCGCGGCTCCATCGTCAGCGGCATCTCCGCTTGCGAGATCGCGCCCTTTCGCGCGCTGCGCTCCAGCACGACTCCGCGATTGTAGGCGTTCACAATCGCCCGGGCATATCCCATCACGATTGCCGCCGTGTTTGAGTCCGACCCGTCGACAATCGCCTGCACCGAAGCCGTCCGTTGCGCCCCGAGATCCACCGCGAAATCGGCGTCGATGACCAGGGCAAGCATCGCGCGCCGATGGTCGATCGCCCTCGTGATCGAACCGTATTCCTGCACCGCCTCCTGAAGCTCGAAGTAACGCGACGCCTCGAAGCGGTCGATGAACTCGCGGCTCGCGGGCGTCCGACTCTGATCCCATACGACGAAGGGCACCCGGTCGACATCCAGGGTCAGGGCATAGCCAAACAGGATGATCATGAGCATCGGGATCCCGATCGCGAGGATCAGGCTGCGCGGATCCCGCGCGATATGGAGCGATTCCTTGCGCGCGACGGCCATCAGCCTCCTGAGCTTCATGCTCGCACCTCCTGCATGGCTCCGGCGCTGCGGTCGGATTTCTCGATGAGCGAGACAAACACGTCTTCCAGCGTGGGCACGATGCGCTCGATGCGATGTACCTCGAAGCCGCCGTCACCGAGGGCTTCGCGCACGGCGCGTGCCGCCGCCGCCTCGTCCTGAACGACCACGTGCAAGCCGGCGCCAAAGAGGGCGACTTCGCGGATTTCGCCGCGCGCCTCCAGCAAGGTCATGGCCTCCGCGGGACGCGTGCACTCCACCTCCAACACGACGTCGCTCATGTGCTCATGCTTGAGGGCCGCCGGCGTGCCGGTCGCGATGATTTCGCCACGATAGATGACGGCCAGCCTGTCGCAATACTCCGACTCCTCCATGTAATGCGTGGTTACGAAAACGGTGACACCGCCCTCGGCCAGTTCATAAATCAGATTCCAGAAGGCGCGCCGGCTGTTCGGATCCACGCCCGAGGTCGGCTCGTCGAGGAAGAGAATTGGCGGTTCATGCAACACCGCGCACCCGAGTGCGAGGCGCTGTTTCCATCCGCCCGGCAGGTCCGCCGTGCGGGCGCGCGTGTGCCCGGCCAGTCCGGCCATCTCGATGACCCACTTCCTTCGCGCGGCCTTCCGGTCGCGAGGGATCCGATAAATGCCGCTGAAGAAATCGATGTTTTCCCCGACGGTAAGTTCGTCGTAGAGCGAAAACCGCTGACTCATGTAGCCGATGCGCGTCTTGATGCGCTCGGTCTGGCTCACGATATCGAAACCCGCCACGCGCCCGCGGCCCCCGGTGGGCGCCAGCAGGCCGCAAAGCATCCGGATGGTCGTGGACTTGCCGGCGCCATTGGGTCCGAGAAAACCGAAAATCTCGCCGCGACGGACGGAAAAGCTCACGCCCGCCACCGCGCGAAAGTCACCAAAGCGTCGCTCGAGGTTCTCCACTTCGACCACCACCGGCCTCTCCGCATCAACCGGCACGGTTCACCTCCCCTTTCGCGTCTGCCTTCGCGCGGGCGACGATCGCGACAAACACGTCCTCGAGCGACGGTTCGATCCTTCGGGCGGATTCCGTCCGCACGCTTGTGCCGGCAAACGCATGACGCAGCACCGTCTCATCAAGACCGGGGCCTGAGACGTGCAGACGGTCCCCGTAGGCCGCCACGATGCTACCCGCGAGCTGTTCCCGCGCGACGCGCGCCGCCTCGCGCGGCCGATCGACATGCATTTCCCAGGTTGAACCCTCGAGAAGCTCCTTGATCTTCCTTGGTGATTCGGAAGCCAGGGCCCGGCCCTCGTGCAGGAGAGTGAGACGGTTGCAGCGCTCGGCCTCATCGAGATAGGCCGTCGAGACAAAGATGGTGACGCCTTCGCGCACCAGTTGGTAGAGTATCCGCCAGAAATCGCGGCGCGAGACCGGGTCGACTCCGTTGGTCGGCTCGTCGAGCAGCAGCACCTTCGGTGTATGGATGAGCGCGCAGGCGAGCCCGAGTTTTTGCTTCATGCCGCCCGAGAGGTTTCCCGCCAGGCGGCGCTCGAAGGGCGTGAGGCCGGAAAACGAGAGCAGGCGCGACAGCCGCTCCCGATATTCACTTCCTCGCACATCGTAAATGTCCGCGTAAAACTCGATGTTCTCACGCACGGTGAGATCGGGATAGAGCCCAAAGCGCTGGCTCATGTATCCGATGTGCTCCTTCACCGACTCGGTCGCACGCTGGACATCGAAACCCGCCACCTGCGCGGTTCCGGCGTCCGGTCGCAAGACCCCGGCAAGCATCCGCATCGTCGTGGTCTTCCCGGCGCCATCCGGGCCGACCAGCCCGAAGATCTCGCCCTCCCCGACCTCCAGATCGAGCCCCTTGAGCGCAACCACGTCGCCAAAGGCCTTGCGCAAGCCCGAAGTCTGGATCGCGGGCATGGTGCGCTCCTATTGCGGCTCTCCCGCGGCCAGGATCGCATCGGCGGCCATGCCGGGCTTGAGTTCGCCTGAAATGTTGTCGAGGGCGATCTTGATCCTGAAGACGAGCGTCACCCGCTCCTTGGTTGTCTGCACGGTCTTCGGCGTGAACTCCGCCTCCGAGGAAATAAACGAAAGTCTGCCGCGGTAGGACTTGCCGGGAAATGAATCCGTGCGCACACCAACCTCCTGACCGAGCTGCACACGCCCAAGATCCGTCTGGTTGAGGTAGGCCCGCAACCACACATGGAAAGTGTCCGCGACCGTTACGACCGGCGCTCCCATGCCGAGAAACTCGCCCGGCTCGGCATGCTTCTCGAGGACGACCCCGTCGAAAGGCGCTGAAAGGTGCGTGTTGTCCAGTTGCACCTCGGCGAGGGCCAGGGCGGCCCTGGACTGCGCCACGCGGGCGCGCCCCTGGGCGATCGTCTCCGCGCGCGCACCTTCCCGAAGAAGCGAAAGCCGTTGCGCGGACTCGGCGGCGCGTGCTTCGGCCACGCGGAACTGCGCGTCGGCATTGTCGAGCTCCCGTTGGGCGACCGCTTCGGTCCGGCGCAGTTCGCGCTGCCGCTCGTATTCCAGCCGCGCGCGATCGCGGTCCGCCTCGGCCGACCGCAACGTGGCTTCCGCGGCGGCGATCTCCTGCGGTCGCGAACCCGCCTCGAGTTCGGCCAGGGCAGCCCGGGCGACGTCCACCTCCGCACGCCGCACGTCGATCTGCCTGACGATCTCCTGATCGTCCAGCCGCGCAATAAGCCGGCCTCGGGATACGCGATCGCCCTCATCCACGGTGCGCTCGACGAGCCGCCCCGGAATCTTGAAGCTCAACTGAGCGTCGACCACCTCGATCGTGCCGGAGACCGTGATATTCTTGCCGGGGTCTCCGTCGTTTCCGCGGGTGCACGCCGAAAGTGCGAAAACGGCGATCAAAGGCGTCACGGCAAACTGAATCCACACCGACGGACTCGGTCCAGCCCACCTGTGGTTATGGCGTGAGAATATTCGGGGTGCTTTCATGATCCAAGCGACCAGCATCGGTGAGGATGCCGACGAAAATCAGCCTGAAGAACCCGCTCATTACCTGCGCGGGTTCGAGTTGGAGGCGGTCGAGGTTGTCCGGATGCAGCAGCGAATGCATCACTACGAGGATGAGGTTCGCCGTCGCCTTCGGATCGACGTCCGCGCGCACCGCCCCGGTCCGGATGCCCTCGCGAAGGAGTTGCTCCCACATCCGGGGCGCGATCCGCCCCCGAAACTCCTCCAGTCGCGCGTAGCTGGCGGGAGCAAACCGCTGGAGATCGTGGAGGAACCCCAGGCTCATCTCTCCCATCCGGGAACGGCCGTGCCGAAGCAGCCGGCCAGCGCGATCGGCAAAGGAAAGGTCCGGGATGGCGAGCAATTCATCAAAACCGGCCGCGATCTCGGCTGCCTTGGCGGAGATGAGCCCATCGATGATCTCCTCCTTGCTGCGGAAGTGTTGATAGACCGTTTTCTTGCTCATCCCCAGCTCGCGGGCGAGATCGCTCATGGTAAAGCGGGCAAAGCCGAGCCGGAAAAAATGCGCCCGCGCGACCTGCAGGATCCGTTCGCGGTGGTCCACCGCCGGACCCGCTTCCACGGGCGTTCGAGCACGCTCTGTTTCGGCACCCATACCAAGAAAACCAACATGGTTTCTTTGGTTTCCAAGTCAAATTCCAATTTCCTCGCGGAGTCGCTGGGCGGTCGCTTCGCACGCGTCGGCAGTCGCTTCCCCCTCCGTCGACCGGAAACCCAGGTTGACACTCTGCCCACCCTCTCGATACAGGAATTCCTTTTACAAACCCGATCCGCACCCATGCCCTCCGCCAACGACATTCGCAAAGGCAACGTCATCAAATACAACAACGAGCCGCATTTCGTCATGGAAATGCAACATCGCACGCCGGGGAATCTTCGCGCGTTCGTCCAGGCCAAGCTTCGAAACCTCCGAAGCGGGCGTAGCGGTGAAGTGCGCTTCAATTCGACGGAAACCGTGGAGGTGATGCAGACCGATCGTCAGACGCTCGAGTTTAGCTATGTCGACCGCGGTGTGTATTTCTTCCTTCACCCGGAGACGTTCGAACAATACGAACTCAGCGAGGAATTCGTCGCGAGTTCGAAGAACTACCTCGTCCCGAACGGCATGGTCGACGTGTTGTTCATCGAGGGCGTTCCCATCGAGATCAGTCTGCCCTCCTCGGTCGCACTGAAGGTCGTGGAATCCGCGGACGGCCTTCGCGGAGACACCGCCAGCAACGTGCAGAAACCGGCAAAACTCGAGACCGGCCTGACGGTTCAGGTTCCGCTCTTCATCAAGGAAGGCGAGACCATCAAAGTCAGCACTGCGGACGGCTCCTATCTGGGGCGGGCCTGAGGGCGCCGGATAGCACCATTATGGCACTCCCGAGTCCCGACCGAAATCGGGACACGGAGAGGGTGCCAGGGTGTCGCGGATCGGTCAGGCGACGCGTTCAACCACGAGCGGCGGAGGAGTCGGACGCTTCGGGGCGAGGCGATAGGCGCTCTTGAAATACTCCAGCGCCTGCTCGAGCTTCGCCTCGTCGTTGTAGTGAATCATCATGAGAGGTTCACCCTGTTTCACCTGCGTGCCCACCTTCTTGATCTCCGAAACGCCGACGGCGTGGTCAATCTTGCCCTTGGGATCATCCGAGCCTGCGCCGAGCAAATGCACGCCCTTGGCAATCATGGCGGCGTTGATCGTGTGCACATAGCCGCGTTTTGGCGCCGGCAGCTTGCGGATGTGCCTCGCCTGCGGGAACTTCGACGGGTCATCGATGTATGACGGGTCGCCGCCCTGAGCCTTGATGATCTCCTTGAGTTTCTCGAGCGCCGTGCCGTCCTCGAGATGACGCTGCACGGTTTGTTTGGCGGAAAGGGTCGAGCCCGCGACACCGGCCAGGCGAACAATCTCCATGCCGAGCTTGAGGACGAGTTCCTTCATGTCCTCCGGGCCTTCGCCTTTGAGGAGTTGAATGGCTTCCTTGAGTTCGAGTGAAGTGCCAACCGAATCGCCGAGCGGCTGATTCATGTCTGTCACGAGGGCAACGCAACGGCGCTTCATCGAGCGTCCCACCCGCGTCATCGAGCGCGCCAGTTGCTTGGCCTGCTCAAGGTCCTTGATGAAGGATCCGTTGCCCCACTTGACATCGATCACCAGCCCTTCGGCGCCCTCCGCCAGTTTCTTCGAGAGAACACTACCTGTGATGAGCGGAAGGCTCGGAATCGTCCCGGTGTTCCGGCGCAATTCGAAGAGTTTGGCATCCGCAGGAGCGAGATCATTACTCTGGACAACGAATGCCCCATGCACGCGCTCGAGCTGCAAGACGAAATCCTTCACAGAGAGGTCGCTGCGAAATCCCGGGATGGAGGAAAGTTTCGCCAGGGAGCTGATCTCGTATTCCTGATCATCCCCGCACATCATCGGGACCACGATACCGCTGGCGACCGCAAGGGGAAGGAGCACGAGGGCTGTCTTGTCTCCGACGCCACCGGTGGAGTACTTGTCGATCTTTGGCTTCGCAATATGCGAAAGATCAATCACTTCCCCAGAGAGCATCATCTCCTCGGTCAGGATGGCAGACTCCTGGGCCGACATTCCCTGAAAGTAGATCGCCATCGCCAGGGCCGCCAACTGGAACTGCGGCATTTCATTATCCAGGGTCGAGTCGATGATATATCGAATCTCCTCCTGGGTGAACTCCCCACCGTCCCGTTTTTTCTCGATCAGGTAGATGTAGGAGGGCTTGACGAAGCGACGACTGGTCAACGGACGTTTTGTCATATGTGAAAGCGAACGATAAAGGCCTTCGAAACGCCTAAAACATTAATGGATAAGTCATTAAACCTCAACTGTCGAGACTATTCTCTGGCGCAGTCTTTTTCCGCTGCCCCAGGACCGGTCGCTTTTGCCTGAAGCACGAACGAAATGTGCGACCGCCGACTCAGTTCTTGCCGAGGCCCGGCGCGGGTGGAATGAGTGATCGAATGGACCCATGGTTCGATGTCGCCAGCTCCCTGGATACGCGCCTGCTCGCCGCCGCCCGTGGGCTTGGGTGGGATGCCTCGAGCTTCGCGCCGGAGGTGCGGACCGCGGATCCGCGCTTTGGTGATTTTCAGGCCAACGGCGTGCTCGCGCATGCCAAACGGACGCGCCAGAATCCGCGGGCCCTCGCCCAGGCGCTCGCCGACGCCTTCCTCGAGAAAAACTTGGAAGCACACGAATTCTTGGACGTCAGCATCGCCGGTGCCGGTTTCCTGAATTTCGCGTTCTCACCACAATTCCTCGTGGATTGGCTGCGAAAATTCGACCGCGAGGAGGATCTTCGACAGGGCGCGAGCGAGCGCTTCGCCGGAAAGACCTGGGTGGTCGACTACGGATCGCCGAACACCGCGAAACAAATGCACGTCGGGCACATCCGCTCCATCATCATCGGTGAGGCGATCTGTCGTCTCCTCGAGTTTTGCGGAGCCAAAGTCTTCCGCGACAACCACTTGGGCGATTGGGGCACGCAATTCGGAAAGATCCTTTACGGCTACAAGCACCATCTCGACGCCGCCGCCCTGAAGCGGGATCCCCTGGAGGAATTTGAGCGGCTCTACAAGGAGGCGGACGCCGCTTGTCGCCAGAATCCGGCCGCACTCGAGGAGGCCCGGCTCGAGTTGGTGCGCTTGCAGAATGGCGAGGCGGACGCGGTTTCCCTGTGGGAACAGGTCAACCAGATAAGCATTGATGCGCTCAACGCGATCTACGCGCGCCTCGGAGTTCGCTACGACCATTTCCTTGGCGAAAGTTTCTATCGCGACAAGGTCGGCCAGGTTTACCGGGAGCTCTCCGAGGTCGGACTCGCCACCGAGAGCGAGGGAGCCCTGGTCGTTTTCCATCCCGAGCACCCCCGCTTCGCGAAGCAACCGTTCATCATCAGAAAAAGCGATGGGGCCAGCAATTATGCGTCCACGGATCTGGCAACCATGCTCTACCGCCTGGAACACTTCACGGCGGATGGCATCATTGTCGTTACCGACACCCGGCAGAACGATCATTTCGAGCAACTCTGGCTCACGACCCGGAAGTGGTTCGCGGCGACCGGTCGTCGTTTGCCGGAGTTCCAGCACGTGACTTTTGGCACCATCCTCGGTGAAGATGGCAAGGCGATCAAGACACGCAGCGGTGATCCCGTCCGGCTGAAAGCGCTGCTCGACGAGGCGCATGAGCGCGCCTTTCAGGTGGTTTCGGAAAAGAACCCGGACCTGCCCGATGAGCAGCGACGGATGATCGGCTCGACGGTCGGCGTTGGATCCGTGATCTATGCGGATCTCAGCCAGAACCGCACCAGCGATTACGTCTTCTCGTGGGAGAAGCTCCTGAGTCTCGAAGGAAACACCGCCCCGTACCTCCTCTACGCCTGCGTGCGCATCGCGAGCATCCTTCGCAAGCTCGAGCCGGGTCAGGACGTGCCGGCGGAGGCGGCTTCGACGTTCGAAACCCCCGAGGAGATTGCCCTGGCGCGCAAGCTGGTGGCTTTCCCGAGCGCCGTCGACCAGGGCGTCACCACGTTGCGACCTCATTTCATCTCCAGCTATCTCTACGAGCTCGCCGGGGCATTCAGTACCTTCTACAACGCCAACCGGGTGCTGGTTGAAGAAAGGTCATTACGGGGACGCCGGGTGCTGCTGTGCCGGCGCACGCTGATGGTGCTGCGCACCGGGTTGCACCTGCTCTCCATTCGCACGCTGGACGAAATGTGAAAAAGAAGAGGGCGACGCATTGAAAAAATCGTCAATTTTACGGCGGCTGCCCTCCACAAGGCGCGCCGGACGGTGAGCGCTCAAGCAGGTGCCGCAAGGTCCGTCGAATACATCTTGAAGGCCGGATCCGGCCGTTTGAAAACCAAGCTTCTATGCAGGAGTACTACATCCGAAAAGAGGGCGACGAGGACTCCCGTGGACCGTTCACTCTCGAGCAACTGACTTCGCTCGTTGAGGCGGGCCAGGTGGACCGGCAGACTTTCTATTACGACGCGCTCGCCGAGAAATGGGTCGAGGTGCAATCCAACGTGGAGCTCGTTTCGGCACTCTTCCCGGTGAAGAAAAAGCTCACGATGCGCGCGAAGGAGACCGTCCAGACGCTGAACATCACCCCCGCGAAGGAGGAAAAGCCGATCACCGTTCAGGAGATGCTTGCCGCCGCCGAGGGTTTGACGGACGAGACGTATGCGCGGCGCGATCTTTCCTCCGAGCTGGCGAGAAACGCAATGTGGGGCATGCGCGTGATGGCGCTGATGCTTCTCGCAAGTGCCGCGGGCCTGCTCATCGCGAACATGGACGTGCTCAGCACGATGGATTTTCGCGCGATCGCGACTTCGCCACTCATCCTCATCGGGCTGGCTGATCTGCTCATCGCGCTTCTCCTCTTTCTCGAGGTGACGCAAATCTACAGTTTCATACGGATGCGTGCCGTGCTCGGAGCCGGCTTCTTTGCAGTCTATTTTCTTTCGTCTCGCGAATACCTTGCTCTCGCCGCGGTGCTGGCGGGACTTGGTTGCCTGTATGCGGGAACGGTCGTGAGCAAGCTCTGGTCAGTGATCGCGTTGGGAGTTTTCGGCCTCGCGGGCATGGGCGGTTTCGCCTATTTTATGCTCATGTAGGCGCCTCCCCGCACCCTGAGGTGCAGTCAACGAGGGGCCGAAACTTCGACTCTCGATGAATCTCTGGCACCAGTATTTGGAGCGGATCAGCCGCCTCTTCTCTCGCGGCATCTGGGAACCAAGGGTCCTCGCGGACCGCTCCCTCCGGGGGCGGCTCTTCGCGATCATGCGAGTCGCCGCGATGACTTGGCACGGCATCGTGGACAACAGTCTGGCAAGCCGTGCGGGGGCGCTCAGCTTCAGCTCGATGCTGGGATTTCCCCCGCTGGTGGCGATTGTCGTGATGTTTTCCAGCATCGTCCTTGAACGGAGCGATCCGAACTTCGCCCTGAATCAACTCAACCGCGCGGTCGTCTTCGTGGCGCCCCAGCTCATGCAGCTCCAG
>Ga0214472_10009051_pt1 | contig 10380 bp, 9 predicted proteins | sample RVTome_6_FD_207662 | JGI IMG/M metagenome (GOLD analysis project Ga0214472, IMG submission 207662) | Soil microbial communities from uranium-contaminated site in the Upper Colorado River Basin, Wyoming, United States - RVT140D175 | ecosystem: Environmental > Terrestrial > Soil > Contaminated >...
ACGGGCGCGGCGCTGTTACGCGGGTTCGGCGCGCCGGTGGTGAAGTCTGCGGCGTTGTTGTTCGTGTCTGTGCAGCCGCCGAAGCCCCGGAGCACGGCGGTGGTGTTGCTCGGGGACGCCACCGGGCCGCCCTCCGAGCAGCTCGCGCTCGAGCCGTAGCCGACGAAGTCCTGGACGCTGCTGGCGAAGGGGCAGCCGTTGCCGGTGAGCAGCGCGGTGTCGTTGACGAGCGCCAGCTTGCCAGCGGTGGCTGACATGGCGATGCTGCCGCTGGCGTCGGGCGCCGGCAGGCCCACCGTCCCGCCTCCGCCTGCAGCTTCCTGCACCAGGTAATAGCCGCCCGGAGCGATCGACCCGGAGAGGTCCGTCTTCGACCAGCTCGTGCCCGAGGCGGAGGTGTACTGCACCGACCAGCCGGCGAGGCTGACCGCACTCGTCCCCTGGTTGAAGAGCTCGACGAAGTCGTTCTTGAAGGCGGCGCCGGCGTTCCCGCCACCGCCGTAGACCTGGCTGATGGCGACGTCGGAGCGCACCGCGAGGGTGAGGGTGGCGTTCGTCGAGCGGGACTCGGCGTCGCTGACCGTGGCGGGCAGCAGCTTCGTGCCCGGCGCCGTCCCGAGCGGCACGGTGGCCAGGAACGAGAAGACGCCGTCGCCCGGGGTGGCGTCGCCGTTCGTGCCGTCGTCGAAGAAGGACTGCGCCCCGGAGCCGCCGATGACGCTCAGGTCGGCGCTCACCGCGAGGCCCGTGCTGGTCGGGTTCGTCCCCGGCGTCACGCTCACGGTCAAGAGCGTCGTGTCCCCCGCGTCGACGACCGCCGGGTCGGCGGCGCCTACGCCCGTGGGAGGCGTCGGGCCGGGCGTGACGAGGATGTCGTCGATGCCCACCCACTCGTCACTTCCCGCGGCATCCGTGGTGATGATGCGGACCTGGACGAGGGGTTGGTTCTCGGCTGCGGCCGGCAGCGCCGCGCTCACGGGCGTCACTTGCGTCGCGAGGCCGGGGCCGGTCGTGGCGTCCGCGACGAAGCCCGCAGGGAGGTTGGTGAAGTTGCCGGAGGCCCCGACACGGTACTGCAGGGCCACGGGCTGGATCGCGTTGTCGGCCGAGCCGTCGATGTCGCGGAGGTTGTAAGAGACCGTGATGCCCGCATGGCCCGTCGTGTCGATACTCAGGACGATGTGGGGCGCGTCGGCTGTCCCCGACCCCTGGAGGGCGACCACCGGATCGGCGATCTCGAACTCCGACACTCCACCGGTCGTGTGGGTGTTGGGGTTCGTCAGGTTGGCGTTGACGTCCACGGGCGTGCCCGTCCCGTCGGCCAGCACGGTCTGCGGATCGACCCCCGTCGCGCTGGTGAGGCCGTCTCCGCGATACCCGATGACTCCTGGCACCCCCGCCCAGTCGTCGCTGACCGTGATGAGGCCGGTGTTGGTCCAGCTCTGCGAGAACGGGACGGCCTGGGCCGCGTTGTCACTCCGTGCCACGGCCGCGATCAGAAGGACGAGTGCCAGCGGAACGAGACGGAGAGCTCGCGTGGTCATCGTTTCCCCCCGAGAGGAAGGATTCTACCGCCACGCCCTGGGGGCGTCGCTCGAGAACGCGCCGGCCTGAGGCGTTAGAGGCGCAGCAGGATACGGAGCCGGTCTTCGACGACGGCCATCGTCTGGCGGTCGATGGCACCCCAGCGCGTGACCAGACGTTCCACCGAGACGGACCGAACGCCCTCGCACAGGATCGCCGAACGGTTCTTCACTCCGCCCTCCGGCGGCGCCACCGGCACGTGGCTCGGCACGCCGCGGACGGTCGAGGTCATCGGGAGCACGATCACGAGGCCCGCGGGTCCCCGGTTGAAGAGGTCCTCGGAAACCACGAGCACCGGACGCCGGCCCGCCTGCTCGTGCCCGCGCGTCGGGTTGAGATCGGCGAGCCAGACTTCGCCGCGGGCGGGAGCGCTCACCGCGCCTTTCGACTCCGCTTCCGGCTCGATCGCAGCTTGTAGGGCGCTCGCCCCTCCGCCACGGCCAGGCCGTCCGGAAGCGTGACGTCCCACGCACGCCGCTCGCCCTCGATCGCCGCCCATGTGCGTGGATCCGCCCGCAGCGTCGCGTAGGCGGCGTTCACCTGCTCGAGAAAGCGCTGCCGGCGCAGAGCCTCGACGGCTTCGTCCAGCAGGGCGAGCATCGGCTTGCCTTCGGCCTTCGACAACGCTCGGAGGATACCGTGCGCGGAACTGCTGATTCGGGTCGTGCCGTAGCCCATCGTGTCTATCGAAGAGTCTACAGATTTGTATACTGATCCGTCAACTCTCTGGTCGAGCAAGCGCTCGCCTCCCCCAACTCCGTCCGGACAGGGTCGATGATCGCGTACCGATCCCCGACGCCGCCCGGGATGCCTTATCGATACGCGGCGGCCTGGATCCGGTAGAGCTCCGCGTACGGGCCGCCCCGGGCCATCAGCTCGTCGTGGCCGCCGACCTGCGCCACGCGGGCCCCGTCCAGCACGACGATCAGGTCGGCCATGCGCACCGTGCTGAAGCGGTGCGACACCAGGATCGTGATGGCGGCGGCTCCCCCGCCGTCGCCCGAGCCCCCACGCCCGCCCCGTGCCGCCGCGGCGTAGCGCTCGAAGAGCGCGTGCTCGGTCTCGGCGTCGAGCGCCGCCGTGGGCTCGTCGAGCACCAGCAGCAGCGGCCGATCGCGCATGAAGCCGCGGGCGAGCGCGAGCTTCTGCCACTGACCGAACGAGACCTCGACCCCGCCCGGCCAGGTCGGCCCGAGCTGGGTCGAGAGGCCGTCAGGCAGGTCCTCTACGACGTCGTCGGCCCCGGCCCGGCCGACCGCGGCCGTCACCGCCGCCGAGTCGTCCACGCGCGGCACGTCGCCGACGCCCACCGACTGAAGCACCTTAAGCTCGAAACGGTAGAAGTCCTGGAAGGCACCCGCGAGCCGCGAGCGCCATGCGTCGGCCCGCACCCGCCCCAGCTCCACGCCGTCGACCAGGATCCGGCCCGAGGTCGGCTCGTAGAGCTTGCAGAGCAGCTTGACGAGCGTCGTCTTTCCCGCGCCGTTCTCCCCGACGAGGGCCACCACGGCGCCCGCCGGCAGCGAGACTGACACCGAGTCGAGCACCAGCCGGCCGGTGCCGGGATAAGCGAACGACACGCCCTCGAGCCGGATCCCTTCGCGGAGCGCCGCGGGCGCGGGCTGGTCGGCCGTGGCCACGAGCGACGCCGCGTAGTCCTCGAGCCAGGCGAGCCGTTGCGAGCCGTCCATCCAGATGCCGCGCAGGAAGCCGATCTCGCCCACGGTCGCCCCGACGTATGCCGAGAGCCGCCCGCCCGCCGCGAGCACCAGCAGCACGTCCCCCGCCGGCGCGCGCAGGTACGACGCGACGAAGGCAATCGCCCCGACGTAGGCAGAGCCGAAGATCGCCCAGGCGAGCGCGTGCCAGCGCGCGCTCGACCAGCGCGCGGCCGCGACCGGCCCGTACCACCACTCCCACGCCCGGCGCCTGTCCGCGACGAGCTGCGTCCCGATCCCGGTGACGCGCACTTCCTTTCCGGGCGGCGCGCTGGTGGCCGTCGTGAAGAGGTGCATGGCCAGCCGCAACGAGGATGCCCGCCGCTCCTCGGCGGCGCGCTCGATGCCCGGCCGCCAGGTGGAGCTGAAGACCGTGGGCAGCGCGAAGAGAGCCAGCAGCACGAGCGCGGGCTGGATCGACATCAGCAGGCCGATCGCGACGCCCAGCCGCAGGATCCAGCCGCAGGTCGAGAAGAGCGACATGTACATGTGGTCGAGCACGAAGACCTGGTTGCGCAGGACCGAGAGCCGGTCGAGGTACTCGGGCTTCTCCTGGTGCGCGATCGTCACGATCGAGGCCTGGATCCGCGCCACGTGCGACTCGAGCGCGATCGTGACCTTGTCGCGGAAGCGCCGCTGCACGCGCGTGCTGACCGTCGTCAGGAACCAGGTGAGCGTCGCCGACACCCCCAGGCCGAGCGCCGATGCCAGCAGCAGGCGCCGGTCGGCCCGCATCACGCCCTCGCCCAGGAACTTGATCCAGAGCGGCAGCAGCGCGTCGGGCAGCGCGGCGAGCTGCGAGAGCGCGAACGACCAGAGCATCGTGCGCGGCTCGTGGCGGTAGCCGAGCTTCAGCAACCGCCACATCGACGGCAGCGCGGGCGGGAGCGGCTCAGGCGAGGACTTCATACGCCGTCCCCTCCTCGTCCGTGTCGGCCGTGAAGCGCTGGGCCTGCAGCTCGAACATCGTGCGGTAGCGTCCTGCGAGCGCCATCAGCTCGTCGTGCGTCCCGAGCTCGATCACGCGGCCGTGCTCCAGCACGCAGATCCGGTCGGCGTGCCGCACCGTCGAGAAGCGGTGCGAGATCAGGATCGTCGTGACCTTCCGGGTGGCGGCGAGGATGCGGTCGAAGACGAAGGCTTCCCCTCGGACGTCGAGCTGGGCCGTGGGCTCGTCGAGCAGCACCAGCCCCGCCCCCATCCGAACCGCGCACAGCGCCCGCGCCAGCGCCACCCGCTGCCACTGCCCGCCCGACAGCTCGGTGCCGTCGTCGTACCCGCGCGCGAGCGGCGTGTCGAGACGAGCCAGCCCGGACGCCCCGGCCTCGGCGAGCGCCGCGCGGATCGCGTCGTCGGGCGCCCCCGCCGGCGCGACGTTGTCGCGCAGCGGCAGCTCGAAGCGGATGAAGTCCTGGAACACTGCGGCGAGCCGCGACCGCCACGACGCCACGTCCAGCTCGCGCAGATCCACGCCGTCCGCGAGAATCGCGCCCCGCTGCGGGTCGTAGAGCCGGCACAGCAGCTTGGCGAGCGTCGTCTTCCCCGCCCCGTTCTGCCCCACGATCGCGAGCGACGACCCCGCCGGCAGCGTCAGGTCGAACCCCTCGAGAACCGGCCGCGCGCTTCCCGGATAGGCGAACGTGACGTTCTGGAACCGGATCTCCCGCCGCGGCAACCCGGAAGCGGATCGCGGCGCGGCAGGAGCCGAGAGCGCCCCTCGCTTGCCCATTCCCTCTTCGAGCTTCAGCACCGCCGCCACCGGCGCCGCCGCCCCGTCGAGCGCCCAGCTCAACCCCCCGAACGCGATGGCGCTCACCCCGACCGCCACCTGCGCGTAGACGACGACTGGTCCCAGGTCGATCCGCCCCGAGAGCGCCGCCGAAGCCAGCGCCCAGAACACGAGCACGTTCGCCCCGAGCACGAGCAGCAGACTCCAGGCGAGCGGCTTCTCCCGCAGCCGCGTCGCCCGATACTGCAGCTCGTGCAGCAGCGTCCGCCGCGAAACGAACCGCCCCATCACCCAGTCCTGAAGCCCGAAGAGCCGCAGCTCCTTGGCCGCCGGCGGATCCACCGCCAGCCGATACGCATACTCCGCATGCCTCTGGGCTTCCCGTACTTCAGGAGTGTTCCGATCCATCCAGACCGCACTCTCCCGAAGCAGCCAATGCGTGAGCCCCCAGGCCCCACCCAGCACCAAGGGCGCCCACCACGAGAACCCAAACAGCACCACCGCGGAAGCCACCCCCGTCACGCTGGTGACCAACCCCCCCGCGATGAAATCCAGGTTGATGTGCATCGGCGGCCCCGTCATCCCGGCATCGAACTCCCGCGCCACCGTGAGATCGGAAGCCAGCTCCGGATCTTCGAGATGCCCCATCCCAGGCGGCTTCACGCACGCTTCCGTCAGCCGGTCATAGAGCCACGCTGCCACGCGGCTCCCGAGATTGGCGCTCAGGGCCTGGTGCACGGGTGCGAGCACCTGGAGCAGTACGAATACAGCTCCGGCCAGCCCAAGCGGAGCGGCCAGGCTCTCTCCCCGCTGCACCGCCCCAACGAGCGCCCCCATGGCGATCGCGAACCCCGCGGGCAGCAGGCCCCTGATGAGGAGCACGGCCCACCACGCAAACGCCAGCCCAGCGTCCGCCCTCGGCAGGACGGCGAAGAACTTCCACTCGGCCCGCGCGCTGAGAGTATTCAACATGCTGGATGAGCCCACGCTGCTGTGGCTGTTGAGAGCTGAGCCGAGTGTACAGCGCAGTTGTCGAGCGCGCTTCCGGTTCGTCCGATGTCGATTCGCCGGCTCCCGGTTCGTATAGAGGATGAGGGCCCGCTGCACGGGCCGCACTCGGCCTGTCATCAAACCGGAGTGAGGTAAAGCATGCGAAACGTGATCGCGTTCGAGCAGGTGTCGCTGGACGGTTTCTTCGTCGACGGCAAGGGCGACATGAGCTGGGCCCACAAGCAGGACCCGGAGTGGAATGCCTTCGCCGGAAGCAATGCGAGCGGCGACGGCGCGCTGCTCTTCGGCCGTGTGACCTACGAGATGATGGCGAGCTTCTGGCCGACACCTCAGGCCATGGAGAGCATGCCTGCCGTGGCCGAAGGAATGAGCAGAATGCCGAAGTTCGTGTTTTCGCGAACCCTGAAGAAGGCGTCGTGGAAGAACACGACGCTGGTCGAGGGCGACGTCGCGGCGCAGGTGCGGAAGCTGAAGAGCGAGCCCGGGCCGGGCATCGCCATCCTGGGAAGCGGCAGCATCGTGTCGCAGCTGGCGCAGGCGGGCTTGATCGACGAGTTCCAGATCGTGGTGAATCCGATCGTGCTGGGCAAGGGGCGTACCCTGTTCGAGGGCGTCGAGGAGAAGATCGCCCTGAAGCTGATGAAGTCGCGGGCCTTCGGCAACGGCAACGTCGTGCTGTACTACGAGCCGATGGCGTGAGCGACAACTCCGGTCATCTGGAACCGCGGATCGTGCTCACGCGTATCGTGGTGTGTGGGGGTCGCTCTCGTCGCGGAGCCGCTCCGGGCCAGGACCCCAGAACCCGGCCTGAAGAACCGCGTCGCCGCGCTCCGCGACTGCCACGCGCGGATCTGGGCGTCGACCCGGGCGGAGCTCCCCGAGCTGGGGCCCGAGACGGGCCTCTGGACGCACCGCGTCAACGCTCGGGCGGCGGCACGCCTCATCGATGAGCTCGCCGCCGAGGTCGACCGGATGCCGGAGGAGTCGCGCGAGAGGACGGCCTGGCAGGCGGCGGTGCGCGACAGGCTCCAGGACTTCGGCGCCGCCCGGCTGGGATGGCCCTCCGGCTACCGACGCCTCCTCTTCGCCGAGGACTTCTACGCCGCCGCCCGCGCCTTCGCCCGCGAAGCGCGCGCGTGCCACCCGGAGCTGCCGCTGGACAGCCTTTGGCAGGCCCTGAGGAACGTCCTCATCGGCAACAGCCTGCAGATGCTGCTGGACCGCAAGGTGGCGCTCGGTCCCGGGCTTTTCGCCTACAGCATGCTCTACCCGCTGACCGACAACCTGCTCGACGACCCGCGGATCCCCACCGGCGCCAAGCGGGCGTTCAACGAGAGGTTCGGCCGACGCCTGGCCGGGCGACCGGTCGGGGTTTCCGGCCCGAGCGATGCCGCGGTGTTCGACCTCGTGGCCCGGATCGAAGGGGAGTTTCCGCGCGCGCGCTTCGAGGACGTCTACGAGAGCCTCCTCGCCATCCACCGCGGACAGGTGCGGAGCCTCGCCCAGCAGGACGACCCGCGGCTGACGGACGACGAGATCCTCGCGATCAGCTGTGAGAAGGGCGGCAGCTCGGTCCTCGCCGATCTCTACCTCGTGTCCGGCCGGGCGAGCGCTTCGGAGGAGCGTTTCGCCTTCGGCTACGGGGTCTTCCTGCAGCTGCTGGACGACCTGCAGGACGTCGCTCCCGACCTCGACGCGGGCCACCAGACGCTCTTCACGCGCGCGACGCGGCGAGGCCCTCTCGACGAGCCGACCGCACGTCTCGCACGGTTCATCGACCGGGTGCTCGACGGCGGCGACACCCTCTCCGGGCCCGCGCATGCCGAGCGCAAGGACCTCATCCGGCGCAACTGCCGGACCCTGCTGGTCGGAGCGATCTTCGAGCAGCCGGGTCGCTTCACGCGGCGCTTCCGCCGGGCCGTCGAGCGCCAGTGGCCGTTCTCCGCGCGCTCCTTGCGCCGGCTGCGTCGCCGGGCCGAGCGTCGCGGACGAGGGGCGGCGGTCTCCCTCCAGCGCCGCACGGGCGCGCCGTCGCTCCTCGACCTCGCCCTCGCTTCAGACGGGTAACGTCTCCGGATCGGCGGGTGGTGGCGGATCGACGCGGTGGAAGCCGACGAGGTGGACCTTCGCGAGCTGGAGGCGTGAGACCCCAAGCGCTGGTTCGCATCCTTGAAAACTCGACGCTCATAACCGAGAATTCAAGGTATGCACATCGCCCGGCCCGGCGACCTCGGGCGCCTGCTCGAGGACCTTCGTCTGGAGCGCCTGGACGTCGTCCACGGCGGGCCCCACTCGTTTCTGCTCGCCCCCCGCATCCGGGCAGTGGCGTTCCCGCGGCTGCTCCACGACCTCGCTCCCCTGGCGTAGGCTTCGCCTGCTTCATTGCGCCCTGCTCTCGCCGGCGGATGGGCCGAAGCCAAACCGTTCGCGCATCCGTTGCCGGAATCGCTCCCGCTCCTCGGGGGTCATGCGCTCGCAGCGCTCTTCCATGCGACGGCGGACATTGGAGCGGACGGAACCACGCCATCCCGATCCACCGAAGAGGATCCGGCACAGCGCCAGCATCCCGAGCGCCTGCCAGAAGCTGATCTCGCGCCAACCGAAGAGCGGCGGCAACAGCCAATTCCACAGGAACTGCACGATTCCGCCGCCGATGCCGATGAACAGCAGCATCCCCAGAATCGCCAGCGGGCCAATGAGCATCAGTCTCTGCCATCTCGGTCTCATCTTCGGTCCCCTCATGCTTTCGTGAACTCGTCGTAGACGCTCTGCAATCGCTCGCGCAGATGCAGCAACGCATAGCGTTTGCGCGAGAGCAGCGTATTCACGCTCACGCCGGTCTCGGCGGCCATCTCCTTGAAGCTGCGCCCTTCCAACTCGTGCGCCACGAACACTTCGCGCTGCTCCGCCTTTAGCTCGTCGACCGCCCACTCGAGCTCATCGAGAAGCACGTTGCGGGCGTAGAGCGCCTCCGGTCCGGCATCGGGCGAAGGCAGTAGCTCTTCGAGCTGCAGCCGTTCGTCGTCCTCGTCAGCAGCGGCGCCATCGCTGAAGCTCCATGGCCTCTTCTTGCGGAAGAGATCCGTGATGCGATTGCGCGCCACGCGAAAGAGCCACCCGCTGACGTGCTCGATGGGCATCAGCATGCGGTTCGCTTCCACCAGCTCGTAGAACACGTCCTGCAGAACGTCTTCGGCGTCGCGTGGGTCGCTCACGCGCCGGCGAATGAAGTGGCGGAGCCGCGACTGCTCCCGCTCGACCACTTCGGAGATCCGCTGGTCCTGTTCGGGTGCCATCGGCTCCACGCGGGCCGCGTCCTTCATCTACGGTTGTAGACGGATGAGGGGGTGCGGATATTGTAGGGTCCAGAGAGAGGGCTCGATCCTGCGCACGGCGCCTCTCGGCCCTGCAATCCAGGCCAGCTGCCCGCCGATGCCAGGTCCGCCGTTGTCCGACACCGATCCGCTCCGCGCTGGAGCGGGCTACTCGTAGCGGAGCGCCACCAGCGGGTCGACTCGCGTCGCACGCCGGGCGGGCAGCCAGGTCGCGGCCAGCACGACGGCCGTCAGCAGCACGGCCACCACCAGCGACGCCGCCGGATCCATCGGGTGCACTTCGAACAGCAGGCTCGCGAGCAGGCGCGTGAGCGCGAGCGACGCGGCGTAGCCCAGGCCCAGCCCGGTCGCGGCCAGCCACAGCCCCTGGCGCATGACCATGGCGATGAGGTCGCTCGACTCGGCCCCGAGCGCCATCCGGATCCCCACCTCGCGCGTGCGCAGGCTCACGGCGTACGAGACGACGCCGTAGGCGCCGACCGCCGCCATCAGCAGCCCGAGCGCGCCGAAGCCCGCGAGCAGCGCGAGCGTGAAGCGCCGCTCGGCGAGCGAGGCCTTGAGATAGGCCTCGAGCGGCATCAGGCCCTGGACGGGCTGCGTCTTGTCCACGCCGCGGAAGATCGCGCGCACCTCGGGCTCGAAGCTCCCGGGATCGCGAGTGCTGCGGATGAACAGGCTGTAGCCGAAGGAGACGTCCTGCGCCTGGGGCGCGTACGACTGGGGGGTCGCGGCGTGCTCGAGCCCATACTGCCGCACGTCGCCGACGACACCGACGATCGTCGCCCACGGCTTCTTGTCGTCGCGGCCGCCGAACTGCACGTACCGGCCGATCGGGTCCTCGTTCGGGAACAGCAGCCGCGCCGTCGACTCGCTCACGAGCGCCACGCGCGGTGCCCGCGCGTCGTCCGCCTCGGTGATCATGCGCCCCCGCTTCAGCGGGATGCGCATCACCCGGAAGTAGTCGGGCGTGACGCTGTAGTGGTCGACCGAAGGCGCCTCGGAC
>Ga0214472_10009052_pt1 | contig 10380 bp, 5 predicted proteins | sample RVTome_6_FD_207662 | JGI IMG/M metagenome (GOLD analysis project Ga0214472, IMG submission 207662) | Soil microbial communities from uranium-contaminated site in the Upper Colorado River Basin, Wyoming, United States - RVT140D175 | ecosystem: Environmental > Terrestrial > Soil > Contaminated >...
GGCTACTCCGTGAAAGCAGGTAGGTTGGACACGTCTTTGGTGGATCCGAAGACTCCATCGGGACCGGCGCTAATCAGCAAGAACTTGTCGGCGTTTACCGGCCTGATCGGCTGAGAAGGGTTGGTATTAGGCGAAAGGGTCTTCCATAGATTGCGGTCGATGATGTAGCGTGCGAAAGTCTCCCGGTTGTTAGGATCAACGAGTTGGTTGGGTGTCAACTCCTCGCCGGATACGGCGATGTCATGGCCGAACTCTCTGCGGGCAAAGTCCCAGCCGAGCTTCGTTTTATCAGAGGGATCGCGAGCCGTCCCGGTGAAGCCTTCATTATCTTGGTGGAAGAAAAACGGTACACCCTTCATCTGCGCCTGGTTGCGATCGTAGTCATTATTTTCCAATCGCTTGGCCTCGACCATGTTGGACGTCGAACCGTGCTTGCTGGCGACATAATAGAGGATGGGCTGATCGAAGGCGTCAACGATGACGGGGAGTTGTTTCATGTCGTCCCAGTTCGGGAAGAAAACACGATTTTCAAAACCGGGGAGATCCTCCGTCGCCTTGAGCTTTACGTTGCCGGGATCAAGGTAAAAAGATTGTCGATCAATGAGTTCGACGACGTCACTACCTTGGTTCGACGGGTCGGTATACCAGAGCCAGGGCTTTTGGCGAAGACCGGCCTTGTTGGGGACCGAGTCGGGTTTGATATAGCCGAGTTGATCCACACCCATGAGCATCGCCGGAAGCCAATGAGCGCCGTAGATCACCGGCTTCGTCTCATCGTCGCCCGGCATAAAGGGAAACTCGCCGAGGTGGGCATTGAACTCGTAGCCGGGGAGTTTGCGATGCGCAAACGACGGCGGATAACCGTTGGTCAAACGGAAGTCCTTTTCGTTGTCGTTCTTGAACATCTCCAAGCCAACGCCGATCGCCTCAATGGTCTTTGAGGTGGAGGCCTTCTTGGCGGCGTTGCGGGCCGCACCGATGGATGGAAGCAAGATGCCGATCAACAGCGAGATGATGAAAACCACCGTCAGCAATTCGATCAATGTAAAAGCGTTGCTGCGATAGCCCTTGGGGCGATCGTACCGCAAGCCCGTGATACCTAATTCGTTCGGGGACATCATCGTAATGTTCTCCACTGTGGGTTAGCCGGACACGGACGAAATTAGCTGCACCAGCGGCATAAACAGCGCAATGACGATGAAGCCAACGATCCCGCCGAGCACCACGACCATGATCGGTTCGATCAGTGAAACCAAACTGGAGACCGCAACGTCGATTTCTTCTTCATAATTGTCTGCGATGCGCAAAAGCATTTTGTCGAGCTCGCCGGTTTCCTCGCCGACGTCGATCATGTTGGTGACCAAACCGTCGCACACTTTGGAAGAACGAAGTGGGGCGGCCAAGCTCTCCCCCTCACGAATGGAATCATGAACTTCATTCAGCGCCCGCACGTATATCTCGTTACCGGCCGTATCGCGCGTGATCGTAACCGCTTCGAGGATGGGGACACCGGCGCTGATCAGTGTGCCGAGTGTACGGGAGAATCGAGAAACGGATGTCTTCTCAATCAAATTACCCAAGACGGGAATTTTGAGCATCGTAAAGTCAACGACATAACGCCCCGTATTGTTGGACCGGATCAACTTGTAAGCGGCCATTAAAGCAAACGGACCGAACAGAATGATGGCCCAACCGGGAGGTGTTCCAAGTACCACCCAATCGGAAGTGCCCATGAGCACCAGCGTTACATTGGGTAACGTCACGTTGAAATCCGCGAAGATTTCCTTGAACTTGGGGATGACGATGATCATGATGCCCACGACAATGGACAGCGCAAAAGTGACCACCACAATCGGGTAAATCATGGCGCCGATGAGCTTTTTCTTGAGCCTTTGCGCCTTTTCCATGAACTCCGCAAGACGCTGGAGAATCACGTCCAAAACACCGCCGGCTTCGCCCGCCGCCACCATGTTGACATAAAGGCGATTAAAGGCTTTGGGGAAATTCGAGCAGGACTCGGACAACGTAGCGCCGCCCTCGATGTGCTCGGTCATGCCCGACAGTACATTCTTCATGGTTCCGGGCTTTTGCTGCTCCTCAAGAATCTTGAGGCTGCGAAGAATGGGGAGACCGGCGTCTTGGAGGGTCGAGAGCTGACGAGTGACGTTGGTGATGACCTTCTGGTTCACCTTCCTTCCAAAGGAGAACCCGCCGCCCTTTTTCTTTTTTCGTGTACTCGCGGCCTTAGCCTTGGTACCCCCCTTTTCTCGAATGCGGGTGGGGAAATATCCCAGGTTTCTGATCTTGGATAGAGCGTCTTCGCTGGACGAAGCTTCAATCTCGTCCTTGACCTGCTGCCCGCCCTGATTCATCGCCTCGTAGGCGTATGTCGCCATACCCAACTCTCGCTATTCAACACCCGGCAATTTCCTAAATACCCATAGGCCTTTTCGCCGACTACCCCTCTTCCATGATGGTTTCCCGGACAACTTCATCGAGTGACGTCACTCCGTCGTAGATGGACAAAAGCCCGGCGTCACGCAACGTTCGCATGCCTCCCTTGATCGCTTCCCGCCGCAACACCGCCGTCGACGCGTGCTGCATAATCAATTCCTTCAGATGGTCGTTGAGAACCATAAACTCGTAGAGTCCCACGCGGCCTCGATAACCGGTGTTGTTGCAATAATCGCACCCGGCGCCGAAGTGGAAATTCTGGTCACCCACATCCTCAGGACGTAAGTTCAGTTCCATCAATTGTTCTTCAGTTGGCTTATATTCTGTCTTGCAGTTGGCGCAAATTCGCCGCACCAGCCGCTGTGCTACGACAGCCTCCAGGGTAGCCGTCAACAGAAACGGGTCCATACCCAGGTCGACCAAGCGCGCAATAGCGGCCGGGGCATCGTTCGTATGGAGGGTCGTAAAGACCAAGTGTCCCGTCAACGCCGCTTGAACGCTGATTTGGGCGGTTTCCAGGTCTCGAATCTCACCCACGAGGATGATATCGGGATCCTGCCGGAGAAAACTCCTTAGTGCACGAGCGAAGGTCATGCCCACTTCTTCGCGAATCTGGGTCTGAATGAGTCCGTCAATGTCATACTCAACCGGATCCTCGGCTGTAAGAATTTTGACTTCGGGCGCGTTCAACTCGGCCAATGCCGCGTATAGCGTGGTGGTTTTGCCTGACCCGGTGGGGCCTGTATTGATGATCACGCCGTTCGGCTTGCGCATGAGCTGGCGGAAGATTTGCAGTTCGTCATCACGCATACCGATTCGGTCGACCTTGAGTTCCACGCTGGAGCGATCCAGGATACGCAGCACCACGCTCTCACCGAACATCGTGGGAAGAACGGAAACACGAAGGTCGATCGGCGCCCCCTTCACCTGCAATTCAATACGCCCGTCCTGCGGGAGACGGCGCTCTGCGATGTCGAGGTTGGCCATGACTTTGATTCGCGACGAGAGGGCCAGGGCGACATACTTGGGTGGCGGAACCATTTCATACAAGACGCCGTCGATGCGGTAGCGCATTTTGAATTCATCTTCAAACGGTTCGAAGTGAATGTCGGCCGCTTTGTCCTTAATGGCTTGGAGCAAAACCAGATTGAGAAGTTTCTTAACAGGGTTCAGGTCGGCGATTTCCTTGAGGTCCGAGAGATCGATGCTGTCGCCGCGGCCATCGAATCGGGCGAGATCTTCATCGTCGCTGAGATCGCCGATCAACCCCGAGATCGATTCCTGCTCGCCCTCGGGATAGTAACGATCGAGGGCCGTCTGAAGCTCTTTGGGTTTTGCGATGAATGGCTTGATGCTGTAGCCTAGTAGTGTCTGAAGGTCGTCAGTAGCCCGAAAGTTATCCGGGTTATCCATGGCGATCCACAATTCGTGGCGGTCGGCCTTGAAATCAAAAGGAATGACGCGGTAGATTTGCGTCATTTGCGAACTGACGATTCCGATGACCTCGGGGGCGATGTCCATTTTCCCCAGGTCGACGGCTTCCATGCCACTCTGCGCGGCGAGTGCCAGATTCAGATCGTCTTCGGCGATATGCCCCAGTTCGACCAGAATGCTCCCGAGCGGGCCTCGTTTTTCCTTTTGGATCTCCAGCGCTTCGTGGACCTGGCTGCGCCGCAGCTTGCCCATCTTGATGAGTATGCGACCGAGTTGACGGCCGCGAAGCTGCTCGATGGGCAGCATCTTTCGGGGGCGTGCCGTCTTCGAAGAGACCACCGCCGGGTTTGTTCTGGAACTCTTTGATTCGCTCATGTTCTAAACGTGGGAACGTCCCCCTCTTCTTCACCCACTGCGCCGATCATGGTTTTCCGATGGGCGTCGATTTTGTCTTGCATATTTCCCGGGTGTCGTGAGCGGTCCACAGCATCTTCCGCGTTTACCTGACCTTGCTCGTACAAACTCCAAATATGCTCGTCGAGCAATTGCATGCCGTATTTTTTTCCGGTTTGAATGGCCGAGTCGAGACGGTACGTCTTGTTCTCGCGGATGAGGTTGGCAATCGCCGGGGTGGTGACCATGAACTCATAGGCCGCTACCATGCCCTTGGGCATCCGAGGCATCAGCGCTTGCGACAACGTGGCGATCAAGTTCGTGGACAACTGCACGCGAAGCTGTTCCTGTTGGTTAGGCGGAAAGGCATCGATCAATCGCGTGATCGTTCCTTGGCAGCCGGTGGTGTGCAGGGTTCCAAACACAAGGTGGCCGGTCTCCGCCGCTCGGACGGCCGATTCGATCGTCTCCAGGTCTCGCAGCTCACCGACTAGAATCACATCCGGATCTTGACGAAGCACGCGTCGAAGCGCTTCGGCAAAGTTCGGCACATCGATGCCCACGTTGCGCTGATTAATGAGCGATTTCTTGTGGTTGTGGTAGTACTCGATCGGGTCTTCAACGGTGACGATGTGGCGATCAAGGTTGGTGTTGATGTAATCAATCATCGTCGCGAGCGTGGTGGTCTTGCCGGAGCCGGTGGGACCGGTGACCAAGAACATACCACGAGGACGCCGGCATAATGCGCGGCAAATGTTGGGAAGACCGATCTGGTCGAAGGTCAGCAGTTTCGAGGGTATCAACCGCAAGACAATGGCGACGTTTCCCTTTTGCTTGAAGACGGCCACACGAAAACGAGCCCCATCGCCGAAGGCGAAACCAAAGTCGGTACCGCCCTCTTCCGAAAGTTCCTGCTGATTGCGTTCCGGCGTGATGGCCTTCATCAGCGCGATCGCATCTTCCGGCGAAAGCACCTTGGTCTCGAGTGAGCGGAGCTGTCCCTGGAGCCGGATCACCGGCGGCCTTCCGACCGTCAAATGCAGGTCCGAGGCGCCTTGTTTGATTACCGTCTCAAGCAAACGATCTATATGAATGGTCGCCATGGGTATTTTCCAGTGCCACTAGTCGGCCACGATTCCTTCGGCCTGTGTAATGCGCAGAAGATCCTCTGGGGTGGTAACGCCCTGCAGAATCTTTAGTTTCCCATCTTCCAACAATGTTTTCATTCCACTGGCGCGCGCAGCCTTTCGCAGGTCTCCCGAAGCGGCACGCTTAAAGGCTAGATCCCGCAACTCATTATTCATCAGGATCATTTCGAAGATGCCTCGCCGGCCGCGGTATCCCGAGTTGTTGCATCGCTTGCAGCCGGCGCCCTTCCAAATGGTCTGGCCGGCAAGTTCCTCATCCGTGAAACCCAGCAGTTTAAGCGTCCGCTTGTCCGGGTTTTCGTCTTCAACCTTACATTCCGAACAGATGACCCGGATCAAACGCTGCGCCATGATCGCCTGAATGGAACTCGCCACCAGAAACGGCTTGATGCCCATATCAATTAACCGCGTAATCGCGGACGGGGCGTCATTGGTGTGCAACGTACTGAACACCAGGTGCCCCGTCAGCGCCGCCTGGATGGCTACGTCACCCACTTCACGGTCGCGGATTTCTCCGACTAGAATAATGTTCGGTGCCTGACGCAGCATCGCTCGAAGAATCTTGGCAAAACTCAACCCGATATCTTCGCGAACTTGACATTGATTCATGCCCGCGAAGTTGTACTCGACGGGGTCCTCAGCGGTAATGATCTTCTTATCCGGCCGGTTTAGCGCTTGGAGTGCGGAATAGAGCGTCGTGGTCTTGCCGGAACCCGTAGGACCGGTGACCAGAAAAATCCCGTTCGGGCGACTGATAATCTTGCTGAATTTTTCGTGGTCTTCTTGGCTAAACCCCAGCGCCTGAAGTCCGACATTGGCGGATTCGGGTCGAAGAATACGAAGAACGATGCTCTCACCGTGATAGGCCGGCAAACAGCTCACGCGGAAGTCAACGCGCCCCCCACCGATCTTCAGTTTGATACGTCCATCTTGCGGAATACGGCGTTCGGAGATATCAATCCCCGACATGATTTTGAAGCGCGTCGTAACCGCTCCCTGCATGCTTTTCGGGATGTCATCGCGAACGTGGCAAACACCGTCGACTCGATAGCGGACACGAATCCGGTCTTTCATCGGCTCAATATGTATATCGCTTGCTCGCCCATGAACGGCCTCGGAAATAATTAGATTGACGAGCTTGATGATCGGCGCGTCCGCGTTTTCTTCCGCGCCCGTGTCATCCTTGCTTTCTTCGTCCGGTGCCTCCTGGTCGATGCTGGCCATTGTTTGAGAGAGTACGTCGCCTTCCGGATTGATGAACTTATCAATGAACCGCTTCACTTTGGTCAACGAACCCAGCGTAGGAACAATCTCCCGATTTAATCGGAATCGAAGCAGATCGAGCGTTTCCAGGTCCAACGGGTCCGTGATGATGACCTTGAGTCGATTGTTGTCCTCGGCGAGGGGCAATACGGCGTAGTCCTCGATCAATTTGGACGGGATCAATTCCCGAACTTCCGGCTCAATGGGGTGATGGTCGAGATCGATGTATTCGAGACCGAATTGCTTCGCCAGCGCCTTAATCACGTCGTCTTCTTCGCAGTATTCGAGCTCGACCAAGGCCTCTCCGATTCGCTTGCCGTGATCCTGAGCGTATTTCAGGCCTTCCTTGAGGGCTGAGGACTTAATGGTCCCCGCATCTACGAGAAGCTCCCCAAGTTTCTTTCTTGTCTTGGCCATCGAACCTGCTTTTTTCCTGATTAGGGATCACACGGTTAGGCGCCGCAAGGCCGCCCATGCACTAAGCCCGCCGGGGCAGGCGGACTTTTTCCTACAAGGGAAGTCATAAAAACGACGTTTCAGCTTGTGCCGCCGTTCCAGCCCCTTGCTTGGAACTCACAGCGGGCGATCGGGAGCCCGCGATGGACCCTCGAACCAGTCAGTTGAAGCGAATCCCACGAGGATTCTACCGAGGGATTCCGGTAACATCAACCGTGACGATGGTGTTTAGGAATTGTGCCTGCAATCCGATGCGAATGGCCAAACTCGCCATGAGGACAAATCCTGATTCTTGCCGGCGGTTGATTCGCGTATAGGCACCTGCTTCAGCATGAAGCTTTCGCGCCGGGAATGGGAAAATGATCCCATCCGCGTATTCTCTGATTCTGCAAGTCGAGTGTTATCTGAGGCGTCTTGAGTGCTTGGGAGAACACGGTCTGCCACGGGGACGTTCGGAATCACAGGGGTCTGACACTTGATGCGCGGCGTCTCCATCAGAGCCTCAGAAACCGCCGCGGATGGCCAAATGCGACCCATGTCGTCTGCCAAGCACTAAATCGATGGCATGAAAATGCCGGTATCGGCGTTTCACGAGCCTGAGGTATCCTTTGGCGCCACAAATTGGCACAAATGACGATTGCGGTCACCTCCTGATTGCACCTACACTTTATGTGAATTGATGTGGGGTTGCTTTTCAATCCGAGTTCCGTTATATTCCACAATCGGAGTTGTGGTGTGAATTCAATCGCTTGGCGTCGATAGGGCGGGATTGCTCTGGCCAGGCCAAGATATGCCGCGAATCCAATGGTTAAGGGGCGGATTCAAAAGGAAGCTCATTTTAGGCTGAGGGGTCTTGCCAAGGGTCTGTTTAGGTCGGGGTTACGCGCTGGGGCGCGCTCATTTATTTGGGGGTCAATGGGGTGGCACGAGTTACTGGGGTGAAAGTGCTGACTTTTGGTATGCAAACGGCTGAATATCCGTCAAGGATCTGCCGTACATCCAGTTCCCAGGTTTTTGCTCATCCAAGCTCGTACGGATTCAACCTCGTTGTCATGCTAACGGCATGAATCGCACTCGAACGTGCGAAATGCATTGGGGAATGCTTGCGATGTATACACGACGACGAGTAGTCTTTCGACCGGCTGTGGGTTTGTATTTACTGACCGGCTTTGTGCTCGCGCCGATTGCCAAAGCGCAAACCACCTACGACTTCAGCGCCAACGCAGGTGTGGATCGCTTCAGCTACGAGAACTCCATCCCCAACACGATCCCTCCGCTCACTAACGATATCCCCGCCACCGAGGTTTCCGCGGCGAGTTACACGGCCATATCGATCTCTGATGATTCGCGGCACGACAGTGGCATTGTCAATCTTGGTGCCGAGCGCGCGGGTGTGCGTTACGTTTTCCGGGTTGCGGAAACTCCTGCGTTTATAACGCAACTCGACGTGCTCTGGGAAGGTGGCACAAGCGTGGCGGCCGGTGGTACCAATTTCGTGAATGTGTGGATATGGAATACATCGACTGCGCTGTACGAATCGGTCGGCGCAACGAACTTGTTTCCGCCGCCCGATGCGGTGATCACCCAGTCTTTCACTACGACACCTTCAAACTATGTGGATGTCAATGGCGACGTGACGCTTGTTGTAACGCAGGCCAAGAAGAATAATGGTTTGCTGACTGATTATGTAAGTTTGACAATCACGGCCGTCGAGTGCATGACTGATCCGGATTGTGACGACCTGAACGCCTGCACGACGAACACCTGCGTTTCCGGAGTTTGCCAAACGGCGAACGTATCGGACGGTACTGGTTGTGACGACGGCGCGGCCTGCAACACCGGCGAGACCTGCCAGACCGGCGTTTGTACGGGCGGCGGCGCGGTGGATTGTACCGGCTCGGGCGATGATTGTAACTCGGCAACATGTGATCCAGCCGGCGCTGATGGCAACTGTGATACGTTTACGCCGTTGGCCGACGGAACGGCGTGCACGGATGACGGACTCTTGTGCAGCGATGATGTTTGTCAAACGGGCGTTTGTACGCATCCGGCTTTAGCCAACGGGACAGAGTGCCGCGCATCCGCCGGCTCATGCGACCCGGCGGAGTCGTGCGATGGTGCCGCCCTGGCCTGTCCGATCGACTCGCTTGAGTCGGCCGGTACGGAATGTCGGGCGTCGGCGGGTGAGTGCGACTCCGCAGAAACCTGCGACGGTAGCAGTGCGATCTGTCCGACGGACAGCGTCGAGGCGGCGGGTACACAGTGTACGGACGCAACACCAGGCGACTGCGATGATGCACAGTGCGACGGTGCCGGCGTATGCGATCAGCTCTTTGCGATAGAAGGTTTGGGATATGTCTGTCGGTCGGCGATCGACTTATGCGACGCGGAAGAGGTCTGTGACGGAATAAGCGGGGGATCGTGCCCCCTCGACATTGTGGAGCCATCGACGACGGTATGCCGTGCCGCTTCGGGCGAGTGTGACCTACCGGAAACCTGCGACGGAACCGCTACGGCCTGTCCGGCGGACAGCTTTGTGACAGCAGCTACGCAGTGTACGGATGCAACACCGGGCGACTGTGACGATGCACAGTGCGACGGCACGGGAGTGTGCGATCAACTATTTGCTATAGAGGGCAACGGGTATGTATGCCGCGCTGCAGCGGACGTTTGCGACTTGGCCGAGACCTGTGATGGAATCGGCGGCGGGCCGTGCCCCAGCGACACCGTAGAACCGTCGACGACGGTTTGCCGGGCCTCAACGGACCTCTGCGACGCGGAAGAAACCTGCGACGGATTCAGTGCTTCATGTCCCACAGACGCGTTGGAACCCGCCGGAACGGTGTGTCGTGCGTCAACCGACCTTTGCGACGCGGAAGAGACCTGCGACGGAGGATTGGCATCATGTCCGGCGGATGCGGTGGAGCCGTCCACAACGGTGTGCCGCGCCACCACGGGCGAATGCGACCTACAAGAAACCTGCGACGGGACGGCTACGGCCTGTCCAGCGGATCTCTTTGTGACCGCCGCAACGCCGTGTACGGACGCGACCCCAGGCGATTGTGATGATGCACAATGCGACGGTGCCGGCACGTGCGAGCAGCTTGCTGCTATCGAGAGCAACGGGTATGTCTGCCGCTCAGCGGCGGATGTTTGCGACGTGGCCGAGACCTGTGACGGGGCCAGCGGAGGACCGTGCCCGCTCGACGAGGTGGAGCCGTCCACGACGGTG
>Ga0214472_10009053_pt1 | contig 10380 bp, 7 predicted proteins | sample RVTome_6_FD_207662 | JGI IMG/M metagenome (GOLD analysis project Ga0214472, IMG submission 207662) | Soil microbial communities from uranium-contaminated site in the Upper Colorado River Basin, Wyoming, United States - RVT140D175 | ecosystem: Environmental > Terrestrial > Soil > Contaminated >...
GAATAGGGTTCGCGCAGGCAAAGACGATCGCGTCTTTTGCCATCCTGGCTACCCATTTCGCCTCGATAATCCCCGGGCCCGATGCGGAGAAGGCGATGCACGCGTCGGCGCCGTCCAGAGCCTCCGCAATACCGCCTTCGACCGACTCGGGATTGGTCTCGGTGCAGACCCGCCATTTGCACCGCGTCCACGCCATCCAGGTACTTGAAGAGGAGGGCCTTGCCTTCCATGACCGGAAGTCCCGCTTCCGAGCCGATGTTCCCCAGGCCAAGGACGCGGGTCCCATCCGTCACGATGGCGGAAGTGTCCGGCTGAGTTTCTCGTCGCGTTCTCGTGCCGGCCATACTACACCTCCGTCGAACCAGTTGAGTTTTGCGCCGATGATCGGGCTTGATCGGAGTTTTGGTAAAGATACTGGTCCATGTCGTTCAACCTGACGGTGGCGAGGCCCAGAACGCCTGCGGCCCGTCGTTTCTTCAGAGTGGTGGGGTGGGTGGCCAGTTTCTTCGATAACTCCGTCAGATTCCACCATCCTTGTTCACGGAGTCGAGTGTATCGGCTTTTCAAACGATAGGCACGCCGGATGACTCGCACCCGACGAGCGTGAAACCCTTTGCCCTGTCCAGACACAAAGCCGCGCGCATTGAGGATTTCGGCGATCTCACCTTCGGTGTGTTCGTCGAGTAGTCGGTCGATTTCCTCGACAACCTCAGCAGACGTCCTCCACTCTTCCCAGGATGGCAGTGGTCGAGGGAGGGTGAGTGATTTCGTCGCTCCACCTTTGAATCGTATCTGAGCGGTGATCTCGTCTCCCTTCACCAGAGTCACGTCTTCGATCATCAGCCGCACCATGCGCTTGCGCTCACGATCGGGTGTCCTTGGGTCTTGCCAGAGCCTCGGAAAGTCTCGGGCCAAGGCCAAGATTTGTGCGCGCATCTCCTCGTCCACTACTTGCCGGTCCTCCTGACGGCGCCGCTCGTACTCCTCCCGGCATCGTTCCAGTTCTCGCAACTTTTCGTTCCACTCTGCCTCCAGAGAATCCGCCAGACGGTTTTCCGGGTCCACCTGCATGTAACGCCGCCGTGCGAGCTCGGCTTCGTAGCGGGCGCGCTCGACCTGCTGATAACGCAGCTGATCCGATTGTTCGATTTTTGCCTGAACTTGCTCTTGGACCAGGAGGGCTACTTCCAGCGCATGGGGCTCCACCACCTCGAGCAAGAGATCGCCGATCGCATCGTCGATGCTCTCCCCGGGAATGCTTTGGCAAATAGGCTTCGCTAGCCGCTGCTCTTTTCCCGGGCATATATAGTCCGGGCCTAGACGCCCCCTTCGGTGGTGATAGCGAACCGTCATCCCTTTGCCGCACCTGCCGCACAGCGCCAGACCCTGCAACAAAGACGGACCTTCCCGGGCCGGATACTTCCGCCGCTCGGGCCCACCACAGGAGTTGGCCGCGAGGCTCTCTTGATTCTGCTCGTACTCCTCCCACGTGATGTAGCCCTCGTGGGCGTTCGGTATCAGACTGTGCCACTGCTCTCGGGGTGCGTACTCCACATGAACTCGACCTTCGAGATGGAGCCGCCGCTGCTGGCGGCGTCCGTAACAATAGGCGCCGGTGTAGCGCGGGTTATGCAAGACTTCGTTCACGCGGCTTACCGTCAGCTCCCGCCAAACCACCTCTCCCTTCGACGGACCACTGTGCAGGCGCATGGGAAACTTGATGCCTTGCTCCTGAAACACCCGCACCACTCGATGCGCCGAGCCCACCCGTCGATACGTTTCGAAAAGCATTCGTATGGATTCTTGGACTTGTCGATCGGGGTTCAGAAAGACCTTGTCTTGCCGGTCGTAGACAAAGCCCACGGGAAGCCGAATCCGAAGCTCTCCCCGGCGGGCTTTGCTCATCATCCCCTCCCACCAGCCGCGCCCGAAGCTGGTACAGCTCCGCTTCCGACATCGTTCCCTTCAGACCGAGCAACAACCGGTCGTTGAACTCCGTTGGCTCATACAATCCGTCCTCGTCCAGGATCAGGGTCTGCGTCACCGCGCAGATCTCCAGCAGACGGTGCCAATCGCTCGAGTTGCGCGCTAGGCGCGACACCTCGAGTCCCATCACCATGCCCGCTCGTCCCACTCCCACTTCGCCCACCAGCCTCTGGAAGCCTTCTCGATCCACCGCCGATGCTGCCGAGAGACCCAAATCGTTGTCGATCACCACGATCCTCTCGTCCGGCCAACCCAGCGCCAACGCTCGTTGTCGAAGCTCGTACTGACGCCGGCGACTTTCGGTGTTCTCCATCACTTGCCGCAAAGAGGACTGCCGCACGTACAGGTACGCGTTTCTTTTCAGATGCTCAGGCGTTACCTTCCGATGAGATTCCAACACAGGCTCACCTCCCGCACGCGGCCCAGGCCATTTCCGCCATGACCCGCACCACTTCCCATTCGACCTGATTCGGTAAGCGCCCCGTGCTCGCCATCGACGCCGCGCACGGCTGAGAGCGTTTCACCGCCGGAAGACAAACCGAGCAGGCCTCCATCCACGACACCATTCCCCGGTGCATCAAAAGGGCTCGTCCACCTCGGTGAGCCTCGCCGCCAACTACACCACCTCTCAGCTCTTCGTAGCGCTCGACCAAAGCCTGGTCGCACAATCGCTCCGATCGAGCTTCGTTTAGCTCGGTGGTTTTTTTTTCATGCCCTTGAACACTCGCTCGATGCTTCGAGGATGGACCTCGATGCCGAATCGCGATTTCACCTTCTCGGAAAGCTCGCTCCACGCGAGCGTCCGGTCTTTTTCCAGCTCGGATTGGACCAAGGCCATGACCTCCTCGGTCAACTTGTGCCTCGAACGGGGACCGCGTTTTTTCGGTATCAGCCCCCCGAGGCCCTCCTGCTCGAAACACCCTCGAGCCTGATAGAACGAGGGCCGAGACAAGCCGAAGCTCGAGCAAGCTTCGACCACCGTCTTTTCCTCGCGACGCACCCGCCGCAGCATCTCGTACTTGACCTGGACCAGGTCGTGGGGATCGAAGAACTCGTCTACGGTGAACAGGGGGTCGCTCACCCGCTCGGGCCGCGGGTTCAGGCTGCCCTGCCGCTGAAGAGCTTCGCGCTTGGGGTCCTCGGACATCGCTAGTAAGTATAATTATGTACATATAACAGCCCGCGTCAAGTCTTTTCTGTGCCAAATCCGTGAGAATACTGGCTGTTAGCTGGGATAATCGTCATTCCGGCAGCCTTCTCCCCTCAAACCCTCCGAACCTATTTTCCTTATCATTATGGACGGAATTCACTTTACACCCCCCCTTGGCCTCGGGCTCCGAGGTCTTCCATCCTCTTTATGAGCTCCACCAACTCCATCAACTCCGACACCCGAAAGTACGAGCGACCCCCGGATGCCTCCAGGAACGGATCGAAAAACCCAGTCGCGTCCGTCCATTGCAGGGGAATCGTCACCAACTCACCGGCGCCGTCCCGGCAGTCCACACACTCCCGGCCCCAGCTGCGCCGGTAGCTGACCAGCTCGAACTCTTCGGAAAACCGAGGATGGAAGGGATGCGTGAGCGTGAGTCGCTTTTTCAGGTGATCTACGAAGGGTGCAATTCGAACGTCATTCTTTCTCCTGCAAAGGAGGGGTCTATGTCCATAAGAGGGTCTTGGACCATCTCGACCGAAAGACTTCGCGTCCTCGAGCTCCCCAAACCCCGACGAGGCCTTCGTTCACTGAGCACCACCCAGCCCGCGCCCCCCGTGCGACCAAAGCCTCGAGACAACATGGATGGCCCTTCCGCTCGACCCCTGTTCGCACGATTTCAGCTTCACCAGGTCCTTCACCCGCGGAGGTTCGACTCCCGGGCGTGATTTGGTATCGCCCTTCCCGGGGCCCAGGCTTAGAAACTCCTAGTGATACAGGGTGTGGAGCGTTACCGAGACTCGCGTCGTACCGTGATAATGTTATATTTCCGTGATATAGACCAGCCGTGAACATCAACCCCTAAGATGTGACCGAAACCAAATCCCTTCATACCGCCAATCCTTGGGCTCTTCCGGTCGAGGATGTGCTCGAAGACCTGGCCGTGTCTCCGCAACAAGGTCTGAGCGAGCAGGACGTCAAGAAGCGAAGGGAGCGCTTCGGTCCGAATCGGCTCCGGGAGGCCGAGCGAAGGAGTGTTTGGGACATACTGGCGAGTCAGTTCAAGAGCCTGGTCGTTCTTCTCCTCGCCGCCGCCGCGCTTCTTGCATTCGCCTTCGGCAATCGTCTCGAGTCGGGCGCCATCACCGCCGTGATCCTGATCAACACCGCCATTGGTTTCGCCATCGAGCGCCACGCGGTCCGATCCATGGAAGCGCTGCGCCATCTCGATCGCGTGACGGCAAAAGTTCGCCGCGACGGAAAGGTGGTCGAGCTGCCCGCCGAGGAGCTCGTTCCTGGAGACATCGTCCTTCTGGAGGGCGGGGATCGGGTGAGCGCCGACATACGGCTCATCGAGTCGTCCAAGCTTCAGGCCGATGAGTCCGCCCTTACTGGAGAATCCTTGCCGGTCGGCAAGCGTGTCGAGGTTCTCCCATCGGATGAGATCCTCGCCCAGCGGAAGAACATGCTCTTCAAAGGCACTTCGGTCACGCGGGGCTCCGCTGCGGGTGTCGTGGTCGCCACGGGAATGCAAACCGAGATCGGAGAGATCTCGTTTCTGACCGAGCAAGCCGAGGCCGAAGTGACGCCGCTGGAAAAGCGCCTCGATCAGCTGGGGCGACGGCTCATCTGGGTCGCTCTTGCGTTCGCGGTCGTCGTCGCCGGTGCCGGCATCTGGACAGGCAAAGACGCGATCCTGATGATCGAGACCTCCATCGCGCTCGCCGTGGCTGCCATCCCCGAAGGTCTTCCCATTGTTGCCACCATCGCTCTCGGTAGGGGCATGCTCCGCATGGCCCGCCGTCATGCGCTCATCCGTCGGTTGTCCGCCGTGGAGACTCTGGGTGCCACCGAGGTCATCTGCACCGATAAGACCGGAACGCTTACCGAGAACAAGATGGCCGTTCGGCGCATCCTGCTCGACCAATTGGAGGTTCGCGTCGAGGACGAGGAGCCCTGGTTTCGGAGCGACCGCGGTCCCGTTCCCGTGGACGAAGACCCCCGGTTGCAACAAGCCTTGATGGTGGGCGTCTTGTGCAACAACGCGGCCCTGCGAGCCCGTGGTGAAGACAGGAAAACGGCCGCGGTGGGTGACCCTCTGGAGGTCGCGCTCTTGGAGTTTGGCGCGAAAGGCGGCGTCGCTCGTGAGGCGCTGGTCGAGAAGATGCCAGAGGTGCGAGAGGAGGCCTTCGACCCCGAGATAAAAATGATGGCGACCTACCACGAGAGCGACGGAAGCTACTACGTGGCCGTGAAGGGTGCACCGGAAGCGGTGCTACGCGTGAGCTCCCGACAACTCACGGCCGAAGGTGATCAGGAGCTCACCGAGAAAGACCGCGATCGGTGGCTGGAACGAGTCGACCGGCTGGCGCGCAACGGACTGAGACTTCTGGCGGTGGCGCGAAAGGAAGTATCGAGCCTCCGAGTCCCGCCATATGAAGATCTGACCGTCATTGGCGTTCTCGGCCTTCAGGATCCCCCTCGCGGCGACGTGGCGAAGGCTCTCCAAGAATGCAGAGAGGCAGGTATCCGCGTCGTGATGGTCACGGGAGACCAGGCATCGACGGCCCGCAGCATCGCCGAGACACTTGGATTGGCTGAAGGAGAGAGCTTGACCTCGGTGAACGGAAAAGAGCTCGATGACAAAGTGGAACGGCCGGAGCGCTTCCTGGGCGCCACCGTTTTCGCTCGCGTGAGCCCGAGACAAAAGCTCGGGCTCATCGAGATGTACCAGCGAGCCGGCCACGTCGTGGCGATGACCGGAGACGGCGTGAACGACGCTCCGGCGCTCAAGAAAGCGGATATCGGAATCGCGATGGGGCAGCGCGGCACGCAGGTCGCCAAGGAAGCTGCCGATATGGTCATCAAAGACGATTCGTTCGTCACCATCGTGTCCGCCATACGACAGGGGCGCGTCATCTTCGACAACATCAGGAAGTTCGTCTTCTACCTGCTCTCTTGCAACGCCTCCGAGATACTACTGGTGGCGTCCGCTTCGTTGATCAACGCGCCGCTGCCGATCCTGCCTCTTCAAATCCTGTTCTTGAATCTCGTCACGGACGTCTTCCCCGCCCTAGCTCTCGGCGTCGGAGAAGGAGATCCAACAGTCATGAAACGGCCTCCTCGCAACCCTCAAGAATCGATCCTGCGGGCCGACCACTGGTGGGGCGTGGTCGGTTACGGCGCGCTCATCACCTTGTCGGTGCTGGGCGCCTTCTGGTTGGCGTTGACCCGCCTCGACATGAGCGACCAGGAGGCGGTCACCGCCTCGTTTCTGACACTCGCCTTTGCACAACTCTGGCACGTATTCAACATGCGCGGGCGCGGATCGCGTTGGCTCGAGAACGACGTCGTTCGCAATCCTTTCGTGTGGGGCGCCCTCCTTCTCTGTACCGGTTTGCTCGTGGTCGCGGTTTACGTGCCTTGGGTGGCGGAAGCGCTCGACACGCGCGCCCTCACGTTTACCGGTTGGTCCGTGGCGCTCTCGCTGAGCCTCGTGCCGCTCGTCGTCGGACAAGCGCTGAAGTCTTCTCGAAGCGTGTACCTCTCTCGACGCTAAGCCGCTCCGGCCCCACCGTTGGTTTCCTTCGTGCTTCTCTTCCGTCCCCGCCACCGAAACCACTCGGTCAGCAAGAATCCCGAGAGCAAACCGACGGCAAGTACCAGGAAAATGACCAGCGAAAGGGACGACTCGAACGACCATCCAAGAAATCGGACTTGCACCGCTTCCGCGTTCTGCGCCGTAAAGACCAGCACCGTCCCGATCAGGACGAAGCCAAGAACGAGCTTCACATAATCCCAAAGCGTCTTCATCACCTAGTCCGACTGAGCGCTGTCCTCCACCTCGACCAACGCGACGCGATTCACCGCGCTACAGGCAAGCACGAGGTTACCCTCCGGCGTCGCCATCATGTGCCGGACGACGCCTCCGCCCGATGGGATGATCCACGTCTGGAATTTCTCGGTCTTGGGGTCGAAGCGCACGAGAGTGTTCGGGCTGACTGCCGCTTCGCTGTACCACACGATGTCGCCGATCGCGGCGATCCCGTACGGTTGAGATTTCGGTCCGCCTGGAGACGGCCATTCGCGGACCTCGCCCGTCTCCGGATCGAGCCGTCCCAAATAGCCACGGGAGTAATCGGAGTACCAGATCACGTCGTCACGGGTCAGCGTGAGGCGCCGCGGACGGGAGTCCGCGTGGGGCAACGGGTACTCGTGGATCTCCATGGTGTCGGAATCGATCCGAGCCACTTTGTTGCTGCCGAACTCCACGAAGAACAGGACGCCCTTGGAGTCCATGACGATGCCGTACGGGCGCGATCTCGGCGTGGGCGACGTCACGAGCTTGATATCTCCCGTCTCGGGGTCGAGCCTACCCACCATATTGGCGTTCTGGACGGTGAACCAGAGCCTTCCAGCGCGATCGAAAATGGGAGTGTGCGGATCGCGAGCCGCGGGGTCCGGCATGCGGTATTCCGTGACCTCCCCCGTCTTGGGATCGAGCTTTCCGACCAGACCCGCCGAGTTTCCCGTATACCAGATGTTGCCAGCCTTGTCGGCCGCGAGACCGTGAGGCCCGGAATCCGGCGTCTTGAGCGGGTATTCCTTCATTTCCCCGGTCTTGGGATCGACACGCCCGAGCACATTGGCCCATTGTCCCGTCCACCAGATGGACCCGTCCGGCGCATAGAGCGGGTCATGCGGCCGCGAGCCCAGCGTGGGCACCAGCCACTCCCGTATCGAGACCGACGCGGGGCCCGCAATCACAACGGCAGGTATTTTCGGCTTCTCGGGGAAATACGTCGCCAGATAGTCGACCACCGCTTTGGTCTCGGTCTCCGGCAGTTCCATCATGGACGCGAGCACGTTCACCCAGCCGTCGCGCGTGTACCCGGCTTCGGTGACCAGGTCGAGCCCGTGGCATTCCGCGCAGCGGACTTCGACCAGATTCTTGCCGTCTCCCTCAGGCAAGTTGACCGGCTCTTGATTCCTGGGCTGGCTCATTGCCGGCAAGACGGAAAACAAGATAGTCGCCAACGTCACAGCCAAGAGTGATGTTTTCTTCATGGCATCTCTCCCTTGCAAGATTGCGTAGCAATGCCGCCGAACTGGGTATCCGGCCATCAAAGGGCCAATCCCACGCGCGCCAGTGTAGCACGCGGTGCACGGGCGACATCTAGGCAGTCGCAACCGGGAGCGTCATGCGCACGGTCGTGCCTTCTCCCTCGATGCTTTCGATCGCCAGCCGTCCGCCCAGCTCTTCGATGCAACGCTTGCTCATCGGTAGGCCAAGTCGCAGCCCGACGCGCCCCGCTTTGCGGGTCAAACCAAGTTGAAAGATCTCCGACATCTTGCTCGCCGGAATTCCCTTGCCGTCATCGACCACATTGATTTCAATGCGCCCATTCAGCTCGCGCACCGAGACGCGGAGAACTCCTCGACCCTCGATGGCCTGGACCGCGTTCTGGAGAACGGAAAGAAACGCCCGGTTGAGCTTGGCGGGACGGCACACGACTTGCGGCAGAGTTTCGGCGTAGTCCCGGACGACCTCGATCCGTCCTTGGAGCGACGGGCCCAAAAGCGCTAACGCCCCCTCAATCCCCTTCCGCACATCGAGGGGTTTACGTTCTGCCTCGTCCAGCCCGACGAATTGTCGGAGCCCTTCGACGACCGTCGATAGGCGCTCCGTGCCCTGGTCGAGCGAATCGCGTAGTTGCGGGGCAACCTCGAGAAGACGGAGCGCGGCTTGACCGTCGGGCTGGCTGGGATCGGCGTATTGGGTGACGACTTTACCCCACCGCATGACCGCTCCCGCCATGCTGTCCGCCGCGGAACGAATAGATCCGAGAGGCGTGTTGATCTCGTGCAGGAGACCAGCCACCAGGCGTGCCAGAACGGCCTGGTTCTCCGCTTCGATCATCTGTGCTTGTGTGGCCTGGAGCTCCCGGATGGTTCGGACGAGCTCACGCGAGCGTGCCGAGACCTGCGCTTCGACGATGAGCGTTCTTCGATGCGAGTAATAGGAAATGAACGCCACCAGTACCGCCGACATGATGAGGGCCAGTGCGTAGTAGACCCGAGCGGCGTCGTCATCGTAGGGCCAAAGCGGCGGTATTCTATCACCCCACAAAACGAGGGCGACGAAGATGGCGAGACCCGCCAGCAAAAGGACCGCAGCCGTTGCTCGATGTCGCGGCGGGTAGAGAAACGGCACGCCGACCAGGACCGGCAGAAAGTAAAACTGGTTCCCCGAAACCGTTCCAAAACCCACCGTGAACACCAGCTGCGTGCCGATTCCCGTGACAGTCATGACCGTCGTGGCCGCCCAATGCCGACTTCGATAGTTCAACCACAAGGGGAGCAAGAAACCGGCCGCGCTCAGGAGGGGTGGCCCAACCTGGACGGCGAGATCGTTGTTCCCCGACAGATTTATGGGGAGATACAACATGCTCAGCAACAACCCCAACAAGCTCACGGAGTTGGTCAGGATGGTGTACCTCGCGTCGGACGGCGGCGTATCGGGCGCGACACCGAGATGCGTCAGATCGTGCAGGAGGCGATGAATCGACACGGTTTCCGATCTCCGTGATTCCCCGGTGGTTGGGTCTCAGAGACGACTTCTCTCCTCTCCCGAGAGCGCGGCCTGAGTTGCGACCCACGTATCATTGACGTTGATGGGGCGAAATGAGTCCGCCACCGGTCACGGTAGGTTGGGGAGGCTTTCCGCCGAGAGTCAGCTCACAAGCTTGGCGGTCAGCGTGATCTCGGGGCCGGCGAGCGCTTTCGAGACCGGGCAGTTCGACTTCGCCTCCTGGGCATGTTTTTCGAACACACTCTTCTCGATCTTGGGAATCTCGGCTTCCGTATCGAGATGAATCTTCGTGATCTGGAATCCCTCACCCACTTTCTCCAGCTGGACAGTGGCCTCGGTCGTGATCCGCTTCGGCTCGAAGCCCACCTTGCCCAGACCCGCGGAAAGGGCCATCGAGAAGCATCCCGCATGTGCCGCCCCGATGAGCTCCTCCGGGTTCGTCCCGGTCCCCTCCTCGAAACGAGATTGAAAAGAGTACGCCCCTTCGTAGGCGCCGCTTCCGAGTCTCATCGTGCCTTTGCCCTCTCTAAGGCTTCCCTTCCATTCGGCCTTCGCTTTCCTCGTCGCCATATGTCCTCCTCGATCAGCGATGACTGGTGCGATAACTCCGACAATCACCTTGTCGACATTGTAGCGGATACTTCCACGAGCA
>Ga0214472_10009054_pt1 | contig 10379 bp, 8 predicted proteins | sample RVTome_6_FD_207662 | JGI IMG/M metagenome (GOLD analysis project Ga0214472, IMG submission 207662) | Soil microbial communities from uranium-contaminated site in the Upper Colorado River Basin, Wyoming, United States - RVT140D175 | ecosystem: Environmental > Terrestrial > Soil > Contaminated >...
CCCGCGCCAACTCTTTCGGGGCGACCGGCGTGATCCCGAACGGGATCGGCGCGGTGAAGGCCAGCCAGGTCAGCCCAACGGCGCCTGCGAAGAAACCAAGGCGCGGTCGCGGCGCGGGGGTGAGCAGCGCCGCGGCGACGAGGCCGGCCCCCGCCAGGAGCCATCCGAGGCGGATCCCATCGATCCACTCCAGGGCGAGCATCGCCACGACCGCGCCCAGGCCGGCGCCCAGGAGATCGGCGAAGTAGACCTGCGACACGCGAGTGGAACTCGAGGCAAACAGGGTGGCCAGCGCCAGGCCGGCGAAGAAGAAAGGAAGCGCCAGGCCGACGATCAGTCCGACGGCGATCCACGGCGAGGCCGGGGCTGCCCAGGCGAAGGCCATGGCGCCGAGGGTCGAGGCGGAGAAGGACGCGGCGAAGAGAGCTGCCGCACTACCGGTGAGCGGCCGACGACCGCCACGGACCGCCAGCACACCGCCGCTCAGGCCGAGGCCCATCAGCGCCAGGGCGATCACGATGTAGGCGGCTAACGGGTAATACAGGATCGAGATCCAGCGGATGGCCAACATCTCGAGGCCGAGCATGGCCGCCGAGAGCAGGCCGACGCCGGGAACCAGGCGCCACAGCGGCACAGTCAGCGCCGCCTCTGGCGCGGGACGGTCCGGGCTCGTCGCGGAAAGCGCCTGGGACATGCAGGTCTACCGGTACGATTGCGCCTGCAGCGTGAAGAGGTGGGCATAGAGCCCGTCGCGGGCCAACAGTTCGTCGTGTGTCCCCTGTTCTTGGATGCGTCCTTCGTTGAGGACGTAGATGCGGTCGGCCATGCGCACGGTCGAGAAGCGGTGGCTGATCAGGATCGCCATCTTGTCCTCGGTCAACGCGCGGAATTGCTGGAAAACCTTGTACTCGTTCTCGGCGTCGAGCGCCGCCGTCGGCTCGTCCAGGATCAACAGGTCGCACGAACGCATAAAGGCTCGGCCCAGGGCGATCTTCTGCCACTCGCCGCCGGACAGGTCGCGGCCCTTGGCGAACCAGCGGCCGAGGATCGTCTCGTATCCCTCCGGCAGGGCCGTGATCACCGCATCGGCTCCGCTCTTGGCGGCCGAGGCCTCGATGCGGGGTCGATCGCCGAGCGCCTCGATCTGTCCGAAGCCGATGTTCTCCGACGCCGCCAGGTGGTAGTGGACGAAGTCCTGGAAGATGACCCCGATGCGGCGGCGCAGGTCGGCCGGATCGAGTTCGCGCAGGTCGATGCCGTGGAACAGAATCTGACCCTCGGTCGGGTCGTACAGGCGGGCCAACAACTTGATCAGGGTGGTCTTGCCGGCGCCGTTGGGGCCGACCAGGGCGATCTTCTCGCCGGGGCCGATTCGCAGGCTGACGTCGCGCAGGACCCAGTCGTCGTGGCCCTCATAGCGGAAGGAGACGCCGCGGAACTCGACTCCACTGCGGCCGTCGGCTGGGACTGGACGAGCGCCTGGCGGGACGCGAATCTGCGGCTCGAGCTCGAGGAAGGCGAACAGGTTGCTCATGAACAACCCGTTCTCGTACATCTCACTTAGCCCCCAGAATATCGACTCGAACGTATTCTGGCTGTTGCGGAAGATGATAAGGTAGAGCGTCATGTCGCCCAGCGTGATGTCGCCTTCGATCGTCTGCAGCACGATCCAGAAGTAGGCCGCGTAGTAGGTGACCGTCGCCAGCAGCCCCCAGCCGAGCGACGCCAGGCTGCGCCGCTGGGCGATCGACTGGTCCTCGCGCAGGAAGCTCCAAAACAGGGTGGCGTAGCGGCCCAGCAGCGGTTCGCCCAGGGCGAAGAGCTTGACCTCCTTGACGGCGTCATAGTCGGTCAGCAGGTGTTCCAGGTAGTTGAGCTTGCGCGCTTCCGGCGCCCGCCACGAGATGACGCGGAAGGTCAGATCGGCGTAGCTGCTCTGGGCGATGAAGGCCGGCACCGTGGCGATGAACAGCATCAGCGCCAGCCAGACGTTGAAGCGGAACAGGACGACGGCGAAGGAGGCCAGCGTCAGCAGGTTCTGGATCAGGTAGAACCCGCCGTTCATGATCTGCAGGCCGCGCCAATCGGCCTCGCGGCGGGCGTTCTGCAGCTTGTCGTAGTACTCGGCGTTCTCGAAGTAGGCCAGATCGAGGTCGAGCGACTTGCGGATGATGCGGGTGTTGATCGTCAGGTTGAGGCGCGCGTGCAGGATGTGCTCGGTCAGGCTGCGGGCCTGGGTCACGCCGGCCTGCAGTACGACCAGGGCCAGCTCGGCCACCAGGAACGGCGCCACGCTGCGCATGCCCTCCATCGGTGTAGCCTGGGCTTGCAAGGAGGCCACAACGCCGTCGACGATCAACTTGGCGATGTAGGCCTGGGCCAGGGGAAGCAAGCCGCCGATGATGGTCCAGACGACCATCAGGGCCGTGCTCAGGCGATGGGCCTCCCATACCAGGCGGAAGGCGCGGCGGACATTGACGGCGGCGTCGCGAACCTTGGGCGGCGTCTCGCGCAGTCGGGTCCGTAGACTGGGTTTCGCTTCAGACATGGCGCGGATAATATCAGACGCGGATGGAAGCTTCGCGGAGCTCAAAGCATCCGGGAAGCCTGTGGGATTTCAGCGTGCGCCTGCGGCGCCAGGACGGGGGCAGAACCTCCCCGCGAGCTTCAAGCTCGCGGGGAGGCGATTTGGCTCGGCGGACGACCCTCCCCTAGGCCATCCCGGCGGAACGGTACCAATCATACGCTTCTTGCGCCGCCAGCGAAAACGGTTTGGGTGCGGCCAGGCCGAGCTCGCGCCTCGCCTTGGCTGTATCGACCCACAGCCGGTGGCGGCTCATGCGGAGCTGGGCGCCGTTGATGGGCGTCGGCGCGACTCGGCCGAGGAGGTCGACCATGAGCGCCAGCGGCTCGATGAAGGCTCCGGGAAGCCGCAGCCACGGCGGGCGGCGGCCGACGATGTGGGCGACCTCGGTCAGCGCCTGGCGGTGAGTCAGGTTCTCGCCCCCCAGGATGTAACGCTCGCCGGGCCGGCCGCTGGCCGCGGCCGCCAGGTGCCCGGCCGTCACGTCGTCGACATGGACGTAGTTGGCGCCGCCGTCGGTGTAGACGAAAGCCCGGCCGCGCGCCGCTTGCAGGATGATCGAGCCGCTGATGCGGTTGATGTCGCCGGCGCCCAGGACGATGCTGGGGTTGACGATGACGAGTTCAAGATCGCCGCCGGCCGCCTGGCGCGCGGCTTCCTCCGACCGGCTCTTGGAGAATCCATAGAGGAAGCGTTCCTGCCGGAGGTTGAAGCGGCTGCCCTCGTCCAGGAGTCGGCCGGGCGGCGGCACACCCAGCGCCGCCACCGAGGAGGTCAGCACCAGCCGCGTTACGCCGGCCTGCCGCGCAGCCAGCACCACGTTGCGCGTACCGTCGACCGCCGCCTGAAGTACGTCCTGTGGTCGGCGCCAGTACGCCGATTGGGCGGCGGCGTGGAACACGAGCGAGACGCCGCGCAGCGCCGGCTCGAGCGAGACGGGATCGAGGATATCCCCGGCCTGGAGGTCCAGCGGGATCCCCTCGAGCGCCATGAGCGACGAGGTCTTCCGGTGGAGGGCGCGCACCGGGCGGCCTTCGGCCGCCAAAGCACGGCAAAGCTGCGAGCCGATGAAGCCGGTGGCGCCGGTGACGAGGACGGTTCCCACGATGGGCATCCGTTGCCCACCTTCCCGGAAGCTGCAAGCCTCCGGGAAGGTTCAGTTGATCAGTCCCAGCTCGCGCCCGACCTCGCCCAGGATGCCGATGGCCCGATCGATCTGCTCGTCGGTGTGGGTGGCCATGTAGGAGGTGCGCAGCAGGCACTGGTCGGGCGGGACGGCCGGGGCCAGGACGGCGTTGGTGTAGAGGCCGGCGTCGAAGCACTTCTTCCAGGCCAGGATGGTCGTAGCCACGTCGCCGGTCTGGATAGGGATGATCGGCGTGACGCTGGGGCCCATGTTGAAGCCGAGGGCCTCCAGGCCGGCCCGCATGCGTTCGGTCACCTCCCACAGGCGTTCGATGCGATCCGGCTCGGTCTCCATGATCTCGACCGCCGCCAGGACGGCCGCCACGTTGGAGGCCGGCATCGAGGCGCTGAAGATCAGGGAGCGGGCGTGATGCTGGATGTAGTGGACGACGTCGCCGTCGCCGGCGATGAAGCCGCCGAGCGAGGCGAAGGACTTGCTGAAGGTGCCCATGATCAGGTCGACCTGATCGGTGACGCCGAAATGGGCGCCCGTGCCGCGGCCCTTGCCCATCACCCCCAGGCTGTGGGCGTCGTCGACCATCAGGCGGGCGCCGTGCTTCTGGCAGACCGGGATGATCTCGGGCAGCGGCGCCAGGTCCCCGCCCATGCTGTAGACCCCATCGACGACGACCATCCGTCCGGCCTTGGGATCGATCGCGCCGAGCATCCGGTCCAGGTGGGCCATATCGTTGTGGGAAAAACGGCGCATCTCGCCTAGCGCCATGGCGCAGCCGTCGACGATAGAGGCGTGGTCGTCCTTGTCGAGCACGACGACGTCGCCGCGCTGCACCAGGGACGAGATCGTGCCCAGGTTGACTTGGTAGCCGGTGCTGAAGACGAGCGCCGCCGGCTTGCCGACGAAGGCCGCCAGGCGCGACTCCAGTTCCTGATGGAGCTTGAGCGTTCCGTTGAGGAAGCGCGAGCCGGTGCAGGAGGTGCCGTAGCGAGCGACGGCGTCGATCGACGCCTGGCGCACGCGCGGGTCGGTCGTCAGGCCCAGGTAGTTGTTGGAGCCGATCATCAGAATGCGTCGACCGCCGACGACCACCTCGGTCCCCTCGCTGTCCTCGAGCGGCAGGAAATACGGGTAGAGGCCGGCGGCCTGCGCCATGCGGGCATCCTGGTAGTCGAAGCACTTGCTGAAGATATCCATCGGCGTCCTCCGGAGGCTGCGGCGCAGCGCACGCCCGGCAATCGTCCCACAAGTCGGGTTCGACGGCCAGCGCGAAATCGTTTCGTGGTACAAATGATTTGAGATGCGAACGAAACCGGAGTCGTCGACGGCGCCCCTGCGGGAGGCGGCGCGAGGGCGGGCCAGGGCCGGGGCGGCCGGTCCGAGCGGGGTGCAGCGGGGCGCCGAGGGCGGCGCCGGGGCGCGGCAGCTGCTGCCGGTGGCGCTCGATACGTACTGGCAGGTCCACCGCGAGATCGCCGAGGACCTCTACCCCTTCGGGGTGACGACGCCGCAATACCTGGTGCTGGTGCGCCTGGTGGCCGGGCGCCGCGAGGCCGGCATGCGTCAGCTGGCGCGGGCGGGGAGGCATGACGCGGCAACGATGACGGCCGTCGTCGACGGACTGGTGCGCCGCGGCTGGGTGGTGCGCCGCCGCTCGGCCGCCGACCGTCGACGGGTCGTCGTGCGGATGACCCCCAAGGGGCGCCGCGTCTATCAGCTCGCCACCCGCCGCCTCATCCTGCGCTGGCGGCGCGCGCTGCGGACGTTCTCCGGGGCGGAACAGCTCCAGCTGCTCAGCCTGCTGCTGCGCCTGTTGGAGGCGCTGCAGGACACGGCCGGCCAGCCGACCCGCGCCAACCCGCGCCGAGTCGTTTCGCCTTGACGGGGGCCGTCGCCCTTCTATAATCCGCGCCGCAGCTCCTTCGTTGTGATACGGAGGGGATGTCGCCTGGCTGCCCGGAGGTGGCCGATGATCGATTTGCAGTCGTTCCGCGACGACCCGCAAGGGCTGACGCGCGATCTGAAACGGCGGGGATTCGAGCCTCCGGTGGCCCAGGTCGCCGAGCTCGATACCCACCGCCGAGCGCGCCTGACCGAAGTCGAGACCCTCAAGGCCGAGCGCAACCGCGCCTCGAAGGCGATCTCCACCATGAAGGACGCCGCGGCGCGGGCGGCCGAGATCGAGCGCATGCGCCAGATCGGGGACCAGATCGACGCCCTCGATGCCGAGCTGCGCGCCACGGGGGCCGAGCTGCAGGAAGTGCTGCAGTGGATCCCCAACCGGCCGGCGGCCGAGACGCCCGACGGTCGGGATGAGAACGACAATGTCGTGGTGCGCCAGGTCGGCGAGCCGCCGACCTTCGCCTTCGAACCCCGGCCGCACTGGGACCTGGGTCCGGCGCTCGGCATCCTGGATTTCGACCGCGGCGTCAAGATCAGCGGATCGCGCTTCTACGTGCTGCGCGGCGACGGCGCCCGCCTGCAGCGGGCGCTGATCGCCTGGATGCTCGACCGGCATCGACGCCAGGGTTACGACGAGGTCTACCCCCCTTTCGTCGTCCGGCAGCAGACGATGTACGGCGCCGGGCAGCTGCCGAAGTTCACCGACAACCTCTACCATGACGTCGACGACGACTTGTGGCTCGTGCCCACGGCCGAAGTGCCGCTGACCGGAATGCACATGGACGAGATCCTGGAAAGCGGCGACCTGCCGCGGCGTTACACCGCCTACACGCCGTGCTTCCGCCGCGAGAAGATGTCGGCCGGACGCGACGTGCGCGGCATCAAGCGCGGGCACCAATTCGACAAGGTCGAGATGTATGTCTTCTGCGCGCCGGAGGACGCGCCGGCCGAGCTGGAGCGAATGCTGGCCGAGGCCGAAGCCACCTGCACCGACCTGGGGTTGACCCATCGTGTCAAGGCGTTGTGCGCCGGGGATCTCGGGTTCAACGCGCAGCGGTCGTTCGACGTCGAGGTCTGGGCGCCGGGCGTGGGCGAATGGCTGGAGGTCTCCTCGGTCTCCACCTGCGGCGATTTTCAGGCGCGCCGGGCGGAGATCCGCTACCGCCATGCCGGCGGCAAGGCGCGCTACGTACATACTTTGAACGGCTCAGGTCTGGGGCTCCCGCGCACGATGATCGCCGTGCTGGAGACCTTCCAGCAGGCGGACGGCAGCGTCGTCGTTCCGGACGTGCTGCGGACCTGGCTGGGCGGTCTCGACTTGATCCGCCCGGAAGCGAACTGACTCCTCGGGCGACGGGCGAGGCCGGAATCCCATGGACGATCAGGCGGTGACTTTCCTGGTGGGGACGGCAATGCTGGCCGGATTGGCCGGCGCGTTGATCCCCTGGTTCCCGGACTTCGTCCTCATCTGGGGTGCGGGTCTGGTCTACGGCCTGGTGGTGGGCTGGGGAACCTGGGGTCCGTGGCTGTTCGCGCTGATGACGATCATCGGGCTGATGGGGTCCCTCGCCGAAGTCGGCGTAAGCGCCGCCGGCGCTCGTATCGGCGGGGCCTCCGGGTGGGGAATCGCCGCCGGCCTGGTGCTGGCACTCCTCGGAATGCTCATCTTCTCTCCCCTCGGCGCGTTCATCGGCTTGGCGCTGGGGATGCTGCTGGTGGAGGGCTGGCGTCAGCGCGACCTGCGCAAGGCGGCGTCGGCCACGCTGGGCGCGGTCGTCGGCTGGGGTGCCTCCTTCCTGGTGAAGTTCAGCGTGTCGTTGTGGATGGTCGTGCTGTGGGGGGCGTGGGTCGTGCTCGGCTGAGCTCAGCCGGCTGGAAAGAACACCATCCCGACCCCGAGGTCCTCCAGTCCCCGTTCGGCCCAGTGGCGGACGAGCGTCGATGGATCTTCCAACGCGGCGAATAAATCCGAAACGACGGCCGGGTCCTTCATGAGACTCAGAGCGCGCACGGCGTGGATGCGCCTCCCCGTCTCGGCGTCGGTTGCGGCGCGGTGCAAATCGGGCAAAGCGGCGACCCCCACCGCCGCCAGGGCATCCGACGCCAGCCGCGCCAGGAGAGGATCCGGATCGGCCAGGCGGCGGATCAAGGCCGGTACGGCGGCGGGCGTCGGCTGCAGGCGAAGCCCGAGCGCGGCCGCCTGACGCACGCCCGGGTCGTCATCCTCCAGGGCGGCCGCCAGGGCGGAGGCCGCCCGCGGGACGGGGATCTCGGCGGCGGCGCGCACCGCCCACCAGCGCGTTTCGACTACTGGGGAATCGAACAGCGGCAGGACGATATCGAGTCCTGGAGCCCCCAGGGCGCCCAAGGCCAGGACGGCGGCTTCAGCGCGCGCCTCGTCGTCGGAGAGCAGCTCGCCGATGAGTCGCGCAGCCTCGGACATCGGTTGGTTTAGTCGTTGGGCGGAGGGACGGGCAGGTCGGCTTCGGCGGTGCTGATCCACTTCGAGCCTTCATCGATCAGCATCACCGGGATGTCGTCGACGATCGGGTACTTGCGCCGGCAATCGGGCGTCTGGCAGACCAGCCAGCAATCGCGCACCAGGACGAGCAGACCTTTGTCGTCGCGGGCGCAGTTGGGGCAGCGGAGGATTTCCAACAGGTCGACGCTGATCATCGGGGCATCCTCGCGGTCGATTCTACCATGGGGGGCCGACGGGCCTGCGCGCCTTGGGGATTCCCATCTGCACCGGCGCCTGCGGCGCGGCTGCTGGCGCAGGTGTCTCTCGCCCTTCGATCGCGCTCAGGGCTTGTTCGGGATGACACCAAGGGGCGGATCCCTCCTCCGCGTCATTCCGAGGCACTCTTTGCTTCGCTCAGGACATGCTCCGGCCGAGGAATCTCGATGGACCTCGAGGGCGAGACGCGGCCGGCCGTCGTCCCGGCGCGCATCGAAGGATTAGTCTTCCTCGACGTCAGCATCCTCGGGGAGCTCGGTGCCCGGACCGTACTCGTAGATGGCGCGCCACGGGAGATAGTGGGTCTTGATGCGGTCCTCGATCAGGGTCTCGCCGCCCCGCCGGACCGTTCGGTAGACGATCACGTCCAGTCCCTTGGCCGACCAGTCCACCTGGACGATCTTGCCCTCCGGCAGATCATCGTTCTCGCGGTAGAGCGTCTTGGGGGCCTTGACCTCGTTCGAGCGGTCGCCCGACCACGAGACGGTGCGACCGTCGGAGGTCGAGTAGAACTTCCACAGCAGCTGGTTGCCGTAGATATAGGTTTCCATCAGAAGCCAGTAGGGCGTGTCGTTGGCGAATTTGAAATCGACCAGCGGCAGGAAGACGGTGGCATCCATCCCCGGCCCCGGCGAGCCCGTGCCCTGCTCGTAGTAGCCGACGCGGTAGGCATGCGGGTGCCGCTCGACGATGGGGTAGCCGCCGAAGAAAGCGGCGCGGAAGAGCGTCGTGCTGACCTGGCACACCCCGCCGCCGACGCCCTTGATGGTGCGATTGCCGAAGATGATCAAGGCTTCGGCGTACCCATTGTCGAGGCTGATGTCCCCCAGGTAGTCGGCCATCGAGAAGGTCGCGCCCGGCGCCACCAGGACGCCGTGGAACTCGGCGGCGGCGGTGGCGATGTTCTGGATGCGTTCGGGGCTGGAGCCGGAGAAGTAGGTGGCGGCGCCCTGGATGCCGTACGATGCCAGCAATACGTTCTCGGTGATGCCGAGCGACTCGGCCGTGGCCTCGTCGCCGACGGCCGGCGGCCGCGTCTGGAGGACGAGGGCCACGTCGTGCTGGGCGCTGCCGGCCGCCTGCTGGATGGCCTCCAGCGAGGCCGGGACGTCGAGCGTTCGGCCGATGACGGCCGGGCGCAGCAGCTCGAGCTGACGCGTGTCGTCGTTGAAGATGAAGCGGGCATTCTCGGAGGAGCGTTCGAGCTGGGGCACCAGCTCGGTCAACATCGGGATCAGGACGCCCTCGTCCAATCCGACGACCAGACGGGCCACGCCGCCGTCCTCGATGCGGCGGAAGCGGATCAATGCCGCCAACTCTTCGGGTTCGAAGACCCACGGCCCGGCCCCGTCGGCCGAGAGCGAAAAGGGCAGGGACAGCAGTCGCCGGGCGACCTCCGCCTGGGCGGAGGCATCCAGGATCGCCGGCGCCGTCTCACGCACCGGGAGGTCGATGACGGCGTCGGTCATGGCGGCGCTGGCGCCGGCGATGGCATCCAGCGTCGCGGGAACGTCGAGTTGGCGGCCGATCTGGCCGGCCGTCACCTGCACCTCGCGTCCGTTGACGAGCGCCCCGGCCTCGATCGTGGGGCGATCGATCTGCGCCGCCAGACCGTCCAGATACACGGCGGCGGCGCGTTCGTCGAAGATCAGAATCGGCGGGAGCACGATGCCACGGAACCAGGCGTCGAGCTGCGCGCCGGTCTGCGCCAGCAATCCCCCTGATCGTCCAACGGACAGGGCCGCCGAGGCCATCGCCGGGGTATCCAGCACGGTGCCCACTTCGCCCGGAGCGGCGGTCCACAGCTGCGAACCATCGCGCAGGGCAAGCCGGCCGGAGGCCGGAAAGGAGATCTGCACGGCCAGGGCGGCCTCGATTTCAGGCTGCGACAGCCCCGAGACGTCGACGCTCCCGACGTAAACGCCCGGCAGGGCCGAGCCGGCGTAGAACACGCGGATGCCGCCGAGCAGAACGATCATCCCGCCGAGGAAGACGCCGAAGGCGAGCAGGCCCGC
>Ga0214472_10009055_pt1 | contig 10379 bp, 5 predicted proteins | sample RVTome_6_FD_207662 | JGI IMG/M metagenome (GOLD analysis project Ga0214472, IMG submission 207662) | Soil microbial communities from uranium-contaminated site in the Upper Colorado River Basin, Wyoming, United States - RVT140D175 | ecosystem: Environmental > Terrestrial > Soil > Contaminated >...
GTCAGGAGTTCAGCGAGTGTATTAATAAACCCACTGCTGGTAAACGGGCCTTGTCCTGCTGCAAAATTTTCCCTTATATTGGTGACGGAAAGCAGGCGTCGCCTTCTGGTTGTGATGATCCTTTTTTCCTCGGCCCAGATACGAATTGAGACCATGTCTTCATGGTCTTCTCCCGGATTGAGATTTACACCCCGTAAGGTGAGAAGTATTGCTTCGCCGATAACAGTTGCCCGGGGTCTGGTGCCTTCGCTTATAAGAGCTTCAACGATTAATGATTCAAGCCCGCTTTTTTCTTCGAGCCAGGTAATAGAATCAGGAGCAGTGCAGGACAGATGCACCCAGAGCACGCCTTGCTCGGGAGACCAGTTGTTAATGTCCTGCCAACCAATTACCCGGCCACCGCCTTTGCCATCAAAGAGAAGGGCGTGGACCAATCCTGTTTCTTCCATAATTATCTCCTCTAGTTCTCTGTTGAACGGAAATGGCAGGAAGCCCCAATTGCAAACACGACGGTCATTTATTTATCATCAAGCCAACGAAGCTCATAAAGATCCGTTCGTCTGTTTTCTGCATTTCGGACGCTGCCCATTGCCCGTATTTCCTTGATTAAATCCAAGTCCAGATTAGCAATTAAAGTGGTTTCTATACCCGGTGTCGCTTCAGCGGCAATCGCATCGTGAGGGCAGGAAAAATCAGATGGAGTAAATATAGCCGATTGGGAATACTGGATGCCCATAGTTTCGACTTTAGGGATATTTCCTACGCTCCCTGAAATGGCTACATAGCATTCGTTTTCAATAGCTCTGGCCTGGGCGCAGCGTCTGACACGTAAGTAACCTGTTTTGGTGTCGGTCCAGAAAGGCACCAGCAACAATTTGACACCTTTTAGAGCCTGGAGCCTGGCCAACTCCGGAAACTCCACATCATAACAAATCAGAATACCGATCTTGCCTACATCAGTGTCGAAGACTTTAAGTTCATGACCACCGGTAAAACCCCATGCAGTCGCTTCTTCCGGAGTTATGTGCAGTTTTTCCTGGCTGTCCCAAGTGCCGTCACGCCTGCACAGGAAACTGACGTTGTACAGTTTTCCATCTTCCTGTATTTGCGGGACACTGCCAGTAACAATATTAATGTTGTAGCTGAGTGCCATTTCCGTCATGGCCTGGCGCATATTTTCCGTATAACCGGCCAGCATGCGCATGGCCTCAGGTGGACTATTCCCTTCGTATGTATGAATAAGCGGCGCATTAAGTAGTTCGGGGAAGAGGATAATATCGGCTTTGTAATCACTCACCGTATCGACAAAAAATTCAACCTGCTGCATAAAGTCGTCAAATGATTCGAAACGCCGCATCTTCCATTGGACGACGCCAAGCCTGGCAATCGATTTGGTTTTGCCGATCAGCTTGGTTTTTTTCTGGTAATAGATGTTGATCCATTCCAAAAGTACTGCATTGCCGCGAGATTGATGATCCCCCGGCCAGTAGTCGTCGAGGAGGTTGCGAACATGGAAATCATTTGAAAGCTGGAAGGTGAGCACCGGATCATATAATTCCCTGGTTTTGACTTTAAGGATGTACTGCTGAGCCTGCATCTCTTTTGAATGTTTGTGATAACCGGGGATACGTCCTCCAAGTAAAATCCCTTTGAGGTTGAGATTTTCTGCCAGTTCCTTACGAAGGTCATACAGACGGCGGCCAAGACGCATCCCCTGATATTCCGGATCCACAGAGACGTCAATGCCGTAGAGATAGTCGCCGTCAGGGTCATGAGACTTAAAGGTTCCGTTTTGAACTATCTGATAATAAGAATGTTGATCCCCGAACAAACTGAAATCGATAATGAGCGATAAGGCAACAGCTACAGGCTTGCCGTTATCCTCGATACAGATCTGTCCTTCCGGAAATAATTTAATGAGCCGGGCCAACTGCTCCTCTGTCCAGGGAGAAGCAACACCTTTATAGGCCCTGGAAGAGATACCGTGCAAGACCGGATAGTCTTCTAAACGGAGATGTCTTGTTTTAAGTTTGTGCGCGATTTCGTCTATCATTTCTTATCCTTTAAATAGGGAAAATTGATTTTAAGATTGAGGGGAGTCGATTTAACTCTAATACGATTTTATTAACAGTCCATCCCGAGACTTCAGTTAGAGAAGTGTCTTCGTTTCATTACTTGATCTAACCACCTTGATGGGTGCTCTTTATGCAGGAAATATTTGGAAGGTCAGTTTGTAAACTGAATATGACATATGTTACACTACGGGCAAAATTAATGTGTTATTTTCCTCTCGGATTATTATCTGGTAGGACGGATTCTGCTCTTCGGGGAATTTCTTCTGAATGGAGTCAGCTTATTACAGCACTTGCCTGGCAGAAATCCGGAAGATTAAGAATTGGTGAACTGGGAATCAGGTTCGGCTATCATGATCGAAACGCTGTCATTACCATTTTGCAAAATACTGTCAGAGGAAGGTTGTTTGGAATGACTGCGCAACAGATGGGTTAGATGTACTATCTCTGAAAATATCAACTATTAAAATGTGAGGTAGTTTTTTCATCAAGCACTTTGCGAATAAGCGTAGCGATTCCCTTCATGCTCAAAGGTTTTAAAGCAAAGCCCTTAATGCCTAAGGATGCTACTTTTTCTTCTAAATGGATGCTGCTGTGTCCGGTACACAGAATAACCGGCAAATTTGGTCGGATCTGCAACATTCTTCGAGCCATATCAACACCTGTCATTCCGGGCATTGTCTGATCGGTAATCACCAGATCAAAGGCATGGGGTTGGCTTTCGAAGGTAGTAAGGGCGTCAAGACTTCCCATCCGAACAGTTACGGTATAGCCCAGCCTTTCAAGCATTGTCTGGCCTAATTCGGCCAACATCTGCTCATCGTCAATGAGGAGAATGCGCTCGCCGCCGGCAGAAATCGATTCAGCCATGTTGGCATCGGGAGAATTCCGTTCATCGGAAGATGGCAGATTAATGCAAAAAACGGTGCCCTCACCGATCCGGCTTTCACAGGTTATGAATCCTCCATAACTTTTGACTATCCCATGGATGATTGCCAGTCCCATACCGGTGCCTTTACCGGTTTCTTTGGTGGTAAAATACGGCTCAAAGATTTTTTCAAGGAGCTCGGATTTAATTCCCGTGCCTGTATCGGCAATCGATAACCGCACAAAATTGCCGGGTCGTACAGCCGGCTCTGCAATCAGATCTTTATGGGTAACAATTACATTTTTTAGCGAAATGGAGAGGGTGCCGCCATTTTCTTCCATGGCATGAAAGGCATTGGTGCCGAGGTTCATGAGTATCTGGTGTATCTGGGTCGGATCGGCAAGAATATGGTCACAATGTATATCTATCTCCTGATCCATAGCGATGGTCGTTGGTATTGAAGCCCTAAGCAATTTGATCGTTTCTTTTACGATCAAAGCAGGTTGAATGGCTATTTTTTTTGTTTCGGTCTGTCGGCTAAAGGCAAGGATTTGCTTTACCAGATCTTTTGCCCGGTTGCCGGCAGCAAGAATCTGATCCAGGTCGCTTGCGGCAAGTGATCCTGATGGGCAGTCCTCCCGAACCATTTCCGCATATCCGAGAATTGCACCGAGAATATTGTTGAAGTCATGGGCAATACCGCCTGCCAATGTACCGATTGCTTCCATTTTCTGAGCCTGAATCAACTGGGACTGCAAGAATTCTCTTTCCCTGTCGGCCGTTTTCCGTTCGGTAATATCGGTCAGAACACAGGCGAACTGGTTAGGTGCAGGTCTGAAAGCAGTAATTTCAATATGCTTTTGAAACTGGGTTGAATACATCTCGAAATGTGCATGTTCACCGGTAAGAGCAACTCTGCCGAAGGTTTCAATCAAATAATTCTCTGTGTTCGGCAAGATCTCCAATACTGTTCTTCCCACAATATTTTCAGATTCCAGACCAGTCATCCGTTCAAAGGAGGGATTAACAGCCAGGAAACGAAAATTGACAGGGACACCATTATCGTCGCAGATGATCTCATGGGAGGCGAATCCTTCCAGCATTTCTCTGAACAGTGTCTGGTAGTTGTTTTCTGCCATGCGATGGGCGGTAATATCACGATTGAGCGAAAGAACCGATTTTACCAGGCCTTTATTGTCTCGTTCGGGGATAAGTCGCCAATTGTTGATTATCTGCCCGTTTTTAGCTTCAAAAGAGTATTCGATTTCAAGAGGAACATTATTGGCGAAAACTTTATTAATGGAATTTTCCCAGAAAATACATTGTTCCTCTGAAAAGCCCAGTTCACGATGAGTTTTACCGATGAATTGCTCCGCCTGCATTTCTACTAATTTGCAGACGTTTTCCGAGACAAACAGGTGTCGACACTTTCGATCAAAACGCATTACAATGTCCGGCAGGCCTTCAACTAGAGCCCGGTGCATGTCTTCGCTTTCTCGAAGGGCGTCTTCCATCTCTTTACGGTCAGTAATATCCTGTATGATTCCGAGAACCCGCAGTGCATTCCCCGATTCATCCCTGTCCGCTTCGGCAAGAGATGTTATGGTACGGCGTTCACCGCGATCTTTGGTAATAATATCGAATTCCAGATTGTAAGGTATGTTTTTCCCGATGAGGTTTGCCATAGCCTGCCGGACACGCTCTACGTCGGGAATGCAGCTTTTTATTGATTCTGTCGTGAATGAAACAGAATCGACATCAAAGCCGAAGATTTTTTTTGCCTCTGGGGAACCACTGGTTTCACGGGTTCTTACATTATATTCCCAGTTCCCGACTTTGCCTAATTCCTGAGCTTTTGCAAATTTGGTATTAGCTTCTTCGAGCTCACCTTCTATTGATTTACGTTTCTCGATTTCCAACTCAAGATATCTTGTCCGCCTGGTTACCATGCAATTGAGGTACCATAACCCAAAGAGAGTGAAAAGAAGCAATAGCGGTATAATTATTGAAACGATTTGCTTTATGGTTTGACTGACAGGAATTTGCGGTTTGGGCAAAATCGGAGAGAACCATTTGTCATAGAGGGTATTATAGGTGCCGTTGAGCGAGATAATCGCCAATCCTTCATTGAGTAGAGAAAGTAATTGCTGGTTTCCTTCCGGAACTGCGAAGCAGAACTTTTGTTCAAAGCCCTCAAGTTTCAAGGCACCGGGCCTGAGAGATGAAATTTGTTTCTGCTCGACAGGGATGACATTTGTAATACCTAATTTCTTGATGATCTGGAGTCCGACAATTTGCTGGACAACAACAGCGTCATGTTTTCCGGAAGCTAAAAGTTTAAACGCCGTTTCGTACGAGGAGGTCTGAATGATGGAGTCGGTCAGTTTTTCTCTTAATACATATTCCTCTGCGGTATCTCCTTGCATCACCAGGACTTCTTTACCTTTCAGATCGGAAAGGTGCTGGATGTCCTTGTTTTCTTTTCTGACAAAAACCGTTCCGTTTAATTTCAGATATGGCGAGGTAAAGTCATACAGCTTGTCACGCTCTTTGGAGTATGATACAAGCGGCAGGACGTCAAGGACCTTATCCGCCAATTCCTGTTTGATCTCATTCCAGGGGCCAACTTTAAAAGATACTGACATTCCGGCAGCTTCGGCTGCTGCTTTTAATAACTCGACCGAAAACCCTCCCGCTGTACCGTCAGGGTGGACTATTGCAAATGGGGGATAGTCGAGTTCACTGGCTGAATGTAAAACCTGTTGTTCGACGAATGAATTATCGGCACGGGCCATTTGAAGAAACGGCAGCAAGATAAAGAGAGATACCAAATTTATCATGCCTGAAGTGAGATATACAGGCATTTTTCTTTTACTGAAAGCAAACATGTTTACTGGTATTCTCCAATAATAATTCAAAGCAAATCCACAAATTGTTTGTAAAATGAAAAAAAGGCTGGCTGCTGAACGCTTACAAAGCTTTGGGCAAAAATATTAAGATCGATCTTTGTCCGTGTCAGAGATTACAGAAGCATTTCGAACAGCAGAAATTGAAGAATGTTGAGGATTGTAGTAATCAATTTTCTTAATCAATATCTCTAGTTGTAGGAGGGTTCTGCAAAACCTTCATCTCAAAACTAGATTATTACAGTTCATTTGACAATCAAAAAGAATGAAAATGGGATGATTGATATAATCCCAACCATGCAAAACATAAAAGAGGTGTCCGCTATACCTATCGTACTGAAACCCTATAATAAAATGAATAAAGCCATTTCTCAACAAGGAGAGTGGTCTATGGATTTACGAGGAGAAGCGAATCATGATTTTAGACATACTTGAAAATGCACATCGGTATTCAGTTTTGAACAAAGGGTTTGGCAAGGCATTTGACTTTCTTGCCCGCCCGGATCTGAAAAAGTTGCCGCCTGACATCTATGAAATAGACGGCGACCGTGTTTATGCAACAATAGCTATCGATCCCGGACGGAAAAAGGAAGAGTCATTGCTCGAAATACATAAAAAATATATTGATATCCAATTGATATTGGCTGGAACCGACAATATGGGCTGGAGACCGAAGGCTTCCTGCAAAAAACCTTCGGGAGAATATGATCCGGAAACCGATCTGCAGTTTTTCGCAGACGAGCCGGATGCCTGGCTGGCAACGAAGAATGGATCTTTTGTAATCTTTTTTCCGGAAGATGCGCATATGCCGTTAATCTCATCGGAACAACTCCACAAAGTTATTGTTAAGATTGCAGTAAACCCTGTTTGAAAACCTGTAGCGGTTGTGGCTGGATTTACCGGCTCTCATTCGACAGATTTATTTTGTTCGGGAAAGTCAAGGAAAATCATTGTATGAGAAATATGAACAGGATATTATAAACAGCAATCACTCCCCGGTATCTTGGACTCATTTTGGGGCCCAAGATGGCAATTGGAGGTTTGAGTATCATACATTATAATCGCATTGGACCTCCCGAATCATAACTTTGGAATGGAACCTAAAATAACGCCATGTATACAACTCATTATAATTTAAAGATAAAGCCCTTCCAAATATCCTCGGATGCAGAATTTATCTGGCTTGGAGAAAAACATAAAGAGGCTTTGGCAACACTGAGATATGGCATCCTCGACAATAAAGGTTTCCTGCTTTTGACGGGTGATGTGGGTACAGGAAAAACGACCCTGATTAATGCCTTGATTGCCAGTCTTAGCAATGATGTGATCTATGCTTCGGTTCCAGATCCAAGTCTGGACAGGATGGATTTTTTTAACTACATCGCTGCTGCTTTTGATATAAGTGGTGAATTTGAGAGTAAGGGCAAATTTTTAGCGAGTTTTTCAAAATTCCTGCATAAGGCATATGATAATCACAAAAAAGTTTTGCTCATTATAGATGAGTCTCAGCTTATGACTCAGGAATTATTGGAAGAAATACGTCTTTTGTCAAATATTGTAACAAAAGACAGCAGTCCTCTTTTGAATATTTTCTTTGTCGGTCAATACGAATTCAACGAGATAATAAGACGCCCTGAAAACAGGGCTGTCGCCCAGCGGTTAACATTAAACTACTACATTGAGCCATTAACGCTTGAAGAGACGGGAAAATATATACGGCATCGATTGAAAATCGCCGGGACGACAGAGCAAATATTTAATGCTTCTGCTGTGAAGGCTATTTATGATTTCTCGGAAGGATTTCCCAGAAAGATTAACGTAATCTGCGATCATTGCCTGATGAGTGGATATGCTGAAGATAAAAAGATAATAACCAGTGCAATCGTCAAGGAATCTGCAGAGGAATTACAGGTACCGGAGCACAGGAGGACACTGAAAAATGAAAGACCGATTGCGCCAAAACAGCCTTATACAATGATGCCTGTAACGCCAGGGGAACCCAGTGAAAGATTAATCGAATCATACCAGCAAGATAATATAAGGAAAAGATCCTTTCCCTGGCTGGTTTCCGGTCTGTTTTTGTCCATTTTGTTTATAATTTCTCTTGGGTTTATGTTTCTTTATTTCACTAATACTACATATAAAGAAGCTTTTGCCTATGTGGGTTCGATTCATGAAAAAATTGGAAAGAGTGCTTTCGAGTTAACCGAAAAAAATCTCCAACCGGATTCTAAAGGAGAAAAAGACAAAGATGTTTTGCTTGGTACTAACAATAAACCGAAAGAGTCTCCCGCTGCCCCTGATGTTCCAATAACCGCAAAAGAACCAATTCCTGCGGAGAAAAATGAAGAAACTATCGTCTCCTCCACAGTGACGGCTATTGAACCGACTTATCCGTACGAAGAAATATCGAATGTTTCTGAAACAGAGACCGACCCTGCCATTCCCGACCCTATTCCCGTCCGACCAGTTCCCGATTCCCCAAATACGATAAACCATTCCGATGATAAGGCTTCGCATAATCCTGAAATGTCATTGCCTAAAGAACCACTGGTAATACGGTTCAAGAATGATTCTAACTTATTCAGTATAGCCGATATAGAAAGAATGAAAGAACTTGCCAGGATTTTGCAGTTACATCCTGGAGCAACTGTTAATGTCATCGGATATACGGATTCAATAGGCGATGAAGGATACAACCGGAAACTATCTGAATTCAGAGCCAATATGGTTAAGAGTTTTCTTCTTGGACAAAATCTACCTCCTGAGAAAATAAGAACACTGGGGCTTGGGAGGGAAAATCCGGTAGGTAGAAACGATACGGCGGAAGGGCGTACATTAAACAGACGTGTCGAGATCAGTATAGACGCCATGTGATCCATGCGATCCATGTGTTTCATATACTGCATTTGATTTCCTTCAGCCGATCATTCTAAATCTCTCCAGTAAAATAGTACCAAGTTACTCCTTTAAATCATCGTTTATTTTATTTTTTACTTTTGCTTGTTCACGCCGCAGCCTGCTTATCCAGGGCTGTAATCGGTCAGGATACATTTTCTCTTCTTGATCTTCCTGCCAATTTCTCTTAATAAGAAAGGATGTTAGAAACAGATCATCCATTGAACCTTGAGGTGCAGCGTATGAGTAATTGGGAGTGCAGTATTTGTGGGTATGTTCACAAAGAAGGAGCCCCTCCGGAGAAGTGCCCCGTTTGCGATGCTCCGGCAAAAATGTTTGAGGAGGTAGCTGGAGAAGAACAAGATAGCATCCAGCCTCAACCCGCAGCTGTTGCGGTAAAAAGGTGGCGATGTACCGTTTGCGGATATGTGCACACCGGAGATGAGCCTCCGGAAATATGTCCGGTTTGCGATGCTCCAAAAAAGATGTTCGTGGAAATTGATGAGGAAGGTAACGAATTGGGAGGGGTTGAACCGGATATAGACGATTCTGCCGTAGTGCGTCAAGTGGAGAAGGAAAAAAAACCGTCTTCTTTTTTTGATAAATTTGCCGCTTTTTCGTTAAAACACCATCTCCATCCGATCACAGTCCACTTTCCTAACGGAATATTGCCCGTAATAGTAGTGTTTCTCGGCATATCCGCCTATTTTAATATTGTCTCGCTTGAGGTCGCTGCATACTATAACCTGATTTTTTTACTGCTCATGCTGCCACTAGTTCTGCTGACCGGTTTTATCGAATGGCAGAAGCGATATAAGGGCATTAAAACTGCGATATTTATAACGAAGATTATCTGTAGCTTGATCGTGCTGGTGCTGGTTGGTGTTCTGGTATTCTGGCGGCTCATTGATCCGGAAGTGATGGCTGCTGAATCGCCGTCAAGATTGATCTATCTGGGAATTGCAGTGATCGTGCTGGGTGTTACCGGCTTTGCCGGTTATCTTGGTGGAAAGTTGTTTTATGGTTCGCGAGAATAGTCGGCATCCTATCAATCGTTTCACTCCTTATGAATGAAACGATTGATTCATTGTCACGGTTACGAGCCAGTATATCGAGAATATCAGGCCGGTAAAAAGGGTTTGATATCTTTTTCGTATTGACTCTTTACTTTGAACCCCTTTTCCGCCAGTGCGGCAATTGCTTTATCTCCATCCTGATTGCTTACCCGGAGGACCATCTGGGTTATCCCTTCATATTTCGTTTCGGGCCAGCTGAACAGGCTCTGGATATTTACACCGGCATCTCTCAAAGTTTTCGAAACTTCCGCCAGTTTCCCGATGCTGTCTTTAACAAAGATGCTGAGTCGAACGCTGTCGTCGCTGATACCGATAGCCTGAAGCAGAACCCCCATGACATCTGTACTGGTGATGATACCAACCAGTTCACCGTCTTCCATTACCGGTAGGGCACTTATCCTGTTTTGTTGCATGATCAATGCCGCCCGCTCGATGGTGGTGCTTGTAGGGACCGTTACCACTGTTTTAATCATTATCATGGATACCAGAACTTTCTGCAGGAGATAATGGAGTTCGTGGGTAGACAAAGAGGTCGCCGGAGAAGCCCAATATTGTTTAA
>Ga0214472_10009057_pt1 | contig 10379 bp, 7 predicted proteins | sample RVTome_6_FD_207662 | JGI IMG/M metagenome (GOLD analysis project Ga0214472, IMG submission 207662) | Soil microbial communities from uranium-contaminated site in the Upper Colorado River Basin, Wyoming, United States - RVT140D175 | ecosystem: Environmental > Terrestrial > Soil > Contaminated >...
GGAGCCTCGAGACCCTCGACCGGAGGAGCGTCATCGCGACGTTCGCGAGGATACCCCTCACCGGAGAGGCGTTGGCGGCGGCGGCGCTGCGCCTGGGCCCCACGCAACCGGAGCTGGGGGCGTACCGCGTGGAGGCCTCCGTGCTGCCCAGCACGAACATGATCCGGATCGACGTGGAGGGCCCCGACGGGCGCGCCGCGGCGGACCTGGCCAACGCCCTTGCCGCCGTCACGAAGGAGGAGGTCCGGGGCCTCTACCGGATCTTCACGCTGAAGGTGCTGGCGGAGGCCCGCGCCGCTTCCCGTCCCGCCCTTCCCGATCTCCGCCGCAACCTCGTCGTGGCCGGGATCCTGGGACTGTTCCTCGGGGTCGCGGCCGCCTTCGCCGCCGATCGGATGCGGGCGCGCGCGAGCTGAGCCGCCCCGTCGCCGGCATGGTCATGGAGCGGGCCGCGCGCTCTTCGCTTCAGACGGGCGTCGCCGTCGCCCTGGCGGCGGCCCTCGTGGGCGCGATGGCGGTTGCCAGCCCCGCGCTCCTCCACCTCGATCGGGACCTGACCGCCCGCGGCGTTCTCGCGCTCTGCGGAGGCCTGGCCCTCGGCGGGATCGTGGTGTGGCGCCCCGGCCTGGGGTTGCTGCTCCTCACCGCCTTCGTCTACCTGAACCTGTCGCAGGTTCTGGTCCGCCACCACCGGCTGCCGTCCCTGCTGCAGCTCCTTGCCCTCCCGTTGTTCGTGGGGGCTCTCGCGCACCGCCGGGGCGCAGAGCTGAAACGGGTCGTCGGCTCCGCCGGCACCCCATGCCTCGTCGCCTACGGGCTCGTCGTCCTGTTCTCGACGACCCTCGCGCGCGAGCCCGCCCTCGCCGACGAGTGGCTCGCCGAGGTCGGCAAGTCCCTCGCGATCTACCTGCTCGTCGCGATCCTCGCCTCCTCCGCCGGGCGCGTGCGGCGCGCGGTCTGGACCCTCCTCGCGTGCGGCGTCCTGCTCAGCCTTCTCGGCATCGCGCAGATCGCGTCGGGCGATTTCCATAACGACTTCGGCGGGCTCGCCCGCGTGAAGTACGCCCACATATACGGCGACGTCTTCGAGCCGCGCATCGCCGGACCGCTCGGGGACCCGAACTTCTACGCCCAGGCCCTCGTCCTGCTCGTCCCCCTGGGACTCTCGCTGGCCGTGAGCGAGGGCACAGCGCGTGGCAGGACGATCGCCCTCGCCGGCACGGGGCTCGTCGTGGGGGCCGCGGTCCTCACCTACTCGCGGGGAGGGGCGCTCGCTCTGGCCGGCGTGCTGGCGCTCTCGCTTCTGGCGTGGCCGCTCTCCCGGCGGCGGGCCGCGCTCGCCACGGGCCTGGTCGCCGTCCTGGTGGCGCTCCTCGTCCCTGTCGGCTTCGCGCGTCGCCTGACCACGCTCGAGCAGGTGTGGCCCGGCCATGAGGCCGTGCTCCGGCCGGACAGTTCCTTCCAGAAGCGAAAGCTGCTCGTGGGGGCGGCGTGGCGGATGTTCCTCGACCACCCCCTCGTCGGTGTCGGGGCAGGCAACTACACCGTGCATTTCGAACCCTACGCGGACGAGGTGGGCGGTGTGGCGCGGGACTACGAGGAGCCCGACGAACGGCACTACCCGCACAGCCTCTACCTCGAGATCGCCGCGGAGACGGGGCTTTTGGGCCTGGTCGCCTTCGGGGGCGCGGTCGCGGCCGGCGTGGTCTCCCTGCGCCGGGCACGCGGCGCCTTCCGTCGTGCCGGCGACGAACGCACGGCGGCCCTCGTCCAGGGTTTCGCGATCGCCCTCTTCGGGTACCTCGTGTCCAGCCTCTTCCTCCATGGACACTACCAGCGATACCTCTGGCTGCTGCTCGGCTTCGCGGCCGCCCTCGACGCCCTGGCTTCCGCGCGCGAGCCCCGCGAGGAGGAAGGCGCGGCATCGCCATGAGGATGAGGCGCCCGGTCGCGGTTCTGCTCTCGCGGTTTCCGCTCGTCACCGAGACATTCATCCTGCGGGAGATCGACGAGATGGAGAGGCAGGGCCAGCCCGTCCGGCTGGTGCCGCTGCTCCGCGAGACGCCGCGGATCCTCCACCGGGAGGCCGACCCCTGGGTACGGCGGGCGCTCTACACGCCGTATCTCTCCCCGCCGATCGTGGCCGCGAACCTGAGGGCCCTGCTCGGCCGTCCCCGAGCGTACTTCGCTCTTCTCGGGCGCGTTCTCCGCGGGAACCTCCCGAGCCCCGGCTTCCTGCTGCGCTCGCTCGCCCTCTTCCCCAAGTGCGTGTACTTGGCGGAGCGCCTGGAACGCGAAGGGATCGGGCACGTCCACGCCCACTTCGCCACCCATCCCGCCCTCGCCGCCCTCGTGATCTCGTCCCTGACGGGGATCGGTTACAGCCTCACCGTCCACGCCCACGACCTCTTCGTCGAGCGCGCCTTCCTGCGCGCGAAGCTGAAGGGAGCGCGCTTCGTGCGCGCGATCTCGCGTTTCAACCGTCAGGTCCTCCGGGAGCGCTACCCCGAGATCGGGGAGGAGAAGCTCCCCGTGATCCACGTGGGGATCGACTGCGAACCGTACTCGGGAGCGCGGCCCACGTCCGCATCGCCGCCGCTGGTCCTGTGCGTGGCCGCGATCAAACCCTACAAGGGTCTCCCCGTCCTGCTCCAGGCGTGTCGTCGCCTCCGGGACGAGGGCGTCGCCCTCCGCTGCGATCTGGTGGGCGAGGGGCCCGCGCGCCGCGCGATCGAGAGCGGGATCGCCGCCCTGGGGCTCGAAGAGGTGGTGCGGCTTCGCGGCGCGCAGCGACAGGACGAGGTGGCGGGTCTGATGCGGGAGGCGGCGCTCGTCGTGCTCCCGAGCGTCGTCGCCGCCGACGGACAGATGGAGGGGATCCCCGTCACTCTCATGGAGGCCATGGCCTCGCGCCGGGCGGTGGTGGCCTCCTCCCTCTCCGGCATCCCCGAGCTCGTCGAGGACGGCGTCTGCGGACTGCTTGTGCCTCCCGGCGACGCTTTGGCGCTCGCCGGGGCCATCCGGCGGCTGCTCGAGGACCCCGGCCTCGCGCGACGGATGGGGCAGAGCGGTCGAGAGAAAGTGGAGCGCGAGTTCGGCCTCGCGGAGTGCGTCTCGGGGCTCGTCGCGCGGATCGACGCCGAGAGCACCCCCCTCGACGCGGGGCTCGCCGAGCGCCTCGAAGCCTTCCCCTGGTGCGCGGATGGCGCGAGCGCCTGCGCGCTCGGCGTGCGGCGCGTCCACGAGCGGCCGGAGTCCACGGTGGCCGAGCTGCTGGGGTCGGACGGCCGGCGGGGGCGCGACCTCGTCTTCAAGGTCCAGCGCACGCCGCCCGCCGCCGAGAGCGCCCGCCGCGAGTACCAGGCGCTCCGCCTGCTTCACGGCGTCTTCTCCCCGCACCCGGGCTTCGGCGTGCCTCGGCCGCTCCGCCTGGACGGCACGACCGTGCTCATGGAGCCGTGCCGAGGGCGTCCGCTCGACGCCATCGTACGCGAGGCGAGACGAGCCCCTGCGCGCCAGGCCCCTCTCGACTCCGCGCTGCGGCGGACTGGACGCTGGCTGCGGCTGCTCCAGGAGGGCACCGCCGGTGACGGCAGCGCTCGGGAGGCGCTCGAGGCGCTTCTGGCCCGGGCGCGGCGGGACATCGAGACGTGCGTCGGTCGAGGCCTGAGCCGGCGCGCCGCCCGTGCGATCGCCGAACGGCTCGATCCGCTCGCCGCGGCCATAGCACCTCGCGCCCTCCGCCTCGTCGGGCATCACGCCGACTTCTGGCCCGGCAACGTGTTCGTGGAGGAGGAGAGGGTCGAGGTGATCGACTTCGAGGGCTTCGGTCGCGGCCTTCCGTACGAAGACGCGGCGTACTTCCTGGTGGAGCTCGAGCTGTTCTATGCCTACCCGCTGCTCCATCGGTCGTTCCGGGCGCGGGCGGCCGCGTTTCTCGAAGGCTACCTCGCGAGCGCGGGGCTCGACGCCGCGGGCTTCGAGCTGTCTCGTCGGGCCAAGGCGCTGCAGATCCTCGCCCAGGGCCTCGGAGGGGATCCGGCTTCGAGTCCCCTCGGAGGGCGGCAGCGGCGCGCCCTCGCGGCGATCGCCTGTGGAGCGTGGTCGTGAGCGGCGGGCCGACGGCCGGCGCGCCGAGCGAACCCATCGCCGTCGCCGCCGCCCGGGGCTTCGCCTGGTCGCTCCTGGCCACGGCGGTGGCACGCCTCGTCGGTCTCCTCGCGCTCCTCGTCCTGGCGCGCCTCGTCGCCCCCGCGGACTTCGGTCTGCTCGCCCTGGCCCTCGTCAGCATCACGTACGCGGACACGATCGGCGACCTCGGCACGGGCATGGCGCTCGTCCACTGGCCCTCACAGCAGGAGGACGCCGCGCAGGTGACGTTCGTCATGAACCTGGCCCTGGGCGCGGCCTGGTTCGCCCTCGCGCTCCTGCTGGCGCCCGGCGTGGCCGGCTTCTTCGGCAGCCCTGCCGCCCTCGACGTCCTCCGGACCCTCGCCTGGAGCTTCCCGCTCAAGTACCTCGGGAACACGCACGACGCGCTGTGCCAGAAGGGTCTGCGCTTCCGGGCCCGATTGCTGCCGGAGCTGGCTCAGGCCGCGGTCAAGGCCGCGGCGTCGGTGCTGCTCGCCTGGGCCGGGCTCGGAGTGTGGAGCCTCGTCTACGGCCACCTCCTGGGGCTCGCCGTGTGGACGCTGCTGCTCTGGGCCGTCGTGCCCTGGCGGCCGCGCTGGCGCTGGCCCGAAGGCCTGCTGGGGCCGATGCTGGGCTACGGGCGCGGGATCGTGGCCGTCAATGTCCTCGCCGCCGTCACGCACCACGCCGACCTGGTGGTGGTGGGCAAGATGCTCGGGGCGGCCGCCCTCGGCTTCTATCAGATGGCGGCGAAGCTCCCCGAGGCGTCGATCACCGTTCTGCTCTGGGTCACGAGCCGCGTCCTCTTCCCCGCGCTCTCGCTGGTCCGCACGCAGGGCGGCGCCGTCGGACGCGCCTACCTCTCGGCGCTGCGCTACGTCTCGCTCTTCACCGTGCCCATCGCCGTCCTGCTCGTCGGCCTCGCCGAGCCCCTGGTGCTCGTGGCCTTCGGCGAGTCGTGGCGGCCCGTGGCGCCGATCCTCCGCGCCCTGGCGGCCTACGCGGGGCTGCGCTCGCTGTCGACACCCGCGGGCGACGTGCTGAAGGCCGTGGGACGCCCGGGGTTGCTCGCGAAGCTCGGGCTGGCGCGGGCGGCAGTGCTCCTCCCCGCGCTCGTGTCGGCGGGGCGCGTCGGTCCCGCGGCCGTCGCCTGGGGCATGGCCCTCGTGACCGGTCTCGCCATGCTGCTCAACATCGCCGCCGCCTGCCGGCTGACCGGCCTCAGCTTCGCCGATCTGCGGGTTGCGCTGCGACCGAGCCTGCTGAGCGGCGCGCTCCTCGGTCTCGCCCTCCTCGGTTGGCAGCGCCTCGCCGCCGGGCTCCCGGCAGCCGGCCTCCTGCTCGGAGGCGCGCTGCTCGGCCTCGGCACCTATGGGCTCTGCGTCGCCGTCCTGAGCCCAGGCGTCTTCCGGCACGCCAGGGGGCTTCTCGGTCGAGGCGGGAGCGCGACTGCTACGGGCGGGGACGTCCTGGGCGCGACGAGGGAACCATGAGAGCGGTCGAGGCGATCCCCGTCGCCGCGGTCGACCGCTTCCTGCTGCCGATCGACGACAGCCGCCTCCTTCGCTTCTTCTTCGACAACCTGTTCGTCCCGCACCGGCTTTCCGAGCGCGCCGCGCGGCGGATCGCCCGAAGGCGAGGATGGCTCCTCTGCCGTCGTCGCGGCCGCGTCCTCCTCGGTGACCGCCTGGCCCTGCAGGCCGACGACCGCCCCCTCTCCGAGTGGGAGGCCTGTCTCGACGTCCTGTCGACCGCGCTGCGTTCCGGCCTCGCACCCCAGGTCGCGGAGCGCGAGCGGCGATGGATCCTGATGCGGGGCGACGCTCCCGAGGACGGCGTGCACCTCGTCGCGTTCTTCTTCGGCGCGGGGCCGGCGCCGGTCACGGTCCTGAAGCTGCGTCGTGGACCCGCGGCGACGCTCGAGCGGGAAGCGGCCGCGCTGCGGCACCTCGCCGGGCGCCTGCCACCCGAGCTGCAGCCCTGCGTGCCGTCGGTCCTGGCGGTCGAGAGGATGGGAGACCTCGAAGGGCTGCTCCTGAGCGCCCTGCCCGGCCGATCGGCCTACGTCGAGATGCAGGACGCGCGGCTTCCGGCACGCGTGGCGAGGCGGCACCTCCGGGCCGCCGGGAGCTGGCTCGCCGCCTTCCATGGCGCGACACGAGAAAGCGGCCGCCGCTTCGTCGCGGAGGGGCACGCAGAAGCCGGACGCGAGGTCCTGGAGGCCGTCCCGCTCGCCTTCTCCCACGGCGACTTCTGGGCCCGGAACCTGCTCCTGGACGGGACAGGCGTGAGCGGGACCGTGGACTGGGAGAATGCCGCGGAGGCGACGCCCGTCTTCGAGGACCTCTTCCACTTCCCCCTGACGTACGGGCTCAGCTCGCTGTCCTGGCGCTGCCGGAGAAGGCCGCCCGAGCAGGCCTTCCGCCGGACCTTCCTCGACGAGACGCCGCTCTCGCGCGAGGTGCGGGGCTATCTCGAGGACTACTGCGCCGCGACGGGGCTCGAGTTCCCTCTGCTCCGACCGCTCTTTCATCTCTTCCTGTCCCACCGCGCGCGGCGCGGGGACAAAGGAGGCTTGTGGCTTCGCTTCCAGCGGATGCTGGCCGGTGCGAACCGATCCGTCTTCTCTGGCTGATCGACTCGCTGACGCTTGGAGGGGCGGAGTCCCTGGTCGGTCCCTTCGCGCGCGCGCTCGACCCACGCCGCTTTTGCCTGCAGGTCGCCTTCCTCAAGCGCATCGGCGGCAACCCCTTCGAGGCGCCCCTGCGCGCGCAGGGGATCCCCTGTCTCGGCCTGGAGGCGCGGAACCTGCGGGACCTGGGCGCGCTGCGGCGCCTCGTGAGGCTCGTGCGCGCAGGCTCGATCGACCTCATCCACGCCCACCTCACCTACGCCTCCATCTTCGGCCTGCTGGCCGGGCGGATCACGGGCCGGCCGTGTCTCGTGACGCTTCACACGGCCCCGCCGAAGCCGCGCTGGAGCCGGCCGTACCTGCGCGAGCGGCTCCTGTGCGGTCTGATCGGCCGGTGGGCGGCCGGCGTCGTTACCGTCTCCGAATCGGTGCGCCAGGCCTATGCGCCTCGCCTTTCTGCCTCGAAGCTGACCGTCGTCCACAACGGCGTCGAGGGCGAGGCCTTCACGGTCGCGGAGGGAGCCCGGGAAGCCACACGCGCCGCGCTGGGGCTGGCTCCGGGGACGAGGGCCGTCCTCACGGTCTCGGTCCTGCGCCAGGGCAAGGGGATCGACGTGCTGCTGCGCGCGGCCGCCGAGGTCGGGACGCTCGTGCCGGAGGCGGTCTTCCTCGTCGCGGGCGACGGGCCCTCGAGGCTGTCCCTCGAAGCGGAGGCCAGGAGAGCCGGCTTGGGCGAGCGGGTCCGCTGGCTGGGCTTCCGGCGCGACGTGTCCGCTCTGCTCGCGGCCGCCGACCTCTTCGTTCTCCCGAGCCTCGACGACGCGTTTCCGACCGCCCTCCTCGAGGCCATGGCGGCGGGCCGCGCCGCGGTCGCCGCGCGGACCGGAGGCATCCCGGAGATCGTGGACGACGGGCGCACGGGCCGGCTGGTGCCGCCCGCCGACGCCCGGGCGCTCGCCCGGGCGGTGGCGGACCTGCTGCTCCACGCCGAGGAGCGCGCGGCGATGGGGGAGGCGGGCCGCCTTCGGGCGCGAGGGGAGTTCTCTAGCGCGGCCTGGGTGGAGCGGCTGACGGCCGTTTACCAACATGTGCTCGCGGACAGAGGTGAGGCGGCGTGAGGATCGCAATCGTGGAGTTCGCCGGGAAGGGGGGCCTCATCCATTACGCGTTCCAGCTCTCCCGCGCCCTCGCCGCGGCCGGGGCCGAGGTCACGCTCGTCACCTCCCGCCACTACGAATTGGACGCGCTCGTCCACCCCTTCCGGCTGGAGAAGCTTCTCGACCTCTGGGACCCCAAGCCTCTCGCGTCCCCCCCTCGTGGCTCGGCCCTGCGCCGGGGGCTGCGACGGGCGGGCCGTGCCCTGCGCCACTACCGCGCCTGGTGCCGGCTCGTCCGGTACCTGCGCCGCGAGCGTCCGGACATCGTCCAGTTCGGGGACATCCGCTTCGCGACCGACCTGCCCTTCCTCGTCGTCCTGCGACGGCTGGGCCTGCGGCTGGCCGACGTGTGCCACAACCTCGACCCCTTCGCTTCCGGCCGCGGCCTACCCCGCGCCTCACGGGTGTCGCGCTCGTTCTTCACGAGGATCTATCGGCAGTTCGACGTGGTGTTCGCGCACTTCGAGGTCAACCGCCGAGCCTTCCAGGAGGCCTATGGCCTCGACCCGCAGCGCGTGGTCGCGATCCCGCACGGCAACGAGTTGCTCTTCACCGAGTTGGCCGACGCGAAGCGCGACCCCGATTCGCTCCGGCGCGAGCTCGGCCTCGCTCCCGGGGACCGCATCGTGCTCTTTTTCGGGACGCTCTCACGGTACAAGGGCGTGGACCTGTTGCTGCAGGCCTTCGCCCGCGTGCGTCGGAGACACGCCCCCGCCCGGCTGGTGCTGGCCGGCTTTCCCGCGCCCGACTTCGACCTCGACGACCACGTCTCGCTCGCGCGAAGCCTCGGCATCGAGGCCGACGTACGCTTCCATCCCCACTACGTCGAGTCCGTCGCGGTGGCCTCGTGGCTGGGCCTGGCCGCGGTCGTCGCCCTGCCCTATCGCGCCGTCTTCCAGAGCGGCGCGCTGCACGTGGCCCAGGCATTCGGTGTGCCCGTCGTGGCCACACGCGTGGGCGCCATGGCGGAGGCGATCGCCGAGGGGGAGAGCGGGCTGCTCGTGCCTCCCGATGACCCCGAGGCCTTCGCGGAGGCGCTGTTGCGCGTGCTGGAAGACCTGGCGCTCGGGGCGCGGCTCGGCCGCCGGGCGCACGAGGAGGCCCGGGGTCGCTTCGCCTGGGAGCGCGTGGCCGCGATCCTGCTCGATCGCTACCGGCTGCTGTCGGGGCCGGGCCGGGCGCCGGAGGCGGCGGGATGACGCTCACGGTTTTCCTCGGCGCGCTGCTGCTCTGCGCGTACGTCTACTTCGGCTATCCGGCCCTGCTCTACGCGCTCGCCCGGCTCAGGCCCCGGCCCGTGGCACGACGGCCCGTGCGCCCCACGGTGAGCCTGATCCTCCCGGTCCACAACGAGGAGGCCGTGATCGAGGAGAAGCTCCGCAACTGCGGTGGGCTGGACTACCCCCCGGAACGGCTCGAGGTGCTCGTCGTCTCCGACGGCTCGACCGACCGGACGGAGGCAATCGTCGCGCTGCACGAGAAGCCGGCCCTCCGCCTCGTCCGCCGGCCGCGGAGCGGCAAGGCGGCCGCCCTCGACGAGGGAGTGCGGCAGGCACGCGGCGAAATCCTGGCCTTCACCGACGCCAACGCCATGCTCGAGTCACAGGGCCTCGCGGCGATGGTCGAGAACTTCGGCGATCCCGAGGTCGGCGGCGTCTGCGGGAACAAGAAGCTCCGCAGTCGAGCGGGGGCCGACGCCACCGAGGGGGGTGAAAACCTCTACTGGCGCTACGACAAGTGGCAGAAGGCGCTGGAGAGCGCGATCGGGAGCATCTTCGCCGCGGATGGCGCCTTCTACGCGGTCCGCCGGGAGCTCTACGTGCCCATCGCGGATCCCGCGCAGGCCGACGACATCGCCGTCTCGGCTCGCGTCGTTCTCCAGGGACGCCGCCTGGTCTTCGAGCCCCGGGCGGTGGCCTGGGAGGACGCCCCCGTCGAGGGGCGCCGGGAGTTCCAGCGGAAGGTCAGGGTGACCAACCATAGCGTCCGCGCGCTCGTCGGGCTCGGCCGCGGTCTGGTCGCCTCCGGCTTCTACTCGCTGGAGCTGCTCTCCCACAAGCTGCTCCGCCACCTCGTCCCCTTCTTCCTGATCCCACTTTTCGTCTCGAACGCGCTCCTGGCTCCCCACAGTCCGCTTTTCACTGGACTGCTCGGGCTGCAGGTCCTCTTCTATGCCTCGGCCCTGCTCGGCACTGCGCTACACGGGAGGCGCGGGGGCGAGGGTATCACGAGGATCCTGGCGGTACCGTACTACTTCTGCCTAGTCAACGCAGCGGCCTTTCTGGGCGTGCTGTCGATCGTGCGGGGGGAGCGGGTTTCGGCCTGGGCTCCCCGCAGCGGCCTGCGGGCCCCTGAGGAGGAATGAATGACGACCGCGAAGGCGCATCGCTTGCTGTCGCTGCTCCCCGCCGTGTTCATGGCGGCCTCGGCGTCGGCGCAGGCGCCGAAGCCGCCAGCGC
>Ga0214472_10009058_pt1 | contig 10379 bp, 4 predicted proteins | sample RVTome_6_FD_207662 | JGI IMG/M metagenome (GOLD analysis project Ga0214472, IMG submission 207662) | Soil microbial communities from uranium-contaminated site in the Upper Colorado River Basin, Wyoming, United States - RVT140D175 | ecosystem: Environmental > Terrestrial > Soil > Contaminated >...
AATCTTTTTTTTCGCAAGAACAGGGATGGACCTCAGACAGCGTCGTTGCTGCAAATTGGGTGCTGGTGTTTGGTGGCCGGGAACAGGTAGCGAGCCCCGCTATTTTTGAGGCCGTCCAGGCCCGTTACCCGGAGGCCATCATCTGCATCGGCTCGACGTCCGGCGAGATTGTCGATACAGAAGTCAGTGACGACCGGCTGGCCGTCACGGCTGTTCGGTTCGAGAAGACGAAGGTGGCGGCGACGGCCATCAACATCGACGAGGTGTCGGGGAGTTACGAGGCGGCTCAGGTGTTGGCCGAACGGCTATCACAGCCCGGCCTTTCGCATGTCTTCGTGATTTCGGATGGGCAGTTCGTCAACGGCAGCGAATTGGCCAAGGGGTTCAACCGGCACCTGCCTTCGGGCGTTCTGTTGACAGGGGGGCTGGCCGGGGACGGCACCCGCTTCGAGCAGACCCTGGTAGGCTTGAACGGGCCGCCTAAGGAGGGCATGGTCGTGGCGGTCGGCTTCTACGGCGACAAGCTCAAGGTGGGGTTCGGCTCTTCCGGAGGCTGGGCCCCGTTCGGGCCGGTGCGCCGGATCACGCAAGCCGTAGCGAACGTACTGTACGAATTAGATGGGCAGTCGGCCCTGGCGCTCTACAAGAAATACCTGGGCGAGCAGGCGGCGTTGCTGCCGGGGGCCGCGCTCCGGTTCCCGCTCTGTATCACTACGCAGGACGGTGAACGGTCCATCGTCCGTACGATCCTGTCTATCGACGAAGAAACCCAGACCATGATTTTTGCCGGAGACATGCCGGTGGGCGCCCGCGCCCGGTTTATGCGGGCCTCCTACGAAGACCTGGTCGACGGGGCGGCGTACGCCGCTGAACACAGCGTCCGAGACAGTGGGGTTGAGGATGCGGACCTGGCGATCTGCGTCAGCTGTGTCGGCCGGAAGATCGTCCTGGGTCAGCGTACGGAAGAGGAGACCGAGATCGTGCGCGAGGCCCTCGGCCTGCACCCGGTCATCACGGGTTTCTATTCCTATGGCGAACTTGCCCCGCCTGAAGCGGCCGAACTTTGTGCGTTGCACAACCAGACGATGACGATCACGTTGATGAAGGAAGAGGAATGATCACGCATCGTTTGCTGAAAAGACAATTGCGGAAACTTCTCGGCGAAGATGCAACCTACACGCCTGAGATCCAGCGGCTCTTGCAGGCTGTCAACGATACGTATGAGCAGCACGACGGCGATCGAAAGCTGCTCCAGCGCTCGATGGATATCAGTTCGGAAGAACTCATCGAGGCCAACGAAAAGTTGTGGCGGCAGTCGGAAAAACAGGCGCTGGTGCTCAACAAACTGAAAGACTCCATCCGTGCGCTCAAGATCGGGGAATCCGATAGTGACCTCTCGTACGAAGACTTGCTTACGCTGACAGACATCCTCGAAGAGGAGATCTTCATGCGCAACCGCGTCGAGGAACTGCTCCGCGAGCGGGAGGAGGGGCTTCGCCTCATCATCGAGAGTACCAAAGACTACGCAATCTATACGCTTGACAAGGAAGGCTTTATCACAAGCTGGAACGCCGGGGCCGAACGCATCAAAGGGTTCGATGCCGAAGAGGTCATCGGCCGGCACTTCTCCTATTTCTACACGCCTGAAGACCGTACCCTGGCCCTCCCGCAACAGATGTTCGAGGAAGCCGTCCTGACCGGCCGTTGCGAGGGGCAAGGCTGGCGTGTGCGCAAGGACCGCACCCTGTTTTGGGCCGACGATACGCTGACGACGTTACGCGACGATACGGGCAACCTGAAGGGCTTCGTCAAGATTACGCGGGACATTACGGATCGCAAGCAGGCCGAGGAGGCGCTGAAGAAGGCCAAAGAAGCCGCTGAAGCCGCCAACCTTGCCAAGAGCGAGTTCCTGGCCAACATGAGTCATGAGATCCGCACCCCGATGAACGCCGTCATCGGGATGACCAGCCTGCTGCTCGGCACGGAGCTCGACGAGGTGCAGCACGAGTTCGTCGAGACGGTCCGTAGCAGCGGCGAAGCCCTGCTCTCGATCATCAACGACATCCTGGACTTCTCGAAGATAGAGGCGGGCAAGCTGACACTTGAATTCCAACCGTTCGACCTCCGTGCTTGTATCGAAGAAACCCTGGACCTGTTCACGTCACGCGCCGTCGAACGGGGCATCGAGCTGGTCTACTCTACCCCCCCGGATACGCCGCGCATGATCGTCGGCGATGTGACCCGCCTCCGGCAGGTGCTGGTCAACCTGATCGGTAATGCGGTCAAGTTCACCCATGAGGGCGAGGTGGTCGTTGCGGTCCACAGCAAGCAAGACGGCGACCGGTATCGCCACCACTTCACCGTCCGGGATACCGGCATCGGCATTCCGAAAAACCGGATGAGCCGCCTCTTCAAGTCGTTCTCGCAGGTCGACTCCTCCAACACTCGAAAATACGGCGGCACCGGCCTCGGCCTTGTCATCAGCAAACGCCTCGTAGAGGTCATGGGCGGCGATATCTGGGTGGAGAGCTTGCAGCATGTCGGCACGACGTTTCACTTCTCCATCACGGCTCCTGCCGTGATGGGAGATAAGCGGGGGCAGCAGGGTGAAGCACGATGGGCCGGCAAGCGCGCCCTCGTGCTTGACGACAACGCCAGCAGCCGGCGTGCCCTTGTCGAACAGCTGACGGCCTGGCACCTGGAGCCGGTAGAGGCTGTCTCGGAGGCGGAAGCCCTCGCCTGCCTGGCCGACCAACCCCCCTTCGATATCGCCCTGGTTGACGCCTACCTGCCGGATCTGAACGGACCCGCTCTCGCCGCGAAACTGCGTGCCCAGCCGGGCGCGGCCGGCCTCCGGGTTGTGCTGCTCACCTACCGGGGCGACCGGGACCTGCACGACCAGATGGAGAACGCGCGAATCACCTCGCTCTTGAACAAGCCGGTCAAACAGCACCAGCTTCACCAGGCCCTGCGCAGCCTCTTCGATCGGAAGGCGCCGCAGGTCACCAGCACACGCCGCGCCTCTCCGCTGGATGCCGGTATGGCGAAATCCTACCCCCTTCGTATCCTACTGGCAGAGGATAATATCATCAACCAGAAGGTAGCGCTGCGCCTGCTGGAGGGCCTGGGCTACCGGGCCGATGCCGTCGCCAACGGCCTCGAAGCCTTGCAGGCCCTGGTACGCCAACCCTACGATGTCGTCCTGATGGATGTCCAGATGCCGGAGATGGACGGCCTCGAAGCGACCCGTCGCATCCGCCACCAATTCGAGCCGGCCCGCCAGCCCTTCATCATCGCGATCACGGCCAGCGCCCTTCAAGAGGACCGCAACGCCTGCCTGAGCGTCGGGATGGATGACTACATCAGCAAGCCGATGCACATCGAAGAGCTGGTCAAATCCCTCCAGAACATCCCGGTGAACAACGGGAAGGCAAGCCCATCCGGGCTTGCGAGGGTAGAGGATAGAGGATAGCAAGCCTGTTGGGCTTGTGAGGATAGAGGATGGACCTTATTCCTGAAGGGCCTACCTTTCCTTAACGCCGGTGCTCCTCCGACGCAACGCTTATATTGATGCTGAAAATATAGGGATGCCCGCCATCCTCTATCCTCCGTCCTCGCAGGCCCGCCTTGCGGGTTTGCCCCTCCATCTTCGCAGGCCCAACAGGCTTGCCAACGCATGTCTTCCTGGCTGTGGTCGATTCCTCCGGACAACTACCCGGTATATGTCAAGACCGGCACCTTTGCCGTGCGGAAGGTCGGGCGTAGGGGCTGGGCAAAGCTGAAACCGGGCGACACCGTGTTTGCCTACCTCTCCGGACGAAAAGTGATCGCCGGGATGTTCGAGGTGGTCTCAAAGCCGTTTGAGGACGCCACGCCGCTGGTCCGTAAAGGGCATTTTCCCTACCGGGTTCGTGTTCGCCCGCTCGTCACGCTCTCGGAAGAAGCCTGGGTTTCTTATGAAGCCTTCCACGACAAGCTGGATGTCGTACAGGACTATCCCGACTTCCGGTACGTCGTCCAGCAGGTGATCCACCCGTTGCCGACGGTAGATGCCAAAGTGCTGGCGTTTCTGGTCCGTGCACGGGAGGCGTCGGATCTGGAGCAGGTGCTGGCCGCCTACGATGCCTATCTGAAAGCGCGGGACGCAGCGCCGTCGGTCCAGGAAGCCCCCGCCGCCTACACAGCCGAGCCGCCGTTCGACCGGGCGGCGGCAGTTGAGGCCCTGATTGGGTATATCGAGGCCCGGGGGTATGTCTATGAGCCCTGGCAGGTGGCTGCGTATGTGACGGCGCTTCGAACCAAGCCGTTCGTGATCCTGGCCGGCGTTACCGGCACCGGCAAGTCGCGCCTCCCTGCCCTGGTCGCGGCCGGGACAGGCGGCCACGCCCGCCTCGTACCGGTTCGCCCCGACTGGACCGACAGCGCGGAGGTGCTGGGGTATACGGATTTGCAGGGCGCTTTTCGGCCGGGTGCGGTGCTAGAGGCGGCACGGGCCGCGCAGGAAGCGCCGGCCCGGCATGTTACCTGCATCGTCGATGAGATGAACCTGGCACGGGTTGAACACTATTTTGCCGAAGTGCTGAGCCGCATCGAAGACCGCCGGCCGGGGCCTGAAGGCGGCTATGCCACGCCCCCGTTGCTCGATGCCGCCGGTCCGGGCTGGGCTTCTATCGGGTTGCCGCCCAACCTCGGTCTGGTCGGGACGGTCAACATGGACGAGAGTGCGCATGGCTTTAGCCGGAAGGTGCTGGACCGTGCCTTTACGATCGAACTCGCGACCGTAGATTTCACCGCGCGGCCTGCCGCGGCCGTAGCGGTGGATCCAGTGTTTTGGCCCGTAGCAGCCTGGTATCCCCGTGCGATTCGGCTTGCCGAGATCATGCCTGCCGGCACCGAAGAGCGCGCCTGCATCAACCGGGTTGTGGAGACGCTAACCGCCGTCAACGGCTTCCTGATGCCCGCACAACTCCAGGTCGCTTACCGTACGCGCGACGAAGTCGTGCTCTTTCTATTGCATGCGGCCGAGGCGGCGCACGCCTTCCGCAGCCGTGACGGCACCCCTCGCGACCCGCTCGACCTTGCGATCCAGATGAAAGTGCTGCCCCGCCTACTCGGCGGCAGCCGTCCGCTGCGCCGGGCCCTTCTGGGGCTCCTCGGATGGGCTGCCACAGGGCGCGGCTTTGACGACGAAGATGATGCCCGTGCCCTGCTCGATCCGTGGGACCGGGCCGGTCGCCCCGCGTACCTCGCCGATGCCCCCTTTCCGGGCACCGCCGCCCGCCTCTGTCTCATGTGGGACCGCCTCGCCGCCGAAGGCTTTACCTCGTTCTGGGTGTAGCAAACCTGCGAGGCGGGTTTGCGGAAAGGGCACCCGGCTTTGCCGGCTGCTGGAAGGGCACTAAATCGCCTTCGCGATTTTTCGAAAGACGGAAGGCCTCTTCTCATCCCTCTTTCGTCTTTCACGAACCCGCCGGGCGGGTTCGTTCCTTTCGACGCGTTTGCAAGAGCGAACACGTTTAAGCCCCGCAGGGGGCGACCGATAATAGAAGCAGTTCGCAATACGGGGTTTATCCCAGTCCTTAAAGCAGTGAAGCCACCCGTGGACTATTACTTCCAAGAATTCCTGACATCTGAGCAAACGGAGGCACGCCGCCGGGTGTTGGTGGTGGATGATACCCCCGAGATGCGCACGGCCTTAACACGGGTGCTTCAGAAAGCCGGTTTCCTTGTAGAGGTCTCGGGTTTCGGAGCGGAGGCTGTCCAGCAAGCGCTGATAAGCGTGCCGGATCTCATCCTATTGCACATCAGCATGCCCGACCTCGACGGGTGGCAGGCCACCCGGCATATCGCTATACTGCCTGCCCTGCAGGGGGTCCCGATCGTCATCATCTCAGGCGAAGAACAACCGGTTGACGACCCGTATGTACGGACTTTCGGGGCCCATAGCTTGCTTCAGAAGCCTGTCCAAGACGACGTGCTCATCGCCCATCTACTCGCGGCGATGGTTTCGCGAAAGGGGCGAAAAAACGACGCTGCCCCTGAAGCTGCCGCGCCGGTAGAATCGGCTCCGCCTGAGCCGGCCGTTCAAATACCTGAACCGGTATTGCGTGCGGAGGAGCCCCCGAAGAAGAAACCGATTCATGAGAACCGCATCCTGGTTGTAGACGATTCCGGCCTGTTCCGTAAGCGAATCATACACGCTCTCCGAGAGATCGGGTGTGAACTGATCGAAGCCGTCGACGGGAAGCAGGCCTGCCGCTATGTCGGCCGGTATGCCCCGGACCTGGTCATAATGGACATCAATATGCCGGGGATGAGCGGGCTGGAAGCCGCCCGACACATCCGGGATACCTACGACTCGGACGACCTCGTCATCATCGCGCTGACGGGCAATACGCAGCTCGAAGATGTAGCCCGCGCGATGAAGGCCGGCATGGATGATTATATCATCAAGCCGTTTGCCAACCATGAACTGCTCGAACGCGTCCGGTTTCACCTTTCCGTCTGAGCGATCGGGCCCTATCCCCTCGCCTGCGCTGTAGACCGGGCATCGAAGACGCCGTCTTTCATATTGTTGAAGGACACCTGGAACACGCTCCTTTCGCCGCTTTTGAGCCCCCGTCGCCGCCCCTTTCACGGGTTTCCTTACGCTTCTCGTCCCTTCCCTTTCTCTACGTGTACCCGGGCTGCTTGATCAACGGCTGCATCGCTCTCGGATGATCCAAATGGTGCCGGCCGAGTGAGGCGGTACCGGTGGCGTTGGCTTCCGTAACGGTCCGGATGGTTCAATATGAAGCGACTGGAAGCGGTCCCATTATTGATATACCCCTTTATTTCAAGAGGGAATTAACAATACCTTGATAAACGCTGTTTCTTTTGAGGTGCATTGCGTCCTAAAACAACCATCACCCTTTATCCCGTGGTGCGTGTCCCCCCGGTAGATAGGGCCAGGGCACGACGAGGGCAGATGCCGATCTTGAAAGAAAGTCAATAATGCTTGAGTTGACCCCCATCTTGTCACTTAGCATATTAAGCGTCATTTCGCTAAGGAAATATCAATAACCAATCCAGTTCCGGAGGTTCGTACTATGAAGCTAGCACGGCTACTATGCATCCTTGCTTGCCTGATGCTCCCGGCTACCGCCGCGCTTGCACAGAGCGGTAAGATATCAGGTCGAGTATTAGAGGCTAGTTCCGGTGAGGCCCTTCCCGGTGTCAACGTATCAATAGAAGGCACCACACAGGGGTCCGTTTCTGACGTAGACGGTTACTACTTCATCGTCAACGTACGGCCCGGTACCTATACGCTACGGGCCTCCTTCATCGGCTTCACGTCGGCGGTCGTTGAGAATGTGCGCGTCGCTACCGGCCTCACAACGGAGATCGACTTTTCGCTTCAAGAAGAAGCCGTCGGTCTGGATGAAGTTGTGGTCACATCGGAGCGACCAGTCGTTCAGCGGGATGTCTCGGCGAGTGTGGCCAACATCAGCGCGGCAGAGATCGAAAACCTCCCGGTCACCGATATCGAACAGGTCATCGGGCTGCAAGCCGGTTTCGAGCGCGGCCTGACGGTTCGCGGCTTCGGCGGCGACCAGGTTCAATTCATGGTGGACGGCCTTTCGATGACCAGCGGCCGTGGAAACGATCCGTTCACGGGGGTAAGCTATACCTCGGTTCAGGAGGTGCAGGTGCAGACGGGCGGGTTCAACGCAGAGTACGGTAACGTCCGCTCGGGGCTGATCAACGTCATTACGAAAGAGCCGGAGCGGAACCGTTTCTTTGCCGACGCCATCATTCGCTACAGTCCGGAGGGGCAGAAAAATTTCGCAGGTTTCGACATCGACGGCAATGAGGTCGATCTGGCGAGCTCGAATAGATCCTTCTGGCTGCGTCCTATGACGGATCCGGAGGTGGCAATGGCTGGAACCAGTGCGTGGCCGACCTGGAAGCAGAACGAGTTTTTTGCGTTCCCAGGGTGGAATTCGCTTGCGGATAACTATAACGCCATCAACGGTACTTCCCTTACGCCCCAGCAGGTTCAGCAGACCTTTTTCGATCACTACCTGCGAAAAGATCTTTCAGTCCAAGGCCCCGACTACGAGGTGGATGCTACCATCGGTGGTCCGGTGCCCGGGCTCAACCAGTTGCTCGGCGACCTGCGGTTCGTGGGTTCCTATCGCCAGACGCGAACGGCCTACGAATATGGCGGAGAAGTACGGGAAGGGTACATGGAACGGATTGGCCAGGGCAAGCTGATCTCGAACTTCGCGCCCGGCATGAAGCTCGTCGTCCAGGGACTCTACGGGAAGCAGATCGGTCTCAACTCAAGTCAACAGGGGGATCCGAATCTGGCCACGGGCGAATCCTTTGCCTATCCCTGGGCTGGTGGTAACCAGTCGATGTACAACCAGGTCGGCGACATCGGCCAATTCTTTACCAACATCAGTTTCCAACCCTTTAACATCGACCGGTTTATGGTTGGTGCCCAGTTTACCCACACGCTGAGCCCGAGTACGTTCTACGAGGTCCAGTTGCAGAGCATCGGCACACAATATGACCAGTATCATATCGGCGACCGGAATGAACTTGATTCGACCTTTTCCTACCTCGGTGGCCAGATCAAGCTCACCGAGGAGCCCTTCGGGTACACGTTCAAGGACCGCGCGGATGCGTTCGGTGTAGGGATGAGGACAGCCGGCCACTGGAGCAGCGGGTATGACAATTCCGAGGTGCAACGTTTCTCGGGCCGGTTCGACGTCACCAGCCAGCTCAACCGCTTCAGCTTGATGAAGGCGGGCGTCGAGTATATCTACTCCGACTACAATACCGACTACGGCGAGAATGACCCGGAGCATCCGCACAACGGCGACCCCAAATGGAACTGGCACCGGAAGCCGACGCAGGCAGCCGCCTACATCCAGAACAAGCTGGAATTCAAAGGTATGGTCGCCAACGTCGGCCTGCGGCTCGACTACTTCCACGCCGGCGGCGATTGGTACGTCTACAGTGATTTCGACCGTGCCTTCTCTGCCGTCTTCGGCCTTGATCTGATCGACGAGTCGCTCGAACAGGAGCCCACAGAACGCCAGGTGGCCTTGAGCCCGCGCCTCGGGGTGTCTTTCCCGGTTACGGATAACAGCAAGCTGTACTTCAACTACGGCCACTTCCGTACCATGCTCAACCCCCAATCGATCTTCAACCTCCAGGAGGACTTTACGGGGGCCGTCAGAGGGCTCGGCAACCCCAACCATCCGATGCCGAAGACGGTGATGTACGAGCTGGGCTACGAGCAGAACCTGTTCAACCAGTACCTGCTCCGGTTGGCCGGCTACTATCGCGACCTGAGCGATCAGCCGCGTGGCGTGACGTTTGTCAGCGTCGACGACCTCGTCAACTACTCCGTAAGCCAGCCCTGGAATTACGGCGACGTGCGCGGCTTCGAAGTGACGATTTCGAGGAACCGGGGCAGATGGATTCAGGGCTTCGTCAACTATACGTACATGGTTCGGAAGACGGGCAACTTCGGATTCGGCACGTTTGACGAAAACCGTACGGCGCAGATCGACTACGTCACCAACACGACGGAGCACTACACGAGCAAGCCGATTCCCGAGCCGTATGCCCGGTTCAACATCAGCATCCTGCTGCCGACGGACCTCGGTCCGGAAGTGGGCGGCGGCCATCCGCTGGGAGACTGGCGGATCAGCTTCCTCGGCGAATGGCGCGAAGGGCAGGCTTATACGTGGAACGGCCTGAGCCTGGGCGCTGCGTCGGGAGGTAACAACGACCGTAAGCTCCAGGGCAACGTTCGCTGGAAGGACTACTATATGCTCGACATGCGTTTGGGCAAGAACTTCGCTACCAGAGTCGGAAACGCGCAGTTCTTCGTGGACTTCACAAACGTGCTCAATATCCGCCACATGTATATATCCGGTAACATCTTTAATGACGGGAACTCGGATCAGCAGCGGTATATGCAGTCGTTGCAACTGCCCGAGGACGTCTTCCCCGAAGATTCCGGTGCGGACTATCCTCGTATCTACGGAGACGATAAGCCGGGTGATTACCGGAATGGTGGCGTTGCGTTCGTGCCCATCCTCATCGGCGCACTGCCTGAGTCCGGTGATGCACAACCGCTCTACTACGTCCAGGAAGAAGGCAAGTACTACGAATGGAACGGCAGTGCCTTCGTGGATGCCGATCAAGGCCGCGTGAACCAGGTTCTGGATGACAAAGCCTACATCAACATGCCGAACCGGACGTTCAGCACGTTCCTGAATCCGCGCAATGTCTTCATCGGCTTGCGGCTCTCCTTCTAACGCGTCTCTCACGGGCTTCTTTAGGCTGTTCGACAGTCGTCAGGGCAGGGTGGGTTTCCC
>Ga0214472_10009060_pt1 | contig 10379 bp, 12 predicted proteins | sample RVTome_6_FD_207662 | JGI IMG/M metagenome (GOLD analysis project Ga0214472, IMG submission 207662) | Soil microbial communities from uranium-contaminated site in the Upper Colorado River Basin, Wyoming, United States - RVT140D175 | ecosystem: Environmental > Terrestrial > Soil > Contaminated >...
TTGACAAAGCTGGTCGCTTTGTATTTGCAATCTTCCATGCATCCTGAGAAAACATCGGTGCGGAAGATCGCTGCAACCATTTCCCGCCGTATACCTGAAAACCATCAGGAGCTGCGGATAATGATATTCTTAGCACCCTTTTGGCGTTTGTAAATCTTCTCGGGGATAAGTAATTAAGGCAATGCGTAGGTAGCATCGTAAATATCTGTCAATGATCGACCATCAAAATACCAATGTTGTCCAGGTTGAACGTTATAATCATTTTCCAGCAAGTGGCGAGTTAAGGCTGTCAGGGAATACTCCTGATCCTGAAAACTCACTTTTCTCTCGGACACAACTGTAGCTGTTATGTCTGTTTCACCACCGTTTGATTCGTTACCTTGCTGCGTATGCACATTCAAACGGCACAGGAACCCCGGTGGACTAAACAACCACCGACTAGAAGTCGGTGGGTTTGAACTCGCGGACTGAAAGTCAAGCGACACCGGCGTCAGCCGGTTATCTTATTCGATGTCAAAACTATCATTGGGGTCTCTTTCAAAATGATGAGCAAGGTAGTCCTGAATCATTTCTTTCGTAAGTTCACCGAAAGTGACACAGAAGTATCCTCTCGCCCAAAAATGTCGCCCCCAGTATCTCTTCATTATCAGAGGAAATTCCTCGAAAATCTTTCGAAACACCATTCCTTTTACTCTCCTCATGATGTCACTGGGAGAGATATCGGGTGGAGCGGAAACCAAGATATGCACATGATCTTTGCTGACAACACCTCGCAATATCTGAATTTCAAATCTCTCGCAGGTTTGACGGACCAACTCGCGCACCCGCAGGGCAAGTTCTCCATGCAGCACATGGTAGCGATATTTTGTTACCCAAACAAAATGGTACTCAATCTTGAATTTTGTATGACTCCCTTGGCGATAATCCATGCCAGCGATTAAAAATCAACTGCTAGCAGAATGCTACCCGCCTGCAAGGTGGGGGTTTTAACCTTTTGCAGAAACAATAAATTAACGACAGCATCATGGCGGGTTGTAGCACAAATCCCCAGGATATTCCAATAGTCGAACGGCTTGAGGCAATGCCAGGAATTATTCGATTGATTCAGATTGTCCGTATGGTAAATTCCTTGGCACAATCAATCCAATAACTTCGAAACTGAACTTTACGGAAACCTTTAGATGAAACCAAAAACAACCGTTTTACCAAAAAACCCCGAAGTCTTACTCTCGATCGAAAGCAATTCATTTTACGAAGACCGGTCTTTTTCAGGTATCAATGCTGCCGAAGTCCTCAAAATAATTGGTACCGAGTTTTCAGGATGTACCTTTAACAGCTGTAAATTATTTAATATTTCCTTTCACAATTGCACGTTTGAAGATTGCGAATTTGAAAACTGCGACCTAGCATCGGCTTCGATAAAACACACAACTTTCAGGGGGGTTAAATTTATCGATACAAAGCTTACAGGTATTCAATGGCCCGATGCTGCTATGCCTCTGGATGTAAGTTTCATAAGGTGTTTATTGAATTATTCTGGATTTATTGGTGTAGATCTGAGAAATACCAAGATGTTTGAATGCCAGTTAAAGGAGGCCGATTTTACAGAGGCAAATTTGTCAAAAGCAGATTGCAGTTACTCTGATTTCTCAGGTGCCAGGTTTATTAATACCAACCTTACCCGTGCGAATTTCACAAATGCCACTAATTATTCCATACATCCACACGGCAACAAATTATGCAAAACAAAATTTTCCTTGCCGGAGGTGTTATCCCTGTTGGATGTATTCGATATCATAATAGAATAATCTTATAATTCTATTATATTAGAATATAGTGAAAATGAAGGCAACCATTCTCTCAGGTCAATAACTTAACTGGCGTTAATAGGAATAGCCTATCATTGATGGAAAGCTTTTGTTTGTCAGCAATCAGTAACGTAACAATCTGTTTCATCCCCATATCTTGTGAGGAAACATAATGGTGACGCACTGTAAATTCAAAGATGCCCTGGACCTAATTAATTGCCAAATTCAACACGATAAGGTAGCTTACTACGATTGAATCAGAAAGTTTATGGCAGGAGGCCAATTCTTTCACGACTCTCTTCAAAAGGGGCTACCTATCGCCTCAACCCCATGCCTGTAACAGCTACATTCAATCATGACAAGGAGATAATCAAATGAAACCTGTACTGGTAATCACTTTTCTTTTCGGACTGACGTCAACCACAGCCTTGGCCAACCCCGTTGTTGAGGAGGCCCGAAACACCTTCGAGCCTATCCCTTTCGGCATGCCCGAACTGCAGAACAACCCGGCATCCTCTGATAAAATAGAGCTGGGAAAGACCTTGTTTTTTGATCCACGCCTCTCCAAGAGCGGCCTTATCAGTTGCAACACCTGTCACAATGTGGGCATGGGAGGTGATGATTTCCAGGAAACCTCCACAGGACACGGCTGGCAAAAAGGCTCGCGCAACTCACCTACGGTACTGAACGCGGTGTACAACGTTGCGCAATTCTGGGATGGGCGGGCCGAAGATCTGAAAGAACAGGCCAAAGGACCCGTCCAGGCTTCTGTAGAGATGAATAACAACCCTGAAGGCGTCCTCAGGACTCTCAACAGCATCCCTCGTTATCAGGAAATGTTCGCTCTGGCTTTCCCCGACCAGAAGCAGCCTGTCACTTTCGACAACATGGCGGCAGCCATTGAAGTGTTCGAAGCAACCCTGACAACACCCGACAGCCGATTTGATCGTCTGCTGCGGGGTGAAGAAAAGGCCCTTACAGAAAAAGAGCTAAAAGGTTTAGAGGTGTTCATGGCCAAAGGCTGCGCCGATTGTCACGGCGGACGTAATATGGGAGGCCAGGATTATTTCGCTTTTGGCGTGATTGAGAAACCGGAGGGTGACATCATCAGCGGGGATAAAGGGCGATTCATAGTAACGAAACTCCAGGAGGATGAATACGTTTTTAAATCCCCCTCGCTCCGCAACATTGCGTTGACCCCTCCGTACTTTCACTCAGGCAAGGTATGGCCTTTGACCGAAGCAGTCAAAATTATGGGTTCGGCACAATTGGGGATACAACTTGATGAGCATGAAACGGCAAGCATCGCTGCCTTTTTGCAGACTACAACCGGTATGCAGCCGCAGATCGTCTATCCCAATCTGCCGGCATCTACCGATTCCACTCCCAGACCACTTCTTGAGTAGCGGTTGATCCGGGTTTGTTTGCTTCTGAATGCTCCTGTGTTACTGTCGGATTGTCGTATTATCGTGTTACCGTGTTATCGTGTTATCGGTGCATTTATGGCTATGGCGCAGGGAAACAAATCGGAAAGGGACATGACAACTTTACATAACAAAGTAGCAATCATAACCGGTTCATCACGTGGAATCGGGGCTGCAATTGCGGCACGTCTCGCAGTTGACGGTTACGCGGTGGTTATTAATTATTCAGGCAATGCCGAAACTGCGAAAGCGCTGGCAAGCAGGATTAAAGCGGATGGAGGACAAGCCCTTACTGTAAAAGCCGACGTCAGTGATGCGGCTGCTGTGCGGAATATGTTTGATGCTACGGAAGAATCCTTTGGCGGTGTTGATGTGCTGGTCAATAACGCGGGCATTATGAGGCTCTCAACCATAGCCGAGACCGACGACGCAACCTTTGATCGTCAACTCGCGGTGAATCTAAAAGGCACTTTCAACAATCTGCGTGAAGCGGCAAAACGTGTTCGAAATGGTGGCCGGATTATTAATTTATCATCAAGTGTCGTTGGTCTGCTTCAGCCGACCTACGGCGTCTATGCAGCCACCAAAGCCGCAGTTGAAGCGATGACCGGTATTCTCGCTAAAGAACTGCGCGGCAGGAACATAACTGTCAACGCAATCGCTCCGGGACCTACCGCGACAGACTTATTCTTTCACGGCAAGCCACAGGAAGTCATTGACCATCTCACCAAACTTACGCCGCTTGAGCGCTTGGGACAACCGGAAGATATCGCCGCAGCGGTCGCGTTTCTGGCAGGTCCCGATGGCTCATGGATTAACGGGCAAACCTTGCGGGCAAACGGCGGAATCATTTGAGGTTCTTCCGGATTAAGCGTACGTGCAATACTAACGGGAGCCCACAGGGGGCTCCCCTACAATTGAATTGATGGTGGTGGAATTAATCCGATAGGGGCGGGCCGCTGTGCCCGCCTGCAGAGTCTCATCTGTCGTTATTCCTCTCCTCTGTCATCATTGCCGGCTCGACCCCAGCACGGAATGAAGCAATCTAAACTTAAGTTGGATTGAATTATCGCAGCCTGAAAAAGCCAAAGAAAGATTGAGGACCCCATGAACCTGCAATCCGCCATTACCTCTTCCCCGCTGGTTCTTACAGAGTGCGCCATTGCTGAAAGACTTCGCCGGGCAGGCGAGGTTGAACTCCATCCAACGCTCTTTAATACTCCACTGATTTATAACGCGAAAGGACGGGAGAAGCTGGCAGAAATCTATGGACAATACAGAGAGATAGCCGCCGAGGCTGCTCTGCCGATACTTCTTTGCGCCCCCACCTGGAGAGTCGACGAGGTGCGGCTTGCCGAAGCGGGATTTGACCAGTCGCTGCTCTTTGATGCCGTCAGCTTCATGCGCAATTTACAGAAAGAGTGGCAGGCTCCGGACTCCGGGATATTCATAGGCGGGCTGATTGGCCCGAAGAACGACTGCTACAGACCGGAGCAGGCTCTCAGCGCGGATGCAGCCTATGAATTCCATCTTTGGCAGATTGAACGGCTGGTGCAGGCTGGAGTGGACTGCATTGTCGCCCAGACCATTCCAGCCGTATCCGAAGGGTTGGGAATGGCGCGCGCCCTCTCCCGCTCCGGCATTCCGGCAATCATCAGTTTTGTCATCGACAGCAAAGCCCGGGTTTTGGATAACACTCCTCTTCCGGAGGCCATCACGACCATTGATAACAGTGTCACCATCCTGCCGCTGGGGTATCTGGTAGATCATCGAACTATTCAGTCTCTATGATATTGCTCTTTTTGTCACTCGTCACCGAACCATCGACAGGCGATCCGTAAGAATGGACTGTCCCGTGACATTTAGACTGCCGATGTTTGTGATAAATTCCTGCTGATATATCGGCATGTGGCTGTTCGTCAGAGAAACCGCATGCCAGGTCAGGGGGAAGCCTTTGGTGGTAATCGGGCGGGCAACGATCGGCAAGGTTTCCATTGCCTCGGTCACAGCCCACCGCGGGAAAATACTGATCCCGAAGCCGGAGAGCACCATCTCGATAATCGCCTGGGGTGCTCCGACATTCATAATTTTTTTCGGCTCTATTCCCTTTGGTTTTAAAACCAGCTGATAGAATCGGCTTTTGTTCTTCTCGGCATGGGACAAAAGATTGTATTCCGTAAAATCGTCAAGTTGAATAAATTTGCAGGCAGCCAGGGGATGATCCTTCGGCATGATGCAAACCAACTGATCTTTAAAAAGAGGAACAGCTGTATGAACCTCTGAAGGGGCTATGGCTCCCGAGATGATCAGATCATACTTTTTCACTTCGAGTTCCTCAATCAGGTCGACGGAATTCCCCACTTCTATCTCGACGTTCGGAAATTTGGCGTGAAAAGTCTGCATCACCTGCGGCAGCCATTTATAACAGAAAATGCATTGCGTTCCGACCTTCAACTCGCCTTTTTCCCCTTTCATTTTCTTGGAGATCTTTCGTTCCGCCCGATCCACCGCCTCAAGTACCTCGACTGCGGTATCGAGAAGCTGTTTGCCGACTTCGGTCAAAATCATTTTCTTGCGGGTTCGAAAAAACAGAGCGGTTTCCAGTTTGCTTTCGATATCCTTCAATTGCTGGCTGAGGGCGGACTGGGAGATGCATAGTTTTTCCGCTGCCCTGGTCATATTGCTGCTTTCGGCGATTGCGCTGATCATGCGCAGGTGCTTGATTTCAAGATGATTCATCGGCTGTTAATTACACCTCCTTATTGATTCGATTATATATATTAATTATACTTATACTTTGTTTTCCGGTATCTTACAAACAAGTTCAGCGCGGTTTGCTGGCGATATGCACCGGCGAACCATATCCATTACTCAAAAGGAAGAGGATATGTCATGGCACTTGTTACAACCGTAACACCGGAAAAGGCAGAGGGTATTGTCAAGGAAGGGTATGAAATGTTCATGAAAAACGTTGGCGCCATCCCGCAGCCAATGCAGCTCATGAGCATCAGTCCGGCTCTCTTTGAACTGCAGCTTCAGCGTATTCGTTACTTTGGCAAACACCCTAAACTGAGCTTCGCCTTGCTTGTCCACATCCGTTACCTGGCATCCCAGACCCTGGAATACAGTTATTGTATGGATTTCAACCGGCATCTTCTGAAAAAACTGGGCAATGACGACGACACCATCCAAGCCATGGAAAGCGACCCAAGCAAGTCGATGCTCGAAGAGAATGAGAGTGCCATGCTGGATTTCGTCATTCGCTCAATGAAAAAACCAGCGTCGATCACGGCTGTGGATATCGCCAGGCTCAAGGAGCTGGGATGGGAAGAGCGGGATATGGTCGATGCACTCGCCCAAGGTGTGGGCATGATTGATCACGCCATCATGATGCAGGTTTTCCAGATCGACCAGAACTGTCTGCTCAGCTAGCGGGATTATCCTTCCTGTTCAACGATGTCTAATAAATAGTTTTTCTTTATTTCTTATTATCAGCAGCATGCACACTGAGCGTACCATTAAAATATGTAGTTTTAACGTTCAGCGCTTTGTCTTTGGCCCACTGATCAAGGCCGATTTTCTTTATCAGACAAAGATTGAAAAGCTTGGTGTTGTGTGGCCTGACCGTTGCCTGGTCGGCATAGGGATGAAGATGATCGCAGGGAAAATCAGTGCACTCATGACAGTAGGTAATGTCTTTCTCGCTCGTGCAGCGAAATACAGCGCACGGCTTGTTGTCTCCCAAGAACGAAATTGTTCCTTTCGCATTCCTGCATCCTTTACATCTTGCCTCCTCTAAGGGCAGGTGGAGGCTTTCGGAAATGCTCTTTCTTATATTCATGTCCTCATTTGCAAGAAACGCGGGGCAGTTGAAGCAGTCCAAACCGCAAGGTGACGTCATTTGCTGATAGTCCATGATAATCTCCTTTTCTTTCCGTAAAATGGCACAAAATCAAACTCAGCAACAGCGAGAAGCTCCACTGATTTGAGGGAAATGATATGGTCACGACGCTTCCTGCCGCGACCATAGAGTCCGGTCCTATCGTCACTCCTTTTAAAATTGTTGAGCGTGCACCAATCCAAACCCTATCACCTATATGAATAGGGAGCGTTCTTGGCGGTTCTTCACCGTTTTCTCTTATTAACTGATGAAAGTCACTGTCGAGAATGTGAACATTCCAGCTTATTCTGCAATCCGCCCCAATCTCAACTTTTGTAATACCCAGGTCCCTGCATGTTGAATCTCTATTTGAGGAGGTTTTGTATTTAATGGAAATGGATAGTGCCTAGATTATTGAGGCAAGGCAAGTTGTTATCCAGAAACTGACAACTATTTAATCAGAAAACCATTAGACAATATGATCCTGCTAAATCACTCAGCTTCATGCAGGTAATAGTCCATTTGGCGAGCCGTAAGTAATGACAGCTCTCGACCGGCAAAACGTTCTACCAAATGCAGACTCATGTCTATGCCGGCGGAAATACCTGCCGAGGTCACAACTGTGCCTTCGGCAACCCAACGAGATCCTTCCATTACCTTAACTGAGGGAAACATAGCCCGCATATCGGCTATATCCTCCCAATGGGTTGTGGCGGATTTACCATCTAACAGACCAGCCTTAGCCAATATAAACGCCCCCGTACAGACAGATGCTATGAGCTTGGTCCTTTGGGACAAGCTTAAGATCCACTCAGAGACAGTTGATGTAGCAATCTCTGCGGTAACAATTCCTCCCGGAACTATAAGTAGATCGATTGCTGGATGATTAGAGATGGTGTAGTCGGCTTGCACAATGAGACCGGGACGCGTTCGAACCGAGTTTTCGTTCCTGGCAATCGTGAATACCTCGAACGGAACAGGCCGGGACGCATCAATTCGGCTGAATACGCGGGATGCTGTGGTAAAAACCTCGTAAGGACCGGCAAAGTCCAAAACTTCGACTTCATCAAAAATGAATATTCCAACCGAAATGGTCATCAAAACTCCTATTGCCGCAAATCACCGGCTGCAAAAAAGCATAGCGAGGAACGCGTGGCGCTTTTTGTTGTCCGAGTGCATTTGCCTTGTTAGAGCGAAATTCCTATTACTATTACATACAATCCATTAATTTATTTGCTATTTTGTCTGGATGACACTTGTGTTCATCACCAAACTTATATTTTCCGGATCTTAATAATACCGATTTACAACCGGCATTTTGCGCACCAATGATATCCGTAGCATAGTCATCTCCAATGATTGTTACTCCTGATGGATGAGCGTCCAGTGAAGAAAACCCGGCTGGAAAGTATTCTATAGATGGCTTTCCCAATATGATAATATCTTTGTTTGACGCTTGCTCTAACAGCTTGACAAAGGAGCCAGTGTCTAATTGTTTGATACCATCCTTTAAATAATACAATGAGCCTGAAGCTGCAATTGCCGGCACATTGTTTTGTATGAGCAAATATAGTTTCTGTAACTCGCTATAATCAATATTATATTTCTCGAAATCCAGTAGAATTATCATTTCTGGGTTTTCTGTTTCATGTTGGACGGATACTTGTTCGATTTCCAGAGAACTGCCAACTATATAAGCTCTGCTAATTTCCTTTTTTGCAAGATATATATTAATGGCGGTAATTGGATTCAGTATATTTACTTTTGGTACTTTTATGCCAACCGATTCTAGTCGCTCTACAACTATTGTTGGCGATTTAATAGAATTCGTCATGATCATAAATTTAATATTATCTTCTTGTAATTTCTTTATGAAAGGAACTGCATCGAGATTTGCCTTTGCGTGATCAAGAAGTGTTCCATCTAAGTCTATTAAGTACTTCATATTTCTCATCTTCCCGCATTTTTTTTGTCAAATCAGGCCAACTCAACTGTAACTACAACAGTTTGCGTGAAATTACAAGCTTAGCATGATGCCAACAGAACGTCAGGCTGATTAATTGCGGTACTGCAACGCAAACAAAAACAAGATCTTATTCGAGGATAGGCTGAAGATCGGCGGAGTGAGTCTACTGTTCGTAAGCGCCGAGTGGCCGTTTAAAAGTGTATTTTGCCGGAGCAACCACCAGGCTGTTCCAGGCTTCTGGGGTATTTCCGCCAAGGGCAGAAAACGGCCATGAAACCACGAAAATCAACGCACCACCTATCGTGGCTACCAGACCTATCGGCCTCGCGGCGATAAGATCAACGGTCATAGCCTCCGGGCTATTCTGCAGGGAATATGGAATTTCATCCGTTTCAGCAAAAGCAAAAAGTGGATACATCAGCAGTGAAATTATAAGGAAACATATCACGAGTGTTTTTCTATAACTGAGCATTGAGATTCTCCTTTTCACGAGTTTATCCTGAAAAAACAGTTTATTTTCATCGCTCTATGATTTCGTTCATCCAGCTACCAATATAATTCTTAAAATATATTTCGCCAACGGTTTGAGTCAAACTTCAAGATAGGCACACACGGACCTTTTGCAAATCGGGGAGCAGCGAAGTCCGGCACTCGCGGCACCGGCAAAGGTGCCGTGAGGAACTATCAGAATATCGGCATCTTTGCCATATTAACCTCCTTCCTCCATACGTTCAGTATGATATGTCACTCTTTAGAGATACATTCAACCGGACAGGAAGCTATTGCCTCATCGACACAATCCTCTCCGGCATCGGCACCATCAATGACATAGGCTTTTCCTTCGGCATCATCAAAGGAAAATACCGAGGGGCAAATCTGCACGCACGTTTCACAGCCAATACATTCATCCTGATCGATTTTTATTTTTTCAGACATGATACTCTCCTAATCTTATTTTTTAGTTTATCCGGTTACTTTCGTACAACTTATCTGAGAATTACTCGACCCCATTCAGTCGTCAAATCGGCGGCGCTATCGTCACCAGAATTCTCATTTGAGTCTTTGCTCTTACTCCGTGAGGCTCTCGAATCTTCGAGATGAGAATGTCACCCTTTTGAACTAAAGCAAAAGGTGTGCCAATAAATATAATGCATATATACAGATAGTTACCAATCGTGTTTACATTCTTACAACACAACAGTGTTGCGATAATCACAACACTGTTGTTATATTGATAACCATGGACAAACTCGATACCCTTACAGCCATGGCCGTCGATCTTACAGCCATAATGAGCGCCG
>Ga0214472_10009061_pt1 | contig 10378 bp, 8 predicted proteins | sample RVTome_6_FD_207662 | JGI IMG/M metagenome (GOLD analysis project Ga0214472, IMG submission 207662) | Soil microbial communities from uranium-contaminated site in the Upper Colorado River Basin, Wyoming, United States - RVT140D175 | ecosystem: Environmental > Terrestrial > Soil > Contaminated >...
CGAGGGGATGGCGCAGAAGGTGCAGGGCTTGTCACACCCTTCCGCCACCTTCAGATAGGCGTAGGGAAGGTCTGAGGCCGGCCGACCCGTGGCGTGGAGAATGTCCATCACCGGGCGCCTTCGCATATCCACCGGATGCCAGTCGGTGAGCCCGTCGAGGACTCCCACCAATTCGCCATACCGGTCGATGCCGAGTACCGCATCCACTTCGGGAAGGGCCGACTCAACCTCGGATCCGAAGCGCTGCGCCATGCACCCGATCACCACCGAGTGGGCACCGGGTCGCTTCCGGCGCTCCAACTCGAGGATGACATCAACCGACTCGGCCCGAGCCTCTTCGATGAAGGCACATGTGTTGACCATCACCACATCGGCGTCTTCGGGCCTCTCCGCCCAGCCATAACCGGCCTCGGAGAGCATGGCGATCAGCTTCTCCGAGTCCACTTGGTTCTTGGCACATCCGAGCGTGCTCAGCCAAACATTGGGACCGGGCATCCAGCCACCTTATAAGCGGGGCGGCGGCTCTACGACCGCGACTCTTCGACCACGGATGACAACGGGCCGGGTCCGACGGCGTCAGCCAGGGTGTTCCAAGTCGAGGTGGTCACCCGACCACCCTCTTCGATCTGCCAGCAGGCGAAATTGATGGCGTCAGCCACCGCTCCCAGAGAATGATCGGCTTCGTAGGCCTCGGCGACGGCGGTCCTGGCGCCACCGACATCCCCACGCGCCACGGCCCGGATTGCCTCTTCGACGAAGGCCACGGCCTTCGGGTCCATCAGATCTCGCGGAACAGGTAGCGCCGAAGGATGTCGATGCGGCGGTCGAGGGTCTCGGGCTCGAGGTACCACAACATGGCGGCCACCGTTGACAGCAATGGGTTCCCGTCCTGAGGGGTGAAAGAGAAGCCGACTACTTCGCTCCCGTTGCGCACGGCCAGGGTGTCGAGGGCAACCACGGTTTGGCTCATGATCCGGCCGTAGTAGCCGTGATCCCGACCGAAGGAGAACACCTGATTGGCAGACGTCTTGTAGGTGACCGCCACCCGGGTATTGGCCATCAGCCGCTCTCTCGCCTCATCCACAGTGATCTTCTCATCCAGTTGGAGGGAGAACTGGATCGAATGCATGTACTGGGTGTTCAGCTTCACTGCCGACGAGTAGAGGTTCAGGTCATGACCCAGGGTCTCGAAGAGCCGGTGAGCGTCGCGGGCGTGATGGGTCCCGAATCGCTCGTCCTTGTGGGGCTCGACTGTGGGGCTGGCCACAAAGCCCTCATCCTGGCTGATGTCGTTGGCCCTCCTCATGCAGAGGAAGCGACCGTCCTCGAGATGATTGGTCCCGTCGGCGTCGATTGCCAATGACCGAATCAGCACCGCGATGTTGTGAGTGTTGCAGGAGACGATCTGGAGAAACTTGTCCTCGCCTCTCACCAGGGCGTCGTCGTTGATGCCCCGGGCGTACATCTTGCCGAACCCGAACTCCGAGCCCTGGGCCATGAAACCCAGAGGGCCTTCGGCGTGTTGGTAGAACTCATCTTTCATCTCATTGCCGACAGGGGTGCAATCGATGACGACGGTGGCCCGTTCGATGGCCTCACGGGCCTCGTACTTGGGAGCATGACCCAGCTCCTCGAAGGCCGAGCGGCGGTCCTCATCGACCGAGAGCACGGCTCCCCGACCCTCGAGGTCGTTCACCTTGGCCCGCTCGGTGAGCAACGGGGTCCGCTTGTGAAAGGTGACCTCGTCGATGCCGAAGTGCTCTTTGTTGTCGGCGAGGAGGCCGATGAGGGGCTCCCCGATGGTTCCGGTGCCCACGACGTGGACGATCTTCATGCTGGCTGCCTCCGATGCAAGCAGAGCTGATTCCGAAAGTTCAGGTTACCCCGTCACGTCTGTCCTCATCTCAGCCGACCAGGCCTCTCTCCACATGATCGACCGTAAGTCCCGACCACGTCCCCTGAGCAGCATTTCTTGTTTGCTACCGGGCCGAAGGGGGTAAGCCACTCCGAGGAAGCACACTGGCAGCGAACAGCGGTAGGTCACTGATCTCCGCTGACGCGAGGGCGCGAGAAGAGAGGAAAAAGAGGTAATGAGAAGGCATGCAACGCGACCACTGTTGAGTTTGGTGATCGCATTAGGGCTCCTGGCGGGATCAATGGCTACCGCCGCCGCCCATCCGGAGACCAGCACCGACGGTGCAACCCACAATCACAGCGACCGAAACGCTCAACAGCACGGCGACACCGCCGGCCATCTCCCGGCCAGCAACACCGACAACATCGAATTGGTGTCGAGCCTCGCCCTTAAGAACGTGGTTCCGGAGAAGATCGCAGACGTCGCTGTCCATAACGGCTACGCCTACCTGGCAGCCTGGGGAGTTGTCACCTGCAAATACAACGGCGTTCACGTCGTTGATATCCGTGATCCCGAATCGCCCCGAGAAGTGGCCTTTGTCCCTTCAAAGGAGGGGAGCTACCCGGGAGAGGGTGTCCAGGCGATCTACATCGACACTCCCTCCTTCGAAGGCGACATCCTCGTGACAAACAACGAGAAGTGCAGGGAGCCTGCCGGATTCGGTGGCATGAACATCTACAACGTCTCTAACCCGGCCCGTCCCACCCCGTTGGCCCTGGGAGTTGGCGACTTCACCGTAAACGGCCAAGGGAAAAAAGACTCGAACCAGATTCATAGTGTCTTCGCCTGGGACGCCGGCAACAAGGCGTATGCCGTCATCGTCGACAACGAGGAATTCCCAGACGTCGACATCATCGACATCACCAACCCCAAGAAGGCACGGCTGGTCGCCGAGCACGACCTGGCGGTCATGTTCCCCCAGATCCTGCAGCCCGAGTTGACCGAGGTCTTCCATCACGACGTGATCGTGAAGAAGATCGGCAGCCGGTTCATCATGTCCGTGTCCTACTGGGACGGCGGGTACGTCCTTTTGGACGTCACCGATCCACTCAATCCCACCTACGTGGCCGACAGCGACTTCCCAGACCCGGATTCGATCTTCAATGTTCTTCCAGAAGGCAACGGCCATCAGTCCGAGTTCAACCTCGACAATGAGTACCTGATCGGAGCCGATGAGGACTTCGGTCCTTATGCGCTCAACGCCCTCAGCAGTGACGGCAGTACCGTCCACGCCTCCCAGGGGAGCGACACCACTCCTCTCGAGCCGGGAGACACGATCACCGGTACGTCCAGGTTCGTTGGCCAGGCTTGCATCGGCGATCCAGCGGTGCCGCCGGCAGGAGGACTTGGCGACGAGATAGCCGTTGTCGAACGGGGTCTCTGTACCTTCAGTGAAAAGGTCGCCAACGTCATCGCGGCAGGTGGGTACGAAGCTGTGCTCATCTTCAACCGCACCGACGCGCCAAGCGGTGGCTGCGAGGCAACACTGGGCATGACCGTAGAAGGCAACATTCCCACCTTCGGGGTCGCTCCCCGCAGTGAGGGGTTTGCTCTCTTCACTGCCGACTACAGCACAGACGCTTGCAACGGTGGTCCCGGGCAGGCCCTCCCCGTCGCGATCGGTACCCTTGGGAATTCGATCACCTTCTCGTCGTACTTCGACGGATGGGGGTATGTGCGGTTGTTCGAGAACGACCTCGACCCGAATGACGGATCGAACAAGCTCGTCGAGTTGGACACCTATGCGGTCGCCGAGGCCCAGGATCCTGACTTTTCCTTCGGCTTTGGTGATCTCTCTGTCCACGAGGTAGCCGCTTCCCATGAACGAAACGACCTCCTGTACTTCTCGTACTACTCGGCTGGGTTCCGGGTCGTGGAGATCCAGAACGACCAGCTGGTGGAGGTGGGCCACTTCATTGACGAAGGCGGCAACAACTTCTGGGGAGTTCAGGTGTTCGATCACGATGGCGACGAGTACGTAGCGGCCAGCGACCGCGACAAGGGTCTCTACATCTTCAGATACACGCCCTGATCGAGAGAAGCACGAAGCTGAGGCCGGGGTATTCCCCGGCCTCGGCCGCGTTAATTGCCCTCGTCGGATGTGTGTTGGAGGCAGTGCGTGCCGCCACCGAAACCCACTCCGCGTCACGAATCGGTGCAGGGAGGCGCCAAGAAGGGCTCGTCAAACTCCGAGACGGGCCGCCGATCGACCACATGGCCTCGAAGGAACTACGTGACCGCCTTTCGCTGAGCAATGATGCCAACGACCTCGACCGTGAGCTCAAAGCGGGCGAAGCACTGAATCCGGAGGGCGCCGTCCACCTTGCCGAGATCTCTCTATTTCCGGTGGTTGCCCCGGCTTGACGGCTGAAGCTCGTATCAGCGCCCCTAGAACTGCTCCTCTTCCGTTGATCCGATCAGGGCCAGAGTCGAGGTCGCGCCCCCAGACACCGCCTGGGTCACCAGGTCAAAGTAACCGGCGCCGACCTCACGCTGGTGCTTGGTGGCGGTGTACCCCTCCTCCTCCATGGAGAACTCGCGGTTCTGCAACTCGACGTAGGCGGTCATCCCGTTCTCCTCGTACCCACGGGCCAACTCGAACATCGAGGCGTTCATCGCATGAAACCCGGCCAGGGTGATGAACTGGTAGCGGTAGCCCATGGTGCCGAGCTCCTTCTGAAACCGGGCAATGGTTCCCTCGTCGAGATGGTGCGACCAGTTGAACGACGGCGAGCAGTTGTAGGCCAGCATCTTCCCGGGGAACTCGTCATGGATCGCGTCGGCGAAGGCCCGCGCCTCGTCCAGGTCGGGGTGGGCAGTCTCACACCAGATCAAGTCGCAGTAGGGCGCATAGGCCAGCCCGCGGGCAATCGCCGACTCCAAACCGTCGCGAACCCGGAAGAAGCCTTCCGGTGTCCGCTCCCCGGTCAGGAACCGACGGTCCCGCTCGTCGACGTCTGAGATGATCAGGTTCGCCGAGTTGGCGTCGGTGCGGGCCACGAGGACCATCGGCACATCGAGCACGTCGGCGGCAAGCCGAGCAGCCTGCAGGGTCCGGATGTGCTGGCTGGTCGGCACCAGCACCTTGCCACCCATGTGGCCGCACTTCTTCTCTGAAGCCAGCTGATCCTCGAAGTGGACACCGGCGGCACCGGCCTCGATGAAGCTCTTGGTCAGCTCGAACACATTGAGGGCGCCTCCGAAACCGGCCTCGCCGTCGGCCACCATCGGGACGAACCAGTCGATCTTGGTGTCACCCTCCGACCAATGGATCTGGTCGGCGCGGCGCAACGCGTTGTTGATCCGCTTCACCAGTGCAGGTGCCGAGTTGGCCGGGTAGAGCGACTGATCCGGGTAGACCTCGCCGGCGAGATTCCCGTCACCGGCGACCTGCCATCCCGACAGGTAGATAGCCTTGAGCCCTGCCTTGACCATCTGGGTTGCCTGTCCACCGCTGATCGCCCCGAGGGCGCTGACGTAGTCCTCGGTCGTCAACAGATTCCAGAGCTGCTGAGACATCCTGTGGGCAAGGGTGTGTTGCTCACGGATACTCCCCCGCAGCCGGACCACCTCATCGGCGGTGTAGTCACGGGTGATCCCCTCCCAGCGGGGGTTGTTCCTCCAATCGTCGGCGAGACGGCTGGCTTCATTGGTGTTACGGGTCATGGTTTTCTCCTTCAACTGATTTGCTCGTAGGCGGGGAGGGTCAGGAACTCGATGAAGTCCTCGCCTACCGCTACCTCTTCAAAGATCTTGCGCGCCAGGTGCAGCTTGTCGCCGGTTTGCCCTTCGGCTTCGAGGAGGCTGACCACCTCTTCGGCGATCGATCGCACCAGTGACTCGGTTACCGGCGTGCCACCATCGGTGTGCACCCGATGCCTGATCCACTGCCAGATCTGGGAGCGCGATATCTCGGCGGTGGCCACGTCCTCCATCAGGTTGTCGATGCCGGCGGCGCCGACGCCCGAGAGCCATGAAGCGAGGTAGCGGATGCCCACCGACACGTTGGTCCGTATCCCGTCAAGGGTGACTCGACCGGGGAACTCCAGGTTGAGCAGATCCTGGGCAGTGACCTCGACGTCGTCGCGAAGCCTGCTCACCTGATTGGGGCGTGTGCCAAGCACGGCGTCGAACTCCCCCATCGCCACCGGGACCAGGTCGGGATGGGCGACCCAGGTGCCGTCACATCCTGCCGCAGCTTCGCGGGCCTTGTCAGCGGTGACCGCCGCGATTGCGTTCTCGGTGACCTGCGGGTCTCTGCGATTGGGAATGAAGGCAGCCATTCCGCCTATGGCATGGGCGCCGCGACGGTGACAGGTCTTCACCATGAGCTCGGTGTAGGCGAGCATGAAGGGAACGGTCATCGTCACCTGTGAGCGGTCGGGGAGGACGAATTCCGGATCATTCCGGAACTTCTTGATGACCGAGAAGATGTAGTCCCAGCGCCCGGCATTGAGCCCGGTGACATGATCCCGCAACTCGTAGAGGATCTCGTCCATCTCGAAGGCGGCGAGGATGGTCTCGATCAGGACGGTGACCCGGATCGTGCCCTGGGGAATGCCGAGGCGGTCCTGGGCCCAGACAAAGACATCGTTCCAAAGCCGGGCCTCATGGTGCGACTCGAGCTTGGGGAGATAGAGATACGGGCCGGTGCCCGCTTCGATGGCGGCGCGGCCTGCGTGGAAGATGTAGAGACCGAAGTCGAAGAGCGAGGCTGACATCGGCAGGCCATCGACGAGGAAGTGCTTCTCGACCAGGTGCCAGCCCCGAGGGCGGACAAAGAGGACTGCAACCGAGTCCTCCAGAACGTATGACTTCTGCTCGGTCTGATGGTGCAGCGTTCGGCGGTAGGCCTCGATCAGATTGGACTGACCCTCGAGCAGGTTGGTCCACGTCGGTGACGTGGCATCCTCGAAGTCGGCCATGAACACCCGGGCGCCGGAGTTGAGGGCGTTGATCATCATCCTGGCGTCGACGGGCCCGGTGATCTCGACCCGCCGGTCCTCGAGATCGGAGGGGACCGGCGCAATCGTCCAGTCCGATTCCCGAATGTCTCGAGTCGAATCGAGGAAGTCGGGACGGAGACCCCGGTCGAGCCCCTCCTGGATCCCGATGCGGGCGTCGAGGATCTGACCACGCCGGGCCCGAAACTCCCGCTCCAGGTCACTGAGGAAGGCGATGGCTTCGGGTGTGAGCACCGTTCGCTCCAGACGCTCGGTGACCGCTTTCTTCATAAGAGTGGAGTGTCTTGTGTCTGTGGCTAGAATCCGAAGCAATCTGATGATAAGAACCACCGATCTTTCGGGAGGACGCAAGATATGAGTGATAGCCAACAACCCGACCCCCTGGTACTGGGGAGACGTCTCCGCCACCATCGCAAGCTGCGGGGGTTGACCCTCGACCAGCTTGGAGAGACGGTGGGGAAGCCGGCGCCCTATCTCTCGCTGCTCGAGAATGGAAAGAAGGAGCCCCGGGTGAACCTCGTCCTCGAACTCGCTACGGCTCTGGGCGTCGATGTGGCCGAGCTCTTGGACCCGACACCGCCCAATCGTCGCGACGCTCTCGAGATCGCCCTGCTCAGGTCCCAGGAGTCCGCATTGTTCGACTCCCTCGACCTGCCACCGCTGAGACCCAGCTCACGGATGGACACCGAGACTCTGGCCCATCTGGTGGGTCTTCATGAAGCCCTGCGTCAGCGCTCCGGGTTGGGAATGGCCGGCTCCGAGGAGGTGCGGCGGGCCAACGGTGCCGTCCAGCAGTGGCTGATGACCAAGAACGGCTATCTCGAAGAGGTCGAGCTGGTGGCCCGTGAGGCGCTGGACTCGAGTGGTCACACCGGGGAGGGCCCGTTCTCACCACGCAACCTGTTGGATCTGGCCGCTCGCGCCGGATTCGAGATCCATTCCATCGACGACATGCCCCTGTTCGCACGTTCCGTGATCGACCTCGATCACCGTCGGGTCTACATCGCTCAGCGAGACGAGTTGCGGACCCGCCAGGCACGCAAGGCGGTGCTCCAGACTCTGGCTGGCTTTCTGTTGGAGCACGAGACCGACCCTGACCTCGACACTTTCCTGCGGCAAAGGGTGGAAACCGCCTACTTCGCAGCCGCCGTTTTGGCCCCCGAAGCGGCGCTGGTCCCCAAACTCCTCGAGGCCCGCGATCGTCACGACCTGGATGTCGAGGACATAAAGGAGCTGTTCTATGTGTCCTACGAGATGGCCGCGTGGCGAATGGCCAACCTCGCCACCCGTCATCTCGGCTTCCCGACCCATCTCATCGTCAGTGACCGGATGGGAAACGTGATCAAGGGGTACTCCAACGACGGGGTCCCGGTGCCCCGTGACGACCAGGGTGGGATCGAGACCCAGAGACTTTGCCGGCGCTGGGGCCCGAGGAGAACCTTCGAATCGCATGAGCGCTTCGGCACCCATCACCAGTACACCGACACTCCCGATGGCACCTTCTTCTGCACGACCCATGTCGAGGCGGGTCGAGACCCGGTGCTGGCCGTCACCCTCGGGGTCAGGTTCGCCGACGCCCACTGGTTCCGGGGAAGGGAGACTCCCAACCGGGAGACTTCGACGTGCCCCGATCCCGCTTGCTGCCGTACGCCATCAGTCGAGCTGACCGAGAAATGGTCGAACAAGGTCATCGTCTCTGCACGATCCCAACACCGCATCCTGGGCCTGCTCGCCCCGGACCCGTATCCCGAGTTGGACATGCCTGAGGTGTTGGGTCTGGTCGAGGCCCACTCCGAGGACTGACCGTCATCGGGTGTCGGTGACGAACTCCCGCAGGTCTGCGGCGAGGCGCTCGAGCGAAGGCTTGTGCACATACATCATGTGCCCTGCTTCGTAGTACTCCATGCGGATGTTCTTCCGCACCGATTCGTCCAGACCCATGTGACTGAACGTGTACTCCGTCGCCAGATGTGGCGTGGCGAGGTCGTAGTAGCCGTTGGCGACAAAGACCTGGGTCCTCGGCGAGCGCGCCATCACGTCGCGGAGTTGGTTGGAGGTGTTGACGTAATGCCCCTTGAAGTCCTCGTAGTCCCACGCCTCGTGGACCTTCATCGAAAGAGCCTTGTAGAACGAGTCGTTGACATATCCCAGCTCCCCACGCAGGTAGTGGTTGAGGGTCGAGGTGAACAACCCCATCATCTGATCGCCACTGGGGTCGTTCTCGAGGTTGTCGCCGTCGGCGAAGCGGTCGATCCCGGTATAGCGGGAGTCGAGTCGACCGACCGTCCGACGCCGATCGCGCAACAGTTCCTTGCAGAAGCGCATGATGTGGATCCGAAGGTCATAACGATCGATATAGGTCTCGGAGAGACCGGTGTACTCACTGAGCTTGGCCAGGACAGCGGTCCTCTCACAGGAGTCGAGCCGGTCGCCATGGGCCAGTGCGGTCCAATACCGACCGAGGGCGAACTCCTCCACCTCGTCGAGAAGTTCTCGCAGCGATCGCTTCTGAAGGTCCTCGGCGAGCCGTCCGTGATACCAGGCGGTGGCGGCGTAGGTGGGGAGGTGGAGCGGGAACGGAAGCTCGTTACCGGGATGGAAGACTCGTGTCTCCTCTTCCGACACGATGGTCTGGAAGCTGAGGGCCACCGAGATGAGGATGATCCCGTTCAGCTCCACGCCGTGAGGGTTGAACAACTCCTTGGCGATGGCCGCTCCCCGGGTGGTGCCGTAACTCTCACCGGCCAGGTACTTGGGTGAAGCCCAGCGCCCATTTCGGTTGAGATAGGTGACGATGAATTCGGTGAAGGCCTCGATGTCCCTCGCGAAATGGTGGTAGTCCTTTTCCTTGTCCTTGGGCTCGGCCGTGCTGAATCCGGTGCCCACGGCATCGATCAGGACGACATCGGCGACGTCGAGAATCGAATGCTCGTTGTCGATGAGACGGCCTGGAAGCCGAACCGAGAAGCCTTCGTCATCCAACTCGACCCGCTTGGGGCCAAGCAAACCGAGATGGAGCCAGACCGTCGACGAGCCGGGCCCGCCATTGAAGGCAAATACGATGGGGCGAGTAGCCGGATCCGCCTCGTCCTCGGTGTAGGAGACGAAGAAGAAAGCGGCACGTCGATCGTCGGCAGAGCCAACGGCCACGGTGGCTGCGGTGGCCGTGTACGAAACGTCCCTCCCACCGAGATTCGCCGAGTACTGCCTGGTGACCGACTTCTCTTCGATCTGCGGCGGCTCGGGCTTCTCCTCGGCGCCCGCGGGCTGTTCGCTCTCTGCCATGATTGAAAGCTAGACCGACTTCTCGCGACCGTTGTCCTCGATCCAATCCTCCATGGCGACCCCGAGACCTTCTGCTATCCGGTTGATGTAGTTGAAATAGGCAACCACTTGGACACAACTTGAGATGCCTTGATCGTCGAATCCGTGTGACCGCAGAACCTCGACGTCTTCCCTGTCCACGGCGGCACACTCATCGGTCAGCTTCCCCGCAAAG
>Ga0214472_10009063_pt1 | contig 10378 bp, 7 predicted proteins | sample RVTome_6_FD_207662 | JGI IMG/M metagenome (GOLD analysis project Ga0214472, IMG submission 207662) | Soil microbial communities from uranium-contaminated site in the Upper Colorado River Basin, Wyoming, United States - RVT140D175 | ecosystem: Environmental > Terrestrial > Soil > Contaminated >...
CTGCAGGCGCAGCAGGAGCGCCACTTTCTCCGGCGGTGAGAGGGCGGCGGCGGCGCGGTGGCGAGCGCGCGCGTCGGCGATCGCCGCCTCGCGCAGCGGTTTCGCGCGGTCGGTCTCAGAGTCGATTGGGGGAGCGGTTCGGTATGCCATGGCGCGCGAGGATCCCGGCCAACGCCGCGTGGTCGAACTGCGGCGAGTCCAGCAGCGCGCCGGCGCGCTCGAGCCGCCGCCGCTCCGGCGCCTCGAACGCCACCGCGCCGACCAGCGCGTAGCGCTCGAGCACACCCTCGGTCTCGAGCTCGCCGAGCAGGCGAAACGTTTCCGCGAACGAATGCGTTTCCATGTCGAGCCGCCGGCCCCCGCTCCGCCTCCCGCCGAGCCTGACACAGCAGCTCCCCCTCCGCCGGCCGCCCGGCCCGCTGCTACACTTCCCCGTCCGTGCTCCGCCTGCGTGTCGTCGCCCCGCCGCCGGCCACTCCGTTCGAACGCGAGATCACCGGCGAGGAGGCGCTCCTCGGCCGCTCCGAGGAGTGCCACGTGGTCGTTCCCGACCGCGCCGTGTCGCGCCGGCACGCGCGCGTGTTCCGCCAGAACGGCCAGTGGTACGTCGAGGACGCCGGCTCGCGCGGCGGCACGCGCTTGAACGGGCAGCCGGTCGACCAGGTGAGCCCGATCGGGCCCGGCGACGAGATCGCCATCGGCCAGAGCACGATCGGCGTCCAGGGCAAGGACAGGAGCGGGGCCGCGAAGCGCACTTCGGGCTCGGTCTCCTCGATCGCGCCGGGCCAGTCGGTCTACAAGAGCGCCGACGCGCTGTTGAAGGAGTCGGTCTCCGGCGCGGTGGTGACGACCGACGTCGATCTGCTGCGCCGGAGGGCGGCGCGGCTCGAGCTGTTGAACGCCGTTCACCAGGCGCTGTCGCGCTCGGTGGCGCTCGACGAGCTGCTCGAGATGATCCTCGCCAAGGCCTTCGAGGCGCTGCAGCCCGAGGAGGGCGTCATCGTCCTGCGCGACGGCCCCGGCGAGTACCGCCGCGCCGTGCAGCGGAGAGCCCCGGGCTCGGTGGGCGACTCGATCCTGTCGAAGACGCTGCTCGAGGAGGTGGTCGAGAAAAAGCAGGCGGCGCTCGTCTGCGATGTCGCCGCCGACACCAAGTTCGGCACCGCCGCCTCGATCCGCATGTCGGGCGTGCGCAGCCTGATCGCGGCGCCGCTCTACGACGACTCCGGTCCGCTCGGCATGATCGCCCTCGACTCGCGCGCCTTCGTGCGGCCGTTCAGCGAGGACGATCTCGAGCTGCTCACCTCGTTGGGCGCGGTGGCGTCGCTCAGGATCCGCAACGTGGCGCTGATGCAGGAATCGCTCGAGCGCCGCCGGCTCGAGGAGGAGCTGCAACTGGCGCGCTCGATCCAGCTCGGGCTGCTGCCGAGGAAGCTCCCCTCGCCCGCCGGCTGGTCGCTCTTCGGCGCCAGCTTCCCCTCGCGCTGGGTCTCGGGAGACCACTACCAGGTGGTCGAGCGCGGCGAGAACGAGATCCTGATGATGATCTCCGACGTCTCGGGCAAGGGCATGGCGGCGGCGCTGCTGACCGCCTCGCTCGAGGCGCTCTCGGCGGTGCCGATCGAGGCCGGGCTGCCGGTCGAGGAGCTCTGCCGGCGGGTGTCGAAGCTGCTCTACCAGCGCACGCCGCCGGCCAAGTACGCCACCAGCTTCGTCGCCACGGTCGACCTGCCGAGCGGCCGGCTGCGCTACACCAACGCCGGGCACAACCCGGCGCTGCTCGTGCGCGGCGACGATGCCATCGAGCGTCTCGGCTCGACCGGCGTTCCGCTCGGCATGCTGCCCGAGGCGCCGTTCGCGGCGCGCGAGGTCGATCTGGCGCCGGGCGATCTGCTCGTCGTCTACACCGACGGCATCATCGAGGCGTTCGATCCGGACGACGAGGAGTTCGGCCTCGAGCGGCTGGAGGAGGTCTGCCGCGCCCACCGCGGCGGCTCGCTCGCCGAGCTGGCGACCGCCATCGACCGCGCGCTCGAGAAGTTCGTGCGCGGCGTGCCCTACCCGGACGACCGCACGCTCGTCACCCTGCGCCGCGAGCTCCCGGCCTGAGCGCGGGCCGCTCTCAGATCACGCGCTCGTTGCCGCCGTCGACGGGGATCTGCGCCCCGGTCGTGCGCGCGAACAGATCGCCGGCGAGCGCCGCCACGACGGCGGCGACGTCGGCGGCGGCGACCTCGCGGCCGAGCAGGTTGCGCCGCCGGTAATCGGCGACCGAGAGGCCGTAGCTCGCCGCCCGCTCGGCCAGCCTCGCGGGCGACCAGACGCCGGTGTCGAAGACCGCGTCGGGGTGGACGACGTTGACGCGCACGCCGTCGGCCGCCCACTCGAGCGCGGCGACACGGGCGAGCTGGGTGAGCGCGGCCTTCGAAGCGGAGTAGGCGGCGGCGCCGCGGCCGGGCGCGGCGACGTTCTTCGAGCCGACGACGACCACCGCCCCGCCCGCCGGCGCCAGCTTGACGAGCGGCGCCACCGCGCGCAGCAGGACGAGCTGGGCATCGAGGTTGACCGCCAGCGTGCGCCGCCAGTCGGCGTCGGCGAGCTCGTCGATCGGGGGCCCGGCGAAGAAGACGCCGGCGTTGGCAACGACGATGTCGAGGCCCCCGAAGCGGCGCGCGGCGAGCTCGACGGCGCGGCGTACGATCCGCGGCGAGCGCGCGTCGCCCTCGACGCCGACGAAGTCGCCGCCGAGCGCGCACGGCGCGAGGTCGAGCCCAACGACGGCGGCGCCCTGGGCGAGGAGCGCCGCGGCCGAGGCGCGCCCGATGCCGGAGGCGGCGCCGGTGACGAGCGCCACCCGGCCGGCGAGCGGCGCCGCTTCCGCGCGCCGGAGCTTCGCCTGCTGCAGCTCCCAGTGTTCGAGATCGAAGACGTGGCGCGGCGAGGGCGGGCGGTAGCCGCCGAGCGCCTCGGCGCGCGCGATCGCCCACGCCGTGTGAGCGTAGATCTCGGCCGCGGCGGCGGCCTCCGCCGGCGTGCGGCCGGCGCCGAAGACGCCGCTGCCCGGCACGAGGACGACGCGCGGCGCCGGATCGAGCGGCACGAGGTCGCGGCCGCGGCGCAGCCGTTCGAACTCGCCGCGGTAGGCGGCGGCGAACGCGGCGACCGCGCGCTCGGCGTCGGCGGCGCGGCGGACGACGAGCGGGCGGCGCTTGGTGCAGGTGACGTGGTCCGCGGTGAGCGGGCCGCGGGCGGTGACGCGGGCGAGATCGGCGCGATCGAGGAAGGCGAGGAGCTCGCGCTCGTCGCGTCGCGCGAGGCAGAGCGGCCGCCCGGCGGCGCACGAGATCTCGCGGCGCAGCCGCGCCACGTCGGTCGCGCTCCACACCGGCGGCCGGCGGCGCGTCGCGACCGGCGGCAGCCGCCGCGGCAGCCGGCGGACCGCGCGCGCGACGAGCTCGAGGAGCGTCTCGTAGCTCTCCCGCGGATCGTCGGCGAAGGCGAAGACGCCGTGGCCGAGGAGCACCATGCCACGCAGGCGCGCGGCGCGCTCGCCGGCCGCGCGCCAGAGCCGGCCGACGGCGCGGGCGAGCGCGAAGCCCGGCATGGCGTAGGGCACGATCAGGCAATCCTCGCCGTAGAGCGCCGCGGCGAGGCGGGCGCCGTCGGCGCTGTCGACGAGAGCGAGGAGCGCGTCGGGGTGCGCGTGGTCGACGTAGCGGTGCGGCAGCAGGGCGTGCAGCACCGCCTCGACCGAAGGCGGCGGCGCCGCCGGGTCGAGCCGCAGGCGCAGGAGCTCGCGCCCCATCTCGCGGTCGCCGAGCGCGGCGAGCTCGGCGAGCTCGCGCACCGGCGCGAGAGCGAGGGGCGTGAAGTCGCGCGCCTCGATGGTCGCCAGCTCGGCGCCGCTCGCCTTGACGAAGAGCGCCTCGACGGGGCGGCCGTGGAGGTCGGCGAGCGTCGCCTTGAGCGAGCAGTTGCCGCCGCCCGCCGCTACCAGGGTCGGATCGGCGCCGAGAAGACGCGCGCCGTAGACGCGCAGCCCGAGCTCGGGGGGCGCCGTCGCGCGCGCCCAGCGCCGCGCCTCGGCGGCGGACCAGCGGGAGCGGAGCACGGCGTCGCGGGGCATCTCGGTCTCCTCGTGTCCGGTCGCGGGCGGGGGCGGCCGCAGGCCGGGCGCTGCGGGCGGGCGAAGGAGACGATATCTTGGGGCGCGGGCGGGACCATCGGCCCCGCCCCGGAGCCCGCCTTGCGCGCCGCCGTCCGACCCCCCGCCGTCGCCGGCACCTTCTACCCGGCCGACGCCCCGCGACTCGCCGCCGAGGTGCGCGCGCATCTCGCTGCCGGCCTCGCCGACGAAGGGCCGCCCCCCAAGGCGCTCGTCGCGCCGCACGCCGGCTACGTCTACTCGGGGCCGGTCGCCGGCAGCGCTTTCCGCACCCTGGCGCCGATCGCCCGGCGGCTGCGCCGCGTCGTGCTCCTCGGACCGTCGCACTTCGTGCCCCTCTCGGGCTTGGCGCTGCCCGCGTGGGGCGGCTTCGCGACGCCGCTCGGCACGGTGCCGGTGGCGGCCGACGCCGCGCGCGAGCTCGCCGACCTGCCCCAGGTCGCGATCGCCGACCGGCCGCACGCGCGCGAGCATTCGCTCGAAGTCGAGCTGCCGTTCCTGCAGACGCTCCTCGGCGCGTTCGAGCTCGTGCCGCTCGCCGTCGGCGACGCCGAGCCCGAGGCGGTCGCCGCGGTGCTGGCGCGGCTGTGGGGGGGCGAGGAGACCCTGGTCGTCGTCAGCTCCGACCTCTCGCATTATCTCGACTACGAGACGGCGCGGCGGCGCGACGCGGCGACCTCGCGCGCGATCGTGGCGCTCGACGCGGGAGGCATCGGCGACGGCGACGCCTGCGGCCGCAATCCGCTCCGCGGCCTCCTCGTCGCCGCGGCGCGGCGCGGTCTCACGGCGCGCGCGATCGACACGCGGAGCTCGGGCGACACCGCCGGTCCGCGCGACGCGGTCGTCGGCTACGGAGCGTATGGCTTCGCTTGAGGTCATGCCCGTGCTCGATGCCGGCGAGCGCACGGGGCTCCTCGCCATCGGCCGCGCCGCGCTGGTCGCCGCGGTGCGCGAGCGTCCGTACCTGCCGCCGCCTTGCGCCGGCCGGCTCGCCGCGCCGGGCGCGAGCTTCGTCACCCTGCGCGGCGGCGACGGCGCTCTGCGCGGCTGCATCGGTTCGCTCGAGCCGTGCCGGCCGCTCGCCGAGGACGTCGCCGCGAACACGCGCGCCGCCGCGCGCGACGACCTCCGCTTCGATCCCGTCGGCGTCGACGAGCTCGCGCAGCTGACGTTCGAGATCTCGCTGCTCTCGGCGCTCTCGCCGCTCGCGGTCGCCTCGCGCCGCGAGCTCGTCGCGGCGCTGCGGCCGGGCGTCGACGGCCTGTTGCTCGACGACGGCGACCGGCGCGCCACGTTCCTGCCCGGCGTTTGGGAGCAGCTGCCGGAGCCGGAGCTCTTCGTCGCTCAGCTCGAGCGCAAGGCCGGCCTGCCGCCGGGCGGCTTCCCGCGCACCTTGCGGGTGTGGCGCTACGCGGTGGTGTCGCTGCCGCCGGTCATGGCCGCCGGCTGAGACCGGCGCGGGCGGCCGCTCAGCGCACCACCAGGCGCTCGCGCGCGAACGAGACGGTGCCCGAGTAATCGTCGACGATCGCGACCGCGACGTCGCCCCGCCCCGGCGGCAGGACGACCTCGTAGGTGTAGGCGAGCGCGTTCGGATCGGCGCGCTGGGCGACGATCGAGCGCTGGCGCGGCGTCAGTACACGGCCGCTCTCGCGGCGGAGCGCGACGTAGACCGTGAAGCGCCCCTCCCGGCCGCCCGTGGGCGAGTCGATCAGCGACAGCCGGTCGAACGGCACGACGACGCGCAGGCGAGGCGCCTCGTCGCCTTCCAGGCGATGCACGTCGACCGCGAGGGCGAGCGGGTTCTCGTAGCGCTCGGCCTCGAACAGGTCCGCCAGCTGCAGCGTGATGCGCTCGTCGCGCGACTGCAGCCGGTAGCTCTCGCGGAAGCGCAGGTCGACTCCTTCGCGGTCGAGCTCGACGCGGATGCGCCGCACGCCCGCGCGCGCGGCGTCCGACGGCGTGAAGGCGAGGGAGTAATAACCGCCGAAGTCGCCGACCAGGCGGTCGAGCTCGCCCTCCGTGTCGCGCACGGCGTCGATCATCAGCCCGCCGGTCGCCTCGGCGAGCAACGACAGCGTCTCGCGCGCGTTCTGGCGCGCGTTGAAGGCCGACGTCGCGGTCATCGTGCGGCCGCGAACCTCCTCGCTGAAGCGGTTCTCGATCTCGCCGAAGAGGACCGGATAGATCGTGATGCCGAGCGCATTGACCCGCGCCGCCACGTCGTGCCAGAGCTCGGCGTTGGAGTATTCGGCGAGCGACAAGCGGGACTCGTTCGGATTCCAGCGGTCGCGGATCTGGTCGACCGCAGGCCCGTCCCGAATGACCGCGCTCGCGCCGGGAACTCCCGCGCTCAGCGCCGTACCGTCGCACATCTCGGCGGCCCATTGCAGAACGTCCTCGCCGGCGACCATCGGCAGGCCGCCGCTGAGGTGGAGCAGCACGCGGGGAGCGGGTTGGGCGCCGAGCCGATAGGAGTAGCGCAGCAGTGCCCCAGCCGAGGCCTCGACCTGGCGCTTGATGGCGTCCGAGTAGGCGCGGACGTAGAGGCCGGTGTTGTTGCAGTTTTCCACCTGATCATCGATGCTCGACTGGAGAAGTCCGATCCAGTGGCGCAGCTCCTGCGCCGCGACGAGCTGGCCGGTGGAGTAGCCGCCGAGATCGTCGAGCGCGCGGCCGAGCTTGCGGCGATCGGTGGTCCAGTCGAGCAGGACGTCGAGGTTGGCGCCGTCGAAGCGCACGACCGAGACCAGGTCGTCCGCTCCGAGCCCGTTCGCCAGCTCGCCGCGCAGGGCGGCGAGCAGCGGCTCGCGGTTGCGCTCGCCGACCTGGATCTCGTCGAAGAAGAGGGCGATGCGCCGGGGCCCGACCACCGCGCCGGCGGCGCCGTCGCCGGCGACGTGCGCCGCGGTCGCGACCGCCGGGATCCAGGCGAAGTGGGAGATCTCGACCGGCTCGCCGTCGTCGGTGACGCGGAAGGCCGCGCGCGGCAGGCCGACGACCGGCCGGCCGTCGCGAGCGGTGACGTGCACGTCGACGTTGACGAGCTCGACCGAGATCTGCTCCGAGACGGTCGGCGCCTGCGCGGCGAGGGGCGCCGCGAGGGCGAGGAGGAGCGCGAGCGCGAACTTCGTGGTCGTCAAGACGGACTCCCTTCAGCGAGCGGTGAGCTCTTGCCGGGCGAAGCCGACGGCGCCGGAGTAGTCGTCGGCGACGGCGACGGCGACCTCGCCGGAGGACTCCGGCAGCTCGACATCGTAGGTGAAGACGCGCGCCGCCGGATCGGCGCGGCGGGCGATGATCGAGCGCTGGCGCGGCGCGAGCAGGCGGCCCCCCGCGGGCCGGACGGCGAGGTAGACCGTGAAGCGGCCCTCCTGGCCGCCGGCGGGCGAGTCGATCAGCGACAGCCGGTCGAAGGGCACGACGACGCGCAGGCGCGGCGGCTCCGCGCCAGCGGCGCGCAGCAGGTCGACTTCGAGCGCGAGCGGGTCCGCGATCGGCTCGCCGGCGAGCAGGTCGACGAGTTGCAGCCAGATGCGCTCTTCGCGCGACTGCAGCCGGTAGCTCTCGCGGTGGCGCAGGGCGAGCCCCTCGCGGTCGACCTCGACGCGGATCCGGCGCACGCCGGAACGCGGCTCGCTCGCCGGCGTGAAGGCGAGGGAGTAGAAGCCGCCGAGATCGTCGGCGAGGCGCGCCATCTGGCCGGCGGTGTCGCGCGCGGCGTCGATCATCAGGCCGCCGGTGGCGGCGGCGAGGAAGTCGAGCGTCTCGCGCGAGTTCTGGCGGGCGACGGAGGCGGCGGTGTCGGTCATCGCGCCGCCGGGCATCTCGCTGCGGAAGCGGCTCTCGCTGTCGCCGAAGAGGACGGGATAGATCGTCACGCCGAGCGCGTTGACGCGCGCCACGACGTCGCGCCAGAGCTCGGCGTTCGAGTACTCGGCTAGCTCGAGACGCGAGCCCCGGGGATGCCAGTAGCCGCGCGACTCGTTGACGCCGTTGGCGTCGCGGATCGAGGGCGCGGGTCCGGCGATGCCGCGGGCGAGCGCCGCGCCGTCGCAGCGTTCGGCGGCCCACTCCAGCACGTCGCTGCCGGCGATCATCGGGATGCCGCCGGAGAGGTGGAGGAGCAGCCGGCGCCCGGGCTGGCTGCCGAGCCGCTGCGCATAGCGCAGCAGCGCCGCGGCGGAGGCTTCCACCTGGCGCATGACGACCTGCGAGTAAGCGCGGATGAAGAGGCCGGTCCGCGAGCAGGTCTGCGGATCGTCCTCGATCGTGGAGCGCACCGTGCCGAGCGCGCTGCGCAGCTCGTGCGCCGCCCGCAGCTGCCCCGCGGAATAGCCGGAGAGCTCCTCGAGCGCCCGCGCCAGCCGGCGGCGGTCGGTCGAGCCGTCGAGGAGGACCTCGAGATCGGCGCCGTCGAAACGCACCACCGAGACGAGGTCGTCCGGCGCCAGCACGCGCTCGAGCTCGCGCCGCATCGCGGCGAGCAGCGGCGCGCGGCTGCGCTCGCCGGCCTGCAGGTCGTCGAAGAAGAGGGCGATGCGGCGCGGTGCGGCGCCGGGCGCGTCGGCGGCCGTGGTGGCGCGCTCCGTGGACGCGCGTTCGCTGGCCGCCGGGGCCGGCACCCAGGAGAAATGCGAGATCTCGACCAGCCGGTCGTCGTCGAAGACACGAAAAGCCGCGCGCGGCAGGCCGGCGACGGCGCGACCGCCGCGGTCGAAGACGTGCACGTCGACGTTGACGAGGTCGACCGAGATCTGCTCGGAGAGCGTGGTCGTCGGCGCGGCCGGAGTCGCCGGCGCGGCGGCGAGGAGGAGCACGAGCAGCGGGGCAATGAGCGCCATAGCGGCCTCCGCGGGGGAGTCTAGAGAAAACGAAGCAAGTTCGGCGCCACGGCCGGGTCAGCCGGGTTCGTTCGCGGGCCGCGCCGCGAGCTCGCGGCCGGCCGCGAGCGCCTCGTCGAGGGTCGAGACCGATCCATCCAGTTGAAGCTCGTAGACGGCACGCAGGATCTCGCCCAGGCGCGGCCCCGGCGCGAGGCCGAGCGCCAGCAGGTGGCGGCCGAGCAGGAGTGGCGGCGGCGCGCCGTCCGAGACGGCGAGCTCGCGCATGCGGCGCCAGAGCCAGTCGGGCGCCTCCGCGGGCGGCGCCGGCGGCCGACCGCGAGTATCGGCGAGCGCCAGCCGGTGGAGCAGGTCGGGGTCGACCTTGAGTGCGAGGCGACGGAAAGCGCCATCCGAGACGCGGTCGCCGCGGCGCTCGGAGTTCCACAGGTGGGTCGGCGCGAGGTGATGCTGCACGAGAGCCAGGATCTGTCCGCGCGCGTCGTAGCCGTCGAGCCGGCCGAGGCCGAGCCGGTCGAGCCAACGCGCCGCCGGCGCGACCCCGGCCGCCTCGTGGCCGGGCGAGCGGATGCGGCCCGCCTGGCGCAGCGTCGTCGCTGGCTTGCCGAAGTCGTGTGCGATGGCGGCGACGAGAAGCGTCAGCCGGCGCGCGCGATCGAGCCCGCCGGCGAGCCCGGCGGCTTCGTCGAGCACCAGGCCGGTGTGCGTCCAGACGTCGCCCTCGGGGTGCCACTCCGCCTCCTGCTCGCAGCCGACGAGGGCCTGGCATTCGGGCCACAGCCGTGCGACGACGCCGAGCTCGCGCGCCGCCCGCCAGCCGATCGACGGCCGCGCCGCGCGCCGGAGCCACTTCTCGACCTCGCCCCAGACGCGCTCGGCGGCGAGGTCGTCGAGCGCCACGCCGCGGCAGAGCGCGGCGGTGTCGGGGTCGATCGCGAGCTCGAAGCGGGCGGCGAGCTGCACGGCGCGCAGCACGCGCAGCGAGTCGTCGCCGAAGGTGGCGGGATCGACGGCGCGCAGCAGCCGGCGCGCGAGGTCGCCGCGGCCGTCGAACGGATCGACGAGCTCACCGGTGAGCGGATCGAGCGAGATCGCGTTGATCGTGAAATCGCGGCGCCGGGCCGCCTCGACGGGCGGGAGATCGGGATCGCCGACGACGGCGAAGCCGCGGTGGCCACGGCCGCGCTTCGACTCGCGGCGCGGCAGCGTGACGTCGACGGCCGCGAGCTCGGGGGCGGCGGCGAGGCGGAGCTTGTAGACGGTGAAGGCCTCACCGACGGTGTCGACAGCGCCGTGGGCGGCGAGCCGCTCGCGCAGCCGCTCGGCGGCCAGGCCGAAGACCTCGAGATCGACCTCGAGCGTGGGCTTG
>Ga0214472_10009064_pt1 | contig 10378 bp, 8 predicted proteins | sample RVTome_6_FD_207662 | JGI IMG/M metagenome (GOLD analysis project Ga0214472, IMG submission 207662) | Soil microbial communities from uranium-contaminated site in the Upper Colorado River Basin, Wyoming, United States - RVT140D175 | ecosystem: Environmental > Terrestrial > Soil > Contaminated >...
GGTCAAACGGCCCAGACTAACCTTCTGGACACGAATCGCTTATCTGAGTTTTACCCTGTTTGTGCTCGGCTGGTATTTTAATGCGCAGTTATCAGTGGTCAATATTCTCGCTATGTTCAATGCCATAGTGAGCGGCTTTGACTGGAATTATTTTCTTATGGAGCCGCTGATCTTTATTCTCTGGGGTTCGGTAGTCGCTGCGCTGCTGTTCTGGGGACGAGGGCCGTTTTGTGGCTGGTTGTGTCCGTTCGGCGCCTTGCAGGAATTGCTCAACCGCATCGCCAAATTCTTTAAGGTAAAGCAGATTGTTGTGCCGTGGGCGATCCACGAACGCATCTGGACTTTCAAGTATTTAATCTTTCTCGGCCTGTTCGGTTTATCGCTGTACTCACTGGAGTGGGCCGAACGACTGGCAGAAGTCGAGCCGTTCAAGACTGCGATCATTTTGAAATTTATGCGCGACTGGCCTTACCTCCTGTTTGCGCTGGCAGTACTGTTGCCCGGATTATTTATCGAACGTTTTTATTGCCGATATTTATGTCCACTAGGTGCGGCCCTGGCGATACCGGGAAGAATGCGCATGTTCGCCTGGTTAAGGCGTTACAAGGAATGCGGTTCACCCTGCCAGCGTTGCGGCAATGAATGCATGGTGCAGGCGATACACCAGGATGGCCATATCAATGTTAACGAGTGCCATTATTGCCTGCATTGCCAGGTGGTGTATTCAGACGATCATGCCTGCCCGGTGTTGATACAAAAACGTCTGAAACGAGAGCGACGTGATGTGCGTGCGGTAGTGTTTAATGGCAAAGCAGAATCGGCCATTGCCAAAGAGTTAAGAGAAAAGAAAGCAGAAGTTCCAGAAGGTATCAATCAGCAGGACCCGACCCAGGTCGGGTAACCCGATCGTCTGCAGTAATGCGGACACATTGTAAGGAGAGATGTTATGACAGACAAAATCGAAAAGAACGAAACAGCAGCAGTAACACGGCGTGAGTTGCTCACCGGTTCCGCAAAACTGACAGCGTTGGCGGGTGTCGGTGCCCTCGCGGGCCTGACCGGTATGGCGGGCATGATGCCAAAAGCGGTACAGGCATCAGAACGCAACAAGGCGGAAGTAGCGCCGGGTGATCTCGATGAATACTACGGTTTCTGGAGCAGCGGTCAGGCGGGCGAGCTGCGCATCATGGGCGTGCCCTCGATGCGCGAATTAATGCGCATCCCGGTGTTCAATCGCTGCAGTGCTTCGGGCTGGGGCCTCACTAATGAAAGCCGCAAGATCCTGCGCGATGGCCTGTTGCCGGCTACCAAAAAGTTTCTCGATAGTGGCAACCGTGGCGGTGTCTGGCTCAACGGCGACCTGCATCATCCGCACATGTCGTTCACCGACGGTACCTATGATGGTCGTTATATCTTCATGAATGACAAGGCCAATACCCGTGTTGCGCGCGTGCGTTGTGATGTGATGAAGTGCGACAAGATCATCGAAATTCCAAACGCGGCGGACATTCATGGCATGCGCCCACAGAAATATCCTCGTACCGGTTATGTGTTCGCTAATGGCGAGCACCGTGTGCCGCTTCCTAATGATGGTAGCGTGCTGGACGAGCCAGAAAAATATCATGCTATTTTTACCGCCATCGATGGCGATAAGATGGAAGTCGCCTGGCAGGTGATGGTCGACGGCAATCTTGATAACTGTGATGCGGATTATCAGGGCCTGTATGCTTTCTCCACCTGTTACAACAGCGAACAAGCGACCAACCTCGCTGGTATGATGGCTAACGAACGCGACTGGGCAGTGGTATTCGATATCAAGGCGATCGAAGCCGGGGTCAAGAAAGGCGATATCAAAAAGATGAACGGTGTTCCCGTACTGGACGGCCGTAAAGGTTCGAAGTACACGCGCTATATTCCGGTACCGAACAGCCCGCACGGCTGTAATACTGCGCCGGATGGTATTCACGTGGTCTTCAACGGCAAGCTGTCACCAACAGTCACGGTGATCGATGTGAGAAGACTGCCCGACCTGTTCAAGGATAAAATTAAACCGCGCGATACCGTGGTGGCCGAACCCGAGCTGGGCCTGGGCCCATTGCACACTGCCTTCGATGGCAAGGGCAATGCCTTCACTACGCTGTTCCTCGATAGTCAGGCGGTGAAATGGAACATTCAAAAAGCGATTGATGCGTATAACGGCAAAAAAGTTGATCCTATTATCGATAAGATCGATGTGCACTACCAGCCAGGACACAATCACACCTCCATGGGTGAAACCAGGGAAGCTGATGGCAAGTGGCTGGTCTCGCTCAACAAGTTCTCCAAGGACCGTTACATCAATGTTGGTCCGTTAAAACCCGAGAATGATAGCTTGATTGATATTACCGGTAAGAAAATGAAGCTGGTGCACGACGGCCCAACCTATGCTGAGCCGCACGATTGCATCATTGTGCGTACCGATATCGTCAATCCGGATTCGATCTGGACCAGGGGTGACCGCATGTGGGCCGAGGCCAGTGCCCAGGCGAAAAAAGACGGGATAGATCTGGGGGTGGATTCCAAAGTTATACGCGACGGAAAAAAAGTCAGGGTCTATATGTGGTCGATTGCGCCTAACTTCAGTATGGAAAAATTCACCGTCAAACAGGGTGATGAAGTCACGGTGTATGTCAGCAACAGTGATTCCATCGATGATTTGACGCATGGTTTTACCCTTGCCAATTATGGCGTGGCCATGGAGGTCGGCCCGCAGCAGACTTCATCGGTCACCTTTAGCGCTGATCGTGCCGGGGTGCACTGGTTCTACTGCCAGTGGTTCTGTCATGCACTGCACATGGAAATGCGCGGCCGTATGCTGGTCGAGCCTGCCTGATCTGCATGCTGAAACTTGCCCGGCAAGTTGCGAGAGCGCCGGCCAGCCGCAGGCTGGTCGGCGGACTTTTGTTATTGTGCAGCGTGTGTTCGGTGCAGGCCAGGGACTGGCAGGTGGCGCCTGGACAGGGGATATTGCAGGCGGCGATTGATGCCGCTGCGAACGGCGACACTTTAATTTTAGCTTCGGGCACCTATTACGGCTCGATCAATATCCATCGCAGTCTAAGTTTGCTGGGCAATACTGCCAGCGTGATCGATGGTGAAAGTTCGGCGCATGTGATCACTGTGTCTGCGCCCGATGTGCTGCTCAAAAATATGCGCATCGAACATTCCGGCAATAATCTGGTCGACGAAGACAGTGGCGTTTTTGTCACCGAGGCGGGTGATCGCTCGCAGATAGTAGCCAATCATTTTGCGAACAACCAGATTGGTATTTATCTTAAAGGCCCCGAGTCGGTGCTGGTAAGTAATAATGTTATCGTAGGCAGCCGTGATCACCGCATGAACGATCGCGGTAATGGCGTGTACTTATGGAATACCCCGGGATCGGTGATTGAGAATAATGATATCCGTTACGGCCGCGACGGTATTTTTTCCAATGCCAGTCGCAATAATGTATTTCGTGGCAATCGCATGCGTGATCTACGGTTCGCCGTGCACTATATGTACACTAACAACAGCGAAGTCAGCGATAATATCTCGATGAATAATCATGTGGGTTTTGCGCTGATGTTTTCGCATCACCTGAAGGTGATGAACAACCGCTCGCAGGGTGATCGTGAGCGCGGCCTGTTTTTTAACTTTGCCAACTATTCAGTGATCGAAGGCAACAGCGTGCTGAGCGCCGAGACTGATAGCGCCGAGAAGTGTGTTTTTATCTACAACAGCAACTTCAACCAGTTTTTTAATAATACCTTTCAGGACTGCCAGGTCGGAATCCATTTCACCGCGGGTTCAGAGAGCAACGATATTTATGCCAATGCCTTTATCAATAATCGCACCCAGGTGAAATACGTGGGCACACGTTATATAGAGTGGTCGAAAAACGGCCGGGGTAATTACTGGAGCGATAACCTGGCCTTTGACATTGATGGCAACGGTATTGCCGATCGCGCCTACCAGCCGAACGATCTGGTCGATCAGATTATCTGGCAGCACCCGCTGGCCAAGCTGTTGCTGAACAGCCCGGCGGTGCAAATATTAAAATGGGCGCAGGCTGAGTTCCCCGGCCTGCACCCCGGCGGGGTCAGCGACAGCGCACCCTTGATGCTGCCGCCTGCTACTGGCTCTGCAGTCAGTACCAAAATAAGTGGAGCGGCGCCCGATGTCTGAGTTAAACCGGGGTTGCAATAATGCCATTGCCTTGCACGCAGTGTGCAAACAGTACGGCAGCGAAACCGTGGTGCGCGATGTGAATTTAAATGTGCAGCCGGGTGAGTGTCTGGTGCTGGTCGGCCACAATGGCGCCGGCAAAACAACCCTGATGAAATTAATGCTGGGACTGACCCGGCCCAGTGCCGGTGAAGTGGCAGTGCTGGGGGGCAATCCGGCACTGCGCTCGGCGGTAGCGCAGCGCAAGGCCCTGGGTTATTTACCGGAAAGCGTGGCGTTTTATGAAGCCATGAGCGGGCGCGAAGTGCTGGCGTTTTATGCGCGCCTCAAATCAGTCCCCGTGGCTGACTGTGAACGCCTGCTGCAACTGGTCGATCTCGGCGCCGCCGCAAAGCGCCGGGTGGGTACCTATTCAAAAGGTATGCGGCAACGCCTCGGTCTGGCGCAGGCCATGCTCGGTGAACCACAGCTGCTGTTTCTCGACGAACCCACCACCGGTCTCGACCCCTCTTTGCGCCAGCACTTTTATCAGTTGATCGACGAGCTGCACAAACAGGGCGTAACCTCGGTTATTTCCTCGCATGCCCTGAACGAAGTCGAAGCCAGAGCTGACCGCTTTGCCATCATGAAATCCGGTGACATGCTTGCCTGCGGCACGCTAGCTGAACTCTATGCGCAGGCGGCGCTGCCGGTGAGATTGCGTCTCAGCGTGACCCCCGGCGAAGCGTCCAATGTCGCCGGTCGCCTGGGCCCGGCAGTCAACATCAGCGAGGTCAATAATCAGAGTCTGAGCCTGTCCTGTTTCAACGCTGAAAAAATGCCATTGATCCGTCGCATCAGCGATCTCGGCGAAGTGGTGCACGATATGCAAATCATGCCGCCACGACTGGACGAGGTGTACAACTACTATATGAACGGAGCAACACCATGAAGCTGCTCTGGGTGCTGGCGCTCAAGGAATTGCGCGATGGCCTGCGCAACCGCTGGATCGCAGCGGCCATTTTGTTACTCGGTGCCCTGGCCCTGTCCCTGTCCATGCTGGGATCAGCACCGACCGGTTCGCTGCGCGCGAGTGCGCTCGATATAAGTGTGATCAGCCTGGCGAGCCTGAGTGTGTATTTAATTCCTTTGATTGCCCTGATGCTGTCCTTCGATTCCATGGTCGGCGATTTCGAACGCGGCACCATGATGCTGCTGTTAACCTATCCGGTGACCCGCGGGCAGGTGATGATGGGCAAGTTGCTGGGTCATGTGCTTATTTTATTTATCGCCATATTGACCGGTTATGGTGGCGCACTGTTGATAATGATAGCTCTGGGCGACGGTAATACAGAAGGCTGGCAGGCCTATGGCGTGATGATGCTTAGCTCCCTGTTGCTGGGCGCCATCTTTATTGCGCTGGGATATCTGATCAGTGTGCTGGTAAGAGAACGCGCCACGGCTGCCGGTGCAGCGATCGGCCTCTGGCTGGTGTTTGTTATTTTGTACGACCTGGTATTGTTCGGCGCGCTATTGCTCGATGAAGGCCAGGCTATAGGCCAGCAGTTGTTCACCGTATTGATGCTGGTCAGTCCTACCGACACCTATCGTATTCTCAATTTAAGTTTGTTCGATGGTGTTAGTCAGGCGGCGGGCCTGGCCGGTGTGGCTGCTGGCGCGGGCATGAGTAGTTATCTGCTGGTCAGCCTGATGCTGTTGTGGCTGGTCGCGCCCTTAAGCCTCGCGCTGTATGCGTTTCAGCGCAGAGAGCTATAGCCTGCTGTGGGTATGACGAACACAGTCAAATTATCAGTGCGCATGTTCATGCTGGCGTTTGCCCTGCTCATAAGCGCCTGCGAAAAAAACCAGCCCGTGGTTGCGCCTCCCCCACACACGTTGACACGCGAAGCCACCGGTTATTATTGTCTGATGACCGTGATAGAGCACAGCGGGCCGAAGGCGCAGATTATTCTTGATAACAAACAACCGGTACTCTGGTTCACCTCGGTGCGCGACATGATAGCTTTCACGCGGTCTGCGGAGGAACCAAAAAATATTGCGGCCATGTATGTCAATGATATGAGCAATGCTGACTGGAAAAATCCGGGAGTAGATAACTGGATAGATGCGCGCAAGGCCTGGTACGTGCTCGGCAGCCATCGCTCTGGCGGCATGGGTGGGCCCGAAGCGGTACCGTTTGCCAGCGAAGAAAGCGCCCTCGGATTTGTCAGTGAACAGGGTGGCAAGGTGTATAGCTTTGCAGCGATTCCCGCAGAAGCGATTTCGGCGGCAGGACGATGATATCCCGAACCAAAGAAACTGGCATGTGAGCGGCTAAGTCCAACAACTCGTCATGCCGGCGAATACTGGAGGAGTGGTACAGGGATGCGCCGTTCACGCACCTAAGGATGGAGGAGTGGCACACGAATGTGCCGTATACGCACCTAAGGATGGAGTCCAGTGTCTTATCTTTTAAACTCGTCATGCCCGCGCAGGCGGGCAGCCATTGTTTATCTTTCAAGCCCGTCATCCTGAGCCGTATTTGCGAAGGATCTGGTTTTTAGCAAGTGCCATTCGTGTCAGAGATGAATGGCACTTACTTAATGAAACTTCCCGTGTTGTTTCGCCATTCCCGCATGCCTCTGGCGGGAATTCAGTCTTATATTCACGTGATTCCCGCCATAAACGCGAGGGAATGATGATAAATTTTAGTGCTATGCGCTTACGTAAGTGCCATTCGTGTCAGGGATTAATTGTTCCTTATATTCTTTACGTAGAGCGGGTAAAATTAAATAAATTAAATGGACACCAATAAATTAAATGAAAATTAAATTAAATGAAAATTAAATGGACACCCACCTTTAGAGAAAATGAAGAAAATTAAATGGACACCCACCTTTAGAGAAAATGAAAATTAAATGGACACCCACCTTTAGAATGAATTAAATGGATAATTAAATGGACACCCACCTTTAGAAAAACCAAAATCCACACGAGCCTCAGCCTTCAGCGGCATAGTTACAGGTAAAAACATCAATAATCACCGACCTGATTGGGTATGACGATGTATTGACAGGCAATCAGGCTGTTTTTCCTGATGCCTGGGCATGGCTTATCCTCAGCAGAACGCTGATCATGGCGAATTGATAACAAATTTTGTTGTCAGGTGAAATGCTGCTGACAACTACTCAGGCACGGCGTGCGCTGGTAGCCCAGCTTTCTGCACACCTGTTTGAGTTTGTGCACGGCACCGACCAGGCCTTTGAGTTTGCTTTCAAAATGCTGGGTCAGGTACAGCCAGTTGTGCGGATCCTGGTTGAGGCTTTGCAGGATGGGTGGGATGTGCTCTGGTATAAAGCCGCGTTTGTCGTTACGGATGATGCGGCCTGTCCAGTCCACCAGTTCCAGATAATCGCTGAAGCTAAATGCTAAACCTTGCGGCATGTCTTTACGTGGATTGCCGACGAAGGGGAACAGGGAGGGAGGCTGTTTGGGTCTCTGCTGGATGCGCTGTTGAATACTGGTGTAATCCGAGGTTTCTGGTGTGGTAGCCATGCCGGCTCGAACAGGATTTAAATCCACATAGGCCATGCAGGCGACAAGGGCTGCTTCATCCAGCAGGGCCTGACATTTGAAACGGCCTTCCCAAAAACGACCGGTGCAGACGTCTTCTTCATTGGCCTGGCGGGCAATGCGCTCGTTGAGTACGCGCATGAACCAGCTGATATCCATCAGGCGCTGACGCCATGTCTTGACGATGGTCTTCAATACCGTCAGTTCTGCCTTGATCAGGGGCTCACCTCTGGCATATCGCTGGGATAACAGATTACCGGAAAACAGCTGATGCCAGGCGTGAATGACTTCATCCATGGACCCGCTTTGAGCCTGCGCCTTGTTGATGTGCAGCACCACATGGTAATGATTGGACATGATGGCATAGGCGCAGATATCGATGGCGAAGATACCGCCCAGTTCTATTAAGGTGTCTTCGATCCATTGCCGCCGATGCTCATAGCACTGGCCGGTGAGGCTATCGGTACCGCAGAGAAAGGCGCGGCGGACACAGCGGGAGACACAGTGATAATAGGATGTGGCGTCGAGTGAGACCTGGGTATAACGAGGTCGGGGCATGATCAACTCCTTGATGCAGTGGTTCGTCCTGACTTCGGAAATTACGCTTGAGATTTGTACTTGTCAACTTTATTATGGGTGTCCTGATAACTACCACTTTATTATGGGTGTCCTGATAACTCCTTCCTGATAACTCCTCTGATAACTCCTAACTGTCTGAAAATTCCAGTGTCTGGCTCCGGCTTGAACGGGGAATGGAAGTATTCAGGCCTGCCCTGGATATCAATCAGGAATGATCGCAACATGGGCTTCGCCGCACGTTCTGTCGATCACCACTTCCAGCAAACAGTAACCGTTGGTTTCAAGCGGAGGGTCGTTGCAATTGCAGCCGGCGACAATTTCGGTGAAAAAAATCCCGACTCGGGTTGTAATTTCTATGTTGTTAGCTTCGCTGCTGAGGATAGAGACGGAGATGGCGCTGTCATCGACAATGCCGCCCTGTGTGGTGGCCTGGTGTAATGGCAGTGTGCCTGCAGGCAGGCTTTCCAGCTCGGCTTTCAGTATGGATCCGAAGCTGCCTGTGCCCCAGTGCCTGAGCGCCTGTTTGAGTTGCATTTATTCCAGTTTTTACTAGTACAGATAGCAGGGCGCTGGCACTAGATTTCGGCCGCGGCAATGACTTCGCTTTCCTGTCTGCCGGCTACCATCCAGCTGATCACGTCGGCGTGTTGCAGCACGCTGTCTACATAGGCAGACGAAACAGCATCGAGTTTTATTGCATAGCTGTGAAAGCGCAGGGCAACAGGTGCGTACATGGCATCGGCGATAGAAAACTCTCCGAACAGCCAGTCACCACCATGGCCATATTCGTTGCGACATTTTTGCCAGATGTCTTTAATGCGCTCAATGTCTGCGAGTGCTGCAGCGCTGAGCTCAATAATATCGGGTGTGCGCCGACAGTTCATCGGCATTTCGCCGCGTAGTGCGGGGAAGCTGGAATGCATTTCTGCACACACCGATCTCGCGACTGCGCGCGCTGCGCTATCAGCCGGCCATGCTTTGTGGTCGAGATAAGCATCGGATACATATTCACAAATCGCAAGACTGTCCCAGACAGTCAGATCACCATCGATCAGGACAGGCACCTTGCCATTGGAAAAATACACCGAGAGTGCGTTGTTGGTTGATTCGGTATATAGAGAAATGCGCGTTTCAGAGAAAGCGATTTTGAAATGCTGCATCAGCAACCACGGCCGCATCGACCACGATGAGTAGTTTTTATTGCCGATGATGAGCGTCAGCTGTGCCATTGCTGCTAATTTAACCCAGGCAGGGGCAAAGTCAACAAGATTGATCGAGGCGTGAAATGGCGCCTTCCCTGGCTTCAGGAGTCTTCATCCCTGCATGAAAGAAACTATTGCTTGAGCTTCATTTCCAGCTGTAGCCAGATTTTGTCTGTGTCTGCAGAAAAGCTGTCAGCACTGTAGCTGGCGTATTTCGCCAGTACGGTAAAGGTATCGTTCAGCTTCTTCGAGGCAAGAAGATCAAGTTCGGCACCATAGTCGGTGCTGCACTGGTCCGAACTGAAATCGTGGTAGACAGCAACCAGGCCGACGCCGGCGACTTTAGTGACGGCCTTCAGATAGGTATCGACCAGGCCATTGGCAGGCGTGGCAAGGAACTTGTCTGCCCAGCCGTTGAAGGCATGCTTGGTGGCAAGCGGTGTCTGAAATGCGGACGCACCATTGTCACTGCCCAGGGTTTCCATGGCGACAAATACTTTTGTATCGGCTGACAGTTTGTAACCCAGCTCTAACATCGTATAACTTGCATCGAAACTGGTCGTACGGTCGGCATAGTCAGACTGCTTTGCGTATTCGAGTCGATACAGCAGGCTGCTGACGGCACCGCTGTAATAAGCGCCGAGGGTGCTGGTCGCCGCATTTGGGGTGGCATCGTCATCGAGCAAATACGCATAAGCCACCAGTTTGCCGCCAGCGATATTGCCAAAGCTGGCATTGAGTAGATTTGTATTTGTGTAGGTTTCACCGCCGGTAATGGTATTGATTTTCTGTATATTGACCAGGTCGAGCGCTATGTCTTTTGTCGCTGAATAGCTAAA
>Ga0214472_10009065_pt1 | contig 10378 bp, 18 predicted proteins | sample RVTome_6_FD_207662 | JGI IMG/M metagenome (GOLD analysis project Ga0214472, IMG submission 207662) | Soil microbial communities from uranium-contaminated site in the Upper Colorado River Basin, Wyoming, United States - RVT140D175 | ecosystem: Environmental > Terrestrial > Soil > Contaminated >...
CGGACAACACATCAAACGGACCACCACCGAACCCGATGGGAGGCTCGATTGTCAATATCTGCCCTGCGAAGCGTTCGGCGAAGCTGGCATTACCCGAAACCAGGATCTCATCAAGAATAAGACCAGGAGGGGGCACAGCGGGCAACTCCTCGAAGTCGACTCTATTCGGGCCAATGGAGCTATATGGGACCAGGATGATCGGTTGCGCCATCGTGGGCGCAATGAATCCGATTATTAATAGAGCAGCTATACTTATTGCGCGGTTAGGCACCATGCCGTAATTTTCCCCTTGGCGCTACAGCAGAAACCATTTCTGCCGAGGGGTAATTCGGTTGGGTAAGAACTAGCCCCGAGGGTCAATTGGGAAGTGAATCCTATGTGAAGAGGAAGATGTTGTCAACCGAGTTCCCAGAATCCACTCTCACAATCGCCAAGAACTGATAGGAAACTGATAGCGCTCTTTCCACGGAAGAAAATTCCGGTCGATCTCCCGGAGTTTCTACTGGCTTGGAGTCGACTCCGGCGGAGCTCGCGGCGGACTCCTGAGTCAAGGTCGTCGAGGATGCGCGATGACAACGGCCTCTCGGTGATCCAGGCGAGCATTCTCATCCTTGCCCTGCAACGGAGCAGTTTAAAGGTCGACCTCGTAGATGCGATAGATGAGCTGAACCCACCTTCGGCTCAGTCTGGGAGCGGTGAGGTCGTCTTGTGGGTGACCGCGAAGCCGAGAAAGGTTCATCAGCGAGCGCATCAAATAGCAGGCGAGCTTGAGGAACGCCGCGCGGAGCAGGCAAGGGCTGACAACTGCGAGAGGGAGGCGGGACTCACCGGGGAAGCAGCGTTGATCGGATTGGATCGGTCAACGCACTCCGCACTGTTTCTGGCAGCTTCACGGTCCCGCGGTGCCGGCCATCCGGCGGAGCCAAATGACCGCTTTTGCGACGGTCTTGTCCGTCACCCCAAGTCTGGCCGCTATCGCCCGGTCGCTCATGCCGAGCTGGCGAAGTTGAAGGGCGTTTCGCGCAATCTCTTGGTAGACTGGCAGATGCACCGTGTCGACTAGTGCCACCTCGAAATAATCTTTCCCGGCGGTTCGAATTCTTTGCGTCCGTGTCCACCAATTTTTCGCGGCAAAGCCGCGAAAAATTGCCCGCCGTAGTTCACACAAGATGCGCTGACGAAGGCGGGCAGCCAAAGCCTAAACCTACCCCGCTTTGAGAACCGCCTTGGGTAGTTTTTCTACCCTCCTGGCAGCCAGGTGAAGGTCGACCGCCTTCTGGGCGTTCAGCCAGAATTCGGGAGTTGTCCTGAATGTCGCACCGAGTTTCAAGGCCATCTCCGCCGTTACCGAGGTCCGACCATTCACAATCCTATTGACGACTTTGACATCACAACCAAGATGGTCGGCAAGTTGCTTCTGCGTCATGCCGAGCGGAACGAGGAATTCCTCCTTGAGAATCTCTCCCGGGCTCGTCGGCTTGCGTTGCCTTCTCTTTCCATTCATAACCTTTCCCTCAATGATAGTCTCGAATATCGACTTCCTCAGGACCAGCGGCGGCCCAGCGGAACACGACTCGCCATTGATCGTTGATCCTGATGCTGTGAAAGCCTTTGCGATCTCCCTTTAGAGCCTCCAGTCGGTTCCCAGGGGGGGACGCAAGATCGCTCAATCTCTCGGCATAATCCAACATGTCGAGCTTCCTGGTAGCCATTTTCGCGACACCAGCCCACCCTACACGCTTGTTGATGCGGCCCTCGCGGAAGAACCTTTCGACGGTCCGACTACCGAAGCTCTGGATCGCCACAGACGAATAATACCATGACTAGGTATACCTAGCAAAGGTAAGGCAGCTTGCACGAGGGCCGGGAGCTCCAAGCGTCATGTTCACGTCGTTTTCTGCGGTTCGGATTCTTTGCGTCCGTGTCCACCAGCCTTCGCCCACTGATCAAAGCCATTGGGCTTCGGCTGGCAAGCCAATCTCCTAAATGGGCGAAGGCTGCGCGCCGAAGTCATATCGATTGCACTGACGTAGGCGGGCTGGCCAAGCCAAGAGCTCGACTGCGACTTGTCCGACGGAGTCCGTAGCGGGAAGTCGGAACCCACATCAATTGGACTGACGCGTCCACTGAAGCTAGTTGAATCGCGCGGAGTGGTTGAGGGATCGGAAGTCGGCTTGTCCGACGTGGCCGCAAGCCGTCGGTCGACCACCTCGAAGAGTCTAGCTGCCCTTGCTCGCAAAATCGGGGGGAGTCGGAGAGGCGCGCTTCCCTTCCGTTCTTCGTCTCTCTAGGCATGAGTGGTCTCTCGTTGCGGCTAGTGGGTTCCGAAACCAGGAGGACGCTCTAACCTTCGAGAGGTACCTCAAATCTGGTTCTGGTAAGGCATTCGCGAAACGCCACTTCTGGAAGTGACATAGGTTCTGCCGGCTTGTCTGTTTTAGCCAGCAACGGCGTCCGGCGGGAACTCGCCCAACATGGCCTGCGAGTTACCTGAAATCGCCCTCCGAACGTGCGTTCGCCGACGAGCATTTTGCGACAGCTTGTGAATCCTCACCACGTTCGAATTCTCTGGACTGTATCCGCCATTCTTCGCGACTGACGTCTAGAGTTTCAGCCCTTTGGCAGGTTGGCCGCGCAACAAGAACGTTTTCGGAAACTTTCCCTCACCGCAAATCTTGAAGGAGCCGAAGTCCTTGTACCACGGCCCGTCTGGGGCGTCGGGCTCTGACTCTCTCCAAATCTTGAGCTTATAAAGGTCCTCCGCGGTAATCCTGCGCTCGCGAAGTCGGTCGAACAGGTGGTCACGGAGCACCGGAGGCAGGTTGGTCCATTGGATTCTGGGCATCACTCACCGAAGGTGAGGTGCGCGAGCTCCTCCTTTATGCGCTCCTGCTCCTCCGGGTCGCGCGAACGCGCGAGGCGGTCGGCCAGCTCGAAGAATCGTTTCCTCTCTTGCTCCTTGGCTTCAAGGCCGGACTCGATGAGATCGACGATGATCTTATTGGCGCTCGTGCGGCTCGTCTTGGCCAGCGACTTCACTCGACGAGCGACCCGCGGAGGAAGGCTTATGCTCTGACGGCTAGGCTTTTCGACGTTCGACATATCATTATTTTACACCTTTGTGCACCAATATGCACCTCACGAAAGTTCAATGATGAAAAACGTTCCCATACCTCGATAATAGTATTGGCACCCGGGCCCCGCGGCCCTTTTCTTCGACTGATTTGTAACCGAACGTCCTCTCGCCGACCGAGAACCCCCCTCTGCTTCTGACTGATCTGCCCGCGGAGCGTCTTCTTCTTCAGGTCTCGAAGCTGAAGCTCGTTGAAGATTCCGCGAATCTGGATTCCGAGAGTCGCCTCCTCGTCGTTACTGTCGAGTCCGTCCGCGACCGACACAACGCGAACGCCCTCGAAGTGAAGCTCCACGAGCACCGAGAGCATCAAGTAGTTGTGACGGTGAACTCCGAGCAAAGTCGAAAGAAGTTCCGCCAACGCCTGCGTGAGTGGCGTCTCAAAAGGGGTCTGACGCAAGAGGAGCTCGCGCGGAAGGCCGACGTGCCCACCATAAGCGTGAGCCACTTCGAGACCGGCCACCGCTTCCCGAATGCCGAGTCCCTTCGTCGCCTCGCGGACGCTCTGGGCGTCAGTACAGACTACCTCCTCGGTCGCGTGAAAACGCCTGCCGGAAAAGACATCGACGCCACGAGCGGAAGCTCACAAAGCAAGATCATTTGAGCCTCCGCTATCTGAGTTCTTGCTTGCAACCTCAGGACCTAAGAATGCGGAGGCAGAGGCGGAAGCTCGCAAAATTACGGAAGAGAACCTTCGTCAAGGCTACTTCTCCGTGGCCGTACTCGGTTGGCAGGACTTTGCTTGGCGAACACGACGATGTCGTACAAAAGCATTTCTCTGACATCTATGTCACGAATCCGTCCAAAAACTCGACCGTGGAGGAGATCGAGGAGGCGACGACAGAAATTCTTCGAAGCCAATCCAAGCTAGAAGACCTGCTGAGCTCACCCTCGAGGCCAACAATTGCCCTCCACCCTGCCATACCGGGAGACCATCCCAGCCGTAAGACGCCCGAGTACGATGCTGCCCTGGACGAGGCACGCGATTTCATCGATGCAAACAACCCCAAGCAAGCTCTGGGGCACCTGGAACACCTGAGGCAACGCATTTGGTCTAGGGGTGACGACGTTGTCAAGTTCAGGATTCTCGCAAATATGGGCGCGGCGAAGCTAGCACTTCAGAGTCAAGAGGAGGCCGCGCGGCTCTTTCTCGAAGCGCTGCAGTACGATCCCCAGAACTAAAAGGCCGTCCTGAACGCTGCACTAGGGCACGTCATCCTTGATGATAGAGCAACTGCAGAAGATCTGTGTCAGCAGACCCTTCGGCGAAACCCGGCGAGCACGCGGGCATATGCACTCCTTGTCGAGTCCGCCCAGACGCCTGACTGGAAGAGCATTCTTGCCATCGTACCGTCGGCACACCGCCGCGATCCTGAGGTGGCCTACGCGCTGTCAATTCGTGCATTGCGATTCGGTGAACTGGACGCCGCTCTCACAAAGGTCGCAGGCCTTGCTGTAGCCCGATGGGCGAAGGCGGGAAGGCGGACTTCTTCGCCAGAATTCGTCTCTCTCTTATGTGAGCGCCAGAGCCAAGCAATACGTATACGTGCTCCGGAGTCTCAAGGATCCGGAGCGCCACTACGTCGGCTTGACCGGCGACGTGCGCAAAAGGCTCAACTGGCACAACGCAGGTCAGTCACCCCACACTGCAGAGCACGAGCCGTGGGCGTTGGTCGTTGTAATGGAGTTCCAAGACCAGGCATTGGCGACGCGTTTCGAGAAATACCTCAAGTCAGGATCGGGCAGAGCTTTCGCAAAGAGGCATCTGGCGTAGCGGGGCAACGATGCTGGTGGTTCTGATTGTCCGCGAGCTCGCCAGTTGGAACGCTACCCGAAATCACCCTCGGGCCGCGCCTTCGCGGCCAAAGCATTTCAGATAGGCCAAGCCCTTGGGCCCGCGTCCGGATCCCGTCGATGCAACCAACCTGGTGTAGAATGACTTCAGGAGACTGTCGTTGGGCGACGTAAAGTTCGACCGAATCACGTTCAACCCCCAGATTATGGGCGGAAGAGCGTGCATCCGCGGAATGCGGATCCTCGTCTCGGTCATCGTTAGCCAGGTAGCCCATGGCGCAACTTTCGACGAGATTCTCGCCGATTACCCGGACCTCGAACGGGAAGACATCCAGCAAGCCCTGCAGTATGCCGCTTGGCTAACGCAGGAACAGATTCATGCCGGATGACGACACTTTACGCTTCCTCGCCGATATGGGTGTCTCGTGGAAAGTCGTGGAGTGGCTTCGCTCGGAAGGCTATGATGCGATTCACCTGCGAGAGGAGCAACTGGAACGCCTATCGGATCCCGATGTCTTCACGAAGGCGGGCTCCGAACGGCGCGTGATCCTAACATTCGATCTCGATTTCAGCGAAATCGCGTCTTTTTCGGGTGACCCACAAGTCAGCGTTATCGTCCTTCGCGTCCGCAACACGCGTACTTCCCAAGTCATCGAAAGATTGTCCTCAGTCTTGGCCGACACGGGCGACGCTCTGAAGACGGGAGCAATCGTTGTCGTCTAAGACACACGTCATCGCGTGAGGCGCCTTCCCATCGGCCGGGCGGATGAGTAACTATCCGATCGCTCCTGGCCCATTCGTGAGACGCGCGTCTCCTAAGCAATTCGAATTCTTTGGGACCGCGTCCACCAATTTTTTCGACCGGAAGTCGAAAAAATTGCCCCTCGTAGTTCACACCGGATCCACTCACTAAGGCCTGCTCCCCCTGGGTCCAGTGCAAGCGTCCTTGCGCCATGCCGGCATGGTACACTTTTCCACCAGCCACCCGTTCGAGCGTCAGCCATGCTTCACCGGTAAGGCTTTCTCGATGGTACCCGGCACGGTCGACCAAGAGCGAGGAAACGGCCGTCCTGAGAGGAGAAGGACAGCAGCGTGGTGATCGACTGCAGCATCTTTGCGTCGATCCTGTTCTCCGGGAAAAGTCCCTGAGAGTCGGCTGGCTCAACCGCTCTCCAGAGGCGACTAGCTCGCAGACGGCACGGCATGGTCGGCTCAACCATCGGGTCGCACGGAACTTCCAGACGGCAAGCGACACATGAGTAACATGGACAGCGATCCAAGAACCGGGGAGCCCGTCCTGCTGGAGGTTCGACACCGCATGCGTCGTGGCTTCCGAGCCTCGCTCGGAAGTTGGCGCGACTCGCGTTCATACGGTCCGTCGCTTCCGTTTTGGGTCATGGGGCCGGGATTTCCCATTCGCGGGGTCGTGCTCGGTTTCCTCCTTGCCATTCTCACCGTGGTCGCGTCGATCCAGATCGACAACCCCCATCTCCTTCGAGCTTCCTACGTGCTCGCGATGGTCGTGATGATCGTCCCGATGGTGATCGAGAAGGCCCACTGGCGCGACTACGTCACACCCACTCGCTTGGTGCATCAGTACGGGTTGCTCGGCCTAGCACGAAAGGAGATTTTGCCCACCGCAATCGAGAGAGTGGAGGTCTCTACGGCTGCTTACTGGCCGGCCGCCGAGTCGTGGGATGTTGCCGACCTGCGGATTCACACGCCGGGCGAGGTGACCACCATAGCCTTCGTTTTCGAGCCGGAGAGCGTGGTTCAAGCGCTCACGGAAATCAAGGCGGGCATCTATCCAGAGTCTTCCGGAGATCGTAATCGGGATCGACTCGGCACTTGAAGGGAGGTCCGATGGAGCTACTCGCCGCTGTCTTTCTGCTTTGGGTGACGCCGCTGCCACTCGCCGCGCAAGAGGAACCAGCCCATGACCATGACGCGTTTCTTTTGGGTTGAAAAGTCGGACAAATCGACCTCCACGAAACCAAAATCGTGGGCGCCTGGGTCACCATCCAACTCCTTCAACGCGTCGAAGGAGAAATAACCACCCGGATCGTATCTCTCAAAAGACAAGAGATTGATACGGATCTCTTGTCCCTGTCCGGCTACCTGGATGAGATATCGGCGGCAACGAACTGGCCAGCGGAAGTGCGTATCGTGGTAGAAATGAAATCGTCGAACATGAAGGAGTTCATGTGCCCAGGCGATTCCAAGAGTCGCGAGGGTCGATGACTCTTATGCTTTTGGAAGGGGAGGGCTTGCGAAGCTGCCGACGAACTGCCTCAGTCGCGCAATCCTCGTCGCCGCGGGCACGCCAGTACGAACTTCCGGCGCATGCCGAAAACCCCGTGCGCCGTCATCCGACGGCACGGCCGCCTGCGCTCCTCGAGCTCATAGAGGACGAGGTGCCCGCGCCTCACATGGGAGGAATCCGTCTCAGGGTCGAGACGGCGCAAGCTGATTCTCACGGCATGATGAGATCCGCGGATAGCTAGGTCGTCTCAATGGACGACGGCTTGGATGTGGGGATTCCACGTCACCCACGCCGGTGGGTGCTCGCGTGGATGCGTCTTGTCGAAAATGCTTACACACTATCCGATTCCGGCCGGAGCCACGTTGAATGGGCTGAAAGTCGTTGAATTCTTTACGGGAAGTGCCGATCAATTGCAGCCGACGCACTCAGTGTGCAGTCCAAACCGTCAGTGCAGTTTACAAAAAAGAATTGTGGCGCTTATCGCGTAACTGGCGCAACGTGTTGCGCTCCTAGTCGTAACGGGAAGTGGCACGATCTGTGCTCGGGACGTTGACCATGATTAATAAATCCCATACTCTGCGCGCCGCCGCCATCGTCGCGGTTCTCTATGCCAATGTTCCGTCCGCGATGGCCATCAGCTTCACTTTCTTCGAGGCACCGTCCGAGGAGGGCTCTGCCAATTGGTTCGATCCGGACAACCTCAACACTTACAACGCCTGGCTCGTAGCCATCGGCGAGACCCCAGACTTCGGTGAAGACTGGGACGGAAACGACTGGCTCGGCAACCCCTGGGGCAACGACCGGATCTTCGACGTCCAGGACATACCGACCGCCGTCTTCGTCGACGGCGTCACGTTCTCGAACGTCGGCGCGGACAGCGACCGTCACGCAAAGTCCGACAACGCCCCCGGTAGCACCGACGCGATCGACGCCTTCGCCTGGGAGGGACACGAGTCCGGAGAGTCCACCATCTTCTTTCCGAACTACGTGGACTACCTCGGCTTCTACACGTTCGACACCGACCGGCCCGTCACTTACTTCCTGCAGTTTACGAACGGCGCCATCGAGTCGATTGGTGGCAAGGAGACCGACGAAGATCTCTATCGCTTCGTCGGGTTCGTCAACAACCACCCGACCGAGCACATCGCGAAGTTCTGGGTCGTCGCCGAGTCAGGCTCGCGCTACGGCATCGACGAGCTGGAATGGGGAAGAAACGTGGTGCCGGAACCCGGAACGGTCTTGCTCGTCGGTGCGGGCCTGGTGGGACTATTCGTGCACCGAATGCGCGGGCGAAGGTCCTCCCCCTAGTCGCGACGACCCACAATAGGCTTCGGAGCCGGACCAGCGGTCACCGGCCGCGATCCGCGTCAGGGCCCCACGACCCACGTAAGCCATACCCAAGCGATTCCCAGAGTCGCGAGGGTCACCGGAACACCCACCCGAGCGTGCTCGCGCCAATCAATCTGGACGCCGTGGCGCCGCGCCTGGTCGATCACGATGATGTTGGCGATGCTCCCCACAACGAACAGATTGCCCGCGAGCGTGCTGGAGAGCGCAAGGATCGTGCCGCTTGGCGCGCCCTCCGCGTAAGGCAGCAAGAGCATGACCGCGGGTACGTTCGAAACCAGGTTCGAGAGCACCGCCGTGAGCACGAAGAGCACCGATGGGGTTGCCGGATCGACTCCGGCGTTCGAGACGGCGTCCATCATGACCGCGAGCGTTCCCGACGTCTCGAGGGAACCATGTACGACAAAGAGACCGATGAACAGAACCAATAAGGGCCAGTCGACCAGTACGAGGACGTCCCGGGAAGCCATGCGTCGACTGCTCAGCAAGAGTCCCGCGGCGGCCAGGGCGAGCACGTCACGCGGCCACGAAGTGAAAAGAAACAAGAAGACTAGGGCCACCAGGACCGCGACCGCTTTCGCGGACTGCCACAAGTTGAACGGCGGCGCCTCGGTGGGCGAGACGTCAAGATCTCCGTCGAAGCGATCCTTCGCGCGCCACAGGACGATGCCCCACACCACGATGAGCCCGGCGAACGCGGGCACGATGGCATCCAGGGCGTAACCGCCGAAGGACATCGCAAGAGACTGTCCGATGAGCATGTTCTGCGGGTTTCCGATGAGCGTGGCCGCTGAGCCGACGTTCGCCGCGCAGGCAAGTGCCAGCAAGAATGGCTTCGGGTCGAGACGTCTGCGCGCGCACCCCTCGATCAGCACCGGTGCCATCGCGAGACAGACGATGTCGTTGGCGAGAAGGGCGGAAAGAAGCCCCGACACGGCGACGACCCCGGCCAGGAGTGAAGCGGGAGTTCCCTCCCGCGACGCCAGCCGGCGCGTCACGTAGGAGTAGAGCCCGCCGAGTCGGAACTGCGCCGAGACAACCATCAGACCAAAAAGGAGCGCGAGCGTCGTAACGTCGATCGATTGCCAGGCCGACTCCGGTGTCAACCGCCCGGAGACCACCACCGCAATGGCTCCGAGAAGAGCGATCCCCGCGCGATCGAGAGCGAGTCCGGGGATCTCCCCGAGCATCATGCCGAGGTATACGAGGAAGAAAACGCTGAGGACGACCGGGTCCATGAAGAGCCCTCATCTTGCCCGGGTTTCACCGCTTTGACAAGGGCAAGATGGCTCACTCCTTAGCACCGTGGAGCCGTTCTGGGCGTTTCGAGGCAACGCGACCGCCGGCGGTGGCAGTCTCCGGGACGCGCGCCGTTGCAACGGTGTTAGACTCGGCCGCGTGAGCACGATCGGTAAGCGTTTTGCCTTTTGGCTGTTCATGCTGACCGGTAAAGTCTTGCCGGGGTTCGACCCGGAGACGGACGGCCTGGAAGGGATCAAGAAGTTGGTGCGCGGGCGATTCCCCGAGGTTCGCCAGTTGCGCACCGAGGAGCTCGGCGCCTGGCTGGCCGATCCGAAGCGGCCGCGGCCGGAGATTCTCGACGTTCGGAAGCCGGCTGAATTCTTTGTCAGTCACGTTTCGGGCGCGCGGCGGATCGACCCGGACGTGAAGGGGCTGGACATGAAGTCACTCGCCGCATCGAATCATCCCGTCGTTCTCTATTGTGCGGTGGGCTATCGATCTTCGGCGCTGGCGCGCCGCTTGATGATGGCCGGCCTCACGAATGTCTTCAGCCTAGAAGGGTCCATCTTCCAATGGGCCAACGAAGGGCGTCCGCTGGT
>Ga0214472_10009066_pt1 | contig 10376 bp, 8 predicted proteins | sample RVTome_6_FD_207662 | JGI IMG/M metagenome (GOLD analysis project Ga0214472, IMG submission 207662) | Soil microbial communities from uranium-contaminated site in the Upper Colorado River Basin, Wyoming, United States - RVT140D175 | ecosystem: Environmental > Terrestrial > Soil > Contaminated >...
TGATTTCAAGCGGGGTAATATAAACGACCGAAGGAGCCGCATGTTGGAAAAGCTCTATGGTGTTTTTTTCATCCGCCGCCAAGTCGCCGCGTGCCGTGACAACCCGGGGCTTGACATTGCGGTCCGATCGAGGTCTATCCGACAGGGTCGAAAAAATAAACCATAAGCCGGTTAGGCCGATGAGCAGGAGAAGCAGTGGAGGTATTCTGCCCGACTGATTTCCTTGGCGATACTTCATAATGCCTCGCTACAGAGAAAGCAGGATTTTAGCTATCGTAAAATAAGCAATAATTCCGAGTATATCGATTGTGGTCGTAACAAAAGGGCCGGTGGCAATAGCGGCATCAACCCCAAGACGGCGAAACGTCAGAGGGACAAACGTGCCGACCGTGGCAGCTAGAACCATGGTGAAAAAGATAGAAATACCGACGACGAAAGCAAGGTTAAAAGGATCCGGATAGGCGACAAATGCTACAACGCCAAGGCAAAGGCCATAAATGGCCCCAAGGATAAGACCAACTCGCATCTCTTTAAATACGGTTTTTGACATCTCATGTAAATTAATTCTGCCGGTAGCCATACCGCGGACTACAAGTGTGCTGGACTGTGTCGCAATGTTTCCACCCATACCCATTACAATCGGCATAAATCCAGCCAATGCCAGCACTTTTTGTAATTCTGCTTCAAAAGACGCGATAATAAACACAGAAAGTATACCGCCCGTCCAACTCGCAAAGAGCCAGGGCGCCCGGGTCAAGGCATTTGAGATTGTTGATTTGAGTAAAATCTCTTCATCCCGGCCGGCGCCGGCCATCTGCAAAAAATCTTCAGACGCCTCTTTTCGAATAACATCAATAACATCATCAACTGTTACAATTCCTTGCAGCCTATTGTTGGCATCAACTACCGGAACCGCCAGGATATTATATTTCGATACAATATGAGCCACCTCTTCCTGGTCGGTATCGGTCCCAACCGCAACGACTTTGGTGTTCATAATATTTTTCAACACCCTATATGGAGGGTGCATGAGAAGTTCCCGCAAAGAAACAACCCCGGCAAGTCTGCGAGCATCCCTGACAATATAGAGATAAAAAGACATCTCTTTTTCTTCACTGCGTTCCTGGACTTTTTTAATGGCATCGCCGACACTTAAATCCTCTTCAAGGGCCATAAAGTCGGGCGACATGAGTCCGCCGGCTGTTTCCGGATGGTACTGCAGCAGATCATCAACCTCTTCTCTATCGCCGCGAGCCATCAACTGACGAATTTCATTTGCAAAGTCAGTCGGCAACGCTTCAATAATATCCGCGGCGTCATCCGAAGCCATATTCTTTATGACCTCAACCATGAATTTAGGGGTCAGGCTCTCGACGAGTTCAAGCATGATAGATTGATCAAGCTCGCTTAAAAACAGCCCCACCAACTCAGTTTGAGCTATTACATTAAAGACATTCTGGCGCTCCTCCGGAGTGAGGTGTTGAAAAACCCAGGCAATATCGGCTGGATGAGTCTTTTTAACAAGTTTAAGCAGATTCTCAACGGCATTTCGTCGATTCAGACGCCGAATCGTTTCAAGAATAACCATCCCCTCGTTGCCAAGGAGTTCTTTTTTCATCGTGCCTTTCATGTCGTTATTAATCTACGAACCTGTTTTTTATTGAAAGAAACTCATCGAAATTATTTAAGAAAAGATCCAGAAGGGCTGGATCAAAATGATTTTCCCGCCCTTCTTTCATAATTTCAATTGCCTTATCAACCGGATAGGCAGGCTTATAAACCCTATTAGTAGTCAATGCATCAAAAACATCACAAACAGCCGCTATCCTCCCCTCAAAGGGGATATTTTCTCCGTGCAAGGCCTTCGGATATCCTGAACCATTAAATTTTTCGTGATGCGACAGGGCGATGGTAGCTGCGACCTCAAGAAATTCCGAGTCGGAATTGATCAAAATCCGATAGCCGAACTCGCAATGTTTTTTGACGACTTCAAACTCTTCTGAAGTAAGCCTGCCCGGTTTGAGCAGAATTGTGTCGGAAATGCCGATTTTACCAATATCGTGCATGGGGCTTGCTGTTCTAACTATTCGACAGTACTTTTCCGACATGCCGGACAATTGGGCCAAAAGCTCGCAATAACGACTCATCCGCACTGTATGCTGGGCCGTATCGTCATCTCGAAACTCGGCAGCCATCGACAGCCTCTGGATAGTTTCCTCCCTCGACGCAAGCAGTTCAGTTTCTGTCTGGCGCAATTGAGTAATGGTATTTTCAAGCTCCCTCGTCCGTTCACGCACCAAATCTTCCAACTTGGTCCGATGAGCCCTATTTTCAATTTCCAGGTCCCGAAGGTGGAGAGCGTTCGAGATGTTAATCAACATCTCGTTAAACTCAAAAGGCTTAATTACATACCCGCAGGCGCCAAGCTCAAGGGTATGGATAGCAACCTCGCGATCGCTTACACCCGTCGCCATAAGAACGGCCATGTCCTGGCGGATTAGTTTGGCTTTGCTGAGCAGCTCAACGCCTGAAATACCGGGCATATTGATATCACTGATCATCAGGGAAAAATCATTTTTGCCGATCTCTTCCAATGCCTCTTCACCAGAATAGGCGACCCGAGTATTATACCCTTCATGACTCAGCCATTGACTCAGCATGGTGCATATCGGCTGCTCATCATCAACAACAAGTATGGTCTGTTTATCATCTGTAAGCGACAATGTTTTCTCCCAAGTATCTTAAAACTGCTTCTTTTCGACTGACTCTAAACGATCTTGTTTTATTTTTTGTTTGTGTTGTCGATACTCTTTTTGCAGTTGTTTCTGCTCACGAATTATCTTGTGTACAGCTAAAAAGTTTAACAACGGTTTGCAAAAGAAATAAAGAAACAAAAAGAAAAAAAGTAAATAAAAAAAAGGGTTAACACAAACTTGTATAAGCCGGAACAAAATATCCATAATGTCTGAACCGAATGCCGTTCAATAATATCCACACAGCTCAAACAGCAGAACTCTTAATCTTATTGTTCAATGACAGATGAACCATGAATTGATCATTATTTGTAATTGCAAGCCATGCAGGGAATTGTCATTTGCTCGGTTTTTCCAATTTGAGCAGCGCAAATTTCATTTGTTTACCACTCCTCACCAGAAGTAAAATGTTCTTGTTTTTCTCAATGGACAACTGAATGACTTTATTCAAATCATCCAAAGTGCTGACTTTGGCTCTTGATGCACCGACACCTGCTTCAAGTATTATGTCACCCCTCTGCAGCGCGGCATTATCGGCGGCACTCCCCGGAGCAACATCCGTTATTAGAAGGCCCTCCGTTTCAGTCAATTCTAAAGACTCCGCCAGCGCGTCGTCAATCTCCTGAACGGACAGCCCTATTTCGTCTTGCTGCAGCAAGGTATTGCTTTCCGGGGATTCTACGCTTCCTTCATCTCCCTCAGGCAGCTCACCAATGACAACGGACATCGTTTTCCTTTGCCCGTTTCTAAACAGCACGACCTCAACTTCCGTGCCAATTGGAGTTTGCGCCACCATAGAGGGAAGCATGTTCATATGGGATATTTCCCGCCCTTCATACTGGAGAATAATATCACCGGATTTGATTCCTGCTTTCTCCGCGGGGCTGTCTGGGGTAGTCTGGCTGACCAGGGCCCCGATGGCTCTGTCCATGTCAAACTGAGCGGCAAGCTCAGGGGTGACGGGTTGAATAAGAACCCCCAGCATTCCACGACTGACCTTACCGGTTCCTTTTAGCTGGTTAATAACATTTTTGGCCATTTTAGCAGGTATCGCAAACCCGAGACCCACGTTGCCGCCGCTTCTTGAATAAATGGCGGTGTTTATCCCCATCATTTCACCTTTCATGTTGAAAAGCGGGCCTCCGGAATTTCCCGGATTGATGGAGGCATCGGTCTGAATAAAATTCTGGTAAGGCCCATCCCCCAGAGAACGACCTTTACCGCTGACAATCCCTGCTGTCACCGTCTGCTCAAAACCAAAGGGATTGCCGATGGCAAGAACCCAGTCACCAACTTTTAATTCGTCCGAATCCCCGAATTGAGAAAACAGCAACGTATGTTTCGGATCAATTTTTATAAGGGCAAGATCTGTTTTTTTGTCGCGGCCAATAATTTTGGCTTGATACTCTTCATAGTTTGAAAGCCGTACGTTGATCTCGTCAGCATTTTCGACGACATGATTATTGGTAACGATGTACCCATCCTCGGATATGATAACCCCCGAGCCGAGACTGGTCCGTTTCTCCTCAGGCAAAGGCTGACTATCGTTTCTCCGAGGAATGTCGAAAAAATATTTGAACATATCCGGCAGTTCGTTATCATTGAAAAAATAATTATAGGGCAAATGCCTCGCCTGGATAGTCTGCGTACTGTAAATATTCACGACGGTGGGACCGAACTTTTCAACAAGGCCGGAAAAGCTTCCCGGCGCTTCTGAGGCTAGAGATGATGAAGCACCCAAAAATGATACTGCGAAAACGACAATAAGATAACGACAAACATTGAGATTAAATTTTAAAATTGATCTAGCACGCATTTCCATGACGGACCTTCCTTTTTTAAAAAAAATTCCTCAATTAAATTAATGACATGATTCAAGCAAGGCATCAATCTCTGCCTGACTAATCGTCACATCGGAATCAGAATAATTCTCACTTGCGAGTTGTTTGGTGAAAGCTTCCGCCATCTGACGTTTACGCCTGATACGGGCTTTTATCTCCTGGGCTCTCTTCAATATTGTTTCGGAAGGGGCGCCACCTTCAACAAAATCGTCAGAGGAACTGAATTCGCTGGAGTCAAAATTGTCTATGAATTCCTGGATCAAATCAAGTTCATGTTTGAGACTCATAGACTTACCGGCATCCCCGTAGTGCAATGAAAAATTATAAAAGCAGATAAAATCTGCCTTAAGGAGTTATTTTCTCCTTACCGCCTCCGGCTTCAACCACAAAATAAAATCGTCCACCAATTTGTATATGGAAGGCGCAGTGCATGGTTTACAACAGTTTACTTTAACTTAGAAAAGGCTAAGATGCAATGTCGCTCAAGAGATGAAGAGACTCGACGACATAAGGGTCTTCGCGCAGCTGCTCAATAAACATCTTCCCTTCTTCTTCTTTTGAAAGTTCTTTATCAGAGTCTTTTCCTTTTTGTCCGAGCTCCCCCTGCCCGCCCATCTCAGAATGAGCATTGCCTTTCATCAATTCTTTTAAACGCTCCATTTCACTTTTTAGATAATCAATATTTACGTGGACAATCGTCTCTTCCTGCCTTTTTTTTGCCTCTTCAGCCTCCTTGACAATTTCCTTGAAATCATCATCGGTGGAGACTCTTTTCTCGCTGAGGCTTTTTAGATTTGCGGCATCAGGCAAATTGTGCCATGGAGTAAATGAAACCGGATCAATTCTGTCCCATTCAAGCGAGTTCTCAAGATACTGCTCTCCTGCCTCGACAAATTTAAATCTATCAGGCAAAATTATGTCCGGGACAACCCCCTTATGCTGTGTTGACTCGCCACTTATGCGATAAAACTTTTGGGTTGTCATTTTCAGGGCGCCCATTGGTTTATATTGACTCAAATTAAAGCCCATAAACGGCATATAATCATCAAGATTGAGCAATGTCTGAACGGTTCCTTTCCCATAAGAATGGTCCGCACCGACCACTACAGCCCGGTTATAATCCTGCAGAGCGCCGGCCAATATTTCCGAGGCGGAAGCGCTGAATTTATTCACCAGCACGACCAAAGGTCCGTCGTATTGGATCTCCGGATCATTATCATACAGCACTTCCGGTTCCTCACCGCTCGTTTTAACCTGAACAACAGGACCGTATTTAATGAAGAGCCCAGCTATCTTGACGGCGTCAACCAAGGCTCCGCCCCCGTTATTTCGCAAATCAAGAATAAGGCCCTTGATGTTTTTTGCTTCTAAATCCTTAAGTTCTTGACGAACATCATCGGTGACATTTCGGCCATCACCGCCATCACGGGTGTTTTCGAAATCCCTGTAAAAAGAGGGGATTTTCATGTAGCCGTAAACTCCCTTTCCATCAGTTTCAGGCATGACCGCACTTTTTGCGAATGTTTCTTCAAGCTGAACGACATCACGTATAATTTTTATATGCGTGACAACTCCATCCGGTTTTTTAACGGTAAGCCAGACCTCCGACCCCTTATCGCCGCGAATCAGTTCAACTGCGTCACGTATGCGCATGTCGACAATATCGACAGGTTCAGCCGCGCCCTGAGCAACCATGAGAATAATATCTTCGGCCTGAAGCTCCTTCTGCCTGTCGGCAGCGCCGCCTGGAATAATACGGGAAACTTTAATATAGCCGTCATCCTCTTGGAGAACAGCGCCAATTCCCTCCAACGAGCCCCGCATATGAATGTCAAAATCCTCTTTTGTGGTCGGCGGCATAAAATCACTATGGGGGTCAAATGCTCTTGCTATTATCGAAAAGTACCGGTCGTACGCGTCGCGGGGTGTATTGCGCAGGACCCTTTTAAAGAGTTCATGGCTGCTTTTCTGCAATTTCTCCTTGGCGTCAGCGAATATCTCTTCTTTCGTTTTTACCGCCCTTTCTGCATTCTCTGATGTTTTTTCTCCATCCACGGCTCGAGTCATCACGGATTTGCCTTGTTCATCTTCGAGCATATTCAGATATCGTGAAATAAGCTGATATTTCAGGCTGATCCGCCATCTCTCGCTGAGTTCTGTCTCAGAGGTGCAGTAGGCAAGTTTTTTTTCATCTGTCTCGATATCGTCATTGTGTTCAAGATCAAAACCGGCCTTAAAAATCTTTTCGACCATCTTTTGAACGCTCTCAACCCGCTCCTGGAGAAGATTTTCGGCAATAAGGGGAAAATCTATCGCCCCGCTTCGCAACTGATTATCAAGCTCAAATTTGAATTGGCTGAGATAATCCACATCTTTTTGCAAAAAGAACCGTTTTTGCGGATCAAGCTGTGTCAGATAAATATTAAAGGCCTCAAGTGATAATGAGTCATTAATATCCTTATGAGAATAATGCTTTTTTGATAATTGTTTGCCGATCATATAACCCAAAATTTTGGCCCTGTTCTTCTCAGCCGCCGTTGGGGCTGGCAACTCGGCATTGCAGTATGTTGCCGTTAAAACTAACAAAAACAGTATGCTTAGAACTTTTCTAAACGACATTATAACTCCTCTATGGCTGGCGGATATGCACAATTTATGATTTTAAAAAGAAAGTATCTCTATAAGAGCCTTTTCATTACAGAATGAGGCGAATACGCAACTTTGATTAATTTAGGCAGTATACCCTAAAAAAACAAGTTCCTCTTGTTCAAAATTTTTTTGCACCGCATCTTTATACTTCTCAAGCGTCCAGGCTTTGGAAATTCTCTTAAGGACCTTGTTGTCGTTTATAAATATACCGGCAAAATAACACCAAACCCCCTTCATCCGTCCTAGAAGATGGGCTGGGCCTTCCAGGCGTTCGACATAACGTCTCATCAATTCGTCGTGAAATGCCAATAGCTTTTCTCTGGAAACCGTATACTCCTGCTCTTTTATTCCCAGCCCCAGATACGGATTTCGCAATGCACCGCGTCCAACCATCCAATCCCCTATATCGGGAAATCGTATCTGCAAAGACTTATATGTTTGCAGATCAACAATGTCCCCATTATAAACAACCGGGTGTTTGGTTGCGGCAATACACGATTCAAAGACGTCAATATTCGGTGTCCCTTTATACATCTGCACCCCAAGGCGGGGATGAATGATAATTTTTTTAAGTGGAAATTGATTGAACAACGGCATAAGCTTTATTATTTCATCAGGGCTTAGATAGCCCAGCCTCGTTTTTACAGAGATCATTCCTGGAAATTCAACCGTAATTTTTCCCAAAATACGTTCGATTTCCGCAACATGCGGCAGCAACCCGGATCCTCTCTGTTTCTTTGCAACCATCGGCGCAGGACATCCAAGGTTCCAATTAATTTCATCGTAACCCAGATCCAATATCTGTTTCGCCGTAAAAATAAACTCATCGGAATTTTTGCTTAAAATCTGCGGAATAATCTTCAGCCTTTTGTTGTTTTCGGGCAAAAGATCTCTGAGAAAAGCAGGCTTTATTTTTCGCCCCTTTACAGAACTGACAAAAGGAGCCAAAGCACAATCAAATCCCCCGAAAAATTTTGCGAATGAATCTCGATAAATATAATCCGTTACTCCTCTGATCGGTGCTAAATAAAGCCGCATGTTCATTCTTTCCGCTGTTATCAATTTTTCAAAAAAACAGTTCTTTTTTCAAAAACAGTTATCCCTTTCACCATTAAAACCGATACATTCTTATATGCACAAAACCTTCAAAAAGAAAGGACAAGATCATGAAGATAGATAATTACAACTACCCGAAATTATACCAGCCGCCCCCTAATAGCAACATCGACCAGGCTTCCTATAGACAGGCAACCGCGATGAGCAGAGAAAGCGATATCAGCATTACCACCGCGCAAGGAGATACGGTGGCTTTTTCACAGGATTTTTTTTCCGGTGCCGCTTTCAGTTTATTTGCAGAAAAGTCAGCAAACGCTTCAATGCAGACCTTCACGGCAGCAAGCCTCACCGTCGAGAGCATGGGCCTTGAAATACAAGGGGATCTGAACGCCGAGGAACTTTCAGATATTAAACGCCTCTTTATGGACCTGCACAAGATCGCCAAGGATTTTTTTCAAGGCGATGTGCAAGGGGCGATTAAGGAGGCTCTCGAATTAAACAAGCACATGGACACAATTACAGAGTTCAATGCCTCGTTTACTCAAACGACCGTCTCATCATACAGCCAAAATTACCATTACCTGCCAAATGTCTCTGCTGATTTTGCCGAGGGTTTTATGGAAATGGCAGAAAATAAACATATTGAAGATATAATCAGTAAAATTTTACGATCACAATGGCAGCAGATCGCGGAAATACTCGGATTCAACAAAGGCAATGAGAAAGAACCTGCGAAACCGGCCGCCGTCGACAATGCCATTTTGGCAGGCAACCTTCCACAGCAGCCAGCCGCCCAAGCAAATGAAGATAACAAAACAGCCGCTAAGGATAATTATTCCGAGCAAAGTAGTCCCGACTCTCAATCGCCGAAGAGGTCGAACGCTGCCCCTGGAAAACACGCTCAAATGATGATGGATAAACTCGTCGAAACACTTGAACGACACCCTCGACTCAGCCCCTTCGCTCTTCCGCTAGCGGATAAGGCCATAGACAAAGGATCGGCTGCCAATGCCAATAATTCGGGGACCTCACCTTTTGCCGCAGTGCTCAAAAACAATTTCATAAAAGAGTTTGACGACTGGCTGTACGGTTAACAAAAATATTTGCTTTCCTTGAACGCTCATTGGGTTTATTTTAATGGCACATCATAGAGAGGTCTGAAAGGATAAAGATGGCGGCTCTTCCACTTTCTGGGCATCTCGGAATTTTTACCAGATTTATTCCCCCAACTCTTTAGCAACGATTGGAGCAATATTATGTGGAGTTCAAAAGATGTCTATTACATCTCCGATGGGACCGGCATTCTTGCCACGAATTTCGGCAAATCCCTTATCTGCCAATTCCCGGAAATAAATTTTCACGAAGAAAAATTTCCCTTTATCAAAAACAAGGAGGAGGCGCAAAAAACCCTCGACTATATTCTCAAACATTCGGGCAGCAAAAAACCACTGGTTTTCAGCACCTTGATGGAGAAGAGCTCCCGGGAAGTATTTGATACGCCCGAGGTCGAATTCTTTGATGTTTTTAGCGAATTTCTTGAGAGAATCGAGGTGTCACTTGAGGCGAAGGCATTGCGCCTACCAGGATTTTCGCAGCACACCGACGCCCTGAAAATGGCTAAAAGAGTTGGAGCCATTAATTATTGCCTGGAGCACGATGACGGGACAAGACTTGAGGAGTACGACGAGGCGGATGTCATTCTTCTTGGCGTATCCAGGTCAGGAAAAACTCCGGCCAGTGTCTACCTGGCCACCCATATGGGGCTTAAATCGGCCAATTTCCCCCTCACCGACACATATCTCAATAACTATCGCCTGCCTGACAGGATAGTCACGAACAGAAAAAAAACGGTCGGCCTTACGACCACAGCGGAGATCCTTCATAATTTCAGACAGAAACGCTATCCGGACAGCAACTACGCCAAACTACACACCTGTATCGAGGAACTGCAGCAGTCCCAACAGATTTTCCAGAAATACAAAATCCCGGTAATTGACACTTCAGGTAAATCCATCGAAGAGCTTGCCACCCAGATTTCACAAGAGATAGGCATAATCAAAAAAACGGTCAATTGAGC